>Ga0315899_10009246_pt1 | contig 10573 bp, 15 predicted proteins | sample LakEriMetagenome_2_FD_203518 | JGI IMG/M metagenome (GOLD analysis project Ga0315899, IMG submission 203518) | Freshwater fungal communities from buoy surface, Lake Erie, Ohio, United States - Buoy 4 MA112 | ecosystem: Environmental > Aquatic > Freshwater > Lake | place: USA: Lake Erie, Ohio...
GTGAGTCTGTTTTTTTTTTTTTTGCTTTAACAGGGCGGGTTTTAGACTTTTCCGTATAGTGGCTTTTTTCTTTTAGCATTGTTCCACTTTAAGGTGGACATACACTACAGACAATAATAAACAGCCTTTTACCACACTTCAGAGCGGGTCGTGATACTTTTACTATTAAACGAATTTGTAATGGTCTAAGGGGTTAAAAATGGGTAAATGAGCAAATGTGGGCTAAATATTTAAAATATGTATTTAATTTTTGGTAGGTTGATTTTTGAATACCCTAGAATTAAAGTAATCTAGTATCCTATCCCCCATTCTATTTTTTTTTTTTCGCTATGTATATAGCATAGCATGGGTATAAACAAAATGTCAAGGGGTAGTGGAAAAATATTTTTTTTGGGGGGTGGGGTAAGGGAGAGAGGCAAAAAAGTATGAGAGTTTTTAAACTGCGATGATTAAAAGTGTAGTAGATAAAAAAAATAAAGTTATCCCCCCTACTACATAGTACAAACAGGTCTAAGCTATGCTATGACTGAATTTTATTGATTTTTAAATGGTGTTTTTTAAAGTCAAAAATGTTAAAACCCTTAATAAGATTGAGTTTTATTGATTTTTAGAGGGGTAGTACAGTTTTTTGAGTACAGCGAAAAACAACAAAAAAAGCCCCTCTTTTGGGACTAAAAGAAGGGTTAAACGGCTAAAGTGGAAATCAAAGAGAACAGGTAGAACCAAGTCGATATTTGATGTCAAAAGCTAACTGACGATTAAAGGAACTCCAATGTTCAAGGGAACGGGAATTAGAAAGATTAAAGCATTGTTCAGAAGGGAGATTGGTTAAACACCAGCTTAAAAGTTTAGGTTGGTCAACGTCAGTATTAAGAGAAGTAATACCGGGACGTTGAATAGAAATACAATAAGGAATACAGGATTGAGAAAGGATATAAGATTGGAGAATGGATAATTCATGAGGATTACGGATAGCACCAATAACAACATCATGACGACGTTGGAGAAGCAAAAAATCTAAAGAATGACGAAGAAAAGGGGCAGAAAACTCTGGGTCAATTTTATCACGCATAACAGACCAAGAGCAGATTTCCAAATCTTTTAAAGAAAGATGGTCAACACTATCGGGCAAAAGAATATGGGTGATAAAACGGTGAGTCATGTCATAAAGAGAAACATTATAAGCACCATAAGTGTCAGAATAAAACTTGGAACAATAATGATAGGAAGCCAAAGAGGTATTAGAGTAATGACGGTGTAGAAATTCAAAACATCTGTCAAAAAGAATACCCATTTTGTTATTAAGAAAACGGTAAAAATTTGGAACAGAAGCCTTACCTTCAGGGGTATGCAAAGAACCGGACGGTAAATCGCACATAGACTCTAAGAAGGTTTTTAGGTCTTGAATAGGATGGAGAGGAACAAAAGAATGTTCCTGAAAAGCGTTTTGAGCAACGGATTTACCAGAACCAGAATCACCAAAGATAAGAACCAATTTAGGTAGAATTGATAAATTGGGGGAAGCAATACTAGACATAGGAAAAAGTGGTAGGATTAAACTATACAATATAGTATAGCTTAAGTCCAAAAAAAAAAGTCAACTATTTTAGAGTTGACTTTCAAAATTAATTTTCAGGGAAATGAGACTCCAAATAGTTCCTAATTTCCTGAATTTTTGCCTGTTGATAGCTGTTAAAAAGAGACAGAAAAGATTGAGTGGTGAAGCCAAAGTGTAAGCACAAACAATCCCACGAAAAAAAACTGGTGGTAGTTTTTGGCTACTAGAAATTTTTGAGCAATTAATTCATCGTCTGTCATGGGTAAAGTCCTCTAGGGAATAAAAAAAAAATAATCGCACATTTTAGGTATTATAAGCGAAAACTTGAAAAAAAGTCAACTATTTTAGAGTTGACTTGTTAGAAAAAGTTTAATTAATCACCGGCACAAGCTTCACAATATTGGGAATCGAGATTACAGACAACAACATCAGAAGAAGAAAAAGGGTAGTCGTCAGAATCAAATAAAGCATCAAAGTCAACGTCTGATACAGATTGAGAATTAGGCAGATAGGAAAGAGCATCAAGAGCCTCATCGGAAATGACACGAGACTTATCGTTAGAAGATTGGAGAGTTGCCAGACGGTAGTAAGTAGTTTTGAGGTCAGAAGCAAGGAAAGTATCAATAAAAGATTCATCAACAGGACAAGTATCCCAAATATTAGCGGAAATAGAATGGCTAAGACCAGTAGAGTCCATTAAACGTTGCCAAATATTAAGAAGTCGCCATTGAGTATCCCAACCGACATGGGAAGCAATTTGAACGTTGGGGTGAAAATGAAAAATTTGAGAACCAAAAGTTTCAGAGGTACGTTCAATAGAACGACTTAAAGGAGGGCTAATTTCAGGAGTAATAGAGAAGCCTTGAGAATCAAAATGCTTAGTAAAAGAGGTTGCGGTAGGAGCAACGCAGAAAACACGGTCAAAGTTGTAAAGCTGACCAATATCAGCCGCTTCATGGTAGCCTAAAGCAAGATAGAAAGCAATTTGTTGGGGAAGATGGAAAGAAGAAACAAACGGAAGAGTACAACGGAGAATATCAGGACGGAAACCAGAAGTCATCTCTTCAATGGACTCTAAAGCAGAAACGAAATCGGAATAGGAAACATCATGGATAGCTAAAAAAGAAGCTAAACCAATAACACCAAGTCCAATTTGTTTGTCTTCGGCAGGGGAAAGATATTGACCAGTTTCACCAACACCAGTAAGAGGATGTAAACGAGCTAACCATTCAGCCCCTTGACGGAAAGCAGTGGGAATCTCATGAGGAGAAAGTAAACCCAAATTGATATTAGAGATAAGACAGGTAGCCCGACTTTTTAGTAAAATTTCTAAACAAACATTACTATAAAGACGTTCACCATGTTTATCGTATTGCTTTTTAGCTAACCAAACAGTACCATTGTCAACAGCTTCAGCTAATTTTGCTTTGATAGGATGAGTTTTTAGACCATCATCAACGTACATGGCTAATTTAATCCAAGCATTTTCAAATTCGTCAGCATTTAAAAAAGCCAAAGCGTCAGGGTTATCGTAGTCTAGATAAACAGTAACAGCCCCATTTTTAAAAACCCCTCCTCGACGAAGAGTTTCATTAAGTCGAGAGTAAAGAGACATAAAACTAACAGCACCAGAAGCGACAAGACCTTTATCGTTAGTAGAACCAGAGGGGCGTAAAGAGTTAAGGTCAATAGCACAGCCTGCGGCATTACGAAGAGCATGAGAAGTAAAAATCCAACTAGCTTCAATGCCATTATCACCTTCCATAGAGTCTTCGACATGGAAGACAGTACAACTAACAGGAAGACGACCTTCGCCCCAATCCCGAACACGACCAGTAAGAGCTAATCCATGTGGGATTTCGTTAAAAAGGTCATTTTTTAAAGCTTGACGTTCGGATTCAATCATTGAAAAATCTCCAAAAAAGTAAAAAGGTTGACAAAAAGAAGACTCAAAAATTATTGAGGTGGTTTATTGAAAGGGGGAGTCTCTAAACCAAGAGACTGTTTTTGCATCGTCAACAAAAGAATATGCTGAGAGACAGTTTTTTGAAACAGCAAAGTAATTAACTCTTTGATGCGTTCACTGCGAGCATTTAAATCTGGGATAGAAAACCGAATATGAGTGGCATTACGGGGCAAAAAATCACAGCTAAAAGCTTTATCGACTTCAAGCATCATTCGTGCTAACTCGAATTGGTTAGGCAGGGAAAGATTTTGAGCAATATCTAAACGATTCTCTTCTTCATTGTGAAAAGAGCGGGTGTGAGCAAAGATGGTTGGCTCGTCTTCAGGATAATTTTCAGGGTTTAAAACAGGCATAAGCAGAAATTTTCAGGTTCTAAAACAGGCTTGAAGTAAATTTGAACAGAGTTTCGTAAATAGTATTTATTGTTGTACTACCCTGATAATACTAGCATTCCTTCAATATTAGGACGGTCATTTTCTTCTGATTTTTCGTAAGTCGCTTCTTTGGCTTTATCAATCCAAGCATTAATTTGATCGTGTCTAATTGCTCCATAATCGACTTCATCATCAACTTCATTTTCAATCTTAATTCCTATAATTGAGAAACAGAATAAAAAATTGTATAAATCAGTTTCGTTGACCGATTGTACTAACTCTTTAAGAACTTGTTTAGCGTCCATTGTTATTTCTCCGTTATAAAAAATGTTAACATTCATTTCTTGCTTCACTGTGGTAAGGACGTCCTAACACCACTCCACAAGCTAACACGAGCTAACTGCCCGCTTTACCCTAGTTAAAAGGGGTTTTGACCCGTTATAATTAAGCTTGGTTTTCGCCTAACTAATTTTGTTGGGTTAAACCCAGTATAACAGATGGTAGTTATGATGTCAAGGGGGTTTGAGAAAAAAAATTTTTAAGAATTGCGAGCTTTTTTACGAAGGGCGAAAACGGATTCAACGGGATTAGAAGTAGTTTTGCGGGGTTGTTTAGGGGAATCATTAGACCGTTTACGACTTTCTTGACGACCATCCCCACCAGAAGTTTTTACCATAAAAAAAATTGGAAACACTACACTAGAAAAGCGAGCGTGACCAATTTTTTTTGCTTGAACGAGGATTAATTATCACCCAAAACTTCGTATTGACCATCTATCGACGGCAAAAGACTGTTTTTGGTTTCGGGACTAACTAATAAGTTGGCAGTAACGGTAGTTTCAACAAAAGAGCCATTATTGGCTGGAAACGTTCTAAGATGCTCAGAAAAATCTAGTTGAAAAGGAGTATTGGGAGGCAATTTTTCTAAAACAAAGTCGAGTATTTGCCCATAAAGAGAGTGACGAATAGCGGAGTGTTGAGCTTGGTAATAGGTAGAATGGCACTGGTTAGAGACGGATATAGTTTCTAAAATAATCATGTGTTTTGTCCTATTTTATTGCATACTTAAGATTTTCTAGATTAAGATATTCTAGACTGAGAAAATATAAGCAAGACATCTCTCCTTCTACAAATATAATTGAAGCTATTGCAATAGTTACAGCAAAAAGATTAGTATTCTTTTTAAGCTGGTCAGGAACATTGACTCTGAAAAACAATATTACTGTAGCTAACAATAGTTGATTTTTGATAACTTCACGAAAATTCAGTACAGTATTTTCGTTTATTACACCATACGCATAAACTAGCCCATTGGCAATAGTGCGGTTGTAACAATGTTTAAGCAATGCTGAAAACTGTGGTTTTTGTTTTGCTTCATTGACTAAATCAGCGATAAAATCTTTTGTTGATTTAGGTAAATTATCGCAAACACTTTTGATAGCTATTGCACCTCCGTAACTAATCATTTTTTTTGCTCCTTAGACGTTTTGCACTTATTTACATAATATAGCACATTCAAGACAAAATGTCAATAAATAAGTTCAAATACCGACAGATTGTGTAAGCGAAGCTTTATTTTCTGTCTTCAGGTAGGTAGAGACATTAAAATCATCCTTAAAACGACCCCTAGCTCTATCAGACTCCTCTATAACATGACACCAGCCCATTTTTTGACATTCTTCTTTAACTTTGCGTCCTCCTCCATAAACAGTGAAAAAAATGTCAGAAGTACCAGCGTGGCGACAAGCCATATCAAATTCTTCATAGGTAGCGGCAATACCATCGGAATAGCCATGAGTACAGTAAGCATCCCAACCTTTAGGAACGCCTAAAAGAGCAATATCCTGAAATTCAGTAGGAACATTTACATCAACAAGAATACGAATACCTGCTTCAGCCCAATAACGAGAAAGCCAACGTTTTTTAAAAATTAGTTCAATAGCGATAGCTTTAGGAGTTTGAAGAGTAATGGTGTAGTTAACTTCACCAACAAGAGTGATTGAAGTATCGATTAATTTAGAAGGATTTTTCCAATGACCATTAAAGCGATAATCGTCGGTATAGTGAAAGACAGTACCGGTAAGTGATTTGTTGCGAGCCTTAGCCCCCCAAATATTAATAGGAGTTTCTGGCCATTTACCCGCCATATTCAAAGGAAGGACAGGGATGCCCCATTCATTGTCAGTGGGAAACATCCAAGTTACAATATTATTACCTATGGGATTTAACAATTCTTTGATAGCCATGAAAAAAGATTTCACTCAAAGTAAAGATATATCTTAGCATAAGGAAAAAAGAAATGTCAAATAACGAACAACAAATTCCCACATTTGCGGAATATCTATTCAAGCCCCAGAGAAGTGCAAAGTTACTATATGGTACATTTGTACTAAGAGATAAAGACCAAAAACAATTATGTGCGGTAGTGGCTACATCTGGGGCGGCAGGGTATCAAAATTGGACAGATTTTCAAAGGATAGGAAAGGGATTGATTCCGCCCTATGACAAATTTCAAATCAGAACCGATGGGTATCGATTAGCAACAAAAGGAATCGAAGGTATGTTTTATCCGATAGAACCTAGTCCTGTCCCTATCTATGGAAGGTCTGAATTAGGGTTGCATTTTGACGCAAACGTACCTGGTTCAGCCGGATGTATTGTGATAGAAAACAAAAACAGTTTTTTAAAAACAATAGTCCCTTTAATGTTAAAAGCGAAAAATGCAAAAATACTTAGAATCCCGTTAAAAGTCAATTTTAGCTAATGAGAAACTAAAAAGGTTTTGTAATTCATTATCAGAAAAACACCGACCTTTAAGCCAAGTCTCAAAAGTTAAGGGGGAATACTGAGGATTACGCTCGCTTAATAGATGAGGAAGTTTTGATTTAAAATCTAGAAATAAATCAAATTCTTCATCATTTAAACAAGATTTATTACAGGTTAGAGGGTGCAAAAAAAGGAAACCACTGGGTAAAACAAAACGAAACTGAGGCTTAATAAGCAAGGTCATAACTGCTGAAGAACTAATAGCCTTAATTACAATTAAAGGGGTGTGACAAATTTCAGCGATATGGATAGCTGAAAGAATGTCTCCCCCTTTAGAATTTACAAAAATCCTATTTACATTTAATTTTTGTAATGCGATAAAATAGGGAATTGTGTCGTGGTTAATAACGGAAATAGATGGCTTAAAATCAGGTAATAATTCCATAGATTATAAAATGTTTAACTTCTTAAAACGGGTAGTAACAAAAAGATTATTAATTTATGCGGTAAATATAAGCGTGAATATTTTAGTGATTTATTTTCAAATTTGGGGACAAGAGAAAATAGATACAAAAGAAAAAGTAATTCTTCAAAAATACGTAAAAACAAAAGATAACATTACAGTTACAAAGGATACAGAAAATTTAGTTTATTTATTAGATGGGTACATAACCAAAAGTACAACTTTAAAAATGCCGAAAGGAATAGGATTAAATAAAGAGAACAAAGAAATACTGTTAGAAAATATTATAACATACGTTTCTACAAAGTATCCAGAGTCAACAATTTTAAAATCAAATAATTACGAAATATTAGTGGATTTAGGTTATACTAAAAGGCAAATAAATTTTTTAGGGTGGGAAAAAGTGAGAATGGTTTTATTTGTAGCGGGAAGTAAAGATGATTATAAACTTTATTTAATAGCAACCGTTAAAATAGCTTCAGGAAACCCTTTTTTACCCCCTCCAAGCAAAGAATTTACCCAATTAGAAGGTGAATCCGCCCACAATGTTAAGGAGTATTTAGAAAGGTTTTTAGCAGATTTAGGAAAAGCAATAAGTGAACCCAAAACAGACACTAGAGATTAAGCAAAAATTAGGAAAAGAATACTTTATAGCCATAGGTTTTATATTTTGGACTACAACTTTGGTGAGAGTAATAGGGGGTTTAACAGACGAGCAATTTCAATATACATTGTTGCTATTATTATCATCTGTGACAAATTTTAGCATACCTATTTTGAAATATTTTATAAGAGGAGAAGCCAAAAAACCAACAATTAAGTTTACATTAGAGGGAAGCAGTATAGTGTTAGGAGTGGCGAGAGTTTACGGAATAGCAATAAGTTTAACCAATCTGTTAAGAGTATTACCTATTCCCACGTTAAGCGTATTTTCCACATATTTTACTATAATGAGTAGCATACAAGCAATATTTAGTGTTTGGCTGTCATGGATTTTAACTGAAGTTTTTGAAGATTAGAAATTCTTGACAAAAAACTCACCAGCAAGTGTTATCATAAAAAGTTCAAGGTCACGACCAACAGCAACTTTTTTGATTAAGCCTAAATTTAAAAGAGGTTGGAAATCAGGGTCATAAGGTTTTGTCCAAATTGTTTTATGATTTGCGATATATTTTAAAAGGTTTATATTGATAGTAGTGCTAGTTTTTTTCAAGACATTCTTTTTATTCATAAAAAGGAAATGATTTTTTGTAAAGGTGGGTCAAAGATACCAATAGTTAGAGTATCAATGACACCACGAAAAAGAGCTAAGACAATTTTGATTTTGAGCGAGAACCTTCAGAATTAAGGAAATCTGGCGTACTAATATTTCAAAAGGGAACCTTTAGTCACCTCAAGAATCTCTTGAATGGTAGTGACTCGCCCTAAAGAAAGACCTAAAGGTTGAGAAGGAGTGATAGCGTGCTGGTCGGGGGACTTACGAATAGTGAAGTCAATATCGACACCTGAGAACCAAGCAACAGAAGCTGGTAAATCATAAAGTCCAACAGAATAAGAGATATAAGCCCTAGTCCAAAGGTGAGCTATTTGCAAAGCTAAACAAAAACGAGCAGAATCTTTAGCAAGAACAATGTACCGGTATTCATCATGAATAGTGATACAAAGTCGAGCATCAATGTCGTATTTGGAACAAAGATAATCAACAGCAGTAAGACAGATGTGTAAAAAATCAACACCGGAGCTTTGAACACAAAAATTAATTTTGCTAGTTAGATAATCTTTGTGACCAGTAAAACGGGGATGAATGGCATCACTCATAGTACGTTTTAAGGTAGGAGTGCGAGGGTCACTAGAAGTAGCAATACGTTCAAGTTCGTTAAACATAACGGACTCAGTACCTAAACGCCAACGTCCTTCAATTTTTTTACCTTTTGTTTTGGCAAACATATCAGAAGCAAGCTGTTTAGCCTCAGCAGAAGTCAAAGTTTTACGGAACTCCCGCATATAATTAATCATCGATTTAAGACCAGCAGAATATCGACGGCTATAGACGACAGTTTTAGCATTATCACGACTGATACCTAATAAAGAAGCAGTCATAGAATGAGGGTCAGTGCCATCTTCTTTACAGCCAACAAGTGTTTGAAAAGAGGAAGGCGTACCACCAATAATGCCAACATGAGCATCAGCTATAAGGTCAGAAATCCATAACTCTTGCAAGTTTCTTACGAATAGCCCGCTTCCGACTATTCTCACTGAGTCTCCCCAGTGTTGAGACTATATCATATACGGTTTCCCGTATCTCCCCGTTTCGAGCTTGCTTAAGCCCTACGATAATAAGCCTAGTTCTTTCAAGATACCCTTATATGCTTTACCCTTCTTGATGTTAGCCACATGGGACTTCTGTACTCCATGCTCTTTAGCTAATTGTTCATCTGGTAAGTCAGAATTGAAGATTTTTACAATATCTTCTGTGGTTAACTTGAATCTAGACGTTTCTCTAGTCGTTGAAGAGTCCTGTACAATCCTTCCCACTGTGGTTCTGTTCATGCCCACCATCTCCGCTATTTTTCGGGTGGTGTAACCCTGTACCCATAGTTCCATTACTTCTTCCCGGTGAATATCTCTGAAGTCCGAGTGTTGGTTTTTTCTACCTTGGGGGCGTTTGTCGCCCTTTAGCCGATAGTCTTCAGAGATATTGTGGGAAATTGTACACCATTCAAGATTTTCAAGATTGTTATTGGTCTTGCAATCGTCTTTGTGGTGGACTACGGGGAGATTGTCTGGGTTGGGTAGATGGGCTAGGGCTACCATACGGTGAACCATGATGTTTTTAGTTTCCCCTGAGTCATTTGTTAGGACAGTTGCCATATATCCACTTTTATTGACTGCTGGTGACATAAAACGCTTGACTCGGTGGGAGTAGATACGACCCGTTTTAGTAACGCTGTACTTACTAAATCCGGGGATTGTAACTAGGCTTTCCCGCTGATTGTCCATAACCTTTATCTTTTTAAACGCTATCCCAATTGTATCCTAAAGGGATTGTGGTGTAAAGGCTTAACTGGAGTTTCCAGCAATTAGAGGAGTTTAACGACAGCCATTGTGTTAACTGTCCACGTCAGCACCAATTTGAACATAGCCTTGTGGCATACGAACAGTGGTTTTAATTTCACTTCCAATGCGATTAGCCCGGGGGTTAGCCGCAGTAAGCCAAGTGTTTTCAACAGCACGACCAGTGACAGTACCGGCAGTAATTAATTGAGGACAAATAAAACCAGTTCGATTGTCAGAAGACAGAACAACAAATTGATTTTTTACTCGGTCTTGAACAGAAACCCAATAAGCGCAAGAAATAGCAGATTGGAGGGCTAATTTAGCTTCAGGGAAGTCAGAATCAAGAATACCTCCTTCCATTTCAGACAGATAATCTTTAGACAAAGGCGA
>Ga0315899_10009247_pt1 | contig 10572 bp, 6 predicted proteins | sample LakEriMetagenome_2_FD_203518 | JGI IMG/M metagenome (GOLD analysis project Ga0315899, IMG submission 203518) | Freshwater fungal communities from buoy surface, Lake Erie, Ohio, United States - Buoy 4 MA112 | ecosystem: Environmental > Aquatic > Freshwater > Lake | place: USA: Lake Erie, Ohio...
CATCCATGGAGAGGGGGAGCAGCGACTTGCAGGCGCCAGACTATCGGGGTGAGGTTTTTTCGGTACTGGCGGCAGTCAGAGTTCCAACTACCTCAACTACCGCAACTCCGCAACTCCCGCACCGCCATGCGGGAGTTGCGGAGTTGAACCCAGACACCTTCCCGCCCCAAGTCGGCAACTCGGCAACTCAACCCATGGGGGGGATGGGGTAGCCGAGTTGCCGACTTGGAACCGTGCAGGGGTTCAGGATCACTTTTTGCCCAGGGCGTATTTCACAAAGTCCATCAACCCGGCATATTTGTGGCCGGGGTCGATATAGTGTTCGATCACATAGAAGGCGAAGTAATACGCCCGGCAGAAACCCCACACCGCCGTGGCCAGCAGCACGGCGGTCATCCAGTCGCAGTGCAGGGTGAGCAGGATGGCCGAGGCCATCAGGCCCACCAGCAGCATCAGGGCGCCCTTCAGGTAGAGCAGCTTGGGACTTTTGATGTCGCCGAGCATGGTCAGGTCGCCTTCAACGGGTGGGTTCGGTCGGTCAACGGCACTGTCACACGGGCGCCCTTCAGCGCCGCCTGGTACACCGCCATCACCATCTCCACCGCGGCCAGGGCGTTGGCGCCGCTGCATTCGGGGTCTTTTTTTTCCTGAATCGCCAAGACCAGGTCGTCGGCCACATGGCCGTTGGGCACCACCGGCTGAAAGCCCGACTCCTTGGCACCCACGGTGAGCGGTTTCCAGTCGGTGCCTTTGCCGTCCTTGCCCCACAGGGCGCCCGGCCGCGTGTAGACCCGCTGCGTGCCGTCCATGACTACACGCGCGGTTCCCTTGGTGCCCAGCAGTTCCAGTCCCCAGGGGTCCAGCACGGCCTTCAGCTTGTTGCGGCTGGTGAAGCTGCCCAGGGCGCCGCCGGTGAAGCCGAACTGGGCGCTGACCTCGTCGCCGGCCACCGGGCCCACCCAGTCCTTCGTCAGGCGGCCATCCCCGGCGGTGATCGGCTTGCCCTTCTGCATGACCGTCGCCTGGCACCAGGCCACCGGGCCGGCGAACAGCCGCATCAGGTCGAACAGGTGCGTGCCGAGCACCATCATGTCTTCCCCGCCGGCTCGCGCGGCATCCTGCTTGCCCCAGCCGCGGATCTCCACCAGGTCTCCCAGCAACTCCTGACGCCGGGCCGCCAGCAGCGCCACGGACGCCTCGATACGCGTCTGGTGCGCCACCGCCACGCGCAGGCCCCTGCCCTGCGCCAGGGCCAGAATCTCATCCCCCTCGGCCGGCGTGGTGACGAACGGTTTTTCCAGCAGCAAGTGGGCGCCGGCCTTCAGCGAGTCCATCGCCATGGCGTGGTGCTGGTCGGTGTGGCGGCTGCCGATCACCACGATCTGGGGCCGTTCCTCCCGCAGCATCTCCCGGTAGTCGGAGTAGCCCTTGCTGGCCTTGGCACTGGCGAGGGCCTTGGCCAGCCCGGCCTGGTTGGGGTCGGCGATGGCCGTCACGACCACATCTTTGCGGTGGGCGAATACCCGCTCCATGCCGTGGCCGTAGTCACCCCGGCCGGTGGCACCGATCACCACCGCCCGGAGCTGGCGGGTGGGCTCCATGGCCAGCAACGGGGCGGCCAGAAATCCGGCCGAGGCAACGGTGAAGGTTCTGCGGCAGAGCGGCATGAAAGGGCTCCTCATTTCAGCAGCGGGTCCAGCACCGCTTTCCAGCGGGCATAACCACTTTCATTCAGGTGCAGGTTGTCTTCCAGAAACAGGGTGGGATCAGGTTGGCCATCGGGGCCCAGGATGGGGGTCCAGGTGTCCACAAACACCGCCTTGCCGCCGGAGGTGGCGCAGCGCTTGCGGATCAGGTCGTTGGCCTGGCGCTGGCGGTCCATCTCCTTGCGCCGGGCCGGGCTGGGTTTGATGGCCAGCCACCAGGTCTTCGCCTCGGGCAGCTTGTCGGCCACCAGCGTGAGGAAACGGTCGGCCTCGCGGGCCACCGCCTCGGGGGTGAAGTCCTCGTGGATGTCGTTGTCGGCCTCGTACACCACCAGCCGGCGGGGCTGGTAGGCCAGCACCAGACGGGGGGCGAAATGGTTCAGGTCCACCGTGCGGGAGCCGCCGAAGCCGTGGTTGCGGGTCTTCAGGTGGGGGAACGCGGCCGCCAGGTCCCACCTGCGGATGCTGGAACTGCCGACAAACAGCACCGCGTCGGCGGCCAGCGGGCCGGGGTTTTTTGCCTCCAGTTTGGCGACATCCTCGACGAAATCGGCCGGTTCCTTCGGTTTTTTGGGCTGCGCCTTCTGGGCGCAGCCTGACTGGACCAACAAGGCCAGCAGGGCCAGGGAGACGCACCATTCCCTCACGCGCACGGCGATTCTCCCGCCGGAAGCCCCGGCACCTCGCTTGTTCACTTTGGCTAGCACGAGTAGTCTACCATTTGAGCTTTCTTTCGCCCGTTGATTTCAACCGGTACCAGGCAGAATCTCCCATGACCCGCATCTCCCTGCTGACCGTCTTGTTGACCGGCCTTTTCTTCATGGGTTGCGGCAAGCCGCCCGCCCTGCCCACGCCCGATGCCGCCCCGGCGGTGATCGTCAGCCGTGTCATCCACCACAATGTCACCGACTCGGTGGAATTCACCGGCCGTGTCGACGCGGTGAACTATGTGGACATCAAGGCGCGCGTGACGGGCTACATCACGAAGACGCCCTTCAAGGAAGGCGACTATGTGAAGCAGGGCGACCTGCTCTTCGAAATCGACCGGCGTCCCTACCAGGCCAAGCTGGATGATGCCAAGAGCCAGCTCACGCTGCAGCAGGCCAAATACAAGCTGGCCAAGGCCGACAACCTGCGCGCCAAGGAAGTGGCCAAGACGCCCGGCGCCATCAGCGTGCAGGAGCTGGACAAGTACCAGGCCGCCGAGGAGGAGGCGAAAGCCGCGGTGGAGGCCATCGCCGCGGCCAACGAGGTGCATATCCTCAACCTCGAGTTCTGCCGGGTGACCGCCCCCATCGACGGTCGTATCAGCCGCTACTACTTCACGCTGGGCAACCTGGTGAACGCCGACACCACCCTGCTCACCACGCTGGTCTCGGAAGATCCGATCTATGTCTACTTCGACACCGACGAGAGCACCCTGCTGAAGGTGAAGCGGCTGGTGCAGGAAGGCAGGATCCCGGTGCGCGACAACCAAAGCCAGATCACCTTCCAGGTGGCCCTGCAGGACGAGCGGGAATACAGCCACACGGCCAATGTGAACTTCATCAACAACAAGCTCGACCCGCTGACCGGCACCATCACGGTGCGCGGCGTGCTGGCCAACCCGATGGTGGGCGGCAAGGCCCGGCTGTTCGTGCCGGGCATGTTCTGCCGGGTGAAGCTGCCCATCGGCGAGGCGCGCGATGTGGCGCTGGTCTCCGAGCGGGCCGTGGGCACCGACCAGGGGAACAAGTTCGTCTATGTGGTGGGCGATGACAACAAGGCGGTCTCGCGCCGCGTGCGCCTGGGGGCCCTGCAGCCCGACGGCCTGCGTGTGATCGAGGAGGGCGTGAAGCCCGGCGAGCGCGTGGTGGTGACGGGCATCCAGATGGTGCGGCAGGGCGAGCCGGTCACGCCGGAGGAGGTGCCCATGCCGGTGACCCCGGCCCTGACGGGTCCGCCCGGGGCCCCGGCACCCGCATCGGCCGCCCCGGCCCAGCCCGCCGGCGGCGCCGGCAAGACCGACGCCAAAACCCCCGCTAAGCCCGACGCCAAGGCCCCGCCCGCGCCGGCGGTGAAAAAGTGATGGAGCGCACGACCCGGGTTCCACCCGCCTCGCCAGCCGCCAGGTGACCGCAGCGTGATCTCGAATTTCTTCATCGACCGGCCCATCTTCGCCTCGGTGCTGTCCATCTTCCTGGTCATCGCCGGGGCGCTGGCCGCCTACACGCTGCCGGTCTCGCAATACCCGCCCATCGTGCCGCCCACGGTGCAGGTGGCGGTCACCTACCCCGGCGCCAGCTCGCAGGTGGTGGCCGACACGGTGGCCGCGCCCATCGAGCAGCAGGTCAACGGCGTGGACAACATGCTGTACATGTGCTCCACCAGCGACAACACCGGCGCCTACAACCTGATCGTCACCTTCTCGCTGGGCACCGACCTGAACGAGGCGCTGGTGGCGGTGCAGAACCGCGTGAACCTGGCCGTGCCGCAACTGCCCAAGAGCGTGCAGAAGCAGGGGCTGACCATCAAGAAAAAGTCGCCCAGCATCCTGATGGCGGTGAACATTTTCTCGCCCGACGGCCGCTACGACGACATCTTCCTGTCCAACTACGCCACCATCCACCTGAAGGACGAGCTGTTCCGGCTGGAGGGCGTGGGCGACATCACCTACCTGGGCCAGCGCGACTACTCCATCCGCGCCTGGCTCGACCCGCAGAAGATGGCGGCCCGCAACATCACCGCCAACGAGGTGTCCGACGCGGTGAAGGCGCAGAATGTGGCGATCTCGTTCGGCCAGGTGGGCCAGCAACCCGTCCCCGGCGGGCAGGAGACCCAGCTCACCGTGGACTCCCAGGGCCGGCTGGCCACCCCCGAGCAGTTCGGCGAGATCATCGTGCGGGCGGCCAACTCCCAGCCCGGGGATGTCTCACCCCAGGTGCTGCGGCTGAAGGATGTGGCCCGGCTGGAGCTGGGCGCGAACAAGTACGACCAGTCGGCCACCTCCAGCGGCTACCCGGCGGTGGCGCTGGCCATCTTCCAGTTGCCGGGCACCAACGCGCTGGATGTGGGCAACGCGGTGCGGGCCAAGATGGCCGAGCTGAAGCGCCGCTTCCCGGAGGGGCTTGATTACAAGATCAGCTACGACACCACGCCGTTCATCGGCGAATCGGTCAAGGATGTGGTCAACACGCTGCGTGACGCGGTGTTTCTGGTGGGCGTGGTGGTGCTGGTCTTCCTGCAGACCTGGCGCGCCACCATCATCCCGCTCATCGCGGTGCCGGTGGCCATCGTGGGCACCTTCGCGGCCATGGCGGCCCTGGGGTTCACCATCAACAACATCTCGCTGTTCGGCCTGGTGCTGGCCATCGGCATCGTGGTGGACGACGCCATCGTGGTGGTGGAGAATGTTGAGCGCTGGCTGGCCGAGGGCTACAGCCCGCGCGACGCCGCACGCAAGGCCATGGAAGAGGTGACCGGGCCGGTGGTGGCCGTGGCGCTGGTGCTGTGCGCGGTGTTCGTGCCGTGCGCGTTCATCAGCGGCATCACCGGGCAGTTCTTCCGCCAGTTCGCGGTCACCATCGCCATCTCCACGGTGTTCTCGGCGTTCAACTCGCTGACGCTGTCGCCGGCGCTGGCGGCCATCTTGCTGAAGCCCCACGGCGCCAAGCCCGACCTGTTCCAGCGGCTGATCAACCTGTCTTTGGGCTGGTTCTTCAAGGCGTTTGAATGGTGCTTCGGCGGCATGATCCGCGCCTACGGCTGGAGCGTGGGCTGGCTGGTGCGGCTGACGCTCATCGTGCTGGTGGTCTACGGCGGCCTGCTGGGCGCCACCGGCTGGCTGTTCGGCAAGGTGCCCAAGGGGTTCATCCCCACGCAGGACCAGGGCTACCTGCTGGTGAATGTGCAGCTTCCCGAATCGGCCAGCGTGCAGCGCACCCAGGAGGTGATGGCGCGCATGGAGAAGATCGCCCTGGACACCCCGGGCGTGGCCGACACCCTCTCCGTCTCGGGCTTCACCATCCTGCTGAGCATGTACGGCTCGAACTACGCGTCGATGTTCGTGATCCTGGAACCGTTCGAGAAGCGGGTGGATGAACCCGAAAAAATGGGCACCGCCATCATCAACAGGCTGCGCAAGGCCTACCACGACGAGATCCGCGACGCGCAGGTCTCGGTCTTCGGCGCCCCGCCCGTGCCGGGCCTGGGCACCGCCGGCGGCTTCAAGTGCATGGTGGAGGACCGCGGCGACCTGGGCCTGGCCGACCTGGAGCGCTTCACCAACCTGTACCTGGCCGAGGGCAGGAAGAACGAGGGCTTCTTCGGCCTGTCCACCATGTACAGCGCCAGCGCCCCGCAACTGTTCGCCGACATCGACCGGCCCAAGACCCGCGCGCTGAAGGTGAAGGTGGAGGATGTCAACCAGGCGCTCGACACGCTGATCGGCTCGGACTATGTGAACAACTTCAACGCCTTCGGCCGCTACTGGCAGGTGAACCTGATGGCCGACCTGCCCTTCCGCAACAACCTGGGCCGGCTGAACCTGCTGCAGGTGCGCAACGCCCAGGGCGGCATGGTGCCGCTTGGCTCGCTGGTGAATGTGGTGGACACCACGGGCCCGGGCATGGTGATGCGCTACAACCTGTACCGCGCCGCGCCCGTCAACGGCATGGCCCTGCCCTGGATCCTCAGCTCCACGCAGGCCATGGATGTCCTCGACGAGGTGGCGCGGAAGACCCTCCCCGGCGCCATCACCACCGAGTGGACCGAGCTGAACCTGCTGCAGCGTCAGGAGGCCACCGACTGGCGCAACAAGATCGTCTTCCCCATGGCGGTGGTGTTCGTGTTCCTGGTGCTGGCCGCGCTGTACGAGAACTGGGCCCTGCCGCTGGCGGTGATCCTGGTGGTGCCGATGTGCCTGCTGTCCAGCGTGGTCGGCGTGGCGATGGCCCGCATGGACATCAACATCTTCACGCAGATCGGCTTCGTGGTGCTGGTGGGCCTGGCCAGCAAGAACGCCATCCTCATCGTCGAGTTCGCCAAGCAGCTCACCGACGGCGGCAAGCCGGCGCGCGAGGCGGTGATCGAGGCCTGCAAGCTGCGCCTCAGGCCCATCCTCATGACCTCGTTCGCGTTCATCCTGGGCGTGGTGCCGCTGGTCATCGCCAAGGGCGCCGGGGCCGAGATGCGCCGGGCCCTGGGCACCGCGGTGTTCAGCGGCATGCTGGGGGTGACGCTGTTCGGGCTGTTCCTCACGCCGGTCTTCTTCTTCGTGATCCAGTGGCTGACCAACCGCCCGGGCATGAACCGGCCGCTGGTGCGCCGCCTGAACCAGGGCCTGCACCTGCTGCTCACCTTCCTCACGCTGGGATTGTTCGAGGTGTTGCGCCGGCGGGTGATCATCCGCCCGGCCCCGTCTTCCCCAGCCCCCGCCCCCGGGCAGGAGCCGAAACAGCCATGATCTCGCACTTCTTCATCGACCGGCCCATCTTCGCGGCGGTGCTGTCGATCCTGGTCACCATCGCCGGCTCGGTGGCGGTGATCGGCCTGCCGGTGGCGCAGTACCCCGACATCACCCCGCCCACGGTGCTGGTGACCGCCAGCTACCCCGGCGCCAACGCGCAGACGGTGCTCGACACCGTGGCCGCGCCCATCGAGCAGCAGGTCTCGGGCGTGGAGAACGCGCTCTACATGACCTCGCAGTGCACCAACGACGGCAACTACACGCTGATGGTCACCTTCAAGGAGGGCATGGACGCCAACATGGCCCAGGTGCTGGTGCAGAACCGCGTGTCGCTGGGCCTGCCCGTGGTGCCCGACCTGGTGCAGCGCCAGGGCGTGCCTGTGAAGAAGATCTCGCCCAGCACCATGATGATCGTCAACCTGGTCAGCGAGAAGGGCTCCGACGGCAAGGCGGTCTACGACGACCTGTACCTGAGCAACTACGCCACCATCCAGATCCGCGACGAGCTGCTGCGCCTGCCCGGCGTGGGCAATGTCACCTTCATGGGCGAGCGCGACTACTCCATGCGCGCCTGGCTCAACCCCGAGAAGATGGCCAGCCTGGGCCTGACCACCGACGATGTGGTGCAGGCGCTCAGCCAGCAGAACCTGCAGGTGGCCGCCGGCTCCATCGGCCAGCAGCCGGTGCCCCAGGGCCAGCAGTTCCAGCTCATCATCAACACGCTGGGCCGCCTGACCGACCCGCTGCAGTTCGGCGATGTGGTGGTGAAGGTGGGCGGCTACGCCGGCACCGCGAAGGACGGCGGCACCAGCGCCGGCGTCATCCGCCTGTCCGACATCGCCCGCCTGGAGCTGGGCGCCCAGCAGTACGACCAGTCGTGCGCGCTGGACGGCGAGCCCTCGGTGGCCCTGTCCGTCTTCCAGTTGCCCGGCTCCAACGCGCTGGCCACCGCCAAGGGCGTGTACGACAAGATGGACCAGTTGAAGAAGCGGTTCCCCAAGGGCCTGGACTACAAGATCGTCTACGACACCACGCCGTTCATCAAGGAATCGATCATCGAGGTGTTCAAGACGCTGCGCGACGCCATCGTGCTGGTGGCCATCGTGGTGCTGGTGTTCCTGCAGAACTGGCGCGCCACGCTCATCCCGCTCATCGCGGTGCCGGTGGCCATCATCGGCACCTTCGCGGCCATGGCGGCGATGGGCTTCAGCCTCAACAACCTGTCGCTGTTCGGCCTGGTGCTGGCCATCGGCATCGTGGTGGACGACGCCATCGTGGTGGTGGAGAACGTGGAGCGCTGGCTGGCCGAGGGCTTCACCCCGCGCGACGCCGCCCGCAAGGCCATGGACGAGGTGACCGGGCCCGTCATCGCCGTGGCGCTGGTGCTGTGCGCGGTGTTCGTGCCGTGCGCCTTCATCAGCGGCATCACCGGCCAGTTCTTCCGCCAGTTCGCCATCACCATCGCCGTGTCCACGGTGATCTCGGCGTTCAACTCGCTGACGCTGTCGCCGGCGCTGGCGGCCATCCTCCTCAAGCCCCACGGCGCCAAGCGCGACCCGCTCACCTGGCTGATGGATGTGACCCTGGGCTGGTTCTTCAAGCTGTTCAACGGCGCCTTCGACATCGCCACATGGATGTACACCCGCGTGGTGGCCGGGCTGTTGCGGGTCAGCCTGCTGGTGCTTTTGGCCTACGGCGGCCTGCTCTACGCCACCTACTGGGGCTTCACGCACACGCCCACGGGCTTCATCCCCCAGCAGGACAAGGGGTACCTGCTGCTGAATGTGCAGTTGCCCGACGGGGCCAGCGTGCAGCGCACGCAGGCCGTGGTGCGGCGGATCGAGTCGATCGCCCGCGAGACCGAGGGCGTGGGCCACACGGTGGCCATCTCGGGCCAGTCGCTGCTTCTGGGCGCCAACGCGCCCAACTTCGGCTCGCTGAATGTGATATTGAAGCCGTTCGAGGAGCGGGCCGGCCTGTCGGGCGACGACATCGGCGAAAAGCTGCGCGAGCGGCTGGCGCGCGAGGTGCGCGAGGCCACCGTGGGCGTATTCGGTCCCCCGGCGATCGACGGCCTGGGCAACGCCGGCGGCTTCAAGCTGATGCTGGAGGACCGGGGGCCGCTGGGCCTGCCCACCATGCAGCAGGCCAGCGACGCCATCGTGTCGAAGGGGAACAAGACCGAGGGCCTGACCGGGCTGTTCACCAGCACCCGCACCAACACCCCCTGGCTCTACCTCGACATCGACCGCGACAAGTGCATGACCATGGGCGTGCAACTGGGCGATGTGTTCAACTCGCTGCAGTCGTTTTTGGGCTCGTACTATGTGAACAACTTCAACCAGTTCGGCCGCACCTGGCAGCTCAATGTGATGGCCGACCAGCAGTTCCGCGACAGGGTGGAGGACATCCTGCTGATCAAGGTGAAGAACAAGGGGGGCCAGATGGTGCCCCTGGGCACCATGGCCAAGGTGAAGGACTCGAGCGGCCCGGCGCTGCTGATGCGCTACAACATGTACTCCGCCTCGGCCATCTACGGCAACAGCCTGCCGGGCACCAGCTCGGGCCAGGCGGTGGAGCGCATGCAGCAACTGGCCGACAAGGAGCTGCCCGCCGCCATGGCCTACGAGTGGACCGAGCTGACCTACCTGCAACTGCAGGCCGGCAACACCGCCATGATCGTCTTCGCGCTGGCGGTGGTGTTCGTCTTCCTGGTGCTGGCGGCGCAGTACGAGAGCTGGTCGCTGCCCCTGGCGGTGATTTTGGTGGTGCCGATGTGCCTGCTCTGCTCGGTGACGGGCGTGATGCTGGCGCGCATGGACATCAACATCTTCACGCAGATCGGCTTCGTGGTGCTGGTGGGCCTGGCCAGCAAGAACGCCATCCTCATCGTCGAGTTCGCCAAGCAGCAGCGCGAGGAGGGCAAGAGCCGCCGGGAGGCGGTGCTGGAGGCCTGCCGGCTGCGGCTCAGGCCCATCCTGATGACCTCGTTCGCGTTCATCCTGGGCGTGGTGCCGCTGGTGGTGGCCGAGGGTGCCGGCGCCGAGATGCGCCGCACGCTGGGCCTGGCCGTGTTCTCCGGCATGCTGGGCGTGACGGTCTTCGGCATCTTCCTCACGCCGGTCTTCTTCTATGTGATCCAGTGGTTCACCGACCGCGGCGACGCGCCCAAGGCAGCGCCGGCCCCGGCCGCACCGCACCAGCCCCACCCCGCCGGCGGGCACCACTGAGCCGGGCGGTTTTGCGCCGGGGTGACCAGCCCCGTAAAATGCAACCAGTCACACGGGAAACCGCCATGTCCGCCACCATCACCACCCGCAAGTTCACCGTGGAGGAGTTCATCCGCCTGGATCAGATGCGCTTCTTCCAGCCCGATGAGAAACTCGAACTGCTCGACGGCGAGATCCACCCCATGAGCCC
>Ga0315899_10009251_pt1 | contig 10570 bp, 5 predicted proteins | sample LakEriMetagenome_2_FD_203518 | JGI IMG/M metagenome (GOLD analysis project Ga0315899, IMG submission 203518) | Freshwater fungal communities from buoy surface, Lake Erie, Ohio, United States - Buoy 4 MA112 | ecosystem: Environmental > Aquatic > Freshwater > Lake | place: USA: Lake Erie, Ohio...
GAAGTCCACACACTCGATGACGAAGCCCTTCTTCAGAAAACCATTACTGGCTGGGAGCTCAAGCCAGTCTCCTATGTCCTTGGCCTTACCAATCTCATCCTTCACGGCATCGATGTTCCAGACTGGCATTACCTCGACAGCTTGAAGACGGAGTACAACAGCATTGGCCCCAAGCAGCAGGTAAATGTCATCCTTGCCAATCCCCCATTTGGAGCCACCATCGCCGATGGTGTTGAGACCAACTTCCCCGCCACGTTTAGGTGCAAGGAGTCAGCCGACCTTTTCATTGTTTTGTTTATTCAGTTGCTCAAGCCCGGTGGACGCTGTGCAATCGTTTTGCCGGACGGTTGCATCACGGGGGACGGATACAAGGAACGGATCCGCGAGAAGCTTTTAACCGACTGCAACTTGCACACGATCGTCCGGTTACCGCAATCCACGTTTCACCCGGCTACAGTTTCCACCAACTTGCTTTTCTTCGAGAAGGGGACACCGACGAAGGAGATTTGGTATTACGAGCACCGACTTCCCGAGGGGCAAAAGAGTTATTCCAAGACCAAGGGTATTCAATTCAGCGAATTTGCGCCGATGATCAAGTGGTGGAACAAACGCAAGAAAAGCGATGTCGCTTGGAAGGTAAAGGTTGAGGATTTGAAACGGGGGTTTGATTTGGATGTGAAGAATCCGTATCGCGAGGAAGAAGACGTAGACCTCTCAGCTACCGAATTATTATCTCGACTTAACGTCTCCGTAGAGACGACCCGTGAACTCCTAGCTGAACTTAAAAGGCAGATTGGATGAACTGGAAACAAACCCAGCTTTCGGAATTCCTCATCGAACGAGACGGGCGAATTAAATACGAGATCGCTAATCAACTTGGATTACAGCGGATCAAAAAAATTGATTTCTCCGGCAATATTCATTTGGATGCCGAGACCGATACCAAAACCGACATGATTCGCGTTAAAAGCGGTGATTTAGTCATCTCCGGGATCAACGCAGCTAAAGGAGCAATTGCCGTTCATGCTGAAGATGACGACGTTCTCGCTACCATCCACTACTCTGCTTACGAATTTAATTCCGACCGAATCTCAGTGGATTTCCTGAAATGGTTTTTCAAAAGCCCCGAGTTCAGTGATTTGTTGAAAACGCAAATTCCTGGAGGCATTAAGACTGAGCTGAAGCCAAAACATATCTTACCCCTGCAAGTAAAGCTCCCCGCGCTTGCCGAGCAAATCACGGTTGCAGCGAGGCTAGATCGCTTTCGCCTCGAACAAATTAAACTTGAGCAAGAAATCACGCATCAGCAATCCCTTCTTGCGAAGCTCAAGCAAGCGATTTTACAGGAGGCGATAGAGGGCAAGTTGACAGCCGACTGGCGAGCTGCGCACCCGGACGTAGAACCCGCAAGCCAACTCCTTCAGCGCATCCAAGCCGAAAAAGCCAGCTTGATTGCCGCGAACAAACTTCGCCCCGAAAAGCCCTTACCCAAAATCGCCCCCGCCGAAATCCCCTTCGAGATTCCGAAGGGCTGGGAGTGGTGTAGGTTGGGATCGGTTATCGAAGAGAAGCCACGCAATGGTGTTTCATTGAAACCTGTTGAGCACGAAACAAATACCAAAACACTGAAATTGTCGGCAACGTCATCAGGTAAGTTCGATGGGAGCCAATGCAAGTACCTTGAGCTGACAGTTGATCCGGAATCATATTTGTGGCTTCGCGATGGTGACATCCTGATTCAACGAGCGAATTCGATTGAGCTAGTCGGTACAACAGCGGTATATCGTGGCGAGGGCTTGGAGTTTATCTACCCGGATTTGATGATGAAGTGTAGAACTGTTTCCCCAGAGAGTACCGATTTCGTTCACCATGTGCTTACTACTAAATACGCTCGCGACTACTTCAAAAGCAAAGCAACCGGTTCAGCTGGCAACATGCCGAAGATAAGCCAAGGTACAGTAACAAACATCCTTCTACCCCTCCCACCACTTGCCGAGCAAGCCGCGATTGTGGAGCGAGTGGAGACATTGATGGCGACTTGCCGGGCGTTGGAAGCAGAGATCGAGCAAACTCGCACACATGCGTCCCACCTCCTGCAAGCCGTCCTCAAAGAAGCCTTTGCCCCCGCGTCCACCTGAATCGCACCACGTCCTAAACCATGCCCATCAAACAACACCTTTTGGAAATTAGCGGTCCCATTTACGCGTGGTATCATCCAGAAAAGGGAACAACGGATGTCTCCGTATTCTTCGAGTGGGTTATGGCCGACTTCGCTGCGATCGTGCGGATGGCACGATTCCCCATTGGCAGCAAACACAACTGTCGAACGTGAGGAACAAAAAGCATTTCGGATAACAATGCTGAAAATCAGTTGACTATCTCCATTCGTTACAAGATTCAGTATACCTAAATTTGTAAAGTTTAAAGCCGCATATACATGCTAAATTCGCCATTCTTGACAGAACTTGATTCGCGAGCTGCGGTAAAAGGCTCACGCGATCCGTTAGGCATTCAGCAAATCTGGACTCGTCTAGGTCGAAATGTGGTTGGAAATTTGACCACGGTAAGTAACTCTGTTCGTGATTTTACGACCCTGCTGATTGGCTACTACTTCACGGAGCAATTGTCGAAGGAACTTGGAGTTGGATCAGAGCTTTCTGTCTTCTTGAAGTGGGAACAACTTGCCGCTTATTCTCGCGCTCACGTCAATGGCGATTACTCCTTTCGTGGAACAGAGAAGGTTCGCAAGAGCCTATCGGAGGGCTCTCGAGTGGTGTTGTCGGATGACCGGGCACATCAGATTTTGGGCAACCAAAAGATCTATGGACTTTGGGGCTTGTACACGATGCCCTCGCGTGCATCTGGATTGGTCGACGACGATCCACCCAGACTCACGCCGAGTGCGATCGAGTTCGTTGAGAAGAATTACATAACGCTGCTGGAGAAATCCTGTGGTCGCGATGCAAAGCGGATCCGCGAGCTGTTAATGCAACGACAGACAAAGATCGATGTAGTCCGAGGCCATGCTGATGTCGTTGCCGGCGTGGCCAAGCTGCTTCAGCGAAAGCTATCTACTCCTGAGAAGGAGTTCTACCGTTACCATTTGCTGCTAGGCGGTCCAGAGAATTCCACGGCGGGCAAGCAGGCAAGACTAGCCGAGTTATTGTCGACAACGCTCAATGACAAGAACTTCACATGGAGCCTCGCCACAGTGACGGCATTATCTCAAGATGCAAGAAATCGTGGTGACGCTTGGCAGCCTTTGGCAAATGATCTTTATCGAATAAGAACCAGTGAAGCCGTACTTGCTCCCGTGTCAGCGTTGTTCACCTACATTTTAGGGCTCGACGGAAAGCCAATCTCTTCGCTAGCGGATCGCATCTCGAATGAATGGGAAGGCGGACTCCATATGGTAGTTCCTGATAATTTTCGAGAGCTTCGCGACGATCTTGGTGTCACAGATTCTATGACGGCTGATCGATGGATCACCGTTGCTGATGCTTTGCACGCCGGCGACTACGAGACGCTGGTTCACCGACTTATTGAGCAGAACACCCACGTAATGGCTTCTCGTGGAGGCTCACCGTGGGTTGAGCTTGACTCGGGCAAACTGCGAATTCGATTCCGAGATGAACATGGTTCGCTGCCCAAACGCGATTCCATTAGTTCTCTTTGGCGTTTCCCCTACTTCTTGGATTCGATGCGGATTATGGCTGACACACTTAAGGAGAAGCAAAGTGGCTGATATCCCGCGAGCAGTACTTTCTGAACAATTCCAAGAGAGAATGCAGGGTAAGCGGCTTGTCTCGGCTGTATTCCTAACGTTTCAGTTTGATGCCGGCTTCTTTGAACAAGAAGTTTTGCCAGTCTTTTTAGATGTGCCGCTTAGCCATGCCACTGCGATTCGATTGGTTCAGATTGAGGCCGCGCTTCGTGAATTACAAGGTAATATTGCGATCTATTACGACGCCAATGGCCTTGTAACGGGTGACGCTGGCTCAGCTAAATTGGATATGAAACGCATTCCCGTGCAGCATCGTAAAGGGATATTCCATCCCAAGAATGCGTTTTTACTGGTTGAAAGTGAAGAAGCGAATCAAGAAGGAGCGCATGCACGCTCACTGATCATTGCATGTATGTCAGCAAATCTAACCCGCTCCGGTTGGTGGGAAAATGTTGAATGCTGTCATATTGAGGAGCTTGTTGCCAATGATCGCACGCGATTACGAGACGACTTAATCGCATTTCTTGATTTACTCCGGCGCAAGACGCCTGCCGAAGGCGAGCACTTGGCAATTTGCGAAGTCATCGGCTTTTTGAAGGGATCGGAACAGCGACAACAAAAATCGTCTTCTGGACGATTGCTGACACACTTTTACACGGGAAAAGAGTCCTTTCCAGACTTTTTGGATGCAACCGCAGGGGCGCTGCTACGCGGCACCTACATGGAAGTCATCTCACCGTATTTCGATGACAAGGCGGACTGTCAGCCGCTGCTGGATTTGATCGAGCGATTTGAGCCAAAGGAGGTGCGTGTGTTTCTTCCTCGCTCACCGTCCGGCGATGCTTTGGTTCGTGAAGAGTTGTATTCATCCGTTGCATCGCTCCCAAACGTCCAGTGGGGAAAATTCGACCGCGATATGACGAAGCTCGGGAGAAGCGAAGACGCTGGAGAACGGATGGTGCACGCAAAGCTGTATCGCTTCTTCACAATGAGCCCCAAACGGGAAATTTGCTTTGTTGGCTCTGCCAACTTGACGTCATCGGCCCATCGTAACGGAGGAAACGCCGAAAGCGGATTCCTTGTTGATATTGATTTACCGCGTCGGCCCTCGTTCTGGTTGGAACTTGACAAAAAGCAGCCTATGGCGTTCAACATTCGAAAAGAAGACGAAGCGGCTGCAGCCAGTGGTGGAACAAAGTTGAATCTGCGATATCACTGGAACCGCAAAACAGTCAAGGTTTTCTGGGATGCGTCAGAACCTTCTCCTAATCTCAAGATTGAGGCAAGAGGCGTTCCTGTCGCTGCTTTCGAAAAACTGCCACCGCGTTCGTGGACAGAATCTCCAGCTGATGTTGCGATTCGAGTAGAAGCTGCACTTCATGAAACATCACTGTTCGCAGTGTTCGGCGAAAATGACCATCAATCCTTCTTGCTCGTTCAGGAAGAAGGCATGTCGCACAAGCCTTCCTTACTTATGAATCTCACGGCGGCTGATATACTGCGGTATTGGTCGTTATTGACACCTGCTCAGCGAACCGCTTTTCTCGAATCAAAGCTTTCCGAGCTTATTGGTTCTGGACAGGGTGCCGATCTCGTCGCACGCTCACAACATGTGCTCGATGACAACACTTTGTTTGACAAACTGGCAGGCTTCTTTCACGCTTTCAATTGTCTTGAACAAGCAGTTAAAAATGCTATTGAATCCGGCAATCTCAAAGAAGCGAACTACCGCTTGTTCGGCAAGAAATACGATTCTCTCGGCAATCTTCTCGATAAGGTTGGATCGTCGACAGAGAGTATCGATGCTGTTGACCGGTACGTAATCACGATGTGCGCACGTCAAATCTGCCAAGAAATTGCTAGGCAATTTCCTGACTATTGGAGCCAACATCATTTGGACGTGAGGGCGTTAAAAGATCGCATTAAAGATTTGAGCTCGGTTCGAAGTGAGTTTGCCGAACAGGCTGGAGACATGACCAGTTTCCTTGATTGGTTCGATCGCTGGTTCCTTCACCGTGCCGAGCCGAAAGAGGTAAAGCATGATTGATATAGCAATCGCAAGAGAGCTACTTGATTTTGGTGCGAGAATTGGACCCGGCCGTAGAGCGGATGAGCAACTAGAAGGTGCGGTGGCAATTCACAATATACTGTCCAATACTGGTGTAGCGTATCTTGCTGATGAAGTAGGCATGGGAAAAACCTACGTCGCATTGGGGGCCCTTTCTTTGTTTAGGCACTTCAATCCATCATTCCGTATAATGGTACTGTCACCTCGTCGGAACATTCAGCAGAAGTGGATGAAGGAGCTTCGCAATTTCGTAGCAAACAATGTTCGTTTCCCCGATCTCCGGGTTAAATCCATTGATGGAAAGCCCGCACGAGAGTTAGTAAATTGTGAGAACTTGCGAGATCTGATCCACGAAGTTTCGATTAACCGCGATCGTGATTTCTTTGCACGACTGACGAGCTTTAGTCTTCCCGTGGCTGGGCGTGATTCAGTCGATCCGAATGCCTCCAGGCGCTTTCGTGATGAGATACTTAGATACCTGCCTTGGTTGCGAGAGGATATTTTCGATCTGCGTAACAAGAACGAATTCAAAGATAATTTCGCAAAGGCATTGTGCTGTGCCCTACCTACTTTTGATTTAGTCATCGTTGACGAAGCACATAACCTCAAGCATGGATTCGGCGAAGGTGTTTCGTCTCGAAATCGTGTGCTCGGTCTATCAATGGGTCGCTCTAACGTTGCAGTGGATACAAATTTGTTCCCAAATTATGGTCTCCGCGCTAAAAGAGTTCTGCTTCTTTCAGCGACACCCGTTGAGGAAAGTTACAAGCAACTTTGGAACCAGCTAGACCTTTTCGGCCTTGGGGCTGACTTTCAGGTTTTGGCTGAGTCGGCTACTGATGAAAATACAAAGAAGAAATCGGCAAGTACTTTCCTGATTCGACGAGTTACTGCGATGCGAATGGGAGAGCATGAGTACACGAAGAACCAGTATCGACGCGAATGGCGGCGAGGTGGAGTTCACCAGCACGATCAACCTATCGCGGTAAGCAATGCCAAGCAAAAGTTAATCGTCGCTTTGATTCAGAAGAAGGTTTCGGAGCTGCTCGGGCACGATCGCTTCAATTCATCCTTTCAAATAGGGATGCTCGCTTCGTTCGAAAGCTTTCTTGAGACAGTGAAGTTGAAGCTTGACGATCAGGAATCGTGGAACTTTGACAACTCTGACCAGACGAACGACGCGATTGAAAAAGAAGGAATCGACGTTGGTGACATCAATATGCTTGCCAGATCTTACCGAAAGGAGTTCAATCGCGAGATGCCCCATCCAAAGATGGATGCGGTGGTTGATGCACTATCGGACAGTTGGACACGTGGCAGAAAGTCATTAATCTTTGTTCGACGCAGGGCTTCTGTCAAGGAACTTAAACGCAAGTTGGACGAGCGATACAACCATTGGCTTATCAATCGACTAAAGTGTGGACTTCCAAATGGAATGCACAATCGTCTAGATCGTTTGTACGAGCAGTATCAGCAAGAAAAGCTCGCGTTAGAGGACTCGCGTACACAGATTGGGACAAGCCACGAGAGCGATGAGTCGGATCGCGGAGGCATCGACACTTTCTTTGCGTGGTTCTTTCGGGGAGACGGACCACGGGGTGTGATTAGCGGAGCAAACATACAACAGCGATTCATTCAGCGAGGTGCCGCCTACGCCACATTTTTTTCGGAAAACTATGTGGCAGCGCTTTTGAATTGCCAACCAGGTCAAGTGGTGGCGAATCTAGCCTCAGCGCTAAACCTGCCCAAAGAGGAACTCAGACGTGGACTTCGTGACCGCTCACGAAAGTATTTAAGTAAAGCAAAGAAACATCCGAGGGCGGATCGTTTCGAAGCCGTACAGGCTGCTGCAGTTGAGTGGCTTAGGGACTCCGACGGTCCTTACCAAGAGCGAGCGCAAGTCGTCTGGCACGAACGTTTCAAGTCTTCACTTCAAGCCAAGCAGGCCAGCGAAGCGCCAGAGATAGGAAAGTGGCTTGAGTTGAGGACATTCTTCACCGAGCTACGACATCGAACACGTCTGCGGCAGTACATTTGGCCAAATACACGAGCGACTGATTTCGCGAATGGATTTCGCGAGTCGGAACTCCGGTCGCAATTGCTCGCCAGTGCCGCAAGACTAGGGCATGGGCTGATCGACCTTTACTTGATGACGATGAGTCGATTAAACAGCTTTGAACTGCGAGCTCAGGAAGCTCCGGATGAGAATGAAGAAAATCCCGAGGTAGCTCGGATTTACGAATACCTTGATTTGCTTGAACAGCAAATGAACACACCACTTTGCGAGCGCACATGGGGTGCATTTGATGAGCTGTCATCTATTGCCGAGAATTTCGAATTGATTCTAGATGTAAACGCGCCGGAGAGTCTTTCGCAACCACTAGTTGAGTCAAGTCGAGCGTTTGGTCAATTGCTTAGGCAGCAGCAACCAACGGGCGGGATGTCAGGCCAAGTCAATCAGACGCTAGTTCGACAGTTTAGGATGCCAGGCTATCCGTTCGCGCTCATTACAACCGATCTGCTCCAAGAAGGGGAGGATTTGCACACCTTTTGCTCCGAGGTTCTTCACTATGGAATCTCATGGACACCGTCAGCGATGGAGCAACGCATCGGTCGAATAGATCGAGTGCGTTCACATACGGACCGTCGCATTGCAGCAAGTACAGATTCGAAGATGAATTGTTCGGATAAGTTGCAGGTTTACTTCCCGCACTTGGAAGATACTATTGAGGTACTCCAAGTTCAGCGTGTGTTGGAGCGAATGAACGCCTTCATTCGCTTGATGCACGAAGGCCTCACGGTCCCAGGCCAAGAGCAAAAGACGATTGATGCGAAACAAGAGTTCTTGAAGATGCGGCAACTCGCCGAGCAGATTGATGGCAGGCTGCATAGTGCGTTTCCCATCAAGCCAGAATATCTAAAGGGTTCGGTTCGCAAGCTCGCAGTTGCACCAAATTTTTCGAAGCAGGTCGCAGAACGATTTTCTAAGCTTCTTCAGCAGCCAATGCCTGGGGTTGAAATTGATTGGGAAAAAGCAACATCAGTAACGCAATTGACGGGAACCGTTCAACTTGGGAAACGAATTCAACCGTTCACCGTATTGCTTCAATCCATCGGCTGCCGGCCTCTAGTGCGCTGCATTAGCCCTGTTGGACTAGTTGTTCCAGCTGACATTGAGCTGAGTATTAGTGATGCTGCAGCACGTATCGGTTGCAAGATCGGTGCAATTCTGACTTCTGACGAACGTAGCTACGATCTTACCGTCGAGGGCGAAGTAACATTAGCCGAGAAAGCGGATTTTGACTTGCATCGCTGCGGAGCACTGATCTCAAAAGTGGTTCGACATGCAGATCTACTTGAGCAGGAGTTTTTGCCAAAGGTAGACGAGGTTCTGGAGACGTTTCGTGACGATCTCTTGAAGGAGGCGTCAAATGAGTCCTGATTGGAGTTCGCTATGCAGCGTAAGCGATTTTGAAGTGGATGGTCAGTCGATTATGGTTTTATTCCCTGATGATCGTTCCCATAAAATCTTGGTTCAAACATCTGGCAATGAGTACATTCTAACCGCTGTGGTTGCTTGGCCTGCTTTAGTGGCAGCTACTCCCGACCTAGCAATTTTCGCCTGGCAGAGAAATCGCACCGTAAGCCTAATCGGATTTCGAATCGATAAAAAAGGCAGATTGGTAGCAGAAAGTCGCGTACCGCAGACTGGATTGACAGCAGATGAATTTCAGTTCTACGTGAGACACCTCGCAATTGAAGCTGATCGATTTGAGTACATGTTATCTGGCCTTGATAACCACTAAAGCTAAGTTTGCATGGTCAATTCCAAGGAAATGGTTTCGAGAGCGAACGTAAGGTGCGCTCAAAAGCTTGCCTCACCTGAAAAATGTTCGGTAGCAAGACTCGCATTACATACAAAATTTTTATACATTACCTAGTTCCTACTCACTAATCCATCCAGCCGTTACCGCTATGCCCATACCAGACTTCCAATCCTTGATGCTACCTCTGCTTAAGTACATTGCAGACGGTGGCGAATACACGATCGTTGGAACGCGAGATGTCCTCGCGAAGCAATTTGAGCTTACTGAAAGATGAGAAAAACCAGAAACTTCCAAGTGGAGTGGCAAATGCATTCTACAACCGGCTTGCATGGGCAAAGATCTACCTTGAGCGTGCCGGCTTGATTTCCAAGGTACGGCATGGTGTGTTCAAGATCAGTCCATCAGGCCAATCTGTCCTTTCGAAGTCACCTGAGAAGATCAACATCAGCTATCTTGAGCAATTTCCCGAATTTGCTGCGTTCAAGAACAAAACTGCTGGCACTGAGGCTTCTGATCCCACACCATCCTACTACCAGGATGCTAGCGTTACCCCCGAGGAAGCGCTAGATCTTGCGTACAAAAAATTACGGGACGATCTCGCCAATCAACTCCTCAGTCAAATAAAAAGCTCGCATCCATCTTTTTTCGAAAAGCTGGTTGTCGACCTGATGCTCAAGATGGGTTTCGGCGGACCTAACGAAAACGCAGGTATCGTGACACCATATGGTGGCGATGGAGGGATCGATGGAATCATAAACCAAGACCAATTAGGATTGGATGTTATCTACCTTCAGGCGAAGCGATGGGAGAACACCGTCGGTAGGCCGGAGATCCAGAAATTCGTTGGCGCTTTATTTGGAAAGAAAGCAAAAAAAGGTGTGTTTCTGACAACCAGTAGCTTTAGCGCCGAAGCCAGAGATTACGCAAGTTCCATCGACGCAAAAATCGTTC
>Ga0315899_10009253_pt1 | contig 10567 bp, 9 predicted proteins | sample LakEriMetagenome_2_FD_203518 | JGI IMG/M metagenome (GOLD analysis project Ga0315899, IMG submission 203518) | Freshwater fungal communities from buoy surface, Lake Erie, Ohio, United States - Buoy 4 MA112 | ecosystem: Environmental > Aquatic > Freshwater > Lake | place: USA: Lake Erie, Ohio...
TATCGGTGAATGCGAAGAGGGTTTTGCATTTGCAAATGGAGGTTTATGTGGGGTGTTGGGGAATGGTGGCGCAAATGCAAAACCCCTACAAATTTTTTCCTTTTACCTTTTTACTTTTGCCTTGGAGGGATGCCACACATCTGTCTGTCTTCATCACTGGCGTTGGGGTTATTAACGAGATAGTCGTGGAGCCACGCGCAACTCTTTACCATCAGATCATCAAGATTTAAGTTCCACAATTTGACGGTGCTGTCCAAACTTCCAGAGGCGATGGTTTTGCCATCGGGACTAAAGGCGACGCTCCAGACAATATCGCTATGCCCTTTGAAGGATTGGATTTCTTTTCCTTCAAGATTCCACAATTTTACGGTTTTGTCCTCACTTCCTGTGGCAATCGTCTTGCCATCGGGACTAAAGGCAACGCTAATGACATTATCTCTATGTCCTATGAACGATTGGAGTTCCTTGCCTTCGAGATTCCACAATTTGACGGTTTTGTCCAAACTACCAGTAGCAATTGTCTTGCCATCAGGACTAAAGGCAACGCTAGTGACCCGTTCGATATGTCCTTTGAAGGATTGAAGTTCTTTCCCTTCGAGATTCCACAATTTGACGGTGTTGTCCAAACTATCAGTTGCAATGGTCTTGCCATCGGGACTAAAGGCGACGCTACTGACACTCTTATCGCTATGCGCTTTGAATGATTGGAGTTCTTTTCCTTCCAGATCCCACAATTTGACGGTGCTGTCGTAACTGCCAGTGGCGATCGTCTTACCATCGGGACTAAAGGCAACGCTCCTGACACTATCGCTATGCCTTTTCAAGGTTTGGATTTCTTTGCCTTCCAGATTCCACAATTTTACGGTTTTGTCCTCACTTCCTGTGGCAATCGTCTTGCCATCGGGACTAAAGGCAACGCTAAGGACAATAGAGGAATGCCCTTGGAGAGATTGGAGTTCTTTACCATCGATAGACCACAATTTTACGGTTTTTTCCCCACTTCCAGAGGCGATGGTTTTGCCATCGGGACTAAAGGCTACGCTCAAGACACGATCGCTATGCCCTTTCAAGGCTTGGATTTCTTTGCCTTCGAGATTCCACAATTTGACGGTTTTGTCAGAACTACCAGTTGCAATGGTCTTGCCATCGGGACTAAAGGCTACGCTCCTGACATGATCGCTATGTCCTTTGAATGTTTGGAGTTCCTTGCCATCGAGATTCCACAATTTGACGGTGTTGTCGAAACTACCAGTAGCAATGGTCTTGCCATCGAGATTCCACAATTTGACGGTGTTGTCGAAACTACCAGTTGCAATGGCCTTGCCATCGGGACTAAAGGCGACGCTCCAGACAATATCGCTATGCCCTTTGAAGGATTGGATTTCTTTTCCTTCAAGATTCCACAATTTTACGGTTTTGTCCTCACTTCCTGTGGCAATCGTCTTGCCATCGGGACTAAAGGCAACGCTAATGACATTATCTCTATGTCCTATGAACGATTGGAGTTCCTTGCCTTCGAGATTCCACAATTTGACGGTTTTGTCCAAACTACCAGTAGCAATTGTCTTGCCATCAGGACTAAAGGCAACGCTAGTGACCCGTTCGATATGTCCTTTGAAGGATTGAAGTTCTTTCCCTTCGAGATTCCACAATTTGACGGTGTTGTCCAAACTATCAGTTGCAATGGTCTTGCCATCGGGACTAAAGGCGACGCTACTGACACTCTTATCGCTATGCGCTTTGAATGATTGGAGTTCTTTTCCTTCCAGATCCCACAATTTGACGGTGCTGTCGTAACTGCCAGTGGCGATCGTCTTGCCATCGGGACTAAAGGCAACGCTCCTGACACTATCGCTATTGAATGATTGAATTTCTTTTCCTTCGAGATTCCACAATTTGACGGTGTCACTGCCAGTGGCGATCGTCTTGCCATCGGGACTAAAGGCTACGCTACTGACACTATCGCTATGGACAAAGCGATTTTTTTCTTGAACTCCATAGACAAACCGCGACAAATTAGCAGTCACCAACATTTGTGTATTTGCCCTGTCTCTTTTCCAGATTGCAGGATCTAAGCCTAAGTCCTTGAGTTTCCTTCCCGCGCTAACTGCCTTGAGCAAAGCATCAAATACTAGCTCATCCTTAAAGTCACTCTTCGCATCAAGACTTTTTACCCTTGCATCAGCAATTTGAATATCCTCATTTGCCACCTTCACAGCCTTTGCCGCCTTTGCCTGCTCATCTAAAGCAACCTTTACCTGCCCTGCCCTTCTGCATCCACAATTTTCGCCTGCGCCGCCGCCACCTTCTCCGCCGACTCTTGCGACACATTCGCTAACTCAACCTGAGCCGATTCCAGATTTTTTTTGGCTGCTTCCACATTCCGATCCGCCTCTTTCTGCTTTGCTACCGCGTCCTTTTCCGCCTTATTCACCAACTGAGAAGCTGTATCCTTAGCATTCTTTAACGCACTATTAACAGTCAGATCAGCCTTAGCTAACTTATCTTGAGTATCTTTTTTCGTAGTTTTAACTTCCTCTTTTGCCTCATTCACCGATCGCGCTGCCCATAACCCCGCCCCCGTCGCCAAAGCCAAAGTCACCGCCAAAATTGCCGAGCCAACCTTAACTCTTCGATCTGCCTTTTGTTTCGCATCATCTAAAATGATTGCCCTTTCCTCCGCAGTTTCTCGCGCCTGACGTTCCGCCTCAAACTTGAGATTGCTCTCAACCATCTCCATTTCCCGACTTTCCCGCAAAAACTCCTCATCTACATCACTGAGTCGCTTACCCCGCGCCCATTCATCCGCATTCTGAAGCGCCTCACCTCGCAACAAAAAACCATCCTTCTGCTCCGCATCCCGCCAAGCCCGAAACGCTGAAGCATAAAACTCTGGACGCAATTCCGCTAACTGACCCTCCACCCATGCGTTATTAAACACCGCCCCATAGATCGGATTATAAGAAATCAACCGCCCATCCCGTCGCACCACCAACCCCGTCAACCGCAACTTCGATCGCTCCTCACTGCGATCGTCCTCCAACTCCCCATCCGCCAACACCTGCTGATAGCAACCCAACATCCGCCCCCGCAACTTCTCTTCCACACTAATCACCCGATCCCTAATCGTCGCCAAATGTGGCGGCGCATCCTGCGATTCCCAATTCGTGACTATCCGCTCCTTTACTAAATTCTCAACCCAGCCCGCAATATTCTCAGGTGGTGCGATTCCTGCTAACTCCTGACCAATTATTCCCAACAATCGCTGAATCAAAAACGGCTGTCCACCCGTCCACTTCACCGCCTCGGCTAGATAATCCTGCGGATTCGCCACCTTACTCGCCAACCCCTGCATCAAAGGCAAAGCCTCCGTCAGCGTAAACCCCGCCATCTCCACCGCATAGCCAATATTAAACGCTGAAGTACTATGACTCTGGATCAAATCCGTCGGTGTCGCCACACCCAAAAAGGAAAAAGTAAGGCGATTATAGTCGGGCTTAGTCGGACGATCTTCAAAAAACGATCGCACCAATCCAAAGAAATCATCCATCCCAAACTTGAGACTCAAGAGGCGATCTATCTCTTCCACAAAAATCACAATCGGCGCATCAATCTCCTGCAACACCACTGTTTCAATAAACTCCGCAAAGCGCTGCACAGGCGACAGCAATTCCCGTTCCCTAATCCAACTCCGCAAATCAAACTTACTTTTTAAATCCAGATCCCCCACCAAACTCCGAATCGCGCTGGCATACCACTGCTCACAAGTCACCTCCACCCCAATTTTCTGCGGATCGATCGTCGCACAGACAGTCCCCTCCGCTTGCAACTTATGCGTCACCCGCACCCGCAAACTCGATTTCCCCATCTGCCGACAGTTAAACACATAGCAATATTTTCGCTCCTTGAGCAACTCGTAATAGTCGCGATCGCATTGGCGCTCCACATAACTAGGCGCATCCGCAGGGAGACTACCACCAACTTGATAATTAAAAGTCATTATTCTAAGTCTCCATAGCGATCGCGATAGCGTTGCAATAGTACTTCAAGTTCTTGCTTTGCCTGTTCAGCTTGCAGTTTTGCTTGTTCAGCATCTAATTTAGCTTGCCGCTCTTGATTTACTTGTTCAGCAAGCTCAGAGGGAAAAGGTAACTTTTCGCCATTGTCCAAACGATGCAAGGCAATTTTTTTGTCCTCAATCGATAGCTGCAACCCTAAAACTAAACTCTGTCCAGCGATAATCGGCTCATATTCTTCACCCTTGAGGCGATAACCTTGCAATTGCTGCTCTAACCATTCATTTTTCGGGTCAAATAGCCAATATTCCAGCACACCCATCTGAGCATAGAGATCGCGCTTAAAGCCAATATCCGTAATCTGCGTACTTTTGGAGGTAATTTCAAAAATCACCGCAGGTACTTGTCCCTCTTCCCAAATTTTATAATTGTCCCGACCACCAGTTGCCACATCAAAAATCACCATCACATCAGGAGCCACACGCATTCTGGGCAACCCTTGAGCATAGTAAAGAAACTGATTGCCCAAAACTGTCGCTTGTCTGCCAGTTAAATATTGCCGCAGTATTTCTAAAAGTACGGCGATCGCATAAAAATGGTCGTAGGTTTCTGCCACAGGCTCACCATCGCTAGAGGGATATTCGATTGGGTTGACTGGTTTAATCGCAGGTGCTGAAATTACCATAGTTTTTATCCCAAGATATCGGTTACTGCAAATACTACATCGGGAAAAGCAATAGAGGCAATGCGATCGCCCCTTTGCAAAATCAACTCCTCGCTCCCTCTGTAAACTTCAAGGCAATCCTCATTAAGATTTACTAGCCATGTTTCGATAATTCCAGACTCAGCATAGAGTGGCACTTTAATGCGGCGATCAATTCCAATAGTTGTATCGGAAACTTCAATTAGCCAATGGATATCCGATGCGGTGGGATGTCCAGAAATATAAAAATCATCTTGCCATTTGAGAATCGCGACATCAGGCTGCGGCTCTGAGTCATCGGATAGGCGAATAGGATCTTGAATACTCAGTAAAACTTTTTTGCCAAAGCGCGAACTGAGTAAATAGGTTAAACGCTTCACACAAGCAGCATGACGGCGATTAATTGGGGACATGGTTACTAGCTCTCCATAAATTAATTCAAGGCGATCGCTCTCTGAGAAGATCCCTGCCTCATACATTTGGTGATATTGCTGCACATTAAAATGGTGTCTTTTTAGTTCGATGGTTTCGATAGTGGCACTGTTCATCATGTTCTCCTGATTAAGATTGAGGTTTGGGAGTTTTCATATGGCTAATTGAGCAAGATGTTTCAAAATACTAACAACTGTATATAAGTCATTGCCACGCTTGATTGAGAATAGATCTGATTCGGCATATTTTAGGCTGTCTTGAAGCTGAAGTTTTAGAAAGATAAACTCGCTGCCATTTGTGACAAGTCCAAAAACAGGGCGATCAGGGTGGGGATTTGCCATCATGTAAGTTAAGGCTTGGGGAATGCCAACTTCTACAGAATAAGCCGCTCTCTTTGCCTCAATCACGACTACCCAAAAAGGCGGTTTAAATACCAAAACATCAATTCGTCCTTGAACAAGAATATCTTGATCTTGGGAGAGAATATTCACCACCTGCTCGGCTTTGAGATAGAAAGGATTGCGATAGAAACCTGCTAGTTTCAGAATCGGCGATAGCACCACCATTTTTACAAGCGGTTCCAATAGAGAATGTTTCGACAGGTGTAGATAATCTGCTTTGAGATCGTCAAGGCTTAAATGTTCGTTTTCAGTAAGTTTAGGTAAGTCATCGCACCATTCATCAAAAAAGTCTGCATCCCGTGACTGGGCAATCGCAAAAAGTTCCTCTAGCTTTGCCAAATCAATTTCTGATGCTTGTAAAGTTTTAGGCATTGGTTACACTCCTAAACGGTTTTGGAAATAGCGCCGATATAGCTCATTGCGGATCTTTACACCAGTCTCTGTGCGTAATATTAAACCCATTCCATCTAGCTTTGCTGTAGTGGCAAGATCAAAACGTATGGGTTGTGGTGAATTAGCCAGCGATCGCAAAACTTCCGTAAGATGAGCATCTTTTTCGACCTTGGCTAAACGAGTGGTGAGATGTTTGCCAAAAAGTCCCACTTCCGTCGCCGCAGTTTGGATGATTTGCTCAAGGGAATTTGTGCCACTAGCTAAATTATAAAAAGCTAGTCGTACTAGATAGGGATGTCCACCGATTAATTCTGATATTGGTTCGATTTGTGTAGGTGAGAATCCATGCATTGCGGCAAGTTCCTGCACTTGAGCAATGGTAAATTCATCCAAATCAATGGGCGTACCCACATTAAAAGGTGATTGATTAATATCCTTAGTCGTAAAAGATTCCATCGAATAGGCAAGCACGAGCCGCAACTTGCCCCATCTTTTGTCATGCTTGCCCTGCTCATGCCAACCGCGCAATAAACCGCAAAAATCCACCTCGATCGCTTCGTGTAGAAATATGCGATCCAGATTTTCAATCGCAATCACTAACGGGCGATCATCGTCGTCATTTAACAAATATCTTTCAAAAAATTCCTCACAGTTGCTGTTTGCGCCAAACATTTCATCCCAATCATCGGTCGGTTTTGCCTTTACTCCCAAATCACGCCCAATCACCGCACAAAACCACTGCAAGAAGCGATCCATATTTTCAAAGAACTTGCGATCACACTTTTGTAAATCAAGCCATGTAGTGCGACTATCCAACCGCCGCGCTTCTTCCAAGACACGCACCAATAGCGAAGACTTACCCATGCGGTCAGGAGATTTTAAACGCAGCAAGGCATGGGGCATGGCGATCGCGTTAAAGCATTGTTCTTGTTGAGGCGATCGCGGAATATAAAATTCTGAACCAATTCGTACCGCGCCTTCAGGTTCTTCGATCGCTATATTTACCTTCGGTAAAACCTGACTTTCATAACGGCGTTCTAACAGCACAGGCGTTAGGGTTTCAGGAATATTTTTGAGCGCAATCAGATTTTTACCCAATTCAAAGGCATCTTTAACAGATTTACCCTCAAACAATGCACCATAGAATCCCTTAGCAAACTCGATCGCCGCCATATCACCGATCACCTGATTCATACCCAACACATACGGCACATAACGGGCGATCGCCTCTGCTTGCACCTGTGAGAAACAAGCATTCAGCACCACGCAGTCAATGCCATTTTGCAAAATCCGAAATAAATCCGCCAAAGCCTCTGTCGGCGCAAGTTGCCAATTTCCTGCATCATCTTCTAACACCAACCCATTCGCCGCAGCCCCATGTCCTGAGAAATGCACCACACGCGGCACTTCTTGCAGCAAAATTGGTTGTAGGTCATCAATGCGAACTGCGCCTTTGGTCACAATGGCAAAGCGATCGCGCAAACTCGATTTTTGACAACATTCTTCAATTTCCCGAAATTCCGCCTCAACCCGCAAGCGATCGGTATTCGCAGGATTTGCCGATAGCAATAATACTTTTTTCTTATCCATTTGCGAGCTTGGGGGGAGGCTATTTTAAGTTGGCATCAATGTGTTTTGGTACGGCAAAACCGTACTACTCAATTTTAAATGAGTGCTGCCCGAATTATTTAGCATTGTTTAAAAAAGCTCCTTCAGGAGATTTTTTAAACAATGCTAAACTGCAAATCATCGGTGTATCGCGCTACTCATGGGAATTATTACCAAACGTTCATCTAAAAAAGTTCGGGCTAACGAAATCCTCATTCGTCTCAAACGGCTTTATCCCGACGCAACTTGCTCGCTTGATTACGAGACACCTGTGCAGTTATTGGTAGCAGTTATCCTCTCGGCACAATGTACCGATGAGCGCGTGAATATGGTCACCCCAAAATTATTTGCGCGATTTCCCGATGCGATCGCCTTAGCTAATGCCGATCTTGATGAACTTATGGAATTAGTCCACTCCACAGGCTTTTATCGCAACAAAGCTAAAAATATTAGAAGTGCCTGCGAAATGATCGTGCGGGACTTTGATGGGCAAGTACCAAATACGATGGAAAAACTGCTCAAGCTGGCAGGAGTGGCTCGGAAAACCGCCAATGTGGTCTTAGCCCATGCCTATGGGATCAATGCAGGCGTAACCGTTGACACCCATGTAAAGCGGCTTACTAAAAGACTAGGACTAACCAAATTTGATGAACCCATTAAAGTCGAGCGGGATCTGATGGGAATGCTGCCCCAACGGGACTGGGAAAACTGGTCAATTAGGATTATTTATCACGGACGTGCTGTATGTAACGCCCGTAAACCTGCTTGCGATCGCTGTGAATTAGCTGATTTATGTCGATCAGCAAATTATCAAAACCCGTAAAGTTGCGCTTCTCAGGGGCGCAACTTTACGGGTTTTGATTTGTAATTATTTATGTCTAGCTACTCAAAATAAAAACTTGCCAAAGCCAGGTTTTTACTAGTGGTTGTGAAGTTTTCTAAAGATACGCCCCCTTTATGCAGAGACATCAGCGCTTATTCCTTAAAATGAAGACAAAATTCTCCCTGCAATCTTTAACTTAATAAAGACTTATGACAGATTTTGTAAAACCCTTCAAGAACGATCCCCAACTAGGGAATTTGTCTACACCCGTTAGCGATTCTGCGATCGTTAAGGCTTTTATCGGCAACCTTCCTGCTTACCGCGCAGGCTTGTCTCCTAGCCGTCGTGGTCTAGAAATCGGCATGGCACATGGTTACTTCATTTACGGGCCATTTGCATTATTGGGACCTCTGAGAAATACAGAATTATCTAGCCTTGCTGGGCTCTTGGCAACGATCGCTTCTGTTGTGCTATTGACCGTTGGCTTGTCCTTATACGGTCAAACTGTAACTAAGTTGCAGTCTAGCTCAGCCTTGGAAGCACCTGCTGAATTGGGTACTTCTGCTGGTTGGAGCGAATTTTCTAGTAGCTTCTTGCTTGGTGGTGCTGGTGGTGCTGCATTTGCATACTTCCTCAACTACCTAGAGCCAATGCAAAAATTCCTTGGTTTGCTTTGGTCTTAAGTTTTTTTGGTGTTGTTAACTTCAGCCCCAAATCATATTAATTTAAGCTAAATCAGATCCTCAAAAATTTATATCTTAATTCAAGGAAACCCACGACCATGACTGGATACTACGCACATTACTACGTCTCTTTCATCTTCGTACCACTTATTGGTGTAATCCTCCCGATCGCCACCATGGGACTACTTCTCAACTACATTGAGAACTAATTTACAAAGTTGGAAACTAGACTTTTGGTAGTCTTATTTTCAATATCTTTAACTTGCTCTTCGTATTTTATTTTTATCACATTCTCAAAAGCAGGAAAGGCGATCGCTACAATGTAACGATCGCCTTTCCTGCTTTTGACAGACGCTAAGATAAAGCCATTATCTTTCGATTTATTTTTATGTCATTTTTTAAATTTTTAAATTTTTCATTTTTGCGCCTAGCGATCGCGATAACTGTCATACTTGTATCTTTACTGACATGTCCCATTAATGTTCAAGCAGAAATTCTTTCATTTAGCCATGCCCAGCTAAAAAACAGAGATTTTTCAGGAAGAGATCTGGCTGGCTCAGGTTTTGCCAATGCCAATATGGAAGGAGCAAACTTTGAGAATGCTGATGTACGTGGAGCCGTATTTAGTGCCTCAGTTTTGCGAAATGCCAATCTCAAAGGAGCAAACTTTTCGGGGGGGCTGTTAGATCAAGCTGATTTTGCTAAAGCTGATCTTACCGACGCTTTGCTGGTTGAAACAATCCTATTGCGCAGTACTTTTGATTTTGTGAATATTGATGGGGCAGATTTTACTGACGCGATCATCGATGGGGGACAGCGCAAATGGCTATGCACTAAAGCTAAAGGCACAAACTCAAAAACTGGTGTAGCTACCAGTGCATCCTTAGAATGCCAATAAAAAAAGCCGCCCAATTGGGTGGCTTTTTTGTGAGGATTTTAACTTAAGTTTAAGAAAGCTTGCTAACTACAATAGCGATCGCCACCAAAAAACCACCTGTTAGATAAAAGAACCTAACCACATGTAGCTCATGCCAGCCGCTTAGCTCTAAGTGATGGTGAAAAGGAGCCATTTTAAAAAGGCGCTTACCCATGCCAGTTTCATCTTTGGTTGCTTTGTAATAAGAAACCTGAGCAATTACTGAAATTGATTCCCAGATAAAAATCGCACCGACAATTAAAAATGCCCATAACAAGTTACCAAGGATCGCAGTCGAAGCAAGTGCACCACCTAAAGCCAGCGATCCCGTGTCACCCATAAATACACGAGCCGGATAGCGATTGTGCCAAAGAAATCCTAAGTAGCTACCGCTGAGGCACATGCAAAAAATGGCGAGTTCTTTGTTCTGAGGAAACAGTAGTAGCCCCATACCAAATAGGGCGATCGCACCTGTACCACCAGCAAGACCATCCAACCCGTCAGTAAGATTTGTAGCATTACTGCTGCCAAGAAATACAAACAAGGCAAGAGGGAAAAACAGTAGACCGAGAGGAATCACAAATTTTAAAGG
>Ga0315899_10009258_pt1 | contig 10566 bp, 7 predicted proteins | sample LakEriMetagenome_2_FD_203518 | JGI IMG/M metagenome (GOLD analysis project Ga0315899, IMG submission 203518) | Freshwater fungal communities from buoy surface, Lake Erie, Ohio, United States - Buoy 4 MA112 | ecosystem: Environmental > Aquatic > Freshwater > Lake | place: USA: Lake Erie, Ohio...
CACCGACAAGGGCAACAGGATTGGTCGACGCGCACGGGTCGTAGCCCGGCGGCGGCGCGCCGGTATCGCCGACTACGATGGCGCGGTTCGGGATCGTCTCCCACGCGATCTCGCTGATGCGGCGATCTGCGCCGCCCACGGTCGATCCGAGCTCGAACTTGCCCCAGCCGTAGTGGACGAGCCCATCCGACGCGATGAAGCGGAAGCCGAAGTGATTGGTGTGGTTCAGGCTCCAGTTGCCAGCTGCCGATCCGACGGTCACGGTCCCTGAGCCGAAGCTCGCGGCGGCATTCACGGTGGTGCCGACGGTGAGGCATCCGGGACCACCCGTGGTCACGCCGGGATAGCGCATCATGCCCGTGCCCGGTGCGTTGAACCAGATGAGCGAGTTGGTGCCGTAGGGGTTGATGTCCCAGCCGGGAACGTCGAGATCAAGCTCGCCCGTCACGCGGAACTCGACGTCGACGTAGAGCCCGTTGAGGGTGTTCGGCACGGTCCAGTTGACGACGGCGTGCACGATGCCTGCCTCGGCGTCGCGGGCGCTGCAGAGCGGCGCCGCAGCGGCGACGACGGCGCCAGCCGCGAGATGGCGGGCAAGCCGTTGGGCGAGGGTCGATCGGTGCAGGCAACAGGACATCGATGCTCCTCCACGGGGCGTCACCGAGCTTGCACGATCTCAAAGGTACGTCAGGGGCGAGTGAACACAAACGCCGCGCCCCGTGCATCGATCGAATCGGCCCTCTGGAGGGTTACAGGATCCTGCGATGGGTCAAAAAGAGCGCGGCCGCGTCGAGATCGACGCGGCCGCGCGGTTTCACACTGTCACACGAGCCTCATCAGCCCGTGCGGAGCCTTGCATTTAGCCCCACGCGCCCAGGAGGGTCGCGAGGTCGGCGGGACCGACCACGCCGTCACCGTCGATGTCGCCGATACCCGGGTTGCCCCAGTTACCGAGCAGCGTCGCGAGATCCTGCGCGCCGACCACGCCGTCGCCATCGAGGTCAGACGGATTGTTCGGAGCCTCGGGGCCCGTGATGGTGAGGGTGCCAGTGATGTTGGTGGTCGCGCTGTACGAGCCAGCGCAGATGTAGTAGGTCGTGCCAGCGACGAGGTCCTGGGCGAGCGGATAGCCCGCGAAGGTGCCGGTCGCGCCGCAGTTGGTGGCGTCGATGCAGCTCGCGAGGAGGCTGGTCGTCGTGCCGACGGCACAGGCATCGTCGTTGTAGGCGAGACCCTCGAAGCGAGCGCCGACGCCCGGGCACACATCGCCGATGGCGATGATGGTGTCACCCGAGGCGCCGCACACGTCGATCTTGAACTGACCGGTCGCGGTCGGCGTGAAGGCGAACCACATCGCCTTGTTGATGGTGCCGGTGGTGGTGCCGGTGAGATTGCTCTTTGCGGTCTGCGGCGTGGTCGACGCCGTGTTGTCAAAGACGTTCGCACCGTAGGAGGCGGCGACCGCGTTGACGCACGCCGGGAGCGGCGGCGGGACGACGGTCAGCGCGACGGGCGAGGCGAGCTGGGTCTTGGCAGAGCCCGAGCCGACCACGAAGTAGACGGGCACGGTGGCGATGAGATCCACGGTGACCGACGAGGACGAGCCGCAGAAGTCATCGTTGCAGGCGAGCACGGCCGAGCCGGGCGCGCAGCCGTCCGTGACAGCGATGCGAGTGTTCAGTCCACCCGAGCAGGTGCTGATGGTGTACGAGCCCGACGCCGACGGCGTGTACTTGTAGTAGTTGGCCTCGTAGACGATGCCGCACGACGTGCTGAGATCAGTCGCCGTCGTGCTGTTGTAGGCGAGGCTGTTCGTGCCGTTGTTTGCAGCGGGGTTCGTGGTATCGCACGAGTCGTACCACGGGGTGACCTGCATGGCGAACGGATTGGGCAGATCGACGCCAGCGACCGAGCTACCGACGACGACGTAGTAGACGCCGCCAGCGATGGCCGAGAGCGTGGCGGTGGCGCCAGAGGTGCCGCAGGCGCTGCCGCAGGCAACGACGCCCGCGCCAGCGGCGCAACCGTCGAGGATCGCGATCGCCGACGAGCCGGTGCTCGCGCAGGTCGAGAAGTCGTAATTGCGCGTGGCTGGGGCGGTGAACTTGTAGTAGTTCGCCTTGTAGATCGTGCCGCAGCTCGACGCGAGGTCGGCGACGGTGGCGTCGGTGCGCATGAACAGGTTGTTCGCGCCCACGGCCGCGGTCGGGTTCGTCGTCGCGCACGGATCGTACGGACCACTGCCGCCGCCGGTGTCGCCAACGGCGATCGGCGTCGCGCCCGTGGTCTCCCACGCGATCTCGGTGATCGTGCGGCTGGTGATCGTCGCGCCGACTTCCATGCGGCCCCAGCCGTAGTGGGTCAGGCCGTCTGAGGCGACGAAGCGGAAGCCAAAGTAGTTGGACGCGTTGAGCTGCCAGTTGCCGGCGGCGGCGCCGACGACGACCGCACCCGAGCCGTAGCTACCAGCCGCGCCAACGATGGTGCCGACGGCGAGGTTGCCAGCGGAGCCAGTGGTCACGCCAGGGAAACGGAGCATGCCCGTGCCGGTCGCGTTGAACCAGGTGAGCGAGGTCGCGGAGTACGGGTTGATGTCCCAGCCAGCGACGACAGAGCCCGCCGAACCAGTCGTGAGCGTCTCGACGTTGATGTAGAGACCGTCGATGTTCGCCGGGATGTTCCAGCTCACGGCGGTGTACTGCACGGCGGCCGACGCAGTGTCGGTCGTCATGAACGGGGTGGCTGCGGCGATCGCAGCGCCCGCTGCGAAGTGACGCGTCAGCCTCGTGGCCAGCGCCGTCTTGTTCAGATTCGTAGACATCGTTGCTCCTACTCCAGCAAGGTTCCCTCAGGGCCACGCCAAAACGTCACGGCGACGGCAACACGGACGAACGAGGGCGGACCATCCGCGCCTCGGTCGGTTCAGACTCTCTGTAAGGAAGGTAAGGCGTTTTCGTGCAACTCCAAATAAAACCGATGTCTTGGGAGCCATGCCAGAAACCCCTGGGATGACAGCCGCCGTGCTTCCCAAACAGGGTTTCGAGCCGAGAAATGCCTCGTAATTCCATGCCTGGAATGGTGTTGCGGGGGTTGGAATCCCTCGCACGCACGACGGACGCTCTCGAGACTCCCGCCGAACCGGTCACTCAGGCACGCCGGTGATCTGCACGTCCTTCGGCTTGGAGAGGACGACCCGCCAGGAGACAGCCTGGGCTGCAGGCTTCCCCGCCTCGGCCCGCGCGGGCACCGCGACGAGCCACTTGAGCATGCCCTGCGGCTTCTCGTCGGCGACGTACTTCGCGTCGGTCGCGAGCGGCTGCGAGAGGTCCTTGAGCTCGACCTTGATCTGCTCGTTGCGGGAGACGGGCATGCGGTCGACGAGCTCGACGGTGACGGGCTTGGTGTCCGTGCTCGTGATGTCGACGCGGTACTGCCAGACGGTCTCGTCGGCCTTGTCGAAGACGCCGCGCTCGGCGGTCTCCTTCTTGACGAGCACGCGCTTTACCTCGATGCGGCGGTCGGTGCCGAGCCAGAAGGTCATCTCTGCGCCAGGCGCGAGGTCAGGCAGCGTGGTCGAGCCGACCGAGTCGCCGCCGAGGAAGACGGTGGCGGGACCGGCGAGGAACTGGAAGCTCGAGGAGTTTGCGGCAACCGCCTTCAGGTAGACGGCGCTCTCGACGAGCGGGCGTGCGACGTGGATGAAGCTCGGCGTGGTGTCGACGGTGGCGATGCGCTGCTTGCGCGAGCGCTGGCCGTCGCTTGGGATCGTGATCGCGCGCGGCAGCGGGTACGACGCCACCGTGCCCGACTGATAGGCGATGGCGTCGTTGAACTGCATCGCGAGTCCAGCATTCATCGCTGGCTCGACCGCCTTCGCCATGTCGTAGGCCATGCCGCCGCCCCCTCCGCCGTACGGGCCACCCTCGGTACCTGCGCTGCGGGGGTCGCTCCGCGCGTCCCGCATCGTGGCGGAGCCGGGCGGAACGAGACCGCCCGTGATCATCGGCGGCGGCACGTACACATCGACGAACGCAGCGGCGATGTCGTTCGGAGCGGCCTTCTGCGTGGGTTGCGCGGTCGAAAGCGTGAGCTTCACATTCTCCCAGTCTTCGCCCGTCGCCTGCGAGATCTCGGCGTCGTACTCGATGGCGAGCTTGCCCTGCTCGACATCGGCGCGCACGGCATAGCGTGGCTTCCAGCCCGCGCCGACCACGAGGTAGCGCAGCGTGACCGTCGCCGACTGCGCGATCGACTGGCCTACGGCGACGATCGCGGTGCGCTCGACCTTGGTCTGGCCGCCGAGCGCGTTCACGTGCGCCTGTAGCGCGTTGAGCTCGTCCATGTTCTGCCGCGACTGTCCCTCGAGGTTGGCGCGATCGGTGATGAGCTGCGCCTGCGCGCTGTCGAGGAAGGCGATCTGCTTGGCGAGCGCCTCGGGGTCGAGCGACTTCGAGCCGAAGTCCTTGGCGCTCTCGGTCGCCGTCTTCTGGCGCATCGCGTTGAGCAGCGTGTAGCGATCGTTGATCGCGGTCATCTGCATCGCGTTGAGCTCGGCGAAGCGCTTGGCTGTCTCGAGCTGCGCGATCGCCTGCTTCAGCTCGGGGTTGTTGGACACGTCGCTCTGCGTGACCTTCTCCTCGTAGCGCACGTCGAGGAGCTTGGCGCCGCCGCGGGCGCTGGCGACGGTTGCCTGCAGCGTCGAGGCGTCGATCGCCTGCGGCAGGTTCTCGAAGCGGAGCTCGAAGAGACCCTCGCGCGCGGGCGACGCCGCGGCGCGCGACACCATCGCGCGCCCCTGGTAGAGCGTGACTTCGCTGATCGGCGCAGAGGTCACCACGCTCTCGGCGACAAGGGGGTCGTCCTGCACGGAGACATGCCCTGTGCGGGCGTGCATGCTGGGCGCGAGAGCTATGAAGGTGGTGGCGACGACGAGCGCGGAGCGGAGCGTGGAATGGCGCATGGGGGCAGCGTATGGCGATGCCCTGCGGGTGTCTCAGCCCTTCGCGGGTCGGATCCCAGAGCCCGTCAATTCATGTGCGCAAGTCCATATATAGAAACACTTTGAGTACGCACGCCTACCGCGCCGCCGGGCGCGGACGACGATTCTGCGCGCGTGCTGAGAGATCGACCGCGCTGCCTCGGAAACCTCTTGAAGGCTCCACCCGTCCCGCGGGCCTTCGGAAACGAGGAGCCATGTCGAACCGCACGTCCGCCACCCTGCAGAACACCCGCCTTCCCGTCGAGATCGAGGTCGAGTCGCCGTTCGCGTCGCTGGAGGCGTGGTCGTCCGCGCTCGACCTCCGCGCGCTGCGCGACCAGTTCGGTTCGTGCCTGTGGGTGGTGTCGGCCGCGCAACTGCGGGCGAACTTCGACGAGTGGGCGCGCCTCGCTGGCGCGGCAGCGCGCGTGTGCTTTCCCGTCAAGGCGAACCCCTCCCCCGCCGTGCTCGAGCTGCTGGCGTCGTTCGGTGCCCGCGCCGAGTGCGCCTCCCCAGCCGAGATCCTCCTCGCCCGTCTCGCCGGCTTCACGAGCTGCCGCATCGTCTACGGGTCGCCCGCACCCGATCTCGATGCCGCGTGGCGCGTCTACCGCGACGGCGGCACGGTCGTCGCCGACTCTGCCGAGATGCTTCGCACGCTCGATGCCCGTGCGAGTGAACAGCGCGCCGTCACCTGCAGCGGGCGGATCTTCGTCCGCGTGAATCCATCGATCGACATCCGCTACCGCCGAAGCGAGTCGTGGAGCGAGCTGACAGCCCACGCCCGCAAGACCGGAAAGTTCGGCGTCGCCAGCGAGGAGCTCACCGATCTCCTGCGCACGCTGCAGTCGATCAAGGTGAGTGGCCTGCACGCGCACGTCGGGACGCAGATGGACCACGCGGAGCCGTTCGTGGACCTCGCGCGCCACCTCGGCGAGCTCGCGATGGACATCGAGCACTCGTCGGCGCACCGCATCGAGGTCCTCGACCTCGGCGGCGGGCTCGGCATCCCCTTCACGGACAACGACCTGTTTCCGTCGATCCGCGCCTTCGGACGGGCGCTCGCGCCGCAGCTGGCGACGCGCTTCGAGCACTGGTTCGAGCCTGGGCACGCGCTGGTCGGCAACGCCGTCGCCCTCGTCGGCACCGTCACCGCGGTCAAGTCGACCCGCGGCGTGCGCTGGGCGATCGCCGACATCGGCAGCGACCAGCTCGCGAAGATCACGCTCCTCAACTGGCGTCACCGCATCCTCGGCCCGAACGGCGAGCCGCTGCCGATGAGCGGTCCCGATGCGCTCAGTGGACCGCTCTGCTTCTCAGGCGACACCCTCCTGCCCTCGACCGACACGTCTGGCCTCGCCGTCGGCGACCCCGTGCTCGTCCAGCACACGGGCGCGTACTGCGCAGCGCTCGCGAGCACGTTCAACGGCCGCCGCTCGGGCGGCACGGTGGTGGTCGCGGAGGACGGCTCGGTCCACCGCGTGTCCGAGCCCGCCGCAGCGCTCGATGAGCCGCTCGCGCGCACCCACGCCTGGAGCACGACCGCCGCGGCCGCGGGCATGGACGGCGACACGCAGCGCCCGCGCGCGCTCGACGCCGACGCCATCGCACCGCTCTCAAGCCGCGTGCTGCGCGAGGATCTCTGCGAGGAGCGCTGGGACTATCGCGGCGCCACCGCCGTCGGCGCCCGCTCGTACGAGTTCGATGTCGACGTGCGCAGCCCGGTCGGATTCGTGTCGATGCCGCTTGCGATCCGCCTTGCCGGCGATGCCGCCATCGTCGCCGTGCTCTCGGTGCTCGGCCACGCCACGAAGGCGTTCCCCGTGTGGGGTACGTCGCTCGACCTGCAGATGCCGCGTCAGGTGAGCACCAGCCGCACCGTCCGCGTGCGCATCGACGTCTCGCACGCGGCGACCCGCTCGAAGGCGCAGGCAAAGCACCTTGCCGTGCGCTTCGGCATGTGGAACGAGGGCGAGCCTGGCCCGAGCGCGACCGGCTCGTTCGAGATCATGTTCGACGAGTCGCCCGCTGCGAAGGGCTGACCGCGATCAGCCGCCGTACATGTCGGAGTAGTCGTCGCCGCCGGCGTCGCCAGCGCCCTCCTTCGCCGACTGCTGCCAGCCGACGAGCCCGAGCAGCGCGATCGCGAGGATCGCGACGCCAAGCCAGTCCCAGAAGGTCTTGGCCCGGTTGCGCTCGGCGCGGCGAAATCGCCCCGAGAACGCAACGGACGCGAGCGGAAGCAGCGCCGCGGCCGTCCATGCGACAGGCGAGACACCCGTCGTGTCGTACGCCATGCCGCAACGGGCGATGAGCGCCGTGAGCGTGCCGAGCACGACTGCCATCGCGCCCGCGGGACGCACGGGATCGATCTGCAGCGCGCTGCGCGCGCCGATACCGGCAAGGAACGCCGTTCCGAAGCCTGCCACGCTGAGCGCGCCGCACATGACCGCAAGCGACGCGAAGCCGCCGAGCCCCGCCAGCGCCGCGAGCACACCGAACACGACCCACGCGTTCCAGAGGACAGCCTGGTTCGTCAGCAGCCAGGCGAGGATCGAGGCGAGGATGAGCACGCCTTGCGCGACCTGGACGAGCAGGCCCGATCCCGGGAAGCTCACGAACGCGCCGCAGAGGATGGCAGCGAGGAGCGCGTAGCCAAGGGTGCTCGTCATTCCGCGCGACGCCGAGCTCTTTCGGCGCACGAAGCCGAGCATCCACGACGCGGGGATCAGCAGAAGCGCAACGAGTCCGAGGCGGTGCCAGCGCTCGAACGGCGCCTCGTCGCCTTCGATCGCGATGACTTGCCGCAGCACCGCGCGATGGTCGAGCTCGGTGATGAAGCTCAGGAAGAACGTGAGCGCGAAGACGGTGCCGACGGCGGCCTCGACGCGCCAGGCCCGACGCCGAAGCGGCGGGAACAGGAACGGCGAGAACGCGGCACAGGCGATGAGCGCGGGAAGCACCACGACCTCGAGCACGTATTGAACGATCGGATTCACGCGGCCTCCTTCGCTACGCCGTCACTGGTCCGTGCGTCGTCAATCCTTCGCCTTGGCCACGTCGCCCTCGAGGGCGATGACCATCTTGACCTCGCTGCCGAGCGCGCCCTTCGGCGCATCGATCCCCCACTTCATGCCGTAGTCGGCGCGGTTGATGGCGAAGGTGCACTCCATGCCGACCTTCTGCCCGGTCGGCGCCTTGCCGACTCCCGTCACGGTGCAGTCGACCTCGATCGACTTGGTCACGCCGCGAAGCGTCAGGTCACCCGTGACGGCGTAGCGCCGCTCACCGAGCTTCTTCGCCGACTTCGACTTGAAGGTGATGGTCGGGAACTCGGCCTGGTTGAAGAAGTTCGGGCCCTGGAGGTTGCCGTCGAGCTTCTCGCTGCCTGTATCGACCTTGTTCACCTGCGCGGTCACGTCGAACGACGGCGCGGCGCTGTCGTCGAGCGGCCACGCGATGCTGCCCGAGAGCTCGTTGAAGCGACCCCAGAAGTAGCCTGCGCCAAGGTGCTGGATGCGGAAGACCGCCATCGAGTGCACGGGGTCGAGGGTGATGCTCGCGGGCGCTGCGGCGGCGGGCGCTGCGCCGCCATCCTGGCGGACGGGCGAGGCGGCGAGAAGCAGCGCGGAGATGGTGGTGGCGATCGCGAGCGTCGGACCGAGGGCAAGTGGCTTCATGTTGTGTTCCTGTGTTGCCCGCATCGTACAGCGGCGGGCTACCCTGACGCCACGATGCGTCCTTTCCTGCTTGTCTGCCTGACGATCGTCCTCGCGCACACGATGCTTGGCTGCGCGATGACGCCGCCGCGTTTCCCGGAGGACTGGCTGGGATCATGGGCCGGCGAGGTGACGCCGTACTCAGCGAACGGAGCGAACGATCGCTTCGGGATGCGGCTCGACATCACGCGGACCGACGACCCGAGCTGCTTCGATTGGACGATCACCTATTCGGGATCCGCTGGCACGCAGGTGCGCGCGTACAGCCTGGTGGTGCGAGACGCCGCAGCCGGGCGCTTCGCAATCGATGAGCGCAACGGCATCGTGCTCGAGCAGCAGTTGCTGGGCGACGCGCTCTACTCGTGGTTCGATGTCGCCGGCACGCGGCTCTGCGTGCGCGAGCGACTCGTCCGCACAAGCGGCGACGAGCACATCGAGGTCGAGATCGCATCGGCGCGCGATCGCGACGCGACGGCAACGGGGCCGAGCGGAGAGGTCTCCTGCCGCCCGCTGGTCAGCGTGCAGCGGGCGAGGCTTGAGCGGGTGCAGCAGGCACGCTGACGCGCTTGAGCGCGATGCGCTTGTATCCCGCAGTCTCGTAGACGACACCGATCTCGCCCGACGCGAGCTGCACGGGCAGGCTGTAGGCGAAGCCCTCCGGCTCGACGAGCAACTTCTGCGGCCAGGTCGCGCCGCCGTCGCGCGAGATCCACAGGGTGCCGAGTGCGCGGCGAGATGGGCTGTCGCAGCCAGTGAACACCACCGTCGAGCCATCGAGCGCGAGGACGCCCGCCATGCACTGCGGGTCGGGAAGATCGCTGATGTCAGACAGCTGCGACCACGTGGCGCCGCCATCGCTTGAGACCGCCTGCGTGCGCAGCTTCGGACCGAGGTGCTGGCGCGCGTTGAGGACCACGGTTCCGTCGGTGCGCTCGAACATCTGCACCTCGTTGCCGACGCCCTTCTCGTCGTCGGGCGCCGTCTCGCCGAGCTTCCATGTGTCGCCGCCGTCGTCGCTGTACGCGGCGTACACGCGCCAGCGGTCGGGCGGACCTTCGTTGAAGGGCATGAGCACGCGTCCCTTGTGGGCGCCGCGGGCGAGCTGGATGCCGATGCCGGGACCCGTCGCGACGCTGGTGGCGCGCGTCGCACGCTTGACCTCGCGCGTGACCTCGCGGGGCGCGCTCCACGATTCGCCGGCGTCGTCGCTGTGCATGACCAGCGTGCGGCAGATGGTGTCCTTCTCCGATGCCGATTCGAAACCGACGGTCACGCAACCTTCGCCGCAGCCTTCGGGGTACGACTGGAACATCAGGAGCACGCGTCCCGCATGCGCGCCCGAGGCGACCTCGACCACGCAGGGATTGTTCAGCGAGCGGCCAGGCAGATCGCAGATCGTGCGGTACGCGCCCCAGGTCTTGCCGTCGTCGTCGCTCATGCGCAGCACGATGTCGTTGGTGCCGTTGTCGGCGAGGTTGCCGCGCCCCTCTGCGAAGGCGAGCAGGCGATTGCGGCGCGCCTCGGCGGTGATGCGCGTGATGGCGGGGATGCGATAGACGGGATGACCGCCCTCGCCGCCGACGAAGATGTCGGTGGAGGCAAGGCCCGCGGATGGGATGTTCGCCGTCGGCGGCGCCGCGAGGACGGCAAGCGCAATGAGGTTCGCTGCAAGCATGCGGCGAGTATCGCATGCTTCCGCGCGCATCGCTCCCCGAAGCCACGGCTTGATGGCGGGATTGTTCCGCGAGCGCGTGTCGAGTTCGCTTGGCTGCATGTGCGCATCCCTAGCGTCGCGCGCCGTCTGTCACGTGGACAGCGGCACCAACATCGAAAGGGAGCACGCAATGAAGATCAACATGGGACTGGTAG
>Ga0315899_10009259_pt1 | contig 10566 bp, 9 predicted proteins | sample LakEriMetagenome_2_FD_203518 | JGI IMG/M metagenome (GOLD analysis project Ga0315899, IMG submission 203518) | Freshwater fungal communities from buoy surface, Lake Erie, Ohio, United States - Buoy 4 MA112 | ecosystem: Environmental > Aquatic > Freshwater > Lake | place: USA: Lake Erie, Ohio...
TTCGGTACCAAAGCCACCGCCCCGCTACGATAGGGGGGCCGAAGTGGCGAAATGGCAGACGCATCCGACTTAAAATCGGCCGGTCGATGAGATCATGCGGGTTCGAGTCCCGCCTTCGGCACCAACAGCATCGGAGGGAGGCGACATGAGCGAAAAGGCATTCACCCCACGCGCGGATCGACCAACCCTCATGCGCGAACATGCCGCCGCCCGCGCGAAGCGTGCAGCAGCCACTGCCGGCTCAGCTGAGTGGCGCGCCGCAGCTGCAGAGGTCGCAGCAATTGAAGTAGAGATTGCAAAGTTTGAAGCACTGAGCGTTGCGCCTGCGCGAGTTGCGCGACCAGAGGCGAAGGGGAAGTAGCGTTCAGGGCGACGCTTCCGCATGCTTACGCTCAATTCGCCAAATCCACGTAGTAGATCTGACTTTGCACGTGAGCTAGCTGCCGGTAAACCCAACTCGCTCGGTAACACCCTGAAGGTCGTCCGAGCGGTTACGTTGGAACCCAGAAGGTTTCCCCAACTCTTAGCACTCCTCCTTCATAAAGACTCGCTAGTTGCGATGAGGGCGATCAACGCTACAAAGCGGCTCATGCGGGGAGACGCGACGTTCTTCTATCCATATAGAGAGTCCCTTGTTATGGAGTACTCAAAGTCCAGGCACACTGTGGTAAAGCTTGGCCTGATCACCCTGTACTTTGACTTCACTAAAGAGTTCACAGCAATTGAGCTGAGGCGCATCAAGGCATTGACGCTGAAATGGATGGGCGAAACTGACGACTGGATGATCCTTGTGCAAGGGCTAAAGCTCCTTGAGAAGTTGGCCAAACGCGATCCAAAGTTCAAGTCAAAGGTCGTTGAGGTAGCGAAACCACTTCAGAAAGACGCGAGGAAGGCAGTTTCAACGAAGGCGAAAGGGATAGTCTCGCGTCTCTAGCTTCGGTTGGCGAGAAGGAACCGGCGCCCCGTCGGCTTAGCGGCCGAGGATCGCTCCAACAACCAACCCCACCAAGAGCGCTCCCATTGCGGGGCGTGAGGCGAGGAAGGCCGCACCCACATGCCAGAGTGGCCAGAGCGGATAGCCCGCCGGCGGAGCAGCTGGACGCGGTGCCGCCACAATCTTCAGTGCAGGGAGTGCGACGATTGCAGCGAGTCCCGCAAGTGGCGCGACGAACCACGGGAAGATTCCAATCCCTGGGATAGCGAAAATGGCGACCCCGAGGTAGCCCGCGGTGATCAGCAGCGTCGTACAGGCACGTGCGCGGCGCTCGCCGATACGCACGACGAAGGTTTTCACGCCGCGTGAGCCATCAGCTTCAATCTTGTCGAGATGCTTACCGAAGAGCACCGCAGTGACGAAGAGCGCCCACGGCAGTGTGGCAATCAGCGCCGTTGCATCAAGGGTGCCGGCCGCTGCCAGGTAGGTTCCCCCGCCCATGAGTGGACCCCAAACGATAAAGGCAGAGAGTTCGCCAAGACCGCGTCGCTTCAGCCGCAGCGGTGGATCGGTGTAGCCCCACGAGAGGATCAGTCCGGAAATCGCGAACGCGCCGAGGAGCGGCTCGCCGCGAATCACCATCGTAAAGCCACCAAGGATTGCGGCAAGAGCGGTAAGGACGCCGATGGTGACCAGGAGGGTGCGGCTTGACATTGCACCCGAAGCGATCGGGTGTGGCGAATAGTCTGCGCGCGGGTAGCCGGGTCGATCGAGGCCGTCGTGATAGTCGCGCCAATCGTTTGCCAGGTTGTTTGCCGCATGGGCGAGGTTTGCGCCGAAGAAGGCGGCGAAGCCGAGAAGGATGCCGCTGACGGCGTTGCCGCCGAACGTGGCGTCACTGATCTTGCCGCTCCACCATGCGAAGAGGAGGCCTTGCCCCGAGCCGAGAATCGTCAGCGGAAGCACCGAGGCCCGCGCAAGGAGGAGTGCGCGTGCAACCACGGACATCGTGCGCCAATCAACGCCTTCAGGGGCGGACTGGCGGGTGAGAACGGAGACGTAATCCTTACTGCTCATGTGGGTATTCTCTCCTTTTCTGCACAAACCTGCACGGCTGGGCCCTCCTCAGGTTGCAGGCGAGATCAACTCCAATTCAATCCCGTCACCGCCGACGCGGTCCCGCAGGATTGCGGGGAGCCCAGCGTCCCAGGCGACGCCGCTGCGCTGCTCCATGGGCAGGAGTTGAGCGCCACCGGCCTGCGGGATGTGCACAACCACCCGCGTAGCACCCGGTCGTGCGCGCAGTTCCCTTTTGACGATCTCCATGGCGCGAATCGTCTCTTCAACGGACTGGCGCGCCTTGAACTTAATGTGCAGCACTGCACCTGCGGGAATCTCTACTGGATCAGGATGTGACATGTCCCCAGCAAGTAGCTCAGCGCGTGGTGGCTCCATTGGCGCAGCGGAGTCAAACTCAATTGGTGCGCGCTCTGGCATGAGCGGTGCGCTCATCTCGATCCCCTCTGGAACCATGCCCGCTGGGATCCCGCCATTCGGAAGCGGGGCAACCGTACGTTTTGCAAAGCGACGACCGCCACTCGAAATGGCGAGCTTGGAACGGATGGCCTCCGCACTGAGGCGCGATGCCTCCTCCCACGGAATCACAGCCTCAACCAGGACGGACCACTCTTCACCGCGCTGCTCGGTGCGACCTGCAATGAGGACCCCCTCCCCCTCGATCCAGGCGCTCTTGGTCGACTCCCACACCTGGGGGAAGACCACGACCTCCATGCTCCCCGTGAGATCTTCCACGGTGACAATTGCCATGGAGGCACCCTTCTTGGTCACCATCTGGCGAATACTCAACACAATGGCTCCAAGCGTTGCCGTTTCATCGCGGTACGACTCATCACTGAAGTCACCAACGAAGGTGCCCACATACGGCTGCATCGCTGGTGCGAGTGCGTTCATCGGGTGATCACTGATATAGACGCCCATGAGTTCGCGCTCCCAGCGCAGCCGTTCACGTGTTGAGGCCTCCGTGACCTGTGGGAGTGCAGGGATTCCCGCTCCGGCGAGCTCAGGCATCGCATCAAAGAGGCCAACCTGACCCGCCGCACGCTCGCGCTGCGCACTCGAACCACCCGAGATCGCGTCATCAAGGGCAAGGAGGATTTGCGCTGGGTGGCCGAAGCGCCGAAGCGCGCCAACCTTGGCCAACGCTTCAAGGACGCGCTTGTTCGCAAGTCGTAGGTCAATCCGCTCGCAGAACTCCTGCAGCGAGGTGGCCTGCTCCCCCGCTTCACGTGCCGCAACGATTGACTCAGCGGCGGTAGCGCCGACATTCTTAATCCCCAAGAGGCCGAAGCGGATCGCCTCTCCCTCTGGCTCAAAGTCGAGATTCGAGAAGTCGACATCTGGAGGGAGTACCGGAATACCAAGTCGGCGGCACTCCGCGATCGCCGCAGCGACCTTCTCTTCTTTGCTGCGGAAGGCATTCAGCACACTAGTCATATACTCAACGGTGTAGTTCGCCTTGAGATACGCGGTTTGATATGCGATCAGGCCATAGCACGTTGCGTGGGCCTTGTTGAATCCATATTCAGCGAATGGTTCCATGAGCTTGAAGACCTGCTCAACGGCACCGCGATTGACGCCACGGGTTGCCGCACCCTTATAGAAGTCTGCGCGGACACTCTCCAGCACGTCTTCCTTCTTCTTTCGGATTGCCCAACCAAGCGTATCGGCCTCTGCTCCACTGAAGCCTGCAAGCGCAACGGAGGCCGCCATTACGTCTTCTTGGAAGACGAAGATCCCCTGGGTGCGCTTCAGCACCGGTTCAAGGAGTGGGTGTGGGTAGGTGACCGCCTCCTTTCCGTGCTTGCGACGGATGTAGGTGGGGATGCTCGCCATCGGCCCAGGGCGATAGAGGGCCACCATGGCGGCAATGTCGAAGACACTCGTCGGGCGCAACTCCTTGATATAGCGGCGCATCCCTGGGGACTCGAGTTGGAACACGCCAGTCGTTTCGCCAGACGCCAGAAGGGCAAAGGTCTTGGCGTCATCGAGCGGAATCTTGTCGAGATCAATCTCAATGCCGCGTGTCTCGCGAATGCGGTCGACCGCCGTTCGCAAAATGGTCAGGTTCGCTAGGCCGAGGAAGTCGAACTTCAGCAGGCCTAGCGCCTCTACCCCGTGCATCTCAATCTGTGTCATGACCCCTTCAGAGTTGGTCGCACGCTGGAGCGCCATGATCTCAGTCAGGGGCTCACGACTGATCACCACGCCAGCGGCATGCGTTGAGGCGTTGCGAACCACCCCTTCGAGCTGTTCGGCGAGGCTGATCAGCTGCCCATACTCAGTGCTATCTGCATACGCGGCAAACTCTGGTGCCTTCCGCGCCTGAGCGAGGCTGATGTTGTTCTGAGCTGGGACGGATTTCGCAATGCGGTCAACCTCGCTGTAACTCTTCCCAAGAACGCGCCCAACGTCTCGGATCGAGGCGCGGGCCGCCATGGTGCCAAAGGTGATGATCTGGGCAACGCGGTCCTCGCCGTACTTCTGCGATACGTACCGCAGCACCTCATCGCGGCGACCATCCTCAAAATCCACATCAATATCAGGCATGGTGACCCGCTCAACATTGAGGAACCGTTCAAATGGGAGCTCGTAGTGCAGCGGGTCCACTGGAGTGATTCCTAAGGTGTAGGTGACGATAGACCCTGGAGCGCTCCCTCGGCAGGTTGTGGCAATTCCCTGCTCCCTTGCGAAGCGGACGAAGTCAGCCACGATCAGGAAGTAGGCCGCGTAACCCATCTTAATGATGATGCCCAGCTCATACTCCAGCCGTTCGCGTGCGACATCGCTTGGGGTGCCGTATCTCTGCGTAAGGCCACGCGTCGCCTCTTTGCGCAGCCAACTGTTAACGTCCTCCCCGGTAGGCACCTCAATATTCGGAAGGCGGAGCGTGCCGAGCTCCAAGTTGAAGTCCACCATCTCAGCGATGAGCCGAGTGTTCTTCAGGAGCTCGGGTCGATCAGGGAAGAGCGCCGCCATCTGCTCTGGTGACTTCAGGTAGAAATCTCCGGAGCCAAACTTCATTCGTCCTGGCGTCTCAAGGTTGCTCGCCGTGCCGATGCAAAGGAGCACATCGTGCGCATCGCGCTGATCGGCGCGCACGTAGTGCAGGTCGTTCGTGAGCACCAGCGGGAGACCTACTTCGGGGGCGAGTCGGAAGAGCTGCTCGTTGAGGCGACGCTGTTCGGGGAGGCCGTGATCTTGCACCTCAAGGAAGAAGCGCCCTTTCCCGAAGATTTCGCCGTACTTCCCCGCCAAGGCGCGCGCGTGCTCCCAGTCGTCGACCTCCAATGCGCGAGCGATCTCGCCGTTCAAGCATCCCGAGAGTCCAACAAGGCCCTCGGCATGTCGTGCGAGATGCTCATGGTCGGTACGCGGCTTGTAGTAGAGCCCATCGAGGTGGGCGTCGGTGACGATCCGACAGAGGTTGCGGTAGCCCGTTCCACTGGTCGCGAGGGCGATGAGGTGGAACGGCTGTTGGTCGGCCTTCCCTTCTTTGTCGCGCATCCCACGGCGGGCGACGTACGACTCGACGCCGATGATCGGCTTAATCCCAAACTGCTTTGCCGCCTGGACGAACTGGACCGAGCCGTAGAGGGCGCCGTGGTCGGTGAGGGCAATCGAGTCCATCCCAAGGCGCTTCGTCTCCTCCATCAGGGCCTCCAGGTTGCTCATGCCGTCGAGCAGGCTGAACTCGCTGTGGACGTGGAGGTGCGTAAAGTCAGGCTTGGCGCTCACGTGGGGCAGTCTAGCGATCGGCGTACTATCCCCCCATGGATGAGCAGGAACGCGCACGACTACGGGCAGCCATAGCGGCCACCGAAGGGGGCGCCCCTGAACTTGCCGCAGTGGACGCGCTCATGCGACGCATGTTGACCGAGAGCCGGATCATCGCGATCGTTGGCGCCTCCCCCCGCCCGGACCGCCCCTCCCATGGTGTCTTGCGCACGCTGGTAGCAGCCGGTTGGCAGATCCTGCCGATTAACCCCATGCCAGAGGCACTACGCGACGGAGTCGCCGGCCTCCCCTGCTTCCCGACGCTCCGTGCCGCTGCGGATTCGCTTCCAGTTGGCGAACAGATCGATCTCGTCGATGTTTTCCGGCGCTCCGAGGAGTGCGAGGAGGTCGCTCGCGAGGCAGTCGCGATTGGTGCGCGCGGACTCTGGCTCCAGCTTGGGATCATCAGTCCCGCCGCGGGACTGATCGCCGCCGAGGCTGGCATTCACTTCGTGCAAGATCGTTGCCCCGCGATTGAGATGCCGCGTCTCGGCATCTCTGGCCCAAACACCCGAGCCTCCGCATGACCGCCAACTGGGTAGCGCTCTTACCTGCAGAGACTGCAGAGCGAATGTCACGAGTCTGGATCCCCGTTGGGCTCCCTGGATTCTCTGGCGCGGAGAAGGCGCGTTGGAACGCGCTCCTCACCGAGCGCTTCGGCGCAGATGGCTGGCGAATCTCCCACGTTGTTCGAGGCAAGATCGTTCCGCGGTCGGTCGCAATTCTTGAGTACGAAGAGGCCTATCGGCGCTATCTGCACGACCGGCCTGAGCTGGTGAACTTCTTGGTGGAGGCTTGCGGCAACGTGTACGACGACAATCCGACCAACGTTTACGACAACGACTACGAGCAGCCACACACCGCCATGAATCACTACCAGGACATCTCCGTGCGACGCGTTATTGCCGAACTTGTCGACGATCCCGCCTGGCCAACCGTCACCGCAACGCCAGTTGAGACAGTTGAGCTGATCGACCTCGGCACGGGTGAGCGTGTGACCGCGCCGCGCGCCAGCGGCTTCCGCGGCGACGGGTTGCTACAGATTCGCGATCCTCTCTCCCCTGGCTACCTACTCAACCCAGCGGTCGTGCCCGCGCACGATCCAGCACTGATCACTACGACCCCTGGTCGTCGCGAGTGGTATCACGAAGAGGGGTGTGGTCACCTCTCAATTGAAGCGTTCTGGCAGTCGAGCAAAGTTGTAGAGGTGCGCCTGGATCGGTTCCTCGCCTCTGGCGACGACCGATCCGCGCCGCTAGCGGGGCTGTGACAAGCATCCTCTTCGGCACCGCGAGTCGCGATCGCTATCTTGAGAGTGGCCGCACCCTCCCAGGCGGAGGGGTGTTGAACATGGCGTACCACTGGGCCGCTGCCGGCAAAGAGTTCCTCCTCCAGACCCGAATCGGCTCACATGATCAGGAGCTGTTCGTGGAGTTTCTTACGCGCAATCGGATTCCGCATCTCTCTGCCTCGCTCGTTGCACCCGGCGAGAGCTCCTCCATTGACATCCGTATCGGAGCAGATCGCCAACCACAGATGGACAACTACATTGAGGGCGTGTGGGAGGTCGTGCACAGCACCCCGGAGGAGCTCGCCTCGCTTGCCAACGCAACCCATTGGCATACCGTCCTTGTGGAGGGGGCGATTGATGAGCTGGAACGCCTCTCGTCGTCTGGGCACCTTGAACATGTGATGGTGAGTGCCGATTTCCTTGGGTTTCGCCATTACACGCCAGAGCGATTTCGCGAGACCCTGGCACACATCGATCTCGCCTTTATCGGCTGGCCTGGAAGCCGAGAGGATCCCTCGCTCGCAGAGGTGCGACGCTTCGTATTTGAAGGCGAGAAGACTGCCGTCATTACCCTTGGGGAACAGGGTGTCCTGGTACTTGATGGCGAGAGCCAAGCAGAAACGTTCTACCCCACCGTGGCGGTACCCGTGACAGGGAGCACCATCGGCTGTGGAGATGCCTTCATCGCATCGTTCTTGATGGCGCACCAGGCTGGCGCGTCGTTGGGCGAATCCGTCGCTGCCGGGCAGGCGGCGGGAGCTGCCGCGACGGCATGGAGCCTCCCCCTTCCGGACGAGGCGTACGAGGGCTAGGTCAGCAGGGCGAGCAGGATTCCTGCGAGCGAGGCGACACCCACCCCGATCAAGCGACGCAATCGATTGGCGATAAGTTCCCCCTCCAGACGATCGGCAAGGTCGGGGCCGCTCCCCGGGGTGCCGCGCCACGCCTCATAGCGCGTTGCTGCGCCGACGCGGTTCGCCCACTCCGTTCGCGCTCGGAGCAGTGGTGGCACGCGAAGTGCGAGATAGACAAACCCGGCGATTCCAATGCCGCCCACGAAGAGACGAACAAGGTCGAGCACTTAGGCGTCCAACAGTGCCTTGAAAACGGCTCCGAGTTGCGCCGCGTCGCCTCGCCCCTTGCTCGCTTTCATCGCCTGACCAACCAAGTAGCCCATCGCCTGCTGCTTCCCTGCCTTCCAGTCGGCGAGTGCCTGCGGATTCGCGGCCAGCACTTCGGCGGCAAGCTTCTTCAGTGCACTATCGTCACTGATCTGCCCAAGCCCGCGCTCAGTGATCGCGGCACGCACATCAAAGCTGCCCCCGAGCAGTTCGGCGAAGAGTTCTTTCCCTGTGGTGCCATTGATCTCCTTACGAGAGACGGCACCAATGAGCGCGGCGAATTGCACCGGGTCTGGCTCCGCAGCCCCCTCATTGGCGGCACGGAGATACTCGCCGGTTACCCAGTTAGCGAGGGTCTTGGCGTCAATGGTTGCATCTGCAGCGCGTGATGCCTCAAAGAGGGCGGCGGCCCGAGGTTCACCAACCAAGACCGCGGCGTCGTATTCAGAGAGCGCCAGCTGCTCGACATAGCGCGCCCGTCGGGCGGAAGGGATCTCGGGGATGCTCGCGAAAATGCTGGCGAGCCAGGTTGGCGCAATGGTGAGCGGTGGAAGATCTGGCTCAGGGAAGTAGCGATAGTCATGCGAGTTCTCTTTCGCACGCATCGTGTAGGTGGTCTCGCTCGACTCATCCCAACCGCGAGTCTCCTGGGTGATGGATCCACCGGCTTCAAGGACTTCCGCTTGTCGCGCAATCTCGAAGGCGATCGCCTTCTCGACCGAGCGGAAAGAGTTCATATTCTTCACTTCGGTACGGGTACCAAACGGTGCATCCTCAGTTGGACGAATCGAGACGTTCGCCTCAACGCGCATCTGCCCATTCTCCATCTCCGCATCGGCGGCCCCGATCGTGCGCAGCAAGAGGCGGAGCTCTTCGGCGTAGCGACGGGCCGTCTCCGCATCGCGAATATCTGGCTCGGTCACGATCTCAAGAAGCGCAACACCAGAGCGGTTGTAATCGATGAGGCTTGAGCGCTTCCCATCGCTCCCCTTCTCGTGACGCAGGCGCGCTGTGTCCTCTTCGAGGTGCGCGCGGCGAATGCGCACGCGGCTCGTTCTGGCGCTGGTGGTTACCTCAATGGTGCCGTGCTCGGCGAGCGGAAAGTCGAGCTGGCTGATCTGGTAGCCCTTCGGAAGGTCGGGATAGAAGTAGTTCTTGCGATCCCAGATCGTGGTTGCTGGCGCGGCGGCGCCGATCGCGGCACCAACAGCGAGCACCTTCTCAATGGCGGCCTTATTCGGCACTGGGAGAGCTCCCGGGAGACCGAGGCAGGTTGGACAGGTCTTGCTGTTGGGAAGGTCGCCCTCAGCCGGAATCGCGCAGGGGCAGAACATCTTCGTCATCGTGCGGAGCTGCACGTGCACCTCAATGCCGATCACTGCATGCCAGGTCATGCTGCTACCCCGCGTGCCTTGGTCACAAAGCGGCCGATGCGCACGAGCGCTTCGCGTAGGTTCTCTTCCGACGTGGCGTAGCAGATGCGCACATGCCCAACGCCACTGGCGCCAAACGATGAGCCTGGAATCACGGCAACGCGCTCTTCCGTGAGGAGGCGCTCGGCAAACACCTCATCGGTGAGGCCAGTTGAGCGAATGTCGGGGAAGGCGTAGAAGGCGCCCTGTGGCGCACCTGTCGGCAGATTGAGTGCGGCGAGACCCTCCAACACAATGCTTCGACGTCGCGCGTAGGCAGCGCGCATCTCTTCGAGGGCAGGCTCGCCGTTCGTCAGTGCTTCAAGCGCTGCATCCTGTGCAATCGTTGGGGCACTCATGATGGCGTACTGGTGAATCTTGACGAGCCCCGCCACGATCTCCTTCGGCGCGCAGAGGAAACCGACGCGCCACCCCGTCATCGCGTACGACTTGGAGAAGCCGCCGATCAGGATGGTGCGCTCGCGCATCCCTGGATAGACCGACATGGCGCGGTGCACCGGTCCCTCGTAGACGAGTCGGTCATAGATCTCGTCGCTAATCACCACCAGGTCCCGTGCCACCGCAATCTTGGCGAGCGCCTCGCGGGTCGGTTCGTCGAGGGTGGCCCCCGTTGGATTTGCTGGGTAGCCAAGGAAGAGGGCCTTCGCGCCGGCCGCCGTAGCATTTACCGCGTCAGCATGGAGGCGCCAGTTATCGCTCGCGCTTGTCGGCACAGGAACAGCGGTGCCACCCGCAAAGACGACGGCAGGGAGGTAAGCAACATACGACGGCTCTGGCAGCACGATGCGGTCGCCCGCACCAATGACGCCGCGCACGGCAAGGTCGACCGCCTCAGAGGCGCCGATCGTGACGATGATCTCGCTCTCGGGATCGTAGGAGACGCCTGAGCGCTCCTGGATCTTCGCGGCAATGGCGCGGCGCAACTCAATGGTT
>Ga0315899_10009260_pt1 | contig 10566 bp, 7 predicted proteins | sample LakEriMetagenome_2_FD_203518 | JGI IMG/M metagenome (GOLD analysis project Ga0315899, IMG submission 203518) | Freshwater fungal communities from buoy surface, Lake Erie, Ohio, United States - Buoy 4 MA112 | ecosystem: Environmental > Aquatic > Freshwater > Lake | place: USA: Lake Erie, Ohio...
TGCGTGATGGGCAGACTAGTCCACACAAGCCTCGGCTCGTCGTACCTCATAGCACATGTCCTTCACTGTCCCCCTCCCCCCCCGCACACAGCTTTATCATAGGTCCTGCAGTAATAAACACACACCACTCACAAAGTAAATAGAATAATAAGTGCGATGTACAAGCAGGAACAGGCAGGGACGCAGAAGAACGTGCGGGGGGGGCGATGATGATCGTCCTTTTATTGTTCTTACAGAAACAAAAACTAGCAACCGCCATATGCCTGTTTGGCGGGTAAGGACTGGTCCCCGGTCATCGGCGAGCGATCTGGTTTAACAGGCACCCACAGATGCGTTTAACTCCTGGTCACCCTGAGAGTACGCATTGTCAGGCGCGTCTCCGTGATCCACACGCGCTCCACCCAGCAGAAGTCCAAAACAGCAGACAGCCACGGGAGCAACAGTTTTGAAAGAACCACCGGACGCTGCACCAGCCCAAGCGTCCACGCATGCCCGGCTCCGCACCGCGCCAAGACACCGCGCCGCCAGGCCCCCCTTTGTTTCCAGCAGGACTTGACCAATCGACGCCGCCCACCCGCGGCGCCAGACATTGTCCCCCGGCACTCAGGACCTCGTTTCGACCCCCGCCGCCCGCGCACGCAGCATGAGCGCACCCTACATGCAGGCACGCCCCGGTCATGTACGCTCCTGTATGGATAAAGGGAAGATGAAGGAAACAAGGTTTTCTGCACACGGCAGTCGTGCGCGCGACCCCGGCAATAAGGCCGCGGCCAGTGCACATGGTATGGGATCGGGAGGCTTAGCAGTTGACGCCGTGGCGATAGGATGTCTGGGCGCGGAGCGCCGTGGTGAACGATTTTTTCGCACCAATTTCAAAGTTTGCTCCGGACGTCACGTTCCCAAACTGTTCAAACTCGACTTGACTTGGGCGGGCACAAGCCGCTGCCCATCCTGGGCATGTGCCTGCACCTGGCCTGGCCGCTGCCACCGCCGCGCTGAAGTGCGGAGTACTTCCACCGCCCTCGCCGAGCTGCCCCGGTTCTCAGTGGCGAGCGGTGACCGCTCGCCGAGCGGTGACCGCTCGCCACTGAGAACCGGGGCAGCTCGGTGCCAGGGACCGGCGGGCCACGCAGGAAAGCATTGTAGGCTTCTCGGGTTTGACCCTGCTGCTCCACCGCCATGGACCAGTCATCTGAGGGCACGAAAAACGCAGCAAACAGGGTGAAGACAGTGACCCTGCAAGTGCTGAGGAAAAGCGAAGAGAACCAGGAGACCCACAAACAGCAGCAGCTGCAGGTTCGTCTGTTGCCATTCTCCTGCACTGCGTTACTCAATCGCTGTTGCCGCTGACAAAATCATCTCCTTTGACAGCTTCTGAAGGATGAGACAGCGGCCATGCGAGCGGCACGTCGCGGCGACCAAGGCTCGCCCCATGACTCCTCCAGCGACGCTGGATCCCCGGCAATCCAGCGCAGTGCCGTGGGATCCCCCTCCGACCCTCCTCTGCCGGAAGGTTGGAAGAAGTTGTACTCGCGAACGAAAGACCGCGAATATTACCAGAATGTAAACACCGGTAAAAGCCAGTGGCATCCGCCCACGATCGACTTCCATATGGGGCATGCCTCTTCGCTGGAGGAGGCCGCTGTGTCTGGGGAATTGCAACAACACCAGCAGCGCGGACAGGATGGAGACAATAATGACGGAAGAGGCGAGTCTGCTGCGACCATTCGGATGCAGCAGGACGCAGTCCCAGATGAAGGAAGCGAGGGCTGGCGTCAGCGTGCGATGCAGGCAGAAGCTCGAGTGGAATCTCTGTCTGCAGAGATAAGGTATATCAACTCGATGACTGCTCATGTCCGACATACACGCATATACTCATGGACATGCGCAAACACGCACGCACACCCGCACACTCATTCCGACACCAACTCTTACCCACCCTTCACAAACACGCGCCTTTCTCGCCACCCCGCTCCACTCAGGGACAGGGACAAGGCGGTGAAAATGTTGGAACGCCAGCTCATCGAAATGGAGCGCACTTTGCAGTCTCTCGCCGATGATCAGGTTGGGTTCCTGGCTGATGCGCAGCTGGCGAAAGTCGCGCAACGTCGGCAGCTTCTGGATCAATTCGCAGCAGTCGCACAACGGCGTCGAGCAATATGGTTACGCAAAAATGCCTTTGGTTGCTGGGACGGCATTGCAAAAGGCAAGACGGAATCTGCAATGGTTCCGGCGATGGAACTGCTTCAGGCGCAAGTGGTAGCATTTGAAGAGGCGCTGGTCGACAGCAGAAGCCAGATTGAAGCCTATGAGCAGACTCGAGCGCTGTTCGGAGTCGAGCGCTGTTCAGAGCTGGAGGCAGAAGTAGCAGCGCTGAAGGTAGGACACAAAGCGCTACAGGCCCAAGTCGACACAGGCGAGGAGCAGCGCAAAGTCCTGGAGACAGAGCTTGCACGGGTCACGGAGCTCGAAGCTGAGCGCGCAAGTCAGCAAAGCAAACTGTCGCAGCAGTGCGGCGAGTTGCAAGCAAACCTTTTTGAAGTGCAGGAAATAGCCTCGGCGCGGCAGCGACAGGTGAGAACGTTCGAGAAGGCACTGATACGTATTAAGCGAACGAGTTGCAGTAGCACGCTGACTTTCGAGGGATCGTCACAGCTCGTGCAACTTCAGCAAACCATCAAGCAGCTTGAAAAAGACAAGGATCGACTGAAATTGGAGAAAGAGGCAAAGGCTACTGAGCTTGCGCTCAGTCAAATCGAGTGGGAGCGGGACAACACAACCCACCTGGTCATGTATTTGATTGCGTTGTCGAAAATGAAAGCGGATCCTTTCGCTTGCGACTGTCAGCATATGCGCAACGCAGCTGACATTTTTGTTGTTTTGGCAGTCGGATCTGAACGCGAAGGCAAATTCTTTGGAGCAGGAGGTGACAGAAGAGAAGCGACTACGCGGTGAAATCGAGGAAATGCTGCATAGCACACGGAGTGAGCTCGAACATGTCCTGAATGCAGCTGCTGACAAGCAGCGTCGCACCCACGAACTGGAAGTGCAGCTGGAAAGGCTTAGGAAAGCTGCAGATGGTGCCGAACGTGAGATTGAGCAGGAAATGGCAAGGCTACGCGAGCAGGCATCGTCCGAGGCACAGCGTAGTGCGTCAATGGAGGCGCAGCTCCAAGTGATGAAGAATGAGTTGAAAGAAACTCTGCGAAGCCGAGGTGTGTGCCGGGTCTTTCGCTGTTGGTGTTGGTGTTGGGGGGTAGTGACGGGAGAAAGGTTTCAGTTGGGACGATGGGCTGATTCTGTTGAATTCCACAGACGAGGTAAATGACAGAGCACTCGCGCTAAATCACGAGCTACGTGCACAAGTCTCGAGTTTGCAGTCTGCCATCGCGAGCTCAAAGAATGCAGCGACGGCTGACGGCGAAGAAATGCAGGCCAAAATTGACCAGCTGAAAATGGGTAAACTTGTTGCATTGTTTGCACGTAAAGATGGAATTTGATGCACGATTCTGACATGTTTGTTGCAGTTGAGTGATCTATGCGCTTCTTTTGTAGTGTTGCGTTCTGGTGTTGAAGTGTCTCGACGTTACAACTGACTAGAAAGTGCATCAGAATCGCGGCGAAAAGACCAGGCTGCAGCTGAGGAGCGGGAAGCACTGCAGCAGGGTATGGAGGACTGAAATGTCGAATGTTGTTGTGTTGTTGCGCGTTCCATGCGACGTTGGTTGTCCAGCTGATGTTCTGAGAAACTTGACAGCTTTGAAAGACATGGAGGCTACAGCACAAAAGAGGCAATTTGACCGTGAGAACAAGCTCGTTGAGATGGCAGCGCAAGAAAGGCAGATTCTTCGTGAGGAGGCGGAAAGACGGCTCTGTGCCGCAAAGAATGAATATTTTGCCCTCAAAGAATCTGCAGCACAAGAGGTGCAGACGCTGAAGGAGATTGCAGAGAAGACCAAGGCCGCTTTCAGCACCGAGTTTAGAGAGGCACGGGAAGAATGGGCGAGAGAGAGAGAAAAGTTACAGCAGCAGGTCGATGAAGGAGATATGTCAAGGGCTATGTTGACGAGAGCCACAGAGCGGATGGAGCAGCAGAACATGGAGCTGACGTCACAGTTTGAAAAGGAAAAGACCGAGTGGAAAAATCTTTTGGCAGACATCGAGCGGGAGAAGAAGGAGCAATTTGCAAAGCAAGAGCAGGGTTCAAAAAACGAGAGGGCTCTGTGGGCAAAGGAAAGAACAGAATTCGAAAGCCAAGTCGTTTTGCTCGAGGGAAAACTGTTGGAGTTCGAGAGTGAAAAAGCCCGCTTTCAAACCAAGGTGAGAATCCATCCACCATCGATGCAAATGTGCACCTACGTATACAAGTGTGCCAGTTCAAGGAGCTTGCATCCTGACAGAAACGTGTTTGCAGTTGGGTCGAGAAAAGTCAGAGCTCACGATTTGTCTCGAGGCGGCTGCACAAGAGAAGGAGACTCTCACGGAAGTAGCTGAGGAGAACCGCCAGCGCATCTCAAAGCTCATGTAAGTGTAAGAGCCAAAATGGGTGGGGTTGGGAGAGACGGGTAGGTAGCACTGAGTTCGAGGCGAGTGCAGGAGCTCACAGCTACATTTTTTTTTTGACAGCGTGTTCGATTTTGTAGCGCGTGCAAGATGTGACTTACTCTGATTTGTCATGCCGGTTCAGGAGCGAAGTGCAGCAGAAACAGAATCGGATTGATGAGGTGGTGGAGGCGCTGAAGAGAGAGAGAGATGAACGCGTGGAAGCTGTGCGGGCAAGTGTGCAGGACAGGGAGGAGCGAGTACAGGAAATCGCGCGCGCGAGAGACGAGGCATCTGCTCGGCACGAAAAGGAGAGATCCAGTCTGAAAACGCATGCTGCCCAGCTGCAACAGGTGGGCAGAGCATACTTGCTTTCCATACACGTGCATTGTGACAGACAAAAGTCGCCACCGCCCTGCTACTGATGTGCATGCCCGGCATTGCCCGCTTCGGATAATCTCCTTGCGCCATTTGCTGATACTGAGAATTGCAGTTGTTGGAACGAGAAACGACGCGCTGCAAAGAGCTGGAGACGGAGCTGCAGCAGTTGCAGGAGGCTGTGTCTAAACGATCAATCGAGGCAAGAATTGCACATGATAATTGAATGTTCGAATATGGGCATTTCGATTTTAAGGAAAAAGAGCCTGTATCAGGGCGTTTTAATGTTTAGCGGTGTATATTGTGTATCAGTATTTGTTTTTCGTGACTGACTATGGAGAACTCCTGCGCATGGTACAGCTAGCGCTTGAGGCCAAAGATGCTGAGGAAAATGAGCGCAAAATGAGTGCTCAGTGTTCAGGTTTCATGCATGTCCCTTGTCTACTCCAGCACTGCTCAAGCCAGATATGGCACTGAATCAAGCCTGATATGTGACGAGATTCGACCTTGTTTTTGCGTTTTTCCTTACAGAAATTTTGGCCCATGTAGAAGCAAGATTGACAGATGCCCAGTTAGCAATCGGCATCGCCTCTCCTCAGTCTGTATTGAGTATCATTACTCTGGATATGGACTTTGCAAATGTTGGCGCACTCGGCACGAAGTCACGAGAACAATTTGAATTTTTCTTGACTTCTGACCTTGCTGAAGCCTCAGGGCTGAAGCGGACGAAATTTGAAGTTAAATTGGTGGAGCCTGGCAGTGTGGTAGTCCATGCCGAAGTTCGCGGCGATGTGGCAAAAGGGAAAACTTCGCAACTCGTGGCAGAAGACCTCAGGATGCAAGCAAACAATCCGAAATCGCTTCTTCGTGCTGGGCAAATCACGCGCAAGATCAAATCCTTTGTAATTAAGGCTGGGTCATCTACTCCTCCTGCCACTGTTGTGCATGGACAGCAGGAACACAAAGAGCAGCTGGAAGTGCGTAAAGAACAGTTGGGCACCTGGGTAGAAAATTTGAAGCAGGCGCTGATTGTGGCTGCTAGAGCACGAGTAGAGGCGGAGGCGGAGGTTGAAGCAATGACGACCAAGTGTGGAGAGGCAGAGACTGAGACTTTTGCACTGCAAGAGAAGGTTGGAAGCATGACGACGCAGCTAGAGGCTCAGGATCCGATTGAAAAGATCAATCAGCTCGATCTGCAATTGGAGCGAGAGAAAGAGATCAGTGAAAAAATGCAGGAGAAATTAAAAAATATTAAGGAGTTCGAATCTGAGCAGATGAAGAGGGCGCAACGTGAGGTGGAGGAGCTCAAGGCCAGTCTACTGGAAGCACGCCAAGAGTTTCAGAAGAGTGAAGAAGAGGCAGGACGTCTGAAAGACAGGGTTAGTCGCTTGGAGGCACTTGACCGCGAGCAAGTGACGGTAGCGGAAGAGCTCTTGAAATCGAAGGCGAAGTTACTGCAGCAAAAGAAGGACGTCGAGTCTCTGGAATTGCGCCGCAAAGAAGAAGTTGCAATCTTGGAGAGTCAAATAACTCGGCTTGATGAAGTGCTCGCTGCAGGAGCTCGACGCTGCGCAGACCAAGAAAAGGAAGTGTCCCGCCTCGAAGCCAGGGTTCACGAGCAGGACATTGCTCTCAACGACAAGCGGGACAGGCTTCACGAGCAGGAGACTGCACTCAAGAACATGCAGAAGGAAATGAGTGATTTATCCGAATCGCTCACTGCATCGTCCGAAGCTCGGGATATGCTGCAGCAGAAGTGCCACGATATTCAAGGCAGCTGCCAACGGCAACTCTCGGAATTGAGGCAGCAACTCAACAGAAGATGTGCTTCATTTGAAGCTGACGTGCGGCAGCTGCAGCAACGTGAATGCGAGCTTCGACAACAAGTAGTCGATGACCTACCCGTGACAGGAGAAGGGAAGCAAGCTGATTTCCAATCGCAAGAATATTTGCATTTGGAGTCGCGTCTTGATGCTTTGCGTTGTCACTTACATGAAGAAGAGGAACGGCACACGCGAGAGGTATTACGTTCTAACCTGCCGTTTGTGTTCTGTTGATTAATTTGTTGAGCTTCACTGAATGCTTGCATTTCTTACACCATGCAAGCAACGCTGAATGCTTCTTTGTGCAAAGATGGGTGAAAAACAGGCAGAAATAGCTCTGCTGAAACAAATGGCGGCCAAACATGAAAGGCGCAACGCCCTTCAGACGCCTCCGCACGTAAACGCGGCCCCGCCCCCCGCGCAGCTCGCAATACAAGGCGCTTCCACTGTAGATAAAGCCTTGGCCAATACACCTCGGTGTCTGGAGTTGGCGGTAATGAGTTTTCTTATAAGTCAAATCACGCCTCTCTAAAATGTGGTGCGTCGCAATGTGCACCTGATTGTGTCAATGCCCGCAGCGTCGGCAACTGTTAAGGTGTGCCAGACAGGACACCCTCCAATGGGCATGGCGACTGCTCTTGCTGTGGGTCGGTGGGAGGCGTCGATTGAAAGATAATCTGTCGTACTTCATGCTGCGAGATCGACATCAAGAATCGATGACGCAATGGGGAGGCACGATGAGCCCTAACAGGTTAGATGGTTGGTATGGATCAGACAGCAAGTGAACCTGCGTTAATCTTTTTTTTCTGCATTACTTTTTTTTGTGCATTAATCTTTTTGTCCCTGCATAATTCAAGCTCGGGAATGTGATGACTGCTTGGAATGTGGGCAGATTGCATGAAACGAAACGACGTATTGATAAGATTTCGGAGGATCGACTCTGTGCGAAGGCTTTACGTGTTTGGAGTTGCAGCGGAGTGCGGATGTTGGAGCGCCCACCATCCAAGGAAGTTCGTTCTCGCCTTGCGGCCAGTGGTTATTCCCTGCTAGTCCGGTTGATGTTGAAGTCCTGGCGTAAGCTATCGAAAGAAAATGCAAGATTCCACAAAATTGTTGACACATTCACGCAACGACATGGTACGCGTGCCGGCAGACGTGTAATTCGCATCTGGAAATCTCATACCAAGGCCATGCATGCTTTGCAGCGACGCAGTTGGCTTATTGGGCAAAAGGTAGAGCGTCGAGATGTGGCTGCAGTCTTCCAATATCTGTGGTCAACAGTATTAAGACGTCGACGAAATTCTGCAATGATATTGCGATCTAGCCACGAACGCTACACTAGAATCTTGTGCAGCGCACTAAACCTGTGGTACGATGTTACAAAAGAGGAAAGGGAGGAACGGACTCGCCAAGAGGCCCGCAGTGCTCGACAGCAAATCAGCGACACCCGACGTTTTCTCGAGGGGGCTGCTCAAGAAATGACCGGGTTGCGAGGTTCACTTCGGCGGCTTGAATTAGATTTACGCTTGAACAGGCTGGGAGGTGCCTTTGCTGCAATCTCATGCTCTGTGAGGTGGACGCGGTGGCGAGAGGCTACCGGCAGGAGATTGTCTCAGGAGAAGTCCCGTGCACTTATCGCAAAATGCTTCAACCGCATGGTGATGTGGGACACACAGCAGGTAGGCCTGCATTTATGTTTCAGGGTGGCTCGAAACCAAAAGATGCGACGATTGAAACAAAATGCGTTCACGGCATTCGCAGTATTATTGGATCTAGCCTTGGCAATTCAGCAGACAGTAGATGTCCATCAAAGTAAAGCCTGCAATTACATCAAAAAGAGGCAACGGATTGGAGTGCTTGCTTCTTCTTTGCGTCATTTTCATCAGATTACTCGCGTGAACAATGCGCGCAAATTGCACCTGAGCACGTGGCTTGCACATGCAAGGAAGAGACTTCTGTCCAGTACTATGATTTCCTGGATTCGGACTGTCGAGCGGTTGCGTGCTCAATCCATGCAAGAAGAAATCGATTGCATGAACGCAGAACTAGAAGGGGCTAAGGATATGCTATCAAGCACGTCTGAAGAGTATTTTTCACTGAAGTCTACGTTGCATCAAATCGATAATAGGCAAGGCTCTCTTGATATCAAATTGTCCCGTGCGCACAGCCGAATCTTTGCTGAACGGCGTAAGCGAGTGCTCGACCAAACCTTCCAATGGTGGGCGTATGCAGTACGATATACGTTTTTGTTACTGAATTCATGCAGCATTTTGACAAATTTTCAAGATAGGCGCAGTTGTACAAAATTTTTCATAGCTTGGAGAAAACACACCGATACGAAACGACAGGATTTCCAAATTTCCCAGAGATGTGACAATATGTTTGACATCAAGGTCAAAATTCTTGCCATGGATGAGTGGCTTGCCGTTGTTCGATTGAAACACAAAGAGCAGATGAGAATGACGGTGAATGACGCTAACGAACGACTCCAGCAGGTAAAGCAGCGGCACATAGTGAGAGTGATCCGCCGATTGCAGAATCAGATCTTGATCAAGTCTCTTGAGCTCTGGTATATCCACATCTCAGAACACAAACATCTCAAGGCAAGATTGCTGAAAACCGTGCTGCGACTGAAGAATGATATCGTCGCCAGAGCCTGTTTGGCATGGCAGCATCGAACGCAGGATGCAGCGGGTCAGCGGATGTTGATGTGCCGAATTCTGCGCCGCCTCGCAAATGATGTAGTCTTTGCTGCTTTCGCACGCTGGATCGAGATCATCAATGAGCGAAAGGAGTTCAGAGCCAGAATGGCAAAGCAACAATTGGCGACTCGCAGGATCGTGAAACGTATGTTGAACCGATCGTCGTCTAAGGCATTTGAGCGTTGGTGCGAACAAGTGCAAGAAGAGAGGCAGCTCAAGAGCAAAGCAATCAAAATTGTCCTGAGGCTCATGCAAGCAAACGTTGCATTAGCTTTCGACCAGTGGCAGCACTGGGCATCAGAATTGAAGGTATTGAAAACGAAAGCAACCAAAGTAGTTAAGCTTCTCGTGAATCGGTCCGTTTCCAAAGCTTTCATCACCTGGTTAGCATGTGTTGAAAGCGAAAGCAAGAAACGCGATCTGATGACCAGAGTTGTGACGAGAGTTCAGAATCTGATTATTGCATCGGCGTTGAATCGGTGGGTATTCAACGTGAGTGAATCCGTTCGTTTTGGAGAGATCCTGTATAAGACATTGGCACGGATGAGGAACATGTGCGCTGCACGAGCTTTTGCGAGATGGAAAGCCAACTGGGAGAAGCGGCGACGGATATTCTTGGCTGCGGGCCGGGTCGTGAGGCGGTGGACACGGCAAGCCGCGGCGGGGGCATTCTACCGGTGGTTGGAGAGCGCTCACCAGAAGAAGCGACTGCACAACGTGTCCACACATGTAGTGAAGCGGTGGTCTAAGACCGGCCCCATTGCGAAAGCATTTAGAACTTGGAAGGCAAGTTGCGGAGAGTGGCAGCGCAAGCAACGTGTGATGGCGAGGATTGTTGCTAGAATGCGAGACGGCGAGCTGCAGCTTCTTGCATCGGCGTTGGAATCATGGGGCGATTGGATGCGGATGCTGCGGTCGAGCAGGCGGGTAATGGAGAAGGTCGTGTTGCGGATGCAGAATGCGTCAGCTGCCCGTGCTTGGCATGCTTGGAGGAATCGGGTGGAGAATGAGCGCAGAAAGCGTGAGCTGATGTCAAAGGTGATATCACGGATGCGGAACGCGCTTGTGGCCTCTGCGATGGAGCGTTGGTGGACTATGGCAAAGGAGCAGCAGAGGATGTT
>Ga0315899_10009264_pt1 | contig 10565 bp, 8 predicted proteins | sample LakEriMetagenome_2_FD_203518 | JGI IMG/M metagenome (GOLD analysis project Ga0315899, IMG submission 203518) | Freshwater fungal communities from buoy surface, Lake Erie, Ohio, United States - Buoy 4 MA112 | ecosystem: Environmental > Aquatic > Freshwater > Lake | place: USA: Lake Erie, Ohio...
ATACATCTTGTAGTTCGACACCCATGCCGTGGTGCCGTCAGCCGAAAAGGCTGCCTCGACTGGCGAGCCGCGCACGATCGAGGCGCGATCCGGCTCAGCGGCGCCGAACTCCCCTAGGTCGACGCGGTCGTCGATGGTGGCGATCAAGGTGCCGACACGGTCGTACACGGCGACCGAGTGCCGGTACATCATGTTCTGGGCGAAGAACAGCCCGGTTCCCGAATGCACGACACTTTTTGGCTGCAGACCGTCGTCGGCGATCCGCATGGCCAGCGACAGGCGACGTTCGTCGGACGGTCGGACATCGCGCGGGTCGACGGTGGTGGTACTCGTCGGGGCGGACGTCGTGGCAACGGTGGAAGGGGATTCAACCGCTGCGCGGCTCGCCCCTGAGGGTTCGCTGGACGGTGAGGCAGGGGCGGTGCAGCCACACAGCACGGCTAGGGCGAACGCTCCTGCGGTCGATGCAACGAACCGATTGCATCTCACGGGACGAGACAGTAGCGACCTGCGTGCCTTGGCGCGTCCGCTGATCATCGGCGAGACTGTCCCCATGCCACGCCGAATCGCCGCCCCGACCGGGTCCTCGCTGTCTTGTGCCAACTGGCAGATTGAGGCCCCGTACCGGATGCTTCAGAACAACCTCGACCCCGATGTGGCGGAGCGTCCCGACGACCTCGTCGTGTACGGCGGCACTGGCAAGGCTGCGCGAAACTGGGAATCGCTCGACGCGATGCTCGCGAGGATGCGTCGGATGAAGCCCGATGAGACGATGCTCGTGCAATCTGGCAAGCCGGTCGGTGTGTTCACCACACACGAGTGGGCACCCCGCGTACTGATCGCCAACAGCAACCTCGTGGGCGAGTGGGCGAACTGGGACGAGTTCCGTCGCCTCGAGGACATGGGCCTCACGATGTACGGCCAGATGACCGCGGGGTCATGGATCTACATCGGCACACAGGGCATCCTGCAGGGCACCTACGAGTGCTTTGCGGAGATCGCCCGCCGTCGCTACGGCGGCACGCTCGCCGGCACGATCACCATCACGGCGGGCCTCGGTGGAATGGGGGGTGCCCAACCGCTCGCCGTGACCATGAACGACGGAGTCGCGCTGTGCATTGATGTCGACCCCTGGCGCGTGCAGCGCCGCGTGGAGACCCGCTACCTCGACGTCGTGGCCGATTCGCTGGACGACGCGGTGCGGCGCTGTCGGGAGGCCAAGCGCGAGCGACGGGGACTGTCAGTGGGGCTCGTCGGCAACGCGGCTGACGTGCTGCCGAAACTCTTGGCAATGGGCTTTGAGGCTGACATCGTGACCGACCAAACCAGCGCCCACGACCCGCTCTCCTATGTGCCGAATGATCTCAGTGACGATGCGGCCCGCAGCCTGCTCGCCTCCAATCCGCAGGAGTACGTCCGCCGCTCACGGGCCGCAATGGCTGCTCATTGCGCCGCAATGGTGGGCTTCATGGACGCGGGTGCCGAGGTGTTTGACTACGGCAACTCGCTCCGTCGCGAGGCCCAACTTGGCGGCTACGAGCGAGCATTCGACTACCCGGGATTCCTTCCGGCGTATATCCGGCCGCAGTTCTGCGAGGGCCGAGGACCGTTCCGCTGGGTCGCGCTGTCGGGCGACCCTCGGGACATCGCAGCGACGGACCAGGCCGTCCTCGATGAGTTCCCGGGTGATGAGTCACTCGCACGCTGGATCCGCCTTGCGGGCGAGCGTGTGGCGTTCCAGGGACTTCCGTCGCGCATCTGCTGGTTGGGATACGGCGAGCGTCACCGGCTGGGCCTGCGGTTCAACGAGATGGTGCGCAGGGGCGAGGTGTCGGCTCCGATCGTCATCGGGCGCGACCACCTTGACTCGGGGTCGGTTGCGTCGCCGTACCGCGAGACAGAGGCGATGATGGACGGGTCGGACGCGATTGCGGACTGGCCGCTCCTGAACGCCCTCGTCAACACGGCGAGCGGTGCGACATGGGTGAGCATCCACCACGGCGGTGGCGTCGGCATCGGTCGCAGCATCCACGCCGGCATGGTGTGCCTCGCCGACGGCACCGATCTCGCTGCACAGAAGCTGTCACGGGTGCTCGTCACCGATCCGGGCATGGGTGTCATCCGCCATGCCGATGCCGGCTACCAGCATGCAATCGACACCGCGAAGACGCGCGGTGTGTCAATCCCGATGCTCGGGACGTGAGCACGACGTTTCACGCCGAGTGGGCGTGGCGGGGCGGCGAGGGTGTCGTCGCCGACGTGCGCTTCGCGGTGCGCGGCGGGCGGATTGAGGAGGTCACGGACGGCGCCGCCGTGCAGCCCGGCGACGAGCGGATCCGGGGCGTGGTCTTGCCGGGTCTCGTCAACGCGCACAGCCACGCGTTCCACCGCGCGCTGCGCGGCAGGACGCATGCAGGGACCGGCGACTTCTGGACCTGGCGCACGCAGATGTACGGCGTCGCCAACCGGCTCAATCCGGACTCCTACCGCGAGCTGGCCACGTGCACGTTCGCAGAGATGGCGCTTGCCGGGATCACAGGAGTCGGCGAGTTCCACTACGTCCACCATCCGACCGGCGGCGGTCGCTACGCCGATCCCAACGAGATGGGACGGAGCATCGTCGCCGCTGGGGCGGCAGCGGGGGTGCGCGTCGCGCTGCTGGACGTCGCCTACCTCCATGCCTCGCTCGCTACGGCCGACCCGCTGCCTGAGCAGCAACGCTTCTCGGATTCCACGATCAACGCGTGGCTTGAGCGGATTGGGCTGCTCGGCGCGGGTGGTGATGGGTGGACGGTCGGGCTCGCACCGCACAGCGTGCGCGCGGTACACCCCGCCGAACTCGCTGAGGTTGCACAGCACCGAGGCGGTCGCGTCGTGCACCTGCACGTGTCGGAGCAGCCCGCCGAGAACGACGCCTGCATGGCAGCCACCGGCCTCACGCCGATGGGGGTGATCGCCGAGGCTGGCCTGCTCGGTCGGCACCTCACCGCGGTGCACGCCACGCACGTCACCGATGCCGACGTCGCGCTGCTCGGGGGCTGTGGGGTATGCATGTGCCCGACCACTGAGCGCGACCTCGCCGACGGCATCGGTCCCGCTCGCGACATGGCTGCGGCTGGCGCCGTGCTGTCGCTTGGCTCGGACTCGCACGCGACCATCGACCTCTTCGAGGAGGCGCGCGCGGTCGAGCACGACGAGCGGCTGTCGACTGGCCGTCGCGGCCTGCACCGCCCGGCCGACCTGCTTGCGGCCGCCACGCGCGGCGGTGCTGCGAGCCTCGGGTGGGGTCAGCCCGAACAGCCGGGCATCCAGGATGGTGCCCCCGCCGACTTCATCGCAGTCGCACTCGACGGCGTGCGGATGGCGGGATTCAACCCCGCGCACGGCGCAGCATTCCTTATCCACGCCGCCGCGGCTGGCGATGTGCGTGACACGTGGCTCGACGGTCGGCCCGTGGTGCGCGACGGCCACCACCTCATGGTGCCCGACGTGGCGTCGCGCCTCGGCAGCGCCATCGAGGCCGTCAGTACACTCTGATGCCATGACGGTGCTCCCGATCGCGACGGTCGGCAATCCGGGTCTGCGCATCCGTGCCACGGAGGTGACGCGCGACGAACTTGTCTCGGACGACGTGCAGACCTTCATCGATGACCTCATTGAGACCATGCGCCATGCCAATGGTGCGGGACTCGCTGCCACCCAGGTGCTGCGCCATCAGCGGATCTGTGCTGTCGAGGTGGCGAACAACCCGCGTTATCCGTACAAGCCGCCGATTCCCCTGACGATCCTCGTCAATCCCGTGCTGACGCCCCTCGACGGTGAACTCTTCCGTAACTTCGAGGGCTGCCTGTCGGTGCCGGGCATCCGCGGCGAGGTGTCAAGGAGTACGCGCATCCGCGTGCAGGCGTGGGATCGCCACGGCAATGAGATCGACGAGGAGGTGCGCGGCCTGAAGGCGGCGACCTACCAACACGAGGTGGACCACCTCGACGGCCTGTTGTTCCTCGATCGCGTCGAGGATTCGCGGACGCTCTCCACGTGGGACTCGTTTAACGAGTTCCACAAGGAAGCATTCGTCGAGCGCGTCACGGCGCTCGTCGCGAAACACGGGTCCTGATGCTGGCGGTCGCCGGCATCGCGCACCTCGTTACCAACGACCCTGCGATCGGGGACGGTCCGCTCGGCATCATTCGGGATGCGGCGATCGTGGCGGGAGACGACGGGCGTGTGGCGTGGGTGGGGCGGTCGGCAGAGGTGAGCGACCACTGCGATGTGCGGCCCATCGACGTTGCGGGGCGCGCGGTCATCCCCGGGTTCGTCGACTCGCACACGCACATCGTGTTCGCCGGCGATCGCGCGGGCGAGTTCGCAGCCCGTATGGCGGGGCAGCCATACGCAGCTGGCGGTATCCGCACGACAATGGCCGCCACCCGGGGCGCCAGCGACGCGGACCTCGCCGCCAATGCGCGGCGCCTCGCGGCGGAGGCGCTTCGGTCGGGCACGACGACGCTCGAGGTGAAGTCTGGTTACGGGCTATCCGTTGACGACGAGACCCGGTCGCTCGTGGCTGCCAACTCGGTCACGGCAGAGACCACGTTTCTCGGCGCCCACGTCGTGCCGCCCGGCGAGTCCGCCGACGACTACGTGGACCTGGTGTGCGGGGACATGCTCGCTGCGTGCGCCCCGCACGCACGGTGGATCGATGTGTTCTGCGACCGTGGGGCGTTCGACGTCGACCAGGCACGGAGGATCCTCGAGGCCGGTGTGGCCGCGGGGCTCGGCGCCCGCATCCACGCCAACCAGTTGCAGCACGGGGGAGCGGTGCGACTTGGCGTCGAGCTCGGCGTCGCCTCTTGTGATCACTGTACGCACCTTGACGACGCCGATGTGGAGGCGCTCGCCGGTTCCCATACGGTGGCGACGCTGCTGCCGGCGGCGGAACTGAGCACACGATCGCCATTCCCCAGTGCGAGGCGGTTGATCGACGCGGGGGCGACGGTGGCGCTGGCGTCCGACTGCAACCCTGGCTCGTCGTACACGACCTCGATGCCGCTCGCCGTGGCGCTGGGGGTGATCTCCATGGGCATGACCTGCGACGAAGCCGTGTGGTCGGCGACTGCGGGCGGGGCGAGGGCACTGCGCCGCAACGACGTCGGGGTCCTGTGCGCGGGAAGCCGCGCCGACTTCGTCGTGCTCGACGCCGCCAGCCACGTGCACCTCGCATACCGGCCGGGGGTCGACCTCGTCGCCGCCGTCGCGCGTGGTGGCGAGTGGGTCGCCGGTTCGATTCCGGCGTGACCGAGCGGTGGTCGGGGTCCTAACATCCATGGGATGAACTCCCGACGCGAATGGCGAACCGTCGCGCTCGTTGCAGCCGTCTACGGCGGTACCGCCGCCGTCGTGGCGTGGCACGACCGTCTCGGACCGTGGCTCTCCGTGCCGCTCCTCGCGTGGTTTGGCGCGTGGCACCTGAGCATGCAGCACGAGGTGCTCCACGGCCACCCGTTTCGCCGCCAGTGGGCGAACAACCTGCTCGGCTCGGTGCCGGTGACCCTGTGGATCCCGTACCGCGAGTTCCGCATCGACCACCTGTTGCACCACGAGGCCGACCTGACCGACCCGCACCTCGACAACGAGAGCTTCTATGTCGATCCCGAGCGCTTCCGTCGCGCGGGACGCATCCTGCGCGCGGCATGGTGGGCGAACCGGACGATCCTCTTCCGTATTTTCGTGTGGAGCGTCGTGAGCACGTTTGCCTACGTGGCGGGCAAGTTCCGGAAGGCCCTTGCAGGTGACCGGAGCGTCGCGCTGTCGCTTGTACAGCACTTCGTAGGTGTTGCGGTGGTGATGTGGCTGGTCGCGGGCATGGCCGGTATGCCGTGGTGGCAGTACGCCCTCGGCGTCACGTATGGCGGCCGCATCTTGAACGCAATCCGGCCGTTTCCCGAACACCGGTACGTGTCAGGGAGCGAGGTTCGCACCGCCATGGTGATGGCGGGGCCCGCCATGAGCCTCCTCATGCTCAACAACAACCTCCACGTCGCGCACCACGCAAAGGCTGGCGTCGCGTGGTACGACGTGCCGAGGTTGGCGCGTGAGATGGGCGCCGAGCAGGTGGCGAAGCAAGCAGGTCTGCACTTCCCAGGCGGCTACCTCGAGGTCTTCCGGCGGTTTTCGTTCCGCCCGGTTGATGCACCCGTCCGGGGCGTCTGAGGAATTCCCGGCGCTGACTGGGTGGGCAGTGTGCCCGGAAAACGAAAAGGGCGCCGGCCTTGCGGCCGGCGCCCTTGACGTTGATGATGAGCGACTAGGCGCGGAGGCCCTTGCCGACCATCGACACGACGGCGTCCTTCACGGGCACCATGCCGTAGACGATCGCACCGGTGACGACCACGTGCAGCCAGGTGTCCCAGCCGCTCGTGTTCCACCATGCGAGCGCGATATCGCCACCGAGCTCATTCAGTGCCCACACCAGAAGGATCGAGACGATCAGGTTCCAGTTGGCGCCGATGATCGGCAGCTTCTTGATGACGCCGGCGAGGCCGACCGTCCCGAGAATCGAGTCGACCACGTTGGTCACCGAGCTCAGGACGAGGGCCAGCAGGAGGAGTGCTCCCAAGGTGTACATCGTTCATTCCCCTTTTCCGCGGGCGGGTGCCCGCTGGCATGACCGTAGAACCTGTTCTGCACCGAGTGGTGGATTTCACCACACTGCAACACGACGTACGACGGAACATTGGCTGGCAGCCAATGTGTCGTTTCTGTTACGACGGAAATTCCGCTCCTGCGTAGGATCTCGGCGTGACCCGCCGAACCCGTCCGACTCCTTCTCCGCAAGACAGCGGGTTCCGGTCCGCCTCCGAGCTGCCGGCCGAGGTCGACGTATTGGTGGTGGGTGCGGGCATCTCTGGAATCGGGGCTGGCTGGCACCTCAAGGACCGGTGCCCCGACCGATCCTTTGCCATCGTCGACGCGAGGGAATCCATCGGCGGCACGTGGGACCTGTTCCGCTATCCGGGCGTCCGCTCGGACAGTGACATGTACACCCTCGGCTACCGGTTCAAGCCGTGGACGAACCCCAAGTCGATCGCCGACGGTCCCTCGATTCTCGGCTATCTGCGGGAGACGGTGCACGAGCACGGGCTCGCGAACCGAATCCACCTCGGCGTGCGCGTGGTGTCAGCGGGCTGGTCCTCCGCATCGGCCCGCTGGACGGTCGTCGTCGAGGCAGCCGGGGTGCGGCGGAGCGTGTCGTGCGGATACCTCTTCGTGTGTGCCGGGTACTACCGCTACTCGGCCGGGTACGAAGCCGACCTGCCGGGCCTTGGCGACTTCCGCGGCACGGTCGTGCACCCGCAGCACTGGCCGGAGGACCTTGACTATGCCGGGAAGCGGGTGCTCGTCGTGGGCTCGGGTGCAACCGCCATGACGATCGTGCCCGCGATGGCCGCCACGGCGGCGCGAGTGACGATGCTGCAGCGCTCGCCGACCTACGTGGTGGCGCGGCCCGATGTCGACCGCATCGCGCTGCTGCTCCGCAGGGTCCTTCCCGAGCGGCTCGCCTACCGCATCATCCGCCGCAAGAACACGGCCTTCCAGCAGCTCTTCTTCCGAAGGATGCGGGAGTATCCGCAGCAGGCGCGCGAGCGGCTGGTGGGGATGGTGGCAGAGCGTCTCGGACCTGAATTCGACGTGGGGCGGCACTTCACGCCGTCCTACTACCCGTGGGACCAGCGCCTCTGCCTGCTGCCGAACGGCGACCTGCTCGAGGCCATCGCGTCCGGTCGTGCGGAGGTGGTGACTGATCGGATTGAGCGGTTCACGGCGGACGGTGTTCGCCTGGCGTCGGGTGGAGAGATCGCGGCCGACATTGTCGTGACCGCGACGGGCCTGCAGCTCGCTGCACTGGGGGAGATGACGCTGGAGGTCGACGGCACACCGGTCGACGTGGGTTCGACGTACACCTACAAAGGCCTTGCATTCTCAGGCGTTCCAAACCTCGCGACGTCGTTCGGCTACGTGAATGCGTCGTGGACCCTGCGCTCCGACTTGACCTGCGAGTACGTCTGTCGCCTCCTCAACCACATGGACTCGACCGGCACCACGACCTGTACGCCGACGCTGCGCCCGGGCGAGGAACACATGGTGACACGGCCGTGGATCGACGGATTCACCCCCGGCTACATGCTCCGCGACATCCACCGGTTCCCCCGTCAGGGCGACCGTGCACCGTGGCTGAACCCGCAGGATTACCGGCGCGACGTCGATCTACTGCGCAACGACCCTGTCGATGACGGCGTCATGCGCTTCACGCGCCCGAGATGACTTCGTTGCGGGGCGAGGCCTGGCAGCCACTCCGCGTCGCCGCCTACCGCACGCTGTGGTTCGCGGCATTGTCCATGAATCTGACCTCATTCGTGCAGATCACGGCGGCTGGCTGGTCGATGGCCCAGCTGACGAACTCGCCGCTGCTGATCGGGCTGGTGCAGACGCTGTGGGCGCTTCCGGGCTTCCTGCTGTCGCTCCATGCGGGAGCCATTGCCGATCTGGTTGACCGACGCAGGCTGATCGTGACCACGTACGGAGCCGGAGCCGCACTGACGGGGGCCATCGCGGTTCTGGAGGTGACGGGCGCACAGACGCCCGTTGTGCTGCTCGTTGGCACGTTCGTAACGTCAGTCGTCCTCACGCTGGGAACCCCGGCCGTCATGGCCTCCACGGCCGATCTTGTCGATCCACCGATGCTGGGTCAGGCGCTGGGGCTCGATGGCATGTCACGGAACCTCGCCCAGACTGCCGGTCCCGCGCTGGCGGGTGCGGCGGCCCTTGCCGGCACGGCGGCGCCATTCGCGCTCGGTGCCTGCGGCTTCCTTACCGTCGCGCTGCTGGGTCCCCGTCTCCAGCTCGCGCCGCCTGTTGCCGGACGCGCCGGCGGACTCACACGCAGCATCCGTACTGGTCTCTCCCGTGCGCTCTCCGCGAGCCGTGCTCGGCACGTCGCGGTGCGGATGGTGCTCACCGGTATCGCCATGTCGTCGGTGGTCGCACTCGTGCCTGTGCTCGCCACGTCGACCCTCGATGTGGATGCCGGCGGCTTCGGACTGCTCTACGGCGCGCTTGGGACCGGCGCTGTACTGGTGGTGCCCGTATTGCCGCGGCTACGCCGTGCACTCCACGACGACCTGCTTTCGGTCGCAGGCGGCATCGTCTGGGCGCTCGGCGCGGTGGGACTTGCGGTGGCCCCATCGATCGTGTCGGCACTGGCCGCACTTGCGCTGGCGGGTGCGGGGATGATGGTGCAGAGCAACGTGCTCTTCACCGCGCTGCTCACGGGTCTCGACGGCGGGGTGCGCGGGATCGGCACTGGGCTGGCGGTGCTCTCGGTGTGGTCGGGACAGGCCGTCGGTGCCGTGGCGTGGGGAGCGGTCGCTGCGGGGTGGTCGGCGCCAACGGCACTCGTGGTTGCGGCCGCCAGCAACGTGGCGGTCGTGGTGGTGGCCCTCCGCGCCGCCCCGGTCAGAGCTGGAGGCTCTTGATCTCGAGGAACTCCTCGAAGCCGTGGCGCCCGAGCTCCCGCCCGTACCCCGACTGCTTGTAGCCGCCGAACGGCGCGTTCACGTTGAACTGGCCGTTGTTCACCTCGACCTGGCCTGTGCGCATGCGCCGTGCAATCGCGACTGCTCGGTCGCGATCGGCAGCCCACACGCCGCCGGCGAGCCCGTACACGGTGTCGTTGGCGATGCGCACGGCGTCGTCGTCTCCGTCGTGGGGGATGATGCAGAGCACTGGGCCGAAAATCTCCTCCTGCGCAATGCGCATGGAGTTGTCGACGTTCGAGAACACCGTCGGCCGCACGTAGTAGCCGCGGTCGAGGCCCTCGGGGGCGCCGTCGCCACCTGCGACGAGTGTCGCACCTTCCTCGACACCGAGGCGGATATATCCCTGCACACGGTCGCGTTGCGCCGCCGAGGCCAACGGTCCGAGCTGGGTCCCCTCTGCGAACGGATCGCCGACACGCATGGCCGACGCCGTTGCGGCTGCTGCCCGCTCGGCCTCTGCCATCCTCGCCCGCGGAACGAGCATCCTTGTAAGCGCCGAGCAGGTCTGGCCGCTGTTGAGGAACGCCTTGCCGACTCCGGCGGACACCGCCTTCGCGAACGTCGCGTCGTCGAGGTCATCGCAGATGACGTTGGCCGACTTGCCGCCTAGCTCAAGCGCAACCTTCTTGACGGTCTCGGCAGCGACCTGTGCGACCCGCTTCCCGGCGCGGGTGCTCCCGGTGAACGACACCATGTCGATGCCGGCGTGCGCCGCGATGGCCTCGCCCACGACGGTCCCGGTGCCCGTAACCATGTTGAAGACGCCGGCAGGGATGCCGGCCTCGTGGATGATCTCCGCCAGCATGATCGCGTCGAGTGGCGCAACCTCGCTGGGCTTGAGGACGACCGTGCATCCCGCCGCCATGGCGAACGCGGTCTTCGCGGCGATCTGGTGGAGCGGATAGTTCCACGGGGTGATGCAGCCCACGACGCCGATTGGCTCCCGGACGACCAGCGATGAGCCGA
>Ga0315899_10009265_pt1 | contig 10564 bp, 11 predicted proteins | sample LakEriMetagenome_2_FD_203518 | JGI IMG/M metagenome (GOLD analysis project Ga0315899, IMG submission 203518) | Freshwater fungal communities from buoy surface, Lake Erie, Ohio, United States - Buoy 4 MA112 | ecosystem: Environmental > Aquatic > Freshwater > Lake | place: USA: Lake Erie, Ohio...
GTTTACAATACGGCCGTATCCCGTTTTCTTCATGCCTTCAACAACCGCCTGTGCTAAGATTTGATTGCAAATGAGGTGGGCATTGAATGCTTGACGAAACTCTTCAATGTCGGCATCAATCGCTTTGCCTGGATTTGGTCCTCCGGTATTGTTTACCAAAATATTTATTTCACGATCTGAAGTAACTTTTAATATTGCTTCCTTCACAGATTGAGGGTGTGAGAAATCCGCAACGGCATAGGTATGTCTTTCAGGATTTTCTATTTGTGAAACGGCGTGCATCAATCTTTCTTCGCTTCGTGCAATAAGGATAAGCGAAGCGCCTTGTTTCGCTAATTGAGAAGCAGTTGCAAAGCCTATTCCTTGCGTTGCGCCGCAAACCACGGCAGTCTTTCCTGTCAAATCTAAATCCATCATAATCTTAAATCATCTGTGATTGTGCATACCGGAATAGGCTGCATTTTGTGTTGATTTTGCTTGTTAAGTTTTCTGTATATGGCAAGAACTTCTTTTTCTCTTTTAGAGAGTCTATCTCCATCGTTGACATATCCCATGGCCCATTCAAGCTCAGGATAAGAAGCCCCGAGTTGATCTTCGTCACTCCTGTCGTCGCCGAACAAGCCGTCTGTCGGTGCTGCATTTAAAATATCTTCATGAACACCTAATGATTCTGCGAGCGAGTATACCTCAGTTTTGGTTAAGTCTGCAATAGGGGAGAGATCTACACCGCCGTCTCCGTATTTGGTATAAAATCCAACACCGAAATCTTCCACTTTATTGCCTGTACCTGCAACTAGAAATCGATGAATTCCCGCAAAGTAATACAAAGTTGTCATGCGCAATCTAGCGCGCGAGTTAGCCAGGCTTAAATTGTATAAATCTTCATTCTCGGAACGAGGCAATGCGCGAACGAAGGTGTCGAAAGTGGCAGAAAGTTCTACGCGCGTAGTGCTTACAAATTCAAATCGATTTTCCAAAAATTCCATGTGACGCTGCGCGCGAGCAACTTGACTTTTAGCCTGATGAATAGGCATTTCCACCAAAAGTGTTGGTTTTTCTGTCATGGCGCAAAGAGTGGAAGTCAAAGCGGAATCAATACCGCCGCTAACACCCACCACGAAACCATTCATTCCATTGGTCTCGCAATAATTGCGAAGCCACTTTACAATGTGATCAATAGTCTGCTTTTTCTTCATAAAAAAATCCCGACCTCAAAGGTACGGGATTTACAAAAGGAAACTTAGTACTTAGAATAAAATGCCAATGTTCAATTCAATATAATTTGGAAGCCCGGATAGCTCGAAGGTTTCGGGAGAATTGCTAGTTCCTCCTGTGAAGACAGGGGAGTTTGTTTCTTGATCTTTAACAACCCCAGAGCCTTTCAAGGCGTCAGTAAACCCATTCTGGAATGTTAGTCCAGCCAAAATACTTGTATTTCCGGAAAGATTATATTCAATTCCTGCTGCGAAAATTAAATTTGACGAGAAGATATTCACTTCATTTTTAATGTCTTTCGGTGAACTCATGCTTGTGCTTACGCGGTTGGAACTTTCCCATGCAAGCGTGTTTTTATTTTGATAATACAGGTAGTCAATGTTATCAGAACTTAATGCTTTTAGATTCATGTTTAAACCTAGACCGAACTGTCCCCAATAGGTGATGTAACCAATCTCATTGGTCTTCATTTTGAATGTTAATGGGATTTGTATGTATTGAAGACGTAAGTCTCTTTCGATGAGTCCGATTTGCTTCATGTCTAATAAATCAGCTCCATTGGCATCGAAATCATCTCCAGTGTATTGTGCGTAGTAGGCATATTTGCCACCTGTATTGTTAATGTTGAATCCCGTTCCAATAGCGTAATTCTCTGCGAAGAAAATGTCGAAATTCAAACCATATCCAAACTGCAGAGACTTGTCACCGACAGTCATATTCCCGTTGTCACTCGCTAACCAAGAAACGTTAGGAGAAACCTTAAATCCTAAACGGAATTTATTCGAAGAGGTTTTTGTAGTCTGTGCGAATGACAATGTTGTCAAAAAGGAGAACAGAATTAAGATGTTTATTTTTTTCATATGAAGGTCTTTTTTAATGACTTTTGCAAATAACTATGCCAAAGCTAACGAATTCCTACCTAGCTGTATTGTCAATTTTGTTGACAATGCTCTGTTACTCATGCGGAGAAGCGGATAAGCACAAGGATATTGACATTGAATCAGAAGGTAAATCGTTGAGTCCAGCCCGTTTTGATCAGGATTTTTTTAATGCAGATTGGAACAATGCTCAACAGCTTGCAGAGCTGAAGTCGAAGTATGGAAATTTCTTTTGTTTGTATGTTGAACGAATTCTGAATGCAGGTCCTTGCGATAGTCTTTCGACATTAAGAATGATTCAAGGATTTGTTTCTCATCCCGATTTTCAGGATTTGAAAACAGAGATAGAAAAGAATTATCCGCAACCGAGGCTCGATTCCCTTCATGAAAAAATATTGATCTCAGCTTTGCGCATGCAAACCTTGGTGCCAAATATGAAACTTCCGAAATTGATATGGATGAATTCCGGATTTAACATCGGTGCATACAGCACAGATGAGTACTTGGCTGTTGGATTGGATTTTTATCTGGGAAATAACAACAGAATCACAAAGTCAGTTCCTTTTCCACAGTATCAGAAGGATGATATGACAAGAGAGCAGTTGGTTCCCAATGCCATTAAAAATTTAGCTTACTATTATTTATTGAAGGCAGATACCCTTCAACATGAAAATGATATGTTGTCTGAAATGATTTTTCACGGAAAGGCCCATTACTTGACATGGCTCGCATTTGAAGAGATTCATGATTCAACCTTGATGGCTTGGACCACTCAGCAGTATACTTGGACTCAAGGTCATCAGTTGAATGTATGGAAGGAAATAGCTCGTCAAGAAGTTCTTTTTTCGAAAAACAGAGTTGAGGTTCAAAAGTGGTTCGAATACGCCCCGTTTACAAATGCGGAGAATGTACCTCAAGAGAGTGCTCCACAATTGGGTGTTTTCATGGGCTTCCAAATGGTGAAGAGTTACATGGAGAAGCATCCGGAAATTACAGTCGATCGCTTAATGAAAGAAGACAACGCACAAAAAATACTACAAGCATACAAACCGAACTTATGAAGAAGTCCACCATATCCATCGAAGTAGAACTAGACGAAAACAATGTGCCGGAAACCATCATGTGGGAAGCTCCTGAGCTGGGAAAGAAGGCTGAATGCAAGGCTATGATTTTGTCTGTTTGGGACAAAGCCGAGGCGAACACGATGAGAATTGATTTATGGACGAAAGACATGCAAGTGGAAGAGATGAAATTCTTTGTTCACCAGACCTTGCTTACTCTTTCAGATAGTTTTGAAAAAGCTACAGGCGATGCGAGAATGTCAGCGACCATGCGCGATTTCTGCGATTATTACGCAGAGAAAATGAACATCAATCCTCCGTTGTAATTACAAATCTTTCGCGAATTCTTTTCTCCAAGCTGCAATCTGCTCTTGCAATTCGACGCGCCCCATGCGTTCGACAGACGCTGTGAAGAAATACTGAGGAAGTTCTTCCCAAGTCTTTTTCAATTCGGCTGCGAAGGCATCGAAACGAATAGTCTTTTGAAGTTCCGTCAGCTTTTCGCACTTCGTGAAAGCAATGCAAAATGGAAGGCCTTGTTCGCCGAGCCATTGCATGAATTCGAGATCTATTTTTTGCGGAGGAATTCTAAAATCGAGCAGCACAAACGTGCAAATGAGGTTCTCTCTTTGGTCGAGGTAATTCCGAATAAAACTGCCCCATTTGTTTCTTTCACTTTTGGAAGTCTTGGCATATCCATATCCTGGAAGATCTACCAAGTACCACGGGTTCTTTTCTTCATTAATGATGAAGTGATTGATGGTCTGCGTTTTTCCGGGGCTAGCCGAAGTTTTCGCAAGACCTTTTTTGTTCACCAACATATTAATGAGGGAACTCTTACCCACATTCGATCTTCCAATGAAAGCGAATTCGGGGTAGATAGGTGGCGGACATTTGTCGGTTTCTACCGACGACTTAACGAAGGAAGCAGAATGAATTAATTCTTTGCTCATTTTGCTTTATATGTTTTGCTCTTTTAACCAAGCGTCTAATAACAAATTGAATTGCACTGATTGCTCCATCATGGGAGCGTGCCCGCATTCTTCAATCCAGTACAATTTGGCTTGAGGAAGTTTCTGCTGAAATTCTTCGGCAACTTCTGGAGGGGTGATAGTGTCGTTCTTACCCCAAATGAGACAAGCAGGAATGTCCATGTCCTTGAGGTCGTCTGCCATGTTGTGACGAATGGCACTTTTTGCTAACGCCAAAATACGAATGACACGATTGCGGTCGTTTACTACTTCGTAACACTCATCGACCAACTCAGGGGTTGCGTGTTTTGGGTCGTAGAATGTGACAGCGACTTTCTGACGAATAAATTCTTTGTCTTCTCTTCTTGGAAAACTTGAGCCGAATGCGTTTTCATAAAGCCCACTGCTTGCAGTGAGGATAAGTGATTCCACTCTGTCTAAATGATTCTTTGTGTAGACTAAGGCAACGTGTCCGCCAAGAGAATTTCCGAGGAGATTCACCTTATCCCATTTCTTATGTTGAATGAAGTCGTGTAAAAACTCGGCCAAAGTCTTTACACCGGTCGTCAGCAAGGGCATGGTGTAAAGCGGTAACATGGGGATAACAACTTTGTAACGTGGTTTGAAATGATCGACCACGTCTTTGAAGTTGCTCAGCGCTCCAAACAATCCATGAAGCAAGACCAGCGGTTTGCCTTCGCCTTCTTCGATGTAGGTGTAATCACCGTCGGTTTTTAAAGTGTATTCCATAATCTATAGCTCACGAATTTACGCGATTCTATTCGAGAACAGCTATGCAATGTTACAAGCAATGAACAATTCGAGGTGAATGAAGGGGAGTGTTCATTGTAATTAACATTTCCCACTTTTTCCCACTGTTGCTTTTTGGGGTTAAATGCATTGATTTACAATATGTTTATGATTATAGAGAACGGTAATTGCTGGTGAAGTTTTTAACAAAATGCTTATTTTGGGGTGTTTAGTGGTAAAAAGTGGGAAGAAGTGATTATTTTTGGAAAAGAATTCACAATCGAATGTTAAACCTACTCGGAGAATACCACTGTAAAGTCGACGCAAAAGGGCGCTTGCTCTTTCCTGCTCGCTTGAAAAAGCAGTTGGAGAATGTTCTTCATCACGGGTTGGTTGTGAACCGCGACATCTTCACGCAGTGCTTAGTGGTTTATCCAAAACCAGAATGGGACATGGTGAATGAGGAGATGTCGAAGTTGAGTCGCTACAATCAAAAGCATCAAATGTTTCAACGCAAATTCATGAAGGGAGCTACGCTTCTTGAATTGGATAGTGTTGGTCGTTTGTCATTGCCAGCAAGCCTACTTGAATATGCAGGTGTTGATGGAACGAAGAACGAATTGGTGATTTCTGGTTTGGGACAAAAGATGGAAATCTGGAGTTTAGATCAGTACAACGCTGAGGTGTTGGGTGAGGAGATGGATTTTGGAATGTTGGCTGAAGAAGTGAGAAAGGATATTGACGCAAAAGGCGACAAGTAATGGAGCAAGTTTATCACACCCCGGTGTTGTTGCACGAGTCGATTGAGGGGTTGAACATTAAGCCCGACGGGGTTTATGTAGATGTGACTTTTGGAGGTGGAGGCCATTCAAAAGAAATCTTAAAACATTTGACAACAGGTAAACTGATTGCATTTGATCAGGATGCAGAGGCAGCGAAGAATGTTCCTCAGGATGAGCGATTGATTTTTGTTCCGCAAAATTTCAGATTCGTTAAGAATTGGGTTCAGCTTCATGGCTTTCAGCAAGTAGATGGAATTTTGGCTGACCTCGGAGTGAGCAGTCATCAGTTCGATTCGGGAGAGAGAGGATTTTCAATCCGGTTCAACGGGCCTTTGGACATGCGCATGAATCAGTCAGCAGGGATTTCAGCTGATGAGTGGATTAACAAATCGACTGTTCAAGAAATTACAGATGCTTTGAGAATGTATGGAGAGTTAGACGGGGCTTACAAAGTGGCGAAGGAGATTGACATGCATAAGCCTTTGGGAACAACCCAAGCATTGATAGACTGCACGCAGTCGTTTGCAAAAAGAGGAAAAGAAAAACAGTTTTTAGCTCAAATGTTTCAAGCTTTCCGAATGGTAGTGAACGATGAGATTGCAGTCTTGAAGGAATTCCTTCAACAGTCGATGGAGTTGTTGGCGCCAGAGGGAAGATTGGTGGTCATTAGTTATCACAGTTTAGAAGACAGATTGGTAAAAGATTTCCTGCGATCAGGAAATCTAGAGGGGGAGATGAAGAAGGATTTCTTTGGAAATCTAGAGCGTCTGATAGAGCCGGTTAAGAGTAAACCGATTCTTCCTTCACAAGAAGAAATTGAGAGAAACAGTAGAAGTCGGAGTGCTAAACTTCGAGTAGGACAAAAAAAATAAAACTTTAAACCGAATGAATATTCGTTCGGTATAATAAAATGGCTAAGAAAGAAGAGAACAAACGCAAAGGGATTACCTTCCGAGAAATTATCGGAGGAGAATTCTTGACACGCCAATCGTTGGTGAGTCAGATGCCGTTTTTCTTTTTTATCGTGGCTTTGTTTTTCGCTCAAATTAGTATGATTTACTACTTTGAATCGGTTCAAATTGAAATCAAAAACACGAAAGATCAGCTCAAAAATTTAAATTCAGAATACAGCACGAACGCAAGTGAATTGAGCGTGAAATCTCAGCACAGTGAAGTCGTTGGTCAGGTAGCCCCTTGGGGATTGGTGAATTCAACCACCACTCCATATATCATAGATGTCGATTCAAATTTCTTCAAGACAAGTCATGAATGAGTTGAAGAAAATATCTGTTTGGATCTACGTCTTGTACGTGGTTTTGTGCGTTTTAGCATTAATTATTATTGGAAAGGTATTTTACATTCAAGCGATTCCGAATGAAGATGCTCAACGCAGAGCCGCTCAGTTCACCTACAAACTTCGCGACATAGAACCCGAGCGCGGAAGAATTCTTGCCGCAGACGGTTCTCCACTTTCTACCAGTATACCTGAATATGAGATTCGTTGGGACAGTAAGGGTGGTTATAACATCGAACGATTCAACGAGAAATTAGACAGCTTATGTTATGGACTTTCGGGATTGTTTGGTGTGAAAACAGCCCAAGAATATAAGGATATGTTTCTGTCGGCAATATCCTCTGGTAAAAGGGGATTGCTAATAATCGATCACATTAATTACAATCAACTTCAGAGGTTCAAAGCTCTACCTTTTGTTAATGCGAAAAAGCTACGAAGCGGCTTTGTAATTAAAGCTAAAGAAAAACGAGCGAAGCCATACGGTGCGCTTGCTGCAAGAACGATTGGTATTTTCAGAGAAAGCAACATGGTTGGTTTGGAAGCCTCTTACGATTCTTTGTTGAGAGGTAAGGCTGGAAAGCAGATGCAACAGATGGTTGGCGGCGACACATGGGTGCCCATGAGCGACGAATTCATTGTGGAGCCAGAACCAGGATTTGATGTGGTTACTACGTTGGATGTACACTTACAAGATGCCGCTCAAAGTTCATTGCGTCATACCATGGAAGTGAACAGAGCAGATTGGGGATGTGTGATTTTGATGGAAGTTAAAACGGGTTACATCAAAGCATTGGCAAACTTGACATATGATTCAGTTGCAAATAAGTTTTACGAAATAGAAAACTTGGCTTTAACACAAAGTGTTGAGCCTGGATCTACCATGAAGTTAGCGAGTCTGCTAGCGGCTATGGAAGAAGGAAACTTAGACCTTAACAAAGTCGTTCATACTGGAGGAGGGACATTCACGATAGGAGACCACACGTTAAGAGATGTTAAAGCTTGTGGTTCGATAACTATCGAGCAAGTCTTTGCGAAGTCATCCAATGTTGGAACAGCTATGGTTGTTCGCGATGTATTCGGAAGCAATCCACAGAAGTTTTTAGATTATTTAGACCGATTCGGTTATGGCCAGTTGGTGGGTATTGATCTCTTGGGTGAGGGGAAATCGAGTGTCAAGCGCACAATGAAGGATGCTGGATGGAGCGATTTGAGTTTGACACAAATGGCTGTTGGCTATGAGGTGCAAGTAACGCCTTTGCATCAGTTGTGTTTTTACAATGCCATCGCTAACGGAGGGAAGTTCATGAAGCCTCGATTGGTCAGTGAAATTCGCAAGAATGGTCTCACGTATGAGAAGTATGAGCCTGTTGTTATTCGAGAGAATTTTTTGAAGCCAGAAACTGTTGCGAAAGGTCGCAAATTAATGGAAGCTGTAACGACCATTGGAACAGGGAAAGGCGTATTCAAACATTCACCTTATCGAGCGGCGGGAAAAACAGGAACTGCGCGTGTGTTCGAAAACGGACACTATTTAGAGAATTCACACCGCGCATCTTTTGTTGGATATTTTCCAGCGGAAGATCCAAAGTATTCATGCATTGTTGTGGTAAATAAAGCCCGAGTGTTTGAAGCGTTCGGAGGAAAAGTAGCAGCACCAGTATTCCGCGATTTAGCAAATATTTTATTCGGAACTGAATTGGATATTCCTCATAACGCTATGGGAAGTGATAGCACATTTGTTTCACAGCCATGGATTCCAAATGTTCTTTCAGGAGAATCGAATGCTTTGCGCAAAGCCCTTTCGCATGTACAATTCCCCTATGCTTTGGAGACAGACGCTCAACTTGTGAGTGCAATAGCTGATGGAAGTAAACTAACAGTATCCAGTAAAGATGAAAGCGGAAACAAAGTTCCAGATGTACGTGGAATGGGGCTTTCTGACGCTGTTTTTGTGCTTGAAAAAAGAGGATTAAAAGTTTCTACAAGTGGTTATGGTAAGGTTGTATCACAAAGCATACTTCCTGGAACAAAAGCCAATCATCAATTCATTCAAATTACATTACGATGAAGCTGTTACAAGACATATTGTACAAAGTGCGTTTAGAAGGTGTAGTTGGAAAAACCAATGTAGCTGTTGAAAGCATTACATCGGATTCAAGGGCAGTGCGCTCAATGGCACTTTTTGTTGCTGTGAAGGGATTGCAATCAGATGGTCACAACTACATAGCTAAGGCTATCGAATTAGGTGCTGCTGCAATTGTTTGTCAAGATCTTCCTGAAAAGCTTGAAGAAAATATCGTTTATGTTCAAGTAGCAGACACTTCGAAGGCTTTAGGAATAATGGCTTCGAATTTTTATGAAAATCCTTCTGAGAAAATGAAGGTCTTGGCGGTAACGGGTACCAATGGGAAGACAACTGTGGCAACACTGTTATTCCGCTTGTATCGCTCAATGGGATTCAAGTGTGGATTGCTTTCAACGGTTGTTAATCGCATTAATGAAGTTGAAATTCCAGCCACACACACAACACCAGATGCTGTTGCATTGAACGACTTATTGTCGCGTATGCAGAAGGAAGGATGCACCCATGTTTTCATGGAAGCTTCATCGCATGCCCTTCATCAGAATAGAATGACCGGTGTTCAAGTGGATGGTGCGATTTTCACGAATTTGTCGCATGATCATTTGGACTATCACGGTTCAATGAACGAATACATTAAAGCGAAGAAAATTCTATTCGATCAGTTGGGATCGAATGCCTATGCTGTTGTTAATGCAGACGATCGTTATCACGATGCATTAGTCTCTGCTTGTAAGGGACGCATTCGCACTTATGCATTGCATACAATGGCGGATTACAAGGCGAAGTTGATTGAGAACACGTTGGAAGGACTTCAAATTAATATTGATCGATTTGAATTGCATTCGCCGTTGATCGGAGAATTCAATGCATACAATTTAACGGCAGTTTTCGCTGCAGCAGTGGAATTAGGGACTGATCCAACGACAGTGTTGGTTCATCTTTCATCATTAGGCGCGCCGGAAGGACGTTTTCAATACATCCGAAAGCAAGATGGTACCACTGCAATCGTTGATTATGCTCACACGCCAGATGCTTTAGAGAATGTGTTAAACACCATTCAGTCTGTTCGTGGACAGGAAGAAATTATCTCAGTCGTTGGATGCGGTGGCGATCGTGATCGTGCAAAGCGTCCCGTTATGGCTTCCATTGCAGCGAATAAAAGTGACCGTGTTATTGTGACAAGCGATAATCCACGAAGCGAAGATCCAAAAGCCATCATTCAAGAAATGGTTGCGGAATTAGATCCTATTCAAAAGAAAAAAGTATTGACCGTAACCGATCGTCGCGAAGCGATTGAAGTGGCTTGTTCGTTGGCGAAGCCAGGTGATATCATTTTGATTGCGGGAAAAGGTCACGAGAAATATCAAGAGATCAGCGGGGTGAAACATCCCTTTGACGATTTACAAATTATAACAGAACTCTTTCAAACGAACTAAGTATGTTGTACCACCTATTTGAATACCTCGATAAACACATGGACTTCCCTGGATCAGGGTTGTTTCACTACTTGTCGTTTCGCGCTGCATTGAG
>Ga0315899_10009266_pt1 | contig 10564 bp, 8 predicted proteins | sample LakEriMetagenome_2_FD_203518 | JGI IMG/M metagenome (GOLD analysis project Ga0315899, IMG submission 203518) | Freshwater fungal communities from buoy surface, Lake Erie, Ohio, United States - Buoy 4 MA112 | ecosystem: Environmental > Aquatic > Freshwater > Lake | place: USA: Lake Erie, Ohio...
GATTTGGTTTGGAGAATCACCAAGAAGCATTTGAACGAGTCAATTCTCATGGAATATGCTGTACAGCCCATGCAGGAGAGGCGAGGGGTGCTGAATCGGTAATTGAGACCTTATCCTTGCTGCGCGCAAAACGCATCGGGCATGGCATACGCAGCGTGGAGGATTCCAAGCTCCTAGCAACGCTTAAAAAAGACGATATCCATTTAGAAATTTGTCCATCAAGTAATCACATTACACGTGTATTTCCAGAGGGAGCAGAATATCCAATCAATCACCTGTTATTGAACCGCCTTTCCTTTGGAATTAATACCGATGGAAGGGCTATTTCTAATGTAACCTTAGCCGATGAATACCGATGGCTTAATGAAACTAAAGGTTGGAATGTTAAAGACATGTTGTATGTGAATGAGCGAGCACTTGAAGCGGCATTCATCTCTGACAAGGAAAAAGAAATTCTTCGAATTAAATTGCACGAAGGATTTGAGCCTTTTACCGGTTCTTTAAGTTAAATATTAAAGAGGCACTTAGTCTGTAATACGTATCCTTTTGATTCAAATCTCCCCTGCGACTGCCCGGTAGGAATTGTTCAGGCTCAAGGCTTGGATTAGATAAGTAAACTGCTGCAGGATCGGGCAAGGTTCCGGTTTCCGGATAAAACGTAGACACATCATCCATGTAATCCGTAAAGGTTTTAAAACATGTGGCCTCAAAGCCTATTCGAATATGTTTGGTTAATCCAAGTCGCATACCAAATCCCAATGGCATGATAACGGTGGCTTTTCCGTAGGGAGTGGTCTGTCCCTCTGTTTTTAGCGGACGAAGTTCGATTAAGGTGCCATTATAATTGGCCTTTGGATTGAAGGTTGCAAAGCCCATTCCTCCAAAAGTATACAATTGAAAATTTGACCCTTTGTGACGAGCTCTGGACGTAAGGTTGTAGAATTTTCCATTGAATTCTTGGGCTAGAAATATAAATTCAAGGCGTTGACTGAATTCGAAATTATAACTTTCAAAACTCAGGTTTCTAGCCCTGCGTTTAGCATTTTCCGAAAATGCATCGCTTCCTTTAATTTGAAAATAACTGAACTCTGATTTTGTTGCAAGATAGCGATTGAATCGAAACTTGAAAGCCACTTGAGCCCCTTTTCCTAAGGCCTCTTTATCCATGTCTTTCATCGAATAGTCAATGCCTTTACCCGAACCCCCACCTAAATCTCCTGTAAATTGGGTGGCACAGAAACCGGCTTGAATTTCCAAGCGATTGGCACGCCAGTTAGCCCGATTATTAAAGTTCTCCCATTTAATACGTTGAGCAACCCCTATTCCACTGAGGAAGATACATACCCCAAATGTTAACAGTGTTTTTTGTGACATCGATAGTAGGCTGAAGATTAATTGGTCCGTTTAAATGTTAGAATTACTTGTGCTGCGAATAAGCCGATTATTGTTCCCATAAACATTGGAATAAAAAGACTCATCTTACTACCGCTGCAAGATGCCTCACAGGGGGTTAACGTATGATATAACCATCCGCCAATTGCTCCGATAGCTAAACCGATAAATGTAATCCAAAAACTATTAAATTTCATCCTACTAAATTACATATTACTTCAGCCGAATAGAAATAATTCTAGGAGATTATTGTTGAAATGATTTATCTTTGTCTTGTATTTATGCCCACGTGGTGAAATTGGTAGACATGCCATCTTGAGGGGGTGGTGCCAACAGGCGTGCTGGTTCGAATCCAGTCGTGGGCACCAAATCAAAAGTCTGTTAACGCAGACTTTTTTTTTCGCCAACGATGAAAGCTTGCTTTTAAACGTTAGAGCGAAAATAATGGATGGGCGACCTAAGGAGTTAGACTTTTGATTTGTTTAGTAAAAAATACCTTTTTGGTTCATGGAATAATCCAGTCGTGGGCACCAAACCAAAGCCTGGTAGAAATTACAAGGTCTTCTTAATTAGAATCTTTTCAAGCTATACTCAAGAAGGTTCTATAAAAAACGTTAAGCACCTTAAGACATTAAGTTTTTATAGGTAAAACAAAAGAACCTTTGTACTTGGAAAGTAATTAAATCACAAAAACTAGTGTTTTACATATTTCTTCGGTATTGTCCTCCAACCTCAAACAATGCCTCGGTAATCTGTCCCAGCGATGCGTGTTTACAAGCTTCCATTAATTGTTCAAACATGTTGCGGTTGTTGATGGCCGCTTCTTGCACCTTTCTAATGTGGCCCTGTGCAGTTTCACCGTAGGTTCGATGTAATTCTTCCAACATGTGGATTTGATATTGTTTTTCCTCCTCCGTTGCTCGAATCACTTCTTTAGGCAAAACCGTTGGAGATCCTTTAGAACTTAAAAAGGTATTTACACCAATAATCGGAAATTCACCGGTATGTTTCAAGGTTTCATAATACAGCGATTCTTCCTGAATTTTTGACCGTTGATACATGGTTTCCATGGCACCTAAAACGCCACCGCGCTCCGTGATTCGGTCAAATTCGGTAAGCACAGCCTCTTCTACCAATTCGGTTAATTCATCAATAATAAATGATCCTTGAAGTGGATTTTCGTTTTTCGCTAGGCCTAATTCACGGTTGATGATGAGCTGTATTGCCATGGCTCTGCGCACGGATTCTTCTGTCGGAGTGGTAATCGCCTCATCATAGGCATTGGTATGTAGGGAATTACAATTATCGTAAATGGCGTACAATGCTTGCAGGGTCGTACGAATATCATTGAAATCAATTTCTTGTGCATGCAGCGATCGTCCAGAGGTTTGAATGTGGTATTTCAACATTTGCGCTCTGGCATTTGCACCGTATTTTTTTGCCAAGGCTTTTGCCCAAATTCTACGTGCAACTCTTCCAATCACCGCATACTCAGGGTCGATTCCATTCGAGAAGAAAAACGACAGGTTGGGACCAAAATCGTTGATGTCCATTCCTCGACTTAAATAGTATTCCACATACGTAAAGCCATTAGCTAAGGTAAAAGCCAACTGAGTAATCGGATTGGCGCCTGCCTCAGCAATGTGATACCCAGAGATCGAAACGGAATAAAAGTTACGAACGGCATGATCAATGAAATACGATTGGACATCACCCATCAACCGGAGCGCAAATTCAGTGGAGAAAATACAGGTATTTTGTGCTTGATCTTCTTTCAAAATATCTGCCTGCACGGTGCCCCGTACTTGCTTCAAGGTGTCTGCCTTTATTTGGGCATAAACGTCGGCCGGTAAGACTTGGTCTCCTGTAACCCCGAGAAGCATCAAGCCTAAGCCGTCATTTCCTTCCGGAAGTTCGCCTTGGTATCTCGGTCGTTCGGTACCTTTACGTTGATAAATTGAAGCAATCTTCGCCTCAACCTCTGATACTAAGTTATTTGCCCGGATGTACTTTTCGCAGTTCTGATCAATGGCAGCATTCATGAAAAATCCGAGGAGCATAGGGGCAGGTCCATTAATGGTCATAGACACAGAGGTAGCTGGATGGCTTAGGTCGAAACCAGAGTAAAGTTTTTTAGCATCGTCTAAACAGCATATGGAAACCCCAGAATTCCCAATTTTTCCATAGATATCGGGACGAACTGCAGGGTCATTTCCGTACAGTGTTACCGAGTCAAAGGCCGTAGATAAGCGTTTTGCTGGCATGCCTAAACTCACATAATGGAATCGTTTGTTGGTGCGTTCTGGTCCTCCTTCCCCTGCGAACATGCGTGTTGGGTCTTCTCCTTCGCGCTTAAAGGGAAATAAACCGGCGGTGTATGGGAATTCTCCAGGATAATTTTCTTGCAACACCCAACGTAAAATATCACCCCAGCTGGAATATCGCGGTGATGCAACTTTTGGGATTTGAGAATGAGACAAGGACTCTGTGTGTGTCTTGATGCTTAATACCTTGTCACGAACTTTAAAAGCGTATTCAGGATTTTTGTAGGCTTGTTTCTTGGTTTCCCAATGCTGGATGATTTCCCAGTTTTTTGGATCAAAATTAAGTTTCTCTTGTTCGAATGCTTCTTGTAATCCTTTGATTAATCGGTCTTTGTCTTCAATCTCTGATTTCGAAAGGGTTTCCATGGAACTCTGCAGTCCCTGTAATTTCTCAGCCACCACCACTTGTTTGTTTACCCAAGTATCATAGGCACGATTGTTTTCTGAAATTTCGGAAAGGTAACGCGTTCTGTCTGGGGGAATCACAAAGATTTTCTCCGACATTTCATTGGTGATTTCAAAGGTTGAATGCAAGGCCACTCCTGATTTTTCTACGACTTTGTCCATAATTACCTTGTACAAGGTATTCATTCCAGGATCGTTGAATTGAGACGCAATGGTGCCGTATACCGGCATGTCATCCACCTTTTCATCCCATAGGTTGTGGTTGCGTTGATATTGTTTTCGCACATCACGAAGGGCATCTAAGGCACCCCGCTTATCGAATTTATTCAGCGCAATAAAATCGGCAAAATCCAACATGTCTATTTTCTCAAGTTGAGTGGCCGCCCCATATTCTGGGGTCATTACGTATAGAGAAAGGTCGCTGTGGTCAAGGATTTCCGTATCGGATTGACCAATGCCAGAAGTTTCAAGAATAATCAAATCATATCCAGCTACTTTAAGTATGGAGATGGCTTCTGCCACATGTTTTGAAAGTGCCAAGTTAGACTGTCGGGTAGCCAAGGAGCGCATGTAAACCCGTTCGTTTTTTATTGAATTCATTCGAATTCGATCGCCGAGTAAGGCTCCTCCTGTTTTTCTTTTGGAAGGGTCTACGGATACGACAGCAATGTGTTTATCCTGAAAATCGATTAAAAACCGTCGTACCAATTCATCAACGAGGGAGGATTTTCCTGAACCACCGGTACCGGTAATTCCAAGTACGGGTGTATTAATGGTTTTCGCTTTGTCGCGAATTTCAGTCAAGGGTTTTTCATGCATTTCTGCATAATTTTCAGCTGCAGAAATAACACGAGCAATGGCAGGGACATCCTTAATGGTTAGTTTACTTACATCGGCAGGTAACGTTTCGCCAACCGCAAAATCACATTGTTTAATAAGGTCATTAATCATGCCTTGTAAGCCCATGGATCGGCCATCATCGGGATGATAGATTCGAGTGATGCCATACCCATGAAGTTCTTCAATTTCTGAAGGTAAAATGGTACCACCACCTCCTCCAAAAATTTTAATGTGTGGAGCTCCTTTTTCCTTGAGTAGGTCGTGCATATACTTGAAGTATTCCATGTGCCCTCCTTGATATGAGGTCATTGCAATCGCCTGAGCGTCTTCTTGAATGGCACAGTTTACTACTTCCTCTACTGAACGGTCATGGCCTAAATGTATTACTTCGCATCCAGTGGCCTGAATGATTCGGCGCATTATGTTTATTGCAGCATCGTGTCCGTCAAATAAGGAAGCTGCTGTAACAATTCGAATTTTATTTTTAGGTTGGTAAGGTAGTGCTTGTTCCATATTTACGCATTCAATATAGCGTAAAGTTAGGCAATTTCACGCATTACAGCATGTTAATCAATTTATCTATTTCTTGTTTTTCTGCTATCAAAATAGGATATTCAGCATCTAAAAGGGACTTGAGATGAAGTGAGTCAAAATAGTTGTTAATCTTAAAATTGTAACTAAAAAGTTGTTTGCCTACCCATTGAAACTCTTGATATTCATTCTCATTTTGAATGATAAAAAAAGATTTCCCAGCGGCGTGTTTCCGAAACAAAGGAAATGCATAGTCCATGAATTAATTTAAAGATACTTTATCAATAAATGCAATGGATACTTCATTAAAAACTTCAGATTGTTCAACGTTTACAACGTGGCCACAATTTGGTACGATTTCTAAGATTAAGTTCTTATTCCTTTTTACAATATCCTTCGCGGGCCCTAGAAACAAATGATCTTCACTACCCATGACGTAAAGTCCGTGAACGTCAATTTTTCGATCCTGTAGATAATTGAGATGTTTCGCCAATCGAGCCGTAAGTTGGAACCAACGGTTGAATTCATGGGTCATTAGTTTCTTAGCTTCATTTATAAACAATATCCTGGATTGTTTATGATTCTTTTTGGGCATCATGATTTGAGCAAAAAGTGAATATAGAGCCATATACGGCAGGAAAGGATTTAAAATTCTACCAATTCTTAACAATAACCTTGACTTTATGTTAAGTCTAGTGATTGCTCCTGAAAATACCATGGATTTTACCAATTCAGGATGTGATACTTGAATTTGGTTTATTACAATAGACCCTAGTGAAACACCTATGAAATGCGCCTTGTCTATGTTGTTTTGTTTTAATACTTCAATAACATCATTGGCAATCATTTCAAATGAGTAATTAGTCGGGCTTTTGATGTTTTTAGATTTTCCATGCCCTCGTAAATCAAGCAACAATACATTGAACCTCTCGGAGAACGGTCTGATTTGTTTAAACCATACCTTTGAACTTCCACCTGCACCATGAATAAAAATGGTCCATTCCTTACTCGTTGAATGTTTTATTAGTTTGTGGTAAAGCATGCCCGAAATTAGTGAAAATATGTTAAAAACAAAAAAAAAGGGCTCTTCGGAGCCCTTGATTTTTCAATTAATGTGCGGTTATTTTTTTTCGCTTACCTCTTCGAAGTCTACATCGGTGACTTCATCATCAGGATTCCCTGCACTGGCTTGATCTCCGCCTTCAGTGGATGCCCCGCCTTGTGCGTTTGCAGCATTGTACATATCTTGCGACGCTGCTTGGAACACTTGGTTCAGTTTTTCCATGGCAGGCTCAAGGTTTTCCAAGTTTTTCGCTTCGAATTCTTTTTTCAATTCGTTCAACGCATCTTCGATTCCTTGTTTTTTATCCGCTGGGATTTTATCACCATATTCCTTCAATTGACGTTCTGTTTGGAAAATCGTTGAATCCGCTTTATTGATTAAATCTGCTTCTTCACGTTTTTTCTTGTCAGACTCGGCATTGGCTTGCGCCTCGGCTTTCATGCGTTCGATTTCAGCATCGCTTAATCCCGATTTAGATTCAATTTTAATTGATTGTTCTTTACCTGTCCCTTTGTCTTTAGCTGAAATATTCATAATTCCGTTTGCATCAATATCAAAGGTTACCTCAATTTGCGGCACACCTCTAGGCGCTGGTGGAATATCAGACAATTGAAATCTCCCTAAGGTTTTGTTGTCTCCCGCCATTGCGCGTTCACCTTGAAGCACGTGGATGTCTACTGCGGGCTGGCTGTCCGCTGCGGTAGAGAATACTTCTGATTTTTTCGTTGGAATGGTCGTATTCGCTTCGATAAGTTTCGTAAATACACCGCCCATGGTTTCAATTCCCAATGAAAGTGGAATTACGTCGAGCAATAATACATCTTTAACTTCACCGGTAAGTACACCTCCTTGGATTGCAGCACCTACTGCTACTACCTCGTCTGGATTTACCCCTTTAGACGGAGCCTTTCCAAAGAACTTTTCTACGGCATCTTGAATGATTGGAATACGCGTTGATCCTCCTACTAAGATTACCTCGTTAATGTCTTTAGGACTCAATCCTGCATTTTTTAATGCCGAACGACAAGGTGCAATAGTTCGTTCAACGATTTCTGAAATCAACTGTTCGAATTTTGCTCGTTGTAAGGTTCTAACCAAGTGTTTTGGAATCCCATTTACCGGCATGATATACGGTAAGTTGATTTCACTCGAAGTGGTAGAGGATAATTCGATTTTAGCTTTTTCTGCAGCTTCTTTCAAACGCTGCAGCGCCATAGGGTCTTCTCTAAGATCAATACCTTCTTCACTTTTGAATTCGTCTGCCAACCAGTTAATGATTGCGTTATCTACGTCATCTCCTCCAAGGTGCGTATCTCCATCGGTAGAAAGCACTTCAAAAACACCGTCTCCAAGTTCAAGAATGGATACATCATGTGTTCCACCACCGAAATCGAAAACAACGATTTTTTGATCGATGCCTTTTTTGTCTAATCCATAAGCAAGCGCCGCTGCTGTTGGTTCGTTAATGATTCGTTTAATGGTTAATCCAGCGATTTCACCCGCTTCTTTAGTTGCTTGACGTTGCGCATCGTTAAAGTATGCAGGTACTGTAACTACGGCTTCCGTTACTTCGGTTCCTAAATAATCTTCTGCAGTTTTTTTCATTTTTTGCAAAATGATGGCAGAAATTTCTTGTGGAGAATATAAACGGTCATCGATTTTTACCCGTGGCGTATTGTTTTCGCCCTTAACTACCAAATAAGGAACACGCTTTGTTTCTGCGAAAGAATCGTCGTAGCTGCTTCCCATGAATCGCTTAATCGAGTAGATTGTTTTTGTTGGATTAGTGATGGCTTGACGTTTGGCTGGGTCTCCAACTTTACGTTCGCCTCCATCTATGAATGCAACTACCGATGGTGTAGTTCTTTTACCTTCTGAGTTAGTGATAACCACTGGCTCGTTTCCTTCCATGACCGATACGCAAGAGTTGGTGGTACCTAAGTCAATTCCAATTATTTTTCCCATGTTAACTTTTGTTTTTAATGTTGACTCTTCTTCTTTTTCAATTAATGTGCCATGCCTGATTGTCTAGAAATAATATGACAAAGGGATAATGAAGGCAGGGTTTGCGTGACTATTTGGCAGAATTTGACCCTTGTACTGCCTGCTTTATGCCGTTTTAGCAAATTTTGACTTTGTAGCTAACCACGCCATTGGAATGTAGGCTAATGTTAGGTCAATAACATCAAACCACCACGGAGCATTGATCATATAGACAGCCATGATGTCGCCAACTAAAAATAAGGAGCCAATGGTATACACGACCCAAGTTGTGTACGTTCTTACAAATAAGAGTGCAATTAAGCAACCGCTCAAGGTGCCAATGGCGTGGGCAAGAAACGGAAAAATATAATATTTGAGTGGTAGGGTATAAAACGCGTGCATTCCTTCAGGCGTATTAAATTCAAATCCCTCAGGGTAAGGAAAAATCTTCATGCCCAATTCAATGAAACTGCCATTTACCATGGCGCCTACAAAAAGACCGAGGAATAATCCTAGAATTATTCGAAAGGTGTTCATTACAAATGTATCACTTCACCATAAGCCGCTGCTGCCGCTTCCATGATGGCTTCTGACATGGTAGGGTGGGGATGAACTGTTTTGATGAGGTCCATACCGGTGGTTTCTAGTTTACGAACCGCAACGATTTCCGCTATCATTTCAGTAACGTTTGCGCCGATCATGTGAGCTCCAAGCAATTCACCGTATTTCGCGTCAAAAATCAACTTTACGAAACCATCCTTAGCACCGGCTGCACTTGCTTTTCCAGAGGCAGAAAACGGGAATTTACCAACTTTAATTTCTCTTCCGGCGGCTTTTGCTGCTTTTTCGGTCATACCAACGGAGGCTACTTCTGGCGAACAATACGTGCAACCTGGGATGTTACCGTAATCTAATGGTTCAGGGTGGTGTCCAGCCAATTGCTCCACACAAATAATTCCTTCTGCTGAAGCAACGTGTGCTAGGGCAGGGCCAGGCACTAAATCTCCAATGGCATAATATCCAGGAATGTTGGTTTGATAAAATTCATTTACAGGGATTTTTCCTTTGTCTTGAATAATTCCTACGTCTTCTAATCCTAACCCTTCGATGTTTGCTTGTATACCGACCGCGGAAAGGACTACATCACATTCAATTTTCTCTTCTCCTTTTGCCGTTTTAACAGTAACTACGCACCCTTTTCCTTTGGTATCAACGGCTTCTACAGACGCTTCAGTCATGATTTTTATGCCTGATTTTTTGAAGGATTTTTCTAATTGTTTGGATACTTCTTCATCTTCCACTGGAACTATGTTTGGCATATATTCAACAATCGTAACCTCAGTTCCCATGGCATTGTAGAAATAAGCAAATTCAACTCCAATGGCCCCAGATCCAACGACTACAAGTTTCTTTGGTTGTTTTGCCAAGGTCATTGCTTGACGGTATCCAATAATCTTTGTACCATCTTGTGGAAGGTTAGGTAACTCTCTTGAACGAGCTCCTGTAGCAATTATTACACCTTTGCTTGCTGTGTAAGTGGTGCTTTTTCCGGCTTCGTCCACTACAATCACTTGCTTTCCTGGGGCTATCGTTGCGGTCCCCATAATCACATCGATTTTATTTTTTTTCATTAAGTATTGGATGCCATTACTCATGCCATTTGCCACATCTCTGGAACGCTTAACAACGGCACTGAAATCTGCACTCGCTTCCTTTACGTTGATTCCGTAGTCCGCGGCATGTTGAAGATATTCATACACTTGTGCACTCTTCAATAAGGCTTTTGTAGGAATACAACCCCAATTTAGACATATCCCACCTAACTCTTCGCGCTCAATGATTGCTGTTTTCATGCCCAATTGAGAAGCTCTGATTGCCGTAACATATCCACCTGGTCCACTTCCAATAACTATAAGGTCGTAATTCATATCCGATAATTTGGAGACAAAATTAAGGAAAATAGCTGAATGCACGAATATGCTATCTACTTGTTTTTACTACAAGAATAAAAAGGATGGAACTAATT
>Ga0315899_10009268_pt1 | contig 10563 bp, 10 predicted proteins | sample LakEriMetagenome_2_FD_203518 | JGI IMG/M metagenome (GOLD analysis project Ga0315899, IMG submission 203518) | Freshwater fungal communities from buoy surface, Lake Erie, Ohio, United States - Buoy 4 MA112 | ecosystem: Environmental > Aquatic > Freshwater > Lake | place: USA: Lake Erie, Ohio...
ACCGCCCCGCGCCGCCCCCCACGCCCCCGCCGGCCCCGCGCCCCCCCCCCCCCCCGCACCCGCCCGCCCCCCCCCCCCCCCCCCTCCTCCCCCCCCAGAGCCCTGCTAGCAGCAAGGGCTCTTGCGCGCTTTCAGAATTCAGCTGCCAGTGGGGCGTCGCCGGCGGATGCAGGAAGCACCACGCAAAGCCCCGGAAACCAAGCTGGAGCCGCGGCAGACGTCTGTGTGCGAGACAAGCGAGACCTTTGAGAGAGAGAGAGAGAGAGAGAGAGAGAAAAGTTTTATTGACAATCAAGAAGTGATTTTTGAGAGCGCCGCGCGGGACACAGAGGAGAGAGAGATAGATTGAGAGAGAGATAGACTGACACTTTATAAGAAACGTCTAATCAGACTTTATCAGATACTCAGAGCAGGGATCATCAGTAGATCCTAGCGGCCGAAAAATCTCAACAAATCTCCACGGATTTTTTGTGCGGTTTCAAATGCTCACCAAGTGCCAAGCCGGAGCGAAATGACACGGGGATCTGCAGGAATCCCTCTATTGAAATCGATCTCACCTATGCACCAGCTGGTTATGCCTAGGATCCCGGATCTTTCAGGCATTTGTTGATTGTCAATCAACCCCCCTTCTCCCCCCCCCTGGGAACACGGACTCTTATTCGAAAGAGTGTCTGAGTAGTGTCCGCAGTACGAGATTGATGTTGCTGTATTGACACCGCCGATGTACTATAACAACATCCTATATCTGCTCCCAATATGTACAGTAGTAGTTTTCCTTCGACTCGGCGTCTTTTCCTGAAGGTGGCGCAGGACGTATGGTGCTCTTCATATCTTCTTCGTCATCTTTCCCACCGGATCTCATCCTCGTTGCCTGACCGGGATTTCTTTCGGTTTACACGCTGCACTCAAACATGGCGTACAGACCATTCAACATCGTGGACGTTCTCCATCCGATAGAGCGGCGCTTCGATTCTCCGTCTGGGCATGTCAATCAAGGTGCGCCTTCTCTCGCACGGCAAAAAGGACCCCAGCGAGCATACCGAAAAAGAATCCAGACAGGAACACGATCAATGTGTAGAGCCCCAGAGAGTCGCCAGCGATTTTCTCCACCAGCGCAATGGCTGGCGCGGCAAAGTTTTTTGTGTCGATGCTTTGCAGCGCCGCCGCAAAGTCAAACTTATGCGCGGGCCCCTTATCTTTCGGCCTCGACTGGTATTCGAGCGCCCACTTGTGCAAGGGCTCGAGCTGCATGCCCTGCCCTGTGTAGTCTGTTGTCTTGCCCCCTTCGTACATCTTGAGCGTGGGATAGTGCTGGATCGAGAACTTCTCTCCGATCTCGGTCTCGCTGTCAGCGTCCACCTTGGCCACCCGCACGTTCTCCCCCTTCATCTTGGTGGCGAGCTGCTCCCAGACAGGCGCAATGCGCTTGCAGTGGCCGCACCACGGCGCGTAAAACAGGATGAACCACGCCCCCTCCTTGGTCACCCGGTCAAAGTTGTCGCTGTCGAGCACCACGACGTCCGAGGGCGGCGCGGCGCAGGCGCCGGACAGCAGGCAGAGCGCAAGGGCGAGCGCCGCTGGCCGCAGCTGCATCGCAGCCAACAAGAGATTCCCGGCTCGGCCACCGTCGCTGCGACAGAACAGAAGCGATGCGCGCTGGCGCGGGTCCCAGCTGAGTTGGCGCCGCGCCACGGACTCGCGACAGAATGAAGATTTCAGAGTGCAGTTCTATGGCGCGACTCTGCACTCCGTTTTTTTTTTTATTTGTCCCCCGATGCGAGAACGGGGCGCCGCCGCGCGACTCCTCGCCGCGTCGCTGCTGCTGGCGGCGGCGGCGGGTTCGGGCACAGACAGCGGGAGTGGTACCGAAGACCCCTTGTGGTAAGCAGTGCAGCGGCCGCGGCTGCCTCGCGCAGCAGGCGCATAGCTGCAGCCGCAGAAGCTGACCACCCGGTGGCGCGCCGCGCGCAGGTACAATGCGCACGTCACAGCGGCCTTCAGCGAATTCCTGGGCCGGTAGGCCCGCTCCACTCTCCGCACGTGCATTCGTGGTCTGGCCTGCCGCTGCGTGTGCACGAGTCCGCCTGCTCTGCTGAAGCGCTTCAGCCCGCCAAAACGCAGGAAGCTGTCCGTGTATGAGCAGCACGGGCTGGGGCCGGAGGCCATTGCCGCGGCGATGGACCTCGGTGCCTGCGCCACAGGATGTGACCCTCGCGAAAAGAGTTGGAACCACCATTTCCAGGCACGTGCACATACTCGAGCGCGCCCTGGTCAACGCGCGCAGACGCTCGCGTGCGCCGCGCGGCGGCTGGTGCGGGTCTGCGTGCCCCCGTGCGTGCCAAGGGTGGTGTGACTCACCGGCCCGGGAGGCAATGGCAGATCATCAACAACACCGTGTACGGCGCGGGGGGGTATGGACCCTTCTGGAACGAGCACCACCGCAAGCGCATGAAGGCCGTGGTGACAATCCTGACCGAGCTTGTGCGGAAACAAGCAAACATTCCCGACGTAGAGTTTGTGGTCAACATGCACGACTATAACAAGCTCATGCGCCACCCCAACGCCACTCTGTCTTGGGGGCTTTCTCATTCGCTGGACGAGGGGACAGGGTATGGGGGGGAGGAGGGGGAGAAGGCCGCTGCGGGGGGCGCGCGCGCGCGCGCGCGTACGGGGGCGGGAAATGGGGGTGGGGCTCTGGAAGACAGCAGAGGTCTGGGAGGCGCGGCTGGTAGCTTTCGCGAGCATGCTGGGAGCTGGCTTGGTTACGACTGGCGCTTGCACTACAGTATCTATGGAAATCACTTTGGGAACAAGCTCCTTGACCCCACGGCGCCCGTCAAAGTGGGCATCTTCTCCGCGACGAGCTGCGCGTTTTCTTACGACATTTCGTTTCCTACTACCTTCTATGACTTTGACACTTTTGACCTTGAGGTGGAAGAGATACACAACAAGTCGAAATTCCTCTTCCCATGGCAGGCAAAAATCGAAACCGCGTGGTTTCGAGGCAGCTGTTGGTACTATAAGGGGCATGGACGCACGGCCGCTATGACCATGTCCGAGGTCGCGCCAGAGCTAGTGGATGCAGCCTGGTATGATGAAGTGCGAACGGAGATGCTGGAGATTGATGGCCTCGCCCACTTTGGTGATTTGTGGGAGGGCGGCCGTTACAAGTATCTGCTTCACGTCGAGGGCCATGACTTCTGGTCCATGCGCATTCGTTATCTAAGTTTGATAAGGTCGGTGCTCCTGGTGCAGCAGCTGCCATGCCAAGAGTTTTACTACCCCCTCTTCGAGCCCTACGTCCATTTTCTGCCTCTGCGTCGGGACCTTGGAGATCTATATGAAAAGGTTTTATGGGCACGTCGGCATGACGAGGAAGCGCAACTCATCAGCCGTCGACTGGTGGAGCGAGCGCGTCAGACGATGACAAAAGATTCGGTACTTCAGTACGTGCACATGCTCCTGACCAGGTACAGCAGGCTGCTACGATACAAGGTCACGAAAAAGGCGGGAGCCGTGCTCCTAGATGCAGGCAGCCACTGTTTGTCTAGCCTTGTTGCCTGCCCTTCCGGCCTATAGTCCTGAAGAGAGCGAGTGCGTCTGCGCAAGAGAGAGCGAGAATGAGCGAAAGAGGACGAGCGAACGAACTTTACAGTTTTGGGCGCGGTAAATCCATAGACGCAGATATGTGCAAATAAATCGCTCACACTCGCCCCCCCACCCAGGCCCATCCGGCTGTCCTCATTATCAGGCACCGAATCAATCTTTTTACTATTTCCTGCAGTAAACACCTTGCTCAGGCCGAGATGCTGTAAACGTGCAGTCGCCAGGCGCGCCATGGCCTGATCCTGTGGCAACTTTTGCTGCAAGCCTCTTAACCTCTCGGCAACGCCCGAGCAACCAAAGACGCAAGGGTGGCATTCAGCTTCAAACGGTACTATGGGGTTCAGGGTTTAAGGGTTTAGGGCGTAGGGTTTAGGGCTTAGGGTTGTGGCATTCAGCGTCAGACCGTACCTTTCCGGCCTCGCGCCATGCCAGTTTGCGCGGACCAGCAACCTCCCCATACAGCACGGCAAACGAAGGCAAGTTTGTAAACGAGGGCAAGTTTGTCGCGTCAAGGCTGCCTTCTCTCGCTTTCCCGCCTCTCTCTCTCTCCCCCCCCCCCCCCTTTCTCCCTTTGGTTTCTTCCTCTCTGCCTCCATCTCCGGCCCTCTCTCCCTCTCTGTCCCTCCGCCGAAGATGGGGAAGAGAGGGGGGGGAGGGAGGGAGGGAGGGACTCCTCCGATTGAGCTCATTGGAGCCCAGCACATTTGCTTGCAAGGGCCAAAATTGCAAAAAGTGTACCGGGAGTCTGGCCGTCCGCCGCGTTCTTGCCCGCTTTCTTCCTACTTGCGTTGCTGGTGTAGAGGTGTAGAGTCAGCATTCCTGGTCAGTAAAGCTGGCGGTGGACACAGGTCGTTTACTTCGAAAGAATTAGAGTGTTCACGCGCGCGCTCTCTTGCCCCCCCCCCCGCACCCCTCTCCCTCTTTCGCTCCCTCTCCCTCTCCTCTCTCTCTCTCTCTTTGGCTCTCGCCCTCTCTCTCTCTGTCTTTCTCTCTCTCTCTCTCTCTCTCTCTCTCTCTCTTTGGCCAGCTCGTTGGCCCTCTCTCACTCTGACTGTGACTGGACGATCGAATCTTCAATAAATTACAAAAGTGCTATACATCTTCTCTCAACTCAGAGTTATCCTGCGCAGACTTCTAGACTTGAAGTTTCTTTCGACGAGATGGAGTCGGCATTCAATCCGTGCAGAACCAACCCCATCTTCCAATCGACAGATGGGTCCCCCAGGGCCATAGCATCAATTGTCGAATTTGAGCTGGCTCCCGTGCTCGGACAGTAACGAACTAGCCGTGCATGGGCGCTCGCACCAGGGCTTACAACCTTGAGAGCCCCGGCGACATACACGCACCCATCAGCAGCAGCAAGGGAATATACGTCGCCAGTCAATCGGATGCCTCCATTCGGTTTCGAAAACAATGTGCGCGCCCGCGATGAATCTTCGTAGATTGCCAACCCAAACTCACCTCCGAGATAGAAGCCGAAAGAGCTACTGGCAAGCGCCTGCACCCTACCGTCCACCTGCCAGCCGGAAACCAACATGCATTGGTACCGACGTTCGGTAAGCCGCATGAGCGCCAACTTGTTTTGCAGGATTGCCAACGTGTCATGGATGTCAATGGAGTGGACAAGAAATGTGTTTATATACTATGTTTGGATGTTTGTGTGAGTGTGTGTGCGCGCGCGCTATATACATATATGCTACGCACCTGAAGCTGGTGAAAGTGAGATCCGTCCCAACGCGCAAGATTCACCATGGAATTCCGCAGCATGAACTCGCCCGCGATGATGAGGTCACCTCTGGAGGATATACCCATTGCATTCACGGTGCCCTGCGAGATGTAATCTTTGGGGGTTGCTCCCAGTGGAGTAGACCATAATAGGCCGTCGAAACGCGATAGGAGAGACAGCGACTGTTCCCCAAGGCTGATGTGTTGCACGTGTAACAGCACGGACATAGACGAGTTCAGGGAGTGAGAATGCAGGGCGAGGTGTGTGCGTGAATGTGGATGAGAGAACAGGAGGAAATGGGTGTGGGTATGTCCGCACGCGGTTGCCGTTGATCAGACATTTGCGCAAATTGTTGGTGCTGCATTTCCAGGTGGTGGACGCAACGTAGACGCAGATTCAGCAAACAGGGGCACTCGTGTGCACAGCATTTCTCGGACAGATTCACGTACCTCATTGTGCCGGCAACATACAAGGATGACGAATCAGACATGACGACATCCACGCGCCCAAGGTAGGTCGCGCTGATAGCCAGCCACTGATTTGTGGATGGATTCCAAGCAGCCAGAGCACCCGACACGGCGATTCTATTTTGCTGATCCATGGCATAGTTGAAGCTGCCCCCGATGACCAATAACTCTGTGAGCATCTCAGCCCCAGCCCCAATAGGGTTTGCGTTAGCTTGGGTGCCAGCTGCGACGGGGAACATGAGGACCGACATGCTGTTTACGACTCCATCAACACCGTTTCCGAGTGAGTTTGTACTGGCACCGTCGTAGCGCAAAACGTGGGCAGTGTCACGGTCGTCCGCCCTTGTGAATGATCCACCTAGAAAGACGGAATCCCGCCAGGTCGCAACGCATCTCACGGCTCTGTTGAGCTTCACATCTAGGTTATCAACGTGCGGAAAAACTTGGACGCCCAAAAACCCTCCACCCTGTCGGCCTCCAGCAACCATGACGTTGGAATACTTGAAGGTGGACGCCGCACCCCGGGAGAGGTGGCCATCGCTGATGTTGAGATGAAGATGGTTCGTGCCTATCACACCGGGGGGGGCCAAGCAAGACACTAGCTTGTCTGACTGAACTGTAACTTCCGTGCACGGCTCACCGCCTATGGTGACACTCAAACTAGTGTACACGACTTCACTGTACGCCCGAGAGTAGAGGGAGCCGAAGTAACTGCCGTGAATAGCCACCCGGCAGCCCCCTCGGTGGCTGCAGACCCGTGGCCTGACGGACTGAATAACTGGCTGAGGGAAAACTTTGAGGACAAGGACCTTAGTGATGGGCTCAGACTCGCCAAGAGGGTTGTTATCGAGGTTGAGCTGCGAGAGCGTGACGGACATGGTGGCGGTTCCATGCATGAGGTCTGCAAATTCAAACCTGAACGAGCAGCTGTCCGGGCTGCGTTGGAGGCAGGCCGTCGATGGAAGCGTTTTGAACAACCTCAAATTTGACACGGCGATGGTGATCTCTGGCCTCACAGTGCCCGTGATGTTTGTGATGTTGACAGTGTGAATGTCGGAGGATTCGACAGCGGAAAGGAATAGCGGCATGTCGAAATCTAGGAGGGGTGGGATCGGCCATATAGTGACTGCAAGAGACAGGGGGATTGAACTGAAGGTCTCCGTAGAATTGTCGGACTTTGTGTGTTGGGTGGGAGCTTCTTCCTTCAAACGCACGTAAAGAGTCAGATTTCCGTAAACCGATGCGGGCACGTGAAAAACAAGATCGCCACCTTTGCTTGCCATAGCAACGAATCCGGACAATTCTTCAGAGGTATTGGCTTTACTATCGATGACAAACGAAAAAAGTTGTTGGACCTCATCCAAGGGCGGGCTGATGACCGTGAAGTATCCAGCATACGTCACGTCACGATCTTGACGACCCTGAAAAAGATCAATTCGATTTGAACCATCTGTTATCTTGAAATCAGGCCTGTCATTCACGGGCAAGATTTTTACAATCATGCTAGCTATTTCAATGTTCTCCCCACGGTTCTCCGTGCCACCATCGTCTTTGAAGGTAAATGTTAGCCGCAAAATTCCATTAGCATTGGGCAGGGGAGAGAAGGTAATATTTGCGCACCCTGCTCCAGAATCGTGCGTCACCCGCAGGTCCCGGACCATTTTCTCCTTTGCAAATGATCCATTGAGCAGCTCTGCCTTGGTCTGATTAATTTGGAGTAACTGAGTAGTCTCGTAGGGCGAACCAGCCGAAAGTTCAAACCAGCACCTTAGAACTACAGGACCAGAGTCTTCGAAGGTGATGACCTCCGGAATAATGCCCACCAGCGGACGATAATTTCGGGAAAGCGCATTTACCGTGAAAGACACCATGGCCGACATTTCAACTCCGCTTCGCTCGTTAGACCCGAAGATCGAGTCCCATGGCTGCGTAGACATAGAAGGCAATTGATAGCGGCATATTATCTGCATGTCGCTCCTACCAGATTCGTACTGCTTTACCTCCAGACTTATGCTGCCCACGATTCCATTTGGGTACGGGTCTACGTTGAATGAGAATGTAGGATCGGCTGCAAACAGTGAACGGTTGGCAACTTTTATATCACAACTCAGACGTGGGATGCTGTCTGCCAAGAGAGCGGTTCGACCATGCGTGAAGTTTCGGGCGATCACGATTTCCTGTGGAATGGACGGAATTGCATCAACGGAAATTTCGGGAGCGGCCAACTCAAAAGTCAATCGGACTGCTGGAGCAATGTTGATGCGAAAGGGGGAAGAATACTTGCCCCCACCACTATCCTGCAACTCAGCAACGAAAGTAGCCACTCCCCATCCCTTTTCGGCCTGCTTGTAGCTCAAAGTCCCGTCCGAAGAGATCTGCGGGAGCTCATCAAACATGTCCAAATCGCCAGATCCCACCAGCGTAAAGGCAAGAGACTGGCAGGGGGGATCCAGCAGCTCCAATGGAATCACACCACTGATCATGTCGAGCTCACTCATCTCAGGTGCACTCGGAATGACTGCAGGCAGCATGCCAGCCGCACACAAGAGCTCTGAAGTTGGAAGGCCAGACTGCACAACCCAGCCCTGTGGAGACCATGAGATATGCCTCACGCCTCCCAGTACATTTCGAGGAGCGTCGGCTATCAGCGGGACGTGGACATGTTCTTTGAGCACTTGCTGCGAAACAAAACAAGGCAGGATGTCACAAACTGGTCTGCCAAGATCATCAAAGTTCTTGGGATCCAACGATGATGTGACAGCCGCCGAGCCGTGTCCAAGCGAAACAAGCGAAAGAGTCCGGGCGGAGGCGCTTGCCAACACAACACGTGAGCCAGTGGGATCTGTCGCGAGCGTGTTAACCGCAACAAGACCAGATGCGCTTTCAAATTCCCATCTCATGAGGATTGCTCCTCGTGTGAGACTGCATAGGAGGAGGAATGGCTCGTTGTCGAGCTGAACGAATTTGATGCTCGCGGCCCGTCCTCCATTCAATCGCATTGCGCTCTCCTGAACAAATTCAGAGTCCTTGGAGCTTGTCCCTCGAGTGCGAACACTTTCGCTTCGCGTAAGTCTCTTCAATTCCGTAAAGAGTCGACGGTGTCGATCATATTGCAGCACTGCTGATTGAGGCTGCGCCATTCCTAATTTCTCACAAATAAAATCGCCAGCAAACCAAGGGCATACGCTTTGCGACACTGTTAGGTACCCTTCACCTTCCCAGACAAAAAAGTGAGTCGAGGTCGTCCCTCGTAGGCCAGGGACGGCGTTGGAGTGCGGGAGACACTCGCTTGGCTTGTCTCGCACGCCTCCTGCGGAGCAGAACCTTTTTTTCTGATCTTCCGTAGACATGGAGTCTGGTATGGACAAAAACGACGTGCCAAGCTCTTGCAAATGACGATATTGGCGCTCTTCTGCGCTCCAGACGTAAACGGCAGAGCTCTGATTGTACGAAGGAGTTTCCACTGACATATCATCTTCGACCTGCCGTTGAGACACCGCTACCATCCATTTGCCATCGACATTGAATGACTCCAAATCGACAGCGCCGCGACTCGCAATGCACTGCATAACATTTAAATCCCATTTTCCTTGAGCTCCCATACTCATGTTATATACGGCAATGAATCCGGAGGGCATGGCTTTGTTTCCACACATACCTGGCAGGAAATTCGACAGAAGAACCATCGTGTGCCCGACAACACCAGGAGACACCATCTGCACATCAGTTGCTCCACTTCCACGCATCGAGGCTACTTCGACAAAGCGATTTACACCTGCTTCCCATCTGAGCAATGTGGAATCTACCGCAGTTGATTCACCGTCCCAAAAACTTGCCACTGCAAGAAAGAATTCCATCCGGCCGAACCGTCCCATGACTGACAAGCTTTGGATTTTGGCGATATATGCCTTCTTCTCTGCGGAAAAGATTGGCGAGTGGTGGAAAACAAATCTTTCTGCAAATGTATTCCATTTGTAGACGTTCAGGGATGGGAAAGCCGACGCTGCAGCAGAAAATGAATTGCCAATTACAAGGTAGATGTTGTCTTCTCTAGACTGCAGCCCGTCATTGATGGACAGCGTGACAATCGAACTGCACGCCAATTCATTGAGAGTCTGCGAGCACATCAGGGAAAAGGAGAGAGAAGGGGGAAAATAGATATCAGTGTTACAAGTAGATGTTCAGTAATAAAAAAGCAAATTGTGATTTGGCATGCTTGATCAGTGCTTTCCAGTAAGCTTGCACAGAAAGAGCTGAATGGTGACCTGTACAAAGGTCGAGGATTTTCTGGATTTGTCGAACTTGTAAATGAATACAGCACCACCCGGCTGTGTCGGGTCGACGGAGGACGACGACACTGCAAGATAGACATCGGGGCCAATGACAACTTGCTCGCTATCGCGCGCTGAAAATGACCAAAAATGCCCGTTGCCACCCAATCTTGTGGGGTATTCGCCTGCAAAATTGTCAGGAAACGCTTGGTAAGGACATTTGCACATGTGCACACACGTGCGCATACGAACAGAGGGACGCGCTTCTTCAATCCTCCTGTTGGCAGGCCGTTCGCACTCAGCAGACACAGCAGCAAAAAAAAATGGCATCACATGCAGCTGAGGAGAGGAACACACTGAGGAGCGCTAGAAAAGCATCATCAAGGACACGCAAAGTACCGGTGCTCCATGACGCTTCATAGTTTAGTTGCTCCGGGAAATCCAAGATTAGATCCTTTGTTGAGGCTTTAAATGATGATGGGCTTCGCTCGCC
>Ga0315899_10009269_pt1 | contig 10563 bp, 6 predicted proteins | sample LakEriMetagenome_2_FD_203518 | JGI IMG/M metagenome (GOLD analysis project Ga0315899, IMG submission 203518) | Freshwater fungal communities from buoy surface, Lake Erie, Ohio, United States - Buoy 4 MA112 | ecosystem: Environmental > Aquatic > Freshwater > Lake | place: USA: Lake Erie, Ohio...
TCAAACTCTCTCTCTCTCTCTCTCTCTCTCTCTCTCTAGACTCTCTCTGTCTCTCTAGTAGCTACTAAAGAGAGAGGACTATTTAAAGAGTTTAAGGAGTTTTCTTTTTCAGTTGTGATCACTTCATAAATTTATTAAAAAAAACATTTTTTTCTTCGTGTGAGGGCTAACTCGTTAACCACCCCTTGTAAACACCTGAAAATTTATTAAAAACGGGTAAATTTTCCCAATTTTTACCCAGATATATATATATATATTTCATACAACCCACCCGCATGCCGCACACATGCTACTCACCCGCACACCGTGCATATACAACCCACCCGCACGCCGAAAACATATAAAACCCACCCGCACGCCGAACACATGCTACCAATCCACACACCGCACGCAGAACAAAGAATCAGCCCTCACACGAAGTAATTTTTTTTTTTTATAAATTTATGAAGTGATCACAGCGGAAAATGAAAACTCTTTAAATAGTCCTCTCTCACACACACGCATACACACAAACACACACACACGCTTTTTTTTTCGTCAGTTTAGTTTAATTTAGTTTAGGCTGAGTTCTAGTGCCACGCCTCAAGGTCGATCTCTCTCTCACCCCACCCTTTTTTTTTAGCGGGGGAGTGCAGAACAGGGCCCTAAGCTAAAAAAAAAATCTTTTTCTTTCTTTTTCTTTAGCGGGGGAGTGCAGAACAGGGCCCATGCGCATCGCGCAACTTTCCAGTTCGAGGCAACACAAAATACACATGGTAAAATATTTTTTTTCCACGTGGTATGCATCGTTCAACTTTTCAGTTCGTGGCAGTGCAAAATACACGTGGCATGATCTGCGCTGTACATCACGGGGTGTTTCCGCTTGGGAAGGGAAAGGGAAAAAAAAAGAACTGTTGGCCACGAAAAATACACGTGGCATGATGTGTGCATGAGAGCTTCATTCAGAATGCGTGAATTAGTGTTTTCGCATGTGTGCATTAAGTCAAACCAGATTTGTTCTGGCAACACCTACTTACCATCTGTAGTTGAGTAAAGTGTATGTATGTATGCCCTGTGCACGTGTGCATCTACGCATATACCTTTGTATCAATGTTTGTTGCACATTGTGACATTCCCCCAGTAGTGATGTCTGCACCGCCTATTCATTGTGGGCGCCGCCGAAGGCGGCGAACGTCGCCAAACTAATACGCCGCAGGCGTATTAGTTTAAAACGTGATAACCACCTTACCCTCTCCCTCCGCACATCCCTCCGCCCATCCATCCGCATCTTGCCACCCTCTCCCTCCGCCCATCCATCCGCATCTTGCCACCATGTGATAACCACCTTACCCTCTTATATCAATCCCTTCGTCAAAAGCATGGTGGCAAGATGCGGATGGATGTGCGGAGGGAGAGGGTAAGGTGGTTATCACGTTTTAAACTAATACGCCGTAGGCGTATTAGTTTGGCGACGTTGCGGATGGATGGGCGGAGGGATGGGCGGAGGGATTGCAAACGATATGTACAATAACGATGGCGGTCAGGGGGTAGTATATGCCTATGAAGCTTATGAAGCAACAAAAAAGAGGGAGAAATTGCACTGTCTTTTACTTCACCGGAAAAAGAAAATTATTTATTATTATTTATGATGTGATTACATGGAAAAAAAAGTAAAAACGGTGCAGACATCACTACTTCCCCCCCCACACACACACCCACACCGACACCCACCCACCCACCAACACACACACACAACACACATACGCATTTCAGGTGTGATGAGCTGTTTGATTTGAAGGATGAGTGGAGTCAGGAGGCCCTGGCGACTTGGGAGCGGGGGAGGGGTGAGCAGTGTGACACGGGGGTAGGAGGAGGAGACGTAATTCTTGTCAGGAAGGTGACGTTTTTTTTGTCCAAAAAAGTTAAAGAGTAGATCCCGAGCAAGGGGTTGTGGGGTTTGGTCCGTATTTTGTTTCGTGTTGGAAGTCGTTTGAATTGTGGTGCGGGGTTAGTCTCCGAATCTCAACCCGTCCCCGTCACTCCAGAAGGACACACTACCCCTTAACTTTTTTTAACACACAAACACACATACATGCATGCGCGCGCACACACACACACAGGTCTTTGTTTCGGTGTCTGAGAAAGGTTCACGGAAGCAGAAGGCATGCGCCATGGGAGATACCGCCGGAGATACCGCCGGAGATGCCGCATCGTTGCCTGGGTATGATGCGTGCTTTCAAGGGTTTTGACGCGCGCCGGAATGTCTTGACTTGGACTCCTCATGTTTATTTATGGAGTATGACGAGTCCCTGATAATCGCTCCAGTGTTCTCGTTCTCGCGCTGAGCTCGTGTCCTCCTTCCTTGCTTCCTAACTTTCTTTCTCTCTTTCTCTCGTTACCCGACTGATGTGAGCCTTGCTCTTACCGACCTTCAGTCACTTCTTGACTGTCAGTGAAACTTCTCTCTCTCTCTCTCGCTCTCTCTCTCTCGCTCGCTATTGCTCGAGCGCTGTCGCTTGTTTTCTTGAAGCTTAGTTTCATTACATCTTTAACTACAGAGGGCAGCAACCTGCCAATGCCGTACACCGTTGCCTTGACGTCCACATTCCCCGTGGGGTGCGGGCTGGCGAGGGAGCGGGCGTCAGTGGCAGCGGCCATTTGGCCGGGGGAGAGCGTGTGGGCCCGGGAATGGTGCGCGAAGTTTGCCTCGTGGCCGTGGCGCGGCGGCGTTGATAAAAGTGCTCAATTGTGTTGTAGACAATTGATTGTGTCTACTACAAAATCACAATCAAATGTCTACTACAGAGCAGGTCTACTACAAAATCACAATCAAATGCCTAATTCTGCTCTGTAGTAGACAATTGATTGTGATTGTGTAGTATAGTGTAGACAATTGAGCACTTTTATCAACGCCGCCCGCGCCTGTCTACTACACAATGTAGTAGACCACCGCCACCGCACTGCCAACGCCTTCCATCATGTTCTTCACGTATTGTGCTGTGTAAAGTTTACATGTGCCTATCGGTGAAACGGAACTTTCCGGTGGTTGTCAGCCGGGACACTGACACGGGGCGAACTTGGGATGGATGCTGCGTCTCCGAGCCCTGCCGCATTACGTTGGCGAGGAGGGGCCGTATCGATTCGCGGAACTGCCATGTGTACACAAGACCTCAGACTAGAGATGCACGGCTGCACAATGACTCTTGTTACACATGCACGCGCGCATAGGGGACTGGCATGCTGACTCACGGAAGCGTTTGCGAACACGGGACACCTTTTGCACCCACACCCACATACGCACACACACTTGGTGCAGAATGTGCCTGACTGTGCGTATTGCACATGTGCTCCACAACCTAATGCGGCGACAAACTGTTGGATCCTACCTGAAGAGTCGCAGCCGCCGGGGTTGTAGCGCTCGTCCCTCCCCACCCCTCGCTCACGCTCGTGGCAAGTGACCGTGCCGACACTGGGCGCGCACTTAGGGGACGTGCCCGCGCTGAAGATGGCCACCACTGCTGCCGCCCACCACAGGCCCCTGCCTCCTCGCTGCCGCTGGCCCGTGCCCGTGCCGTCGAAGGCCGCCGTTTCTGCTCCTGAGGGTAATTCCCCGATAATGCATGTGCACTTTGTGGGCGCTCGGTCTGGTCTTTCCCCGATAATGCGTGTGAGCCCAACTGGAGTCGCGGCACAGGCGCCTTAGCCTTGGCTGCATTTTGCTGACTCAATGATTCTTGGAAACTGAGCAACTCACGCAGGTTCGTAGCAAGGAGGCTGCGCCCTTCCAAGGATTCGTGCTCAGAGACGACACCACAGAAAGATGTCATGTCAGACGAAGGCCGCGTCTCGGGATTGCTGCCAAATCTTGACTGTGTGAGCGAGGTCGACGATGCACTCTCGCCCCTCGGCACACCCGGTGCTCCTGACGAGGACATCCTAGCATCTGACCCCTCGGGAGCTTCAGCTTGTGTCTTATCTGTGAAAACTGCCATGCCCTCCATAAGACCTACAGGCGTCTTGGCGGCGGCAGATTTCTTGAACTCGCGCATAGCGCCAATGGCTGTCCTGACCTTGGTCCATCGATTCACCGGAGATGTTTCACATTCAGTCCGTGAGGAGCAGCGTTGCTGGAGCTTCTGGAGCTCATTGCGCCACATCATGGACTGTCGCCTGCGCGTAACAGGGGTGTGCTCCACAAGATGATGATGCGCCGTGTCGTAGTCTTGGGCATGGAATGCTGGGCTCTCCTGTCTGCTCACCGGTACTGACACGCGGCTCTTCTTTTCCGCAATCGCCTGCAAAGGCGTCGGGGCATCCAAGGCACCTCGTGATGAACCGAGCGGATCCTCGGTGTTCGCTTGCACATGCGGAGGAGCATCGAATTTCTCCGAGTCTTTGAGTATATTTCTCATAGCCCATACTTTGGCGCGGGATTCCACAAAGTGGTAGCATGAGAGGCATGACTCCATGGTTGCAGCATCTAGATCCACGTTCTCCATGAGGTCTTTGAGAAAGTCCATGTCTTGCTTGTACTTGGGCTCACACTCGAGTTTGGCATTGGTTGACAGCTTTACCCACTTGCAGTCTTGAATAAGAAGCTGCGGCTGGCCCTTCTCTGCGGGAAGCAACCTGTTGTAGCTGGTGTCTGGCCACTTATCCAAAATTGGCACCGCCCTGCCCGTGATCAATTCACGCAGGTTCAGCCGGCACTCGCCGATCCAGTTGGGCGGTATCGCTTCGCTAGGGTCATTCGAGCGCCGCTGGTTCCAGAACCGAATCCAGATGCAAGAGTCGTGCTCTGCGTCGCCGCCGAGCTTGCGACCTTGAAGCGCTATCGGCCACCAGTCAGGGTCACGGTTGCGACTTGTCGTCTCGGACTTGAACACCTGCTTCTCGCCTTCGGAGCTCTGCTGCCACACTTCGAAGAACACATTTGGCAGCGATCCCTTCTGGGCGTCTGTTGTCTTTTCGCCTGACGGCGTGATCCAAGGAATGTGCTGTGCGCTTAGGTCCAACTGCACCCACATGCCGGACTCTCTGGGGTCGTGGCGAGAAGCGTTGATGATGACGTAGCCGTTGGCTCTTGTGTGGTCGGGCGAGAGGAGAGGCTGCTTGAGCACGCGCGCAGTGCGCGCATGCACCAAGTCGTCGAGCAGGATTGTGCAGTCTCCGAGCTGCATGCCGTCGCGCATTTTGAAGGCATAACTCACGACGTTTACTTGGATCTGCTGCTGCACGTTTGGCCCCCTGTAGGTCACGATGACGGGGCGCGAAAATAATGGGTTGCATTCGTTTGAAACCGCCTCTGTGCGCCCGACCTGCCCGAAAAAGATCGAGCATGCGGACCGTCAGATTCGTGCTCCACAGCGTCAGTTCGGGCGGCTGCATGGACTTTTCACACCCGGGATGCTTTGTAGACCTCGCAATGTCAAAAAAGCCTCTCACCTCTACCCAATTGCCGTGTTCATTCAGTTCCTTGACGAGCACATACGGGGTTGGCGACTTCAGGGACTTGGGCTGGCCAAACATTTTCACCACCCACATTTGGACCAAGTTCTCGCAATTGAAGTACAGCTCCAACTGTGTGCGATTCACAATGGGCGCCCATCGGTCATCGCCGATCGCAAGCAACACAAGCGGCCGCAAGCGCAAACAGGAACTTCACGAGCGTGCTGACTGAGCCAGTGAACTCCCCCTGAAAGTAGCTCGTCACTGCACAGCGAGTGCGCTGTACCTGCTCGCCGGGGTGAATGAGGGGCTGCATTTGAGCCGTAAAGGTCGCGCCCGTGTTCGTTGCAGCTTTCCCCAGCAGCGCGGCGGTGTTGACGGGCCTGCCATAGATCGGCTTGGCGAGGGGGTCCCCAGCGGACTCGAGTCTGCCAACGCACAGAAAAAGGAAGAAAGGGGAGGGAGGAGGGAGGCATCAAGACCAGGCAGCGGGGTCAAGGCGAGAAGCGCGAGCGCGCACACGTGCACAAAATTTCAGCGCGCGGGACGACGCCGCGTGCTGATGGCCTCCGTCTTGCCAGCACTCTGCAGCCCCGGCCACGCTCGTGGTCTTACATGCGCTTCAGCGACTTGTCGGCCTCGTATGTGTTCTTTTCAAACTTGAGCAGCCTCTTCCCCTCGGCGAGATCCTGCACAAACGTGGGGCGCGGGTGAGAACAAAAGGACGCGCTTCAGGCCCTGGACGGCAGGGCGAGTTGTGCGGCCTCGGCACGCACGCTGCCGGGGAGTGAATGTGAGCAATCAGCCGAGCTCGCAATCCGGGCGCGGGCGCAGCGAGCAGCAGGCGGGAGGGCACACAATCGCCCCACCGGTGGCGCCGTGCGTGCCGACCACTTGTTCATTGCCCGCACAGGGGCCCGGGAACGGGCGTGTCAACAGTAGAAATCGTTGAATTGAAGAGGGACGTAGAGGGCCGTTAATTGAAGGGGACGTATTTTCGGAAAGAGCCCCAAGACCGTCAAAAACAGAGATTTATTTTTAATTTCATACCACTGCGACTCGGAAGGAGGCGGCGACTTCTACCACGAGTGTATACATCAGTGGAAAGCCCATGTGAAGCTCGAATTTTTGACACCATTGTTCCGAACAGCAGAAGAATACTTCCCCCGCGCTTGCACGTACACGTCCAAAGGCAACATATGGCTTGGTGCCATAGCTTATGAGGAGGAGTAGGAGGAGGATTTATTCGTATTCAATGATACTATAGAGGGACCCAGGGCGCCTGCGGTTAAGCCAGGGCGCATCACTCAGGCCTGACGAGAGAGTGAGGGCTGCTCCCCTGTCTCCTGTGGTAGGACAATCCGACTGTGCTCACAAAGTTGACCGACTTTGTACTCATCACAGCTCTTTTCCGCAGACACGGCACTGGGTTTTCGGGAATCCGATTCCGGGAATCGGAAGGACCTAAGTGGGGCTGAAGACGGTACGGAGCACGCGCAACTTGTGCCGAGAAACACTTTGCATTTCGCCAGGTTTAATCGGATTCACAGCCCCGTTGGCAGTTGGTTCCATCTCTCTCCGTCTCTATACTTCTCTCGCTCTCTCTCTCTCGCGCGCGCTTTCATCCACATCTGTATTCTGAGAAAAATGATTATAACATAATGCAAATGCTCGTACAAAATTACCACATCTCTCCTGTTTGTGAGTCTCTCTCCTGTCTACTTCGGCACGTGAAGTCTCCTCCTCCTCAAACGAAAAGGCCGCCATCTGGGTGTACGTATCATGTCCATGCGCATTCGCTTCTGGTGAGATGTCCTTCTCTGCACACATGCTTGGCGTGTTGTGTTCACGCATAGTATGGTATATAGGTCTCTTTGCACATGTAGGGTTCTTCTGCTTATATACTAGGTCTCTTTTGGTTTGTATTCGCAGGGCACGCATCCCTTTCTCCACGGTACTCACGCATGCATGCTTACATACGTGTGTATGTATCATGTCCATGCGTGTGTGCGCGCGTACGTGTATGTATGCGCCCGCGAGGGATCTAGAGGCGTTTTGGGGTTTTTTGTTTTTACCGACAGATATGCATTGCCCCGTGATATAGGAAGCTGCCGGAGAACTGCAAACATCGTCGCAAGGTAAACAGTCCATCAGTGTGTGTGTGTGTGTGTGTGTGTATGAGAGAGAGACACAGAGAGAGAGAGAGAAGCACAGACGAAACCGCCCATCACGCGTACGGAAGATGACCAAAGGAAGGCGACGAGGGAAGCTACTTCTTGCGCTGCGCCCATTCTTCCTAGCAATGTCGCTTCCTGTGCATGGTCGGAAGAGATTAGTTTAGATTAGAGAGCGTGAGCTTTAGTTTAGGGGGGGAAAGAAAAATCAGACTTGCAGCGCGGTGCGACGAACATGGTCGGAAGAGATTAGTTTAGATTAGAGAGTGTGGCTATAGTTTAGGAAAAAGGGGGAAAACAGACTTGCAGCGCGGTGCGACGAGCATGGTCGGCAGAGATGGCCGCCGTCATGTCCGTGCTTATGTACCCGGGATCCACTTGATTCACTCGCACCTTTGTGTGTGTGTGTGTGTGTGTGTGTATTTGTGTGTGTGTGTTTTTTTTTTAAAAAAAATTTGTAACACTAGATTCACCCGCGCCTGGCCCCTGCTTCGCTAGGTTTATGGTCATTTTATTTTTATTTATTTATCTTTATTTTTATGGCCCCTGCTTCGCAAGGTTTATGGTCTAGGGTTGTAACCTCTAACACAATAGATTATGATGATAGTTAGTTAACTAGTCTAGTTATGATAACAATTGTTGCATCTACTATAATAGATTTGATAATAGAAATGATCACTAATAGATTTGATCATAGAAATGATCACAATTGTACCATCTCTTACACTAGATTATGATAATATTACTTATTATGACAACCATTGTAACATCTAATACAATAGATTATGACAAAAATAAAAGTTTTTTTTATTATTATTATGACAAAAATAAAAGTTTTATTGTAACGTCTAACACAATAGATTATGATAATATTACTTATTATGACAACCATTGTAACATCTAATACAATATATTATGACAAAAATAAAATTTTTATTTTACACATATATCCTATTTATTTGTTGCGTCAGCACCCGCAGCAGATACCCCTAAACTAAACTAACAAAAGCAGCTCACACTCTCTAATCTCTATACCTCTAAACTAAAGCAGCGCACACACTCAGATCCCTCTAAACTAAACTAAGTGGAGCTGGAGCACTCAGATGCCTCGAAACTAAACTAACTGGAGCTAGCTCACACTCTCTAATCTAACCTAAAGCTGCGCGCACACTCTACTCTCTGTCACACAGGAAAACATTTAGTTTAGTTAACTAAAGCTGCGCGCACACTCTACTTTCTCTCACGCAGGAAAGCGTTTAGTTTAGTGAACTAAAGCAGCGCGCACACACACTCTCTCTCGTAGACCCGCCGCCACCCCCTTCCTTGGCCAGAGACTTCTTTCACTAGAATTCTCTTATTGAATGTGTTCTCTTACTAGAATGTGTTCTCTTACTAGAATGTATTCTCTTACTGGAATATGTTACTAGAATGTGTCCTCTCACTAGAATGTGTTCTCTCCCTATAGTATCATTGAATACGAATCCTCCTCCTCCTCCTCCTTCCTCTCCTCTAACTAGAATGTGTTCTTTCAGACAGACCTGCCGGCGCCCCACTTCCTTGGCCAGAGATTTCGTGAAGCCCGCCAGTCCTGCCTGGAAGAACACATTCTAGTGAGAGAAGACATTCTAGTAAGAGAACACATTCTAGTGAGAGAACACACTCTAGTTAGAGAACACACTCTAGTGAGAACACATTCTAGTGAGAGAAGACATTCGATTGAGAGAACGCATTCTAGTAAGAGAACACATTTTAGTGAGAGAACGTATTCTACTGATAGAAGTAGTTAGTTACTTAAAAAATTAGTACAAAAAAAGTAGTTAGTTCTACTGATAGAAATACACAGAGATTTCGTCAAGATTTAAACCTTGCTAAACCCCTAGCTAAACGAAACTACTAAACTACTACGAACTAAACCTTGGCAGCGGAGTAAGCGCACTGTCCCGTTGCTAAACCTCTAGCTAAACGCTAAACTACTACGAACTAAACCTTGGCAGCGGAGTAAGCGCACTGTCCCGGGTTGCCATGGGCCCCCACAACAGACCCGATGTTTACTATCGATGCTCCCTCCTGCTTTAGTTTAGTTTATTTAGTTTAGTTTTGGCACTAGGCTTTAGGGTTTAGGGTTGCCATGGGCCCCCCCCACAGACCCGATGCTTACTATCGATCCGCCCTCCTGCTTTAGTTTAGTTTAATTAGTTTAGTTTAGGCACTAGGCTTTATGGTTTTGGGCCTCCCACAGACCCGATGCTTACTATCGATCCGCCCTCCTGTTTTTCATTTTTTTTATAAAAAAATATGGATATGAGGTCTCTTTTGACGCTATTTGGTCTCTTTTGACACGATACTAGGTCTCTCTTGGTTAAAAAAAAATTGCACGCGCACTCACTCGCACATACTGAGCCCTAAACCAACCTCGAGTTTGAGCACGTAGCGCAAGAGGCCTAAACTTTACACCCTAAACCCTGACACTACAGCCTAAAAGTTAAACCAGCCTGGAGTTTGAGCATGTCGCTCAGGAGGTCCTTGGTGAGTAGTACAGATATGTACAAAATGACTGTCGGTAAGGAATCAGCCCAAAATTTATGAAGCAAACAGGCGCCCTAAAGGCCGCCACCCATTATTTTGCTTCATAATCTTCATACCCTTACCGACAGTCATTTTGTACATATCTTTTATATTAATGAAACCTTCGAAGGGTTTGATAACTGACTTAAAGATGTATCGCTATAGTATAATAACATATACATAAATGTCTGGTCAATATCAAGAACGAAAAGAGTACTTTAAACAGTATAGAGAAAAGAACAAAGAAAGATTACAACAAAAGAGACATGGTTACTATGAATAACAAGTTTCCGCTATATGTATCCTCCTCCTCACATTCTCAAAAGTGAGTGCCCTACTATATGTATCCTCCTCCTCACCACGGTTACTATGAATTACAAGTTTCCGTAGGTGGTCA
>Ga0315899_10009270_pt1 | contig 10562 bp, 10 predicted proteins | sample LakEriMetagenome_2_FD_203518 | JGI IMG/M metagenome (GOLD analysis project Ga0315899, IMG submission 203518) | Freshwater fungal communities from buoy surface, Lake Erie, Ohio, United States - Buoy 4 MA112 | ecosystem: Environmental > Aquatic > Freshwater > Lake | place: USA: Lake Erie, Ohio...
ATCGCCAAAGTTTTCAATGCTCTCTACTTGAGTTACAACATCGAAAGTCTTGCCCGTATAAAGCTGGATATCAACATAACTACCTGGCTCTAGTCGCGCACCAAACTTTGATTTGGTTCGGCGGACGCCTTTTGCAACTGCCCGAATCCGACCATGCTCTCGACTAAAGAGTGTAACGATGCGATCTGCTTCCCCAAGCTTCTGGGTGCGGATGACAACAGCGTTATCGCGATACAGAGCCACGGGCACACGGTAGTCAAGGAAACTACCGAAGTGCGCGATTGACCGCTGAAATCACCGCTTTCAGTGATGCTGTCGTGGTGGAAGGGTCGATTCCGACGCCCCAGAACGTACCGCCATTAATCGTGCACTCTAGATACGCTGCTGCGTTTGCATCGCCGCCGGCGCTCATGGCATGTTCGTAATAGTCAGCTACTTGAACATCTATTCCATGCGCTTGCATCACGCGACAAAAAGCAGAAATCGGGCCATTACCTTGGCCCCTTAAAGTGATGGGCTGCTTGGCATCAAGTAGATCAACGCTTAACTCAACGCCTTTATCTTGAGTGCTAGTTTGAGTAAGTCCTGCAAATCTAAATCTTCCCCATTGATTTTCTTCAGCGGGTAAATACTCATCGACAAAGATCTTCCACATCTGTTCTGGAAATACTTCCCCACCTTGATCATCAGTATGAGATTGAATTACTTGGCTAAATTCAATCTGCAATCTGCGCGGTAGATCGAGTTGATGCTCAGTCTTCATGATGTAAGCAACGCCGCCCTTACCCGATTGCGAGTTAACTCGGATAACAGCTTCGTAGGAGCGTCCAATATCTTTAGGGTCGATTGGAAGATATGGAACTGCCCACGTGAAATCATCCACTTCTTTTCCGGCAGCCTTCGCATCTTTCTCTAAATGCTCGAAGCCCTTCTTGATCGCATCTTGATGTGAACCGCTAAAGGCCGTGAAAACCAAGTCACCACCATATGGGTGACGTTCTGGGACGCGGAGTTGGTTTGCGTATTCCACCGTGCGACGGATCTCTGGGATATCACTGAAATCAATCATCGGATCAATTCCATGGCTCAATAGATTAAGTCCGAGCGTTACTAAGCAGACATTTCCAGTTCGCTCGCCATTTCCAAAGAGAGTTCCTTCGATGCGATCTGCGCCAGCGAGATATCCAAGTTCTGCCGCTGCAACTCCCGTTCCACGATCGTTATGGGGATGAAGGCTGAGAACGATGCCTTCGCGATACTTCAAATTGCGATGCATCCACTCGATGGAATCTGCATAAACATTTGGCGTTGCCATCTCCACCGTCGCAGGAAGGTTGATGATGGTCTTCCATTCAGGGCTCGGCTGCCAGACGTCATTGACTGCATTACACACCTCAAGAGCAAATTCGAGTTCTGTGCCCGTGTAGGACTCAGGTGAATACTCAAACGAGATCTTGGTGCCTGGAATCGTAGAAACCAACTCCTTACAAAGCTTCGCGCCATCAACTGCGATCTTCTTAATGCCCTCTTTATCCAAACCAAAGACCACGCGACGTTGCAGGGTTGAGGTTGAGTTGTAAAGGTGTACGACAGCTTGCTTTGCGCCGACAAGGGATTCATATGTACGACGGATCAAATTCTCGCGAGCTTGTGTCAATACTTGAATCGTCACATCATCTGGGATTAAGCCATCCTCGATAATCTTGCGGACAAAATCAAAGTCAGTCTGGCTGGCGCTAGGAAATCCAACCTCAATCTCCTTGTAACCCATTTTGACTAAGAGATTAAACATCGCAAGTTTGCGTGGCACATCCATTGGATCTATGAGCGCTTGGTTTCCATCGCGCAGATCAACAGAGCACCATTGGGGGGCTTTAGTCATCTGCTTAGTGGGCCAGGTGCGATCATTTAAAACAACAGGTACAAATGATGAATAACGATGCTTCGGCATCCCTGAACTTTGTTGTTGAGGAAAATTCACTTTTCTTAACTCCTTCATTAATTGGATTTGGCGACCGTTTTTTTAACCGGTGCGGTCAAACCCCGCGGCGAGGAGACCGGTTAATTGGCCTCGCCACGGCAGCGAAGAAGGAGCGCTCCAAGTAGAGCGGTGAGTGTGAGTAATTCGCTGCGGAACATAGGTGAAGGTTATCGGGCGACTTAGAGCACTGGCAAATAGCGATCAAGCTCGTAGGCGGTGACTTGCTTGCGGTATTCCTGCCACTCAGCGCGCTTATTGCGAAGGAAGTATTCGAAGACATGCTCGCCGAGAGTCTCACGAACTAACTCGCTCTTCTCCATTGCACTGATGGCTTCATTCAGATTTGCAGGGAGCGATGCTGGTTCGGTCACCTTAGCTAAAGTGTAATTTTCCTCAACGCCCTTAAGGCCCGCAGCGATCGTGACCGCAAATGCCAGATAAGGATTACATGCTGAATCTGGAGCTCTAAATTCAATGCGAGTTGAGTTCTCTTTCTTGGGCTTGTACATCGGGATTCGAATCATCGCATCACGATTCTCTTTGCCCCACGAAATCTTTGCCGGAGCTTCTCCCCCACCGTGGAGTCTCTTATATGAATTCACCCATTGATTAGTGACAGCAATAAATTCTGGCGCGTGCTTGATGATTCCTGCTACAAATGAGCGACCCACACTCGAAAGTTGTTCCTCTTTACCTTCTTCATAGAAAGCATTCTTTTCACCCTGGAATAGCGAGAAGTGGGTATGCATTCCTGAACCAGGATGCTCGGTAAATGGCTTTGGCATAAAGGAGGCATGGAAACCTTGATCCAAAGCAACTTCCTTAATAATGTGACGGAAAGTCATGATGTTATCTGCAGTGCTTAGAGCATCGGCATAACGCAAATCAATCTCTTGTTGGCCAGGTGCGCCTTCGTGATGGCTAAACTCAACTGATACCCCCATCGCCTCAAGCAATGTAATTGCTTGTCGACGGAAGTCGTGACCGACTGCTGTTGGGGTATGGTCGAAGTATCCGCCTGAATCAACTGGGGTTGGCTTCACTCCAGCAACAGGTGCTTCTTTAAATAAGAAAAATTCAATTTCAGGATGTGTGTAACAAGTAAAGCCAAGTTTTGCAGCCTTATCGAGTGTCCGCTTCAAAACGTTACGTGGATCAACAGGTGATGGAGTTCCATCGGGCAGGCTTATGTCGCAGAAGATGCGAGCGGCGCCGGGCTTTTCAGTGCGCCAAGGCAGAATAGAAAAAGTTGAGGGATCTGGTTTTACCAACATATCTGATTCAGTTCCGCGCGCGAATCCCTCAATCGCTGAACCATCAAATCCAATTCCTTCAGCAAATGCATTTTCTAGTTCCGGAGGCGCAATTGCAACGGATTTTAGAAAGCCAAGAACGTCGGTGAACCAGAGTCTGATAAAGCGGATATCGCGCTCTTCAAGAGTGCGAAGAACAAACTCTTGTTGCTTTGCAACATCGGCAGCGCCTGAGGATGGGGAATTCATGGAGGAGAGTTTGCCTCGTGTTGGTTACGGCAATGTTACGAAAACTTAAGACTGGAAGCTTAAATCATGAACTGTTCTGATGCATCAACATCGGTGCGCGCTGGCACATCACGCGTCACCACAGTATTGGCGCTGATGCGAGCCCCTGTGCCCACGGAGACATTTCCCAGAACTCTCGCACCAGCACCAATGATCACGCTATCGCCGATAGTTGGGTGCCTTTTCCCATTCTCAAAAGTACGGGCACCTAACGTCACATCGTGATAGATCATGACATCGTCACCAATCACGGTTGTTTCGCCGATAACAACTCCCATTCCATGGTCGATAAAGAATCGTCGACCAATTCTTGCGCCAGGATGGATCTCGACACCGGTTGCAGTACGAACCCAGTTCGCATAAAGACGCGCTAACAACTTCAAGCGACTTCGCCACAAAATGTGAGCGAAGCGATGACCCCAGATCGCATGAACGCCTGGATAAGTCAACGCGACTTCAAGTCGACTGCGAGCCGCGGGATCGCGCTGCAACGCAGTGTCGATGTCCTCAATGATGCGCGAGAACACTTAAGCATCCATCAAATCTTGGTAAAGAATCGTTGAGAGATATCTTTCGCCAAAAGAAGGGATGATTACCACGATGTTCTTGCCATCAAATTCACTTCTTTGTGCAACTTGTGCAGCGGCCCAGAGCGCAGCGCCCGATGAGATTCCCGCCAGAATTCCTTCTTCAGATGCAGCTCGACGCGCATACTTCACGGCATCATCTGCAGTCACATCGATAACTTCGTCATAAACACTGCGATCCAAAATTGGTGGAATGAAGTTTGGTCCGATTCCTTGAATCGGGTGCCCGCCAGGTTTTCCACCATTGAGAATTGGAGATGCGGCAGGTTCGACGGCGAAAATCTTGATATCTGCGTTGCGAGATTTCAATACTTGGCCAATGCCAGTAATTGTTCCGCCGGTTCCGATACCAGCCACAACGGCATCAACTTTGCCATCGGTATCGCGCCAAATTTCCTCAGCCGTTGTCTTACGGTGAATCTCTGGGTTGGCTTCATTTTCAAATTGGCGGACAAGGACAGCGCCATTTGCGCCTAATTCCTCCGCCTTTGCAACGGCGCCTTTCATGCCTTCAGTCGCCGGAGTGAGAACCAATTCAGCGCCAAACGCACGTAGCAGAGCACGACGCTCCTTCGACATTGATTCAGGCATCGTCAGAATCGTCTTGTAGCCACGAGCAGCGCCCACCATGGCAAGTGCGATACCGGTATTTCCAGAAGTGGCTTCCACGATTGTGCCGCCCGGCTTGAGCTGACCGCTCTTTTCAGCGGCATCAACCATTGCAATTCCGATGCGATCCTTGACGGTGCTGGTGGGGTTATAAAACTCTAACTTTGCAAAGACCTGAGCCTTTGCGCCATCGGTGATGCGATTGAGCTGGACAAGAGGGGTGTTTCCAAAAACTTCCGTGATGTTCTTGTAAACCTTCACAACTAACTCCTTCTGTGGTTATCGAAATTTAGTAATTGACTTAAGAGCAAAACGCGTAACAGGGGAAAGACTTATGCTGAAAAGAAACTTCAGCGAGATTACTTACAGCAGCCGCATGAATTAGCGCGGCCAAAATCGATTACGCGACGTTGAGTGAAATACCAGAAGCGCATCGAGGTCATAGGGAGAATTTTAATAAATCTCGAGAAATACGCTAATTGCGAATTACTTGCAGATTAAAGCCTCTAGCGCTCTTTCCATCGTGAGGTCATAGGGAGGCGTCGGTCTTTTCCAAACGCAATCGAAGAAACTTTTGTCCCAGGTGGATACTGGCGGCGCTTGTATTCGGCGCGATCCACCATCGTGATCACGCGATCTACGAGTGACTTTTCGAAACCCGCTTTGATGATTTCAGCAGCATCGCCGTTTTTCTCAACGTAGATGTCGAGTAATCGATCCAAGAGTTGGTAGTCAGGCAAGGAATCTGTGTCCTTTTGACCGGGGCGTAGCTCGGCGCTCGGCTCCTTAGTTATGGAGCTCTCGGGAATCGGCGCGACTTCCCCGCGAGATTTGGCTAAGTCATTTCGCCATTTCGCCAAGCGCCAGACATCGACTTTGAAAATATCTTTGATGGGTGCAAATCCTCCGACCGCATCGCCATAAAGGGTTGAGTACCCCACGGCTAACTCGGACTTATTACCCGTAGCAAGAATGAGATGGCCCTCTTGATTCGATATCCCCATCAACAAAGTTCCGCGAACCCGAGCTTGGACATTTTCCTCGGCCACGCCTGCCAATCTTGTGGCTGCGATAAAACTCTGGACGACAGGTTCGATTTCAATGACGCGATAGTCAATTCCTAAATTTCTTGCGAGTTCTTTGGCATCGCTCAACGAATGCTCCGAGGAGTACTTGCTTGGCAAGGAGACTCCATAGACATTTTCTTTTCCAACAGCATCAACGGCAAGAGTTGCAACAAGAGCTGAATCAATTCCGCCAGATAATCCAAGTGCGACGCTCTTAAAGCCATTTTTGCGGATGTAATCTCCGAGTCCCATCACCAGCGCCGACCAGACTTCTTCTTCATCACTTAATCGAGGTGCAATCTCAGAAGGGTTGGAAACCCTATTTGATGGGGCACTTTCGCTGATGAAGACATCAGGCTGCGAACTCTTCATGGCTACGGGAACATCGACGATATCCAGGGCGCTCTTGAATTGCACAGAACGAGCTAGCAATTTCTGATCACTTCCGACGGCAAGTGAATCGCCATCAAAGACTAAGTCATCTTGAGCGCCTGTCATATTGACGTAAATCATGGGAGCGCCAATTTGAACAACTCGACGTTGAACCAGAGCCAGCCGAACATCATCCTTATTGCGCTCATAAGGGCTGCCATTAGGGACTAGAACTATTCCTGGAGTTCGTTTTGCTAGCTCCGCTACCGGGCCCTGGTCCTGCCAGATGTCCTCACAAATGACAACAGCGATATCAACTCCGCGATGGCGAGCAACCAAAGTTCCCTTGCCTTGTCCGAAATTTCGGAATTCATCAAAGACGCCATAGTTAGGCAGGTGATGCTTGATGTATTTCGCTCTGATCTCTCCACCATGAATCAAGGCCACAGCGTTGTGGGGCTTATCTTTTTCATCGAGATAGCCGACAACTACGAGTACTTCACCCGCGCCAAGATCTTTGAGTTCCTTCGCAAGAAGTTGGACTCGATCGATGGAAGCTTTGCGGAAGGCAGGACGTAGCGCCAGATCTTCTACGGGATAGCCCGTAAGAACCATCTCGGGGAAGAGAACCACATCTACTTCGCTCTTCAAGGATTCAGCGACCGCCTCTTTAATCAGCGCAGCATTACCTTCGATATCGCCAACCACAGGATTGACCTGGGCCATGGCGATTCGCAAGGTGGTCAATGCGTCTGTAGGCACAGTTCAAGAGTACCGATAGACTCGCGCCACACATCCCGGGGACCAGCTACTGGCTTCGAGGAAAGGAAGAAATGGCTCGCTTTACTATCGCAGATCTTGCTGCCTGGAAGAAGGCTGGCAAGAAATGGTCGATGCTCACTTCTTACGACGCAGTCACCGCTTCTGTCTTTGATGAAGCTGGCGTTCCTGTCCTTCTTGTCGGCGATAGCGCTGGCAACAATTTCCTCGGCGAAGAGAACACCATCCCCGTCACGGTAGATGAGCTAATTCCGCTGGTTCGAGCTGTAGTTCGAGGCTCCCAGAAAGCACTAGTTATAGCTGATCTCCCCTTTGGTTCATATGAAGTTTCGCCCGAACAAGCCCTCCAAACCGGAATCCGCTTTCTCAAAGAATCCAAAGCCCATGTTGTAAAACTCGAAGGCGGAGTTCGCGTGGTCGAACAGATTAAGACTCTAGTCAAAAATGGCATTCCCGTTATCGGCCATCTCGGAATGACACCACAATCGGTCAACGCTTTTGGCGGTTTCAAAGTGCAAGGTCGCAACCAATCTGGAGATGCGATTTTCAATGATGCGCTGGCTCTTCAAGAAGCAGGTTGCTGCGCCATTGTTTTGGAACTTGTCCCCGCAGAACTCGCAGAAAGAATTACCGATGCGCTATCGATCCCTACCATCGGGATTGGCGCCGGCCACAAATGCGATGCCCAAGTCTTGGTCTGGACCGACCTGATGGGTCTTACCCCCAAGCCACCAAAATTTGCTCGAGCCTACAAAGACCTTCGTGCCGAAATGATTTCTGGGGTGCGCAGTTGGATGGCTGATGTTGAAGGTGGAGCCTTTCCATCTGAGGCCGAGACTTTTCACTAATTTCTCTTCCCAAATAGCGCACCACTCCTAAACTAAGACGTGCGCAAATACGCGATTGATCTAACGCCCCTCAAGAAGTATCGCGATTTCCGACTTCTCTGGAGCGCCGGTCTCTTCTCTTACTTCGGCTCCATGATCACTTTTGTCGCATTGCCCTTTCAGGTCAAAGAGCTCACCAACTCTTATTGGGCGGTAGGACTGATTGGCGCCGTAGAAATCATCCCCCTGATCATCTTTGGTCTTTATGGCGGAGTCCTTGCCGACTACGTCGATCGCAAGAAGATGATCTGGTTAACTGAATTTGGAACTCTCGTTGCAACGGCAATTCTCTTCATCAATGCACTTCGCGACAAGCCCAGCGTCATTTTGATTTTTGTTATAGCCGCAATTTTCGCTGCTCTGAGTGGACTTAAGCGCCCTAGCCAAGATGCGATTTTGCCCCGCCTCGTAAACCACGATGATCTACCCAGTGCCAGTGCGCTCATGAGTTTGCGTTGGCAATTTGGTGGAATCGTTGGACCTTCCGCCGGCGGAATCATCATCGCAAGTTACGGCGCAGGTATGGGTTACTTTGTTGATTGCTGTACCTTCATTATTTCCCTTGCACTTCTCTGGCGAGTCCGTAGCGTTCCACCCATTGGCAAGACCACACCACCTTCGGTTGCAGCTTTGATGGAAGGAATTCGCTATGCCTACAATCGCAAAGATCTTCTCGGTACCTATGTCGTTGATTTAGCCGCCATGTTCTTTGCCATGCCGATGGCCCTCTTTCCATTTTGGGCCGATGCAATTGGTGCCCCGTACGCCCTTGGCTTTTTCTATTCCTCGATAACGATCGGGGCGGTCCTGGTAACTCTCATGAGCGGATGGATGCGCAACTATCCACATCATGGAAGAGCGGTAGTTATAGGGGCTTTGGGTTGGGGCATCGCAATCGTGGTGGCGGGCTCGACTGACTCACTGACATTGGTTATCGCATCGCTCATAATCGCCGGGGCCTTCGATCAAGTCAGCGCCCTCTTCCGAGGCTTTATCTGGAATCAATCCATCCCTGATGAACTACGAGGCCGATTAGCTGGAATCGAAATGCTCTCTTATCTCTTGGGGCCCTTAGGAGGCCAAGCACGTGCTGGAGGAATGGCGGCTATGACGTCGCTACGAACGTCAATCGTTGGCGGTGGTTTGCTCTGTATTGGATTCGTTGCTGCCATTACAGCGATCATGCCGAAGTTCCGGAACTACGACGTTCGAACCAACGAATTTGCCGTCGAACAGGCCAAAATTCGCAAAAATCGGGAAAATTCTTAAAAATTTTTTTCATTACCCTTCGGTAACCTGCATGGCGCAAAACTGCCGAAAAAAGCAAAATTCTTGAAAACTCCACTTTTTACGCATGAAAACCACCCAAAATTGACCCTTGAAAAGTTCAAAAGCACACTTTTTTCAAAAAATGAATTGCGACACGCAGGCCCGTTTTTTTCACAAAATAGTGGAAAGTTTTCCTAATTACTGTCACGATTTGCCTTGAACAGGTTCGGTGACGGATCGAACCATTCTGAAAGGAAATCTACGTGGCTGCAAAGCGTCGTAAGAAAGCTGCTGCTAAGGCAGCACCAAAGCGTCGTCGTAAGAAGGCTGCTGTTAAGGCTGCTCCAAAGCGTCGTCGTAAGAAGGCTGCTTCCAAGAAGGCTGCTGCTCCAAAGAAGCGTCGTCGTAAGAAGGCTGCTTCCAAGAAGGCTGCTGCTCCAAAGAAGCGTCGTCGTAAGAAGGCTGCTAAGTAAGCTAGCGCCAGAATTACAGATAAAGCCCGGCTGCATATGCGCCGGGCTTTTCTCTTTCCCTCAACCTCATCATTTACTTCGCTCGTGTATTTACTTCGCCCGGCTCTCTTCAACAAACTGCTTTCTAAGCTCCTCAGTTACATGCCCAAAGATTCCCGCCAAGGCCTCTTGTTCCTTGACCGATAGTTGGTCGATCAATCTCATGCGGACGCTCTCGACGTGGCTCGGGGCCGCAGAGACAATTGCCTTGAAACCTTTATCTGTCATAACCGCCCAATAACCACGACGATCTTCAACGCACTCTTCGCGGCGAACCCAACCAGCTTTTTCCATTACTTTCATCCGATGCGATAACCGCGACTTGGAGAGCATGGCAAGTTCAGCTAACTCGCTCATCCTCATTCGACGACCTGGGGCATCAGAAAGTTGGGCCATCACTTCATAGTCGGCCATCGTTAAATCATGGCCATCGAGATCGGCATCGAGGGCTTCTAGTAATCGCCGCGAGGCAATGATGTAGGCGCGCCAAGCCTTCATTTCACGTGGGTTTAACCAGCGTGGGGCGCTCTTTCTTGCCATGTCTTTAGAGTACGCGAAAAATCATTTAGTTGAAAGTTGAACAAGATTGCGACACGTTTCAACTAAATGTTGTATTTATACTACATAGCATATATGCTACTTGCAACATGAGTAGGCAACCAGAAGAACCGATCTTCAATCGGATCGAAGAGTTACGCATTGAAAAAGGTCTTTCTCGCCAACAATTCGCTGATGCTGTCGGGGTCCACTATCAAACCGTCGGCTATCTCGAACGCGGTGAGTACAACCCCTCTCTCTCCTTGGCCCTCAAGATTGCCCAAGAGCTCGGCACTGAAGTAGGCACACTCTTCTCATTGACCCCAATTAGAAAAGGAAAGTGAAGATGTCCAAGAAAAACTTCTACATCCTCTGGTTCTCGCCGAGCAAGAGAAGGGCGATCCCGCCCCAGATCAAAGT
>Ga0315899_10009273_pt1 | contig 10562 bp, 8 predicted proteins | sample LakEriMetagenome_2_FD_203518 | JGI IMG/M metagenome (GOLD analysis project Ga0315899, IMG submission 203518) | Freshwater fungal communities from buoy surface, Lake Erie, Ohio, United States - Buoy 4 MA112 | ecosystem: Environmental > Aquatic > Freshwater > Lake | place: USA: Lake Erie, Ohio...
CCAGCGCGGCCCGGATCCGGCGCAGCCCGTCCAGCGTGGCCGCGGCTTCGCGCGCGTCCAGGCCCGCGAGCGCCTCGGCCCGGACCGCGTCCGCGATCGAACGGATCTCGGCCAGCCGGGGCGCCGCCGCGGGCGTCAGGTACAGGCGGTACGCGCGGCGATCGCCGGGGTCGGCGCGACGCTCGACCAGCCCGGCGTCGGCGAGCTGGTCGACCAGCCGGGCGAGCGAGATGGGCTGGATCTCGAGCTGCTCGGCGAGGTCGACCTGCCGCAGCCCTTCCTCGCGCGCGAGCCAGACCAGCGCCCGGGCCTGCGCATAGGTGAGGGCGGCGCCGTCCAGGCGGGCCTGGAATGCACGCCGCATCAGGCGCGCGACGTCGGCGACGAGGAAGCCGGGGTGGTCGTACGAGTCGGGCATCGGCGGGGCAGACGATATGCGACGCTTATCGTATACCCGGCTGCCGATTCCGGGAAGCGGGGCCCCTCCGGGATCAGCGTGCGGCGTCGAGCGCGGCGTCGACGGCGGCGAGGCCCGCCTCGTCGAGCCGCCCGGCCAGCGCATCGAGCCGCAGCCGGTCGAGCAGCAGCCCGACCCGCGCCTGCGCGAGCGCGAGCTCGGCCTGGGCGAAGTCGCCCTCGGCGTTCAGCACGTCGAGCGTCGTGCGGTCGCCGACCTCGTGGCCCGTCCGCGTCGACGCGAGCCGGGCCGCGCTCGCGACGCGCGCCTGCTCGAGCGCATCGGCTCGGGCGGCGCCCGTGGTCAGCCCGAGCCACGCGGCCCGGACTGCGCGCGCGATCTCGCGTCGGGTGCGCTCGAGCTCGGCCTCGGCGCGCTCGACGAGGCGCAGCGCCTCCTCGTGCTTCGCATCGCGCATCCCGCCGGTCCACAGCGGCACGCTGAACTGCACGCCGACCAGGGCCTGGGTCGCGGCGCTCGCGGCGGGACCGAAGTCGCCGCGACCGTCGATGCGGTCGCGAGAGGCCTGCGCGACGAGGTCGACGCTCGCGCCGGCGCCTCGCGCGTGGCGGGCCGCCTCTTCGCGCGCGACCCGCACCGCCGTCTCCCGCGCGAGGACCGCCGGATGCGCGGCCGCCGCGTCAGCGAGCCAGCGCTCGAGCGGCCTGCTCGTGTCGGGCGCCGGCGCCCGGGCCGGTCGGCCCGGCCGCAGCGCGTCCTGCGGCAGGCCGGTCAGGTCGGCGAGCGCGACCGCGCGCAGCTCGCGTTCGGCGTCGGCGGCGAGCCGCTGCGCGCGGACCGCCTCGTGCCGGGCCCGCGCCTCGTGCGTGCCGACCACCGGCGCGTCGCCGATGCGCCAGCGCTCGGTCGCCTCGGCCAGCGCCCGCTCGACCGACGCGCGCTGGCGCTCCGCGACGCGCACCGCCTCCTCGGCGACCGAGAGCTCGAGCCAGCGCTCGGCGGTCCGCAGCATCGCCTGCTGCTCGGCGGCGTGCCACTCGAGCTCCGCGGCCTCGGCGGACAGCTCGAGCTGGCGGGACTGCGCGCGCCGCTCGCCGCTCCACAGCGGCTGCCGCGCGGCGACGGCGACGCGGGTGCTCGGTCCGTCGACCGAGGTGCGGAAGGCGACGCCGTCGGACGCGCCGAACGCGGGCGTCGCGAACCGGGCGCCGTCGACCGAGGTCTCCGAGCGGCCGATGCCCGCACTCGCAGACAGGCCGACCTGCGGCGCCCACAGCGCGGCCGACTGCGCGGTGCGGGTCGCGCCCGCGCCGCGGGCGGCGCGGGCCGCGTCGAGCTCGGCGTCGTGGCCGCGCGCGGCGCGCCACGCATCGACGAGGCCCTGGGCACCGACGGGCGCCGCGGCCGGCAGCGCGAGCGCTGCCGTGATCGCCAGCCGAGCCGGCCAGGCGTGACGGGAGTCTGACCGGGCGCGCATCGCCACCCCCGTCAGGCGCCCGGCTGCACGCCGAGCTTGCGCAGGATCGTCTCGAGCAGGCACCACTTCGTCAGCGCGCTCTGCAGCAGGTTCGCGCCGACGAAGGCGGTGAACGCGAGCCACCACGTGCTGACGTAGACCGGGCTGCCAGGCACGCCGAGCGCGAGCGACAGGAGGATGAAGAGGCCGGCGAACAGACGGACGAGCTGCCAGGTTTTCACGAGGGACTCCCAGGAGGGGTGGAGGCAAGAGCGGGCGCGGCCGCGGGCAAGGAGCGCCGGAACGCCGCGTAGTAGAGGACCGGGATCACGACGAGCGTCAGCAGCGTCGAGACCAGGATCCCGAAGATCAGCGAGATCGCGAGCCCGTTGAAGATCGGGTCGTCGAGGATGAAGAAGGCGCCCAGCATCGCGGCGAGGCCGGTCAGCACGATCGGCTGCGCGCGCGTGACCGCCGAGCGCACGATGGCGTCGGCGAGCGGCACGCCCTCGTCGAGCTGCAGTCGGATGAAGTCGACCAGCAGGATGGAGTTGCGCACGATGATGCCCGCCAGCGCGATCATCCCGATCATGCTGGTCGCGGTGAACTGCGCGCCCAGCAGCGCGTGGCCGGGCAGCACGCCGACGACCGTCAGCGGGATCGGCGCCATGATGATCAGCGGCACCAGGTACGAGCCGAACTGCGCGACCACCAGCAGGTAGATCAGCACCAGGCCGACCGCGTACGCGGCGCCCATGTCGCGGAAGGTCTCGTAGGTGATCTGCCATTCGCCGTCCCACTTGATCGCATACCCGCGGTACGGGTCGTCGGGCTGGCGGACGAAGTACTCGGCGAGCGTGCCGCCGCCGGGCGTCGCGATCGACGCGACCGCGGCGCGGATCGCGAACATCCCGTAGAGCGGGCTGTCGACGCGGCCCGCCATGTCGCCCACGACGTAGGCGACCGGCAGCAGGTCCTTGTGGTGGATCGGCTGTTCGCGCAACGAATCGGTGACGGTCACCAGCTCGCCGACGGGCACGAGTCGGCCCGACGCGGCGCGCACCGCGAGCTGCAGCAGCGCGTCGAGGTCGCCGTGGCGCTCGGCCGGCAGCTGCAGCGTGGCGGCGGCCGGGTACTTGCTGCCGTCGTGCAGGAAAGCGGCCGCCTCGCCGGCGAGCCCCGCGCGCAGCGTGGACACGATCGCCTGCTGCGGCACGCCGAGCATCGCGGCCTTGCGCCGGTCGACGACCAGCAGCGTGCGCGGCGCGTCGGCGATCGCGCTGTCGTCGACGTCGACGATGCCCTCGTGCGCCTGCATCACCGCGCGGACCGCCTTCGCGACCTCGCGCCGGCCCTCTGCCTCGGGGCCGTAGATCTCGGCGACGATCGGCGCGAGCACCGGCGGGCCCGGCGGCACCTCGACCACCTTCACGTTCGCGCCGTGGCGACGGCCGATCTCCTGGAGCGCGGGGCGCACCCGCATCGCGATCGCGTGGCTCTGCTCGTCGCGGTGCGCCTTGTCGACCAGGTTGACCTGCAGGTCGCCGTACTCGCCCCCCGCGCGCAGGTAGTACTGGCGCACGAGGCCGTTGAAGTTGATGGGCGCCGCGGCGCCGGCGTACGACTGCCAGTCGACGACCTCGGGCACGGTCGCCAGGTGCGCGGCCAGCTCGCGCAGCACCGCGTCGGTCCGCTCGAGCGGCGTGCCCGCCGGCATGTCGACGATCACCTGGAACTCGGACTTGTTGTCGAACGGCAGCATCTTCAGCTGCACCAGGCCGAGGACCGGCAGCGCGACCGACCCCGCGATCAGCGCGGCCACGCCGACGCCGAGCAGCAGCCGGTTGCGCGCACCGCGGCGCTCGTCGAGCAGCGGCCGGAACACCCGCGCGAAGACCGGACCGAGCCGCGCGCCGAGCCCGCCCGCGGGCGCATGGGCGTCGCCGCCCGCGTGCGCGCCGGGCACGTGCTTCATCCACAGCCGCGCGAGCCAAGGCGTCACGACGAACGCGATCACCAGCGACAGCACCATGCCGAGGCTCGCGTTGATCGGGATCGGGCCCATGTACGGTCCCATCAGTCCCGAGACGAAGGCCATCGGCAGCAGCGCCGCGATCACCGTCGCGGTCGCGAGGATCGTCGGCCCGCCGACCTCGTCGACCGCCCCAGGGATGATCTCGACGAGCGTGCGCTCCGGGTGCAGCGCCTGGTGGCGGTGGATGTTCTCGACCACCACGATCGCGTCGTCGACCAGGATGCCGATGGAGAAGATCAACGCGAACAGCGACACGCGGTTCAGCGTGAAGCCCCAGGCCCACGACGCGAACAGCGTCGCGGTCAGCGTCAGCACGACCGCGGTGCCGACGATCGCCGCCTCGCGCCGGCCGAGCGCGACGAACACCAGCACGACCACCGACAGCGTCGCGAACGCGAGCTTCTGGATCAGCTTCAGCGCCTTGTCGTTCGCGGTGGCGCCGTAGTTGCGCGTCACGGCGACCTCGACGCCCTGCGGCACCACGGTGTTTCGCAGCGACTCGACGCGCGCCAGCACCGCGTCGGCGACGTCGATCGCGTTCTCGCCGGGTTTCTTGGTGACCGCGATCGTCACCGCGGGATGCTCCGCGGCCGGCCGGCCGTCGCGCGCGGCGGTGCCGTGGCGCACGTGGCGGGCGGGCGGCGGCGGGCCGTCGCGCACGGTCGCGACCTCGCGCAGGAAGACCGGCCGGCCCGCGCGCACGCCGACGACGATCTCCTCGACGTCGCGCGCATCGCGCAGGAATGGGCCGGACTCGACCGCGACCGCGCGGTCGCCGGACACCAGGTCGCCGATCGGCAGGCCGAGGTTGGCCGACTGCAGCGCCTGGCGCAGGTCGGCGACCGTGGTGCCGGTGCCTGCCATCCGCGCGGGGTCCAGCTCGACGTTGATCGCACGACCGGGACCGCCGATCGTCGTCACCTCGCGGGTGCCGCGCACGCGCTTGATCTGCGCCTCGATACTGTGGGCGACCCGCTCCAGGTCCGCGGCGCCCGCGTCAGGGTCGGTCGCGTAAAGCGCCAGCGTCACGATCGGCACGTCGTCGATGCCGCGCGGCTTGACGATCGGCTCGCCGACGCCCAGGCCGCGCGGCAGCCAGTCGGCGTTCGCGCGCAGCGTGTCGTGCAGCCGTACCAGCGCCTCGGTGCGCGGCACGCCGACCTCGAACTGCACCGTCAGCACCGCGACGCCCGGGCGCGAGGTCGACATCACGTGCTCGACGCCGGCGATCTGCGAGAGCACCTGCTCGGCGGGTGTCGCGACGGACTGCTCGACGTCGCGGACCGATGCGCCGGGGAAGGGCACGATCACGTTCGCCATCGTCACGTCGATCTGCGGCTCCTCCTCGCGCGGCGTGACCATCACCGCGAAGAGGCCGAGCAGCAGCGCGACGAGCGCGAGCAGCGGCGTGATCCGCGCCGACTGGAAGGCGCCCGCGATCCGGCCCGACACGCCCATCGCCTGCGTCCGTGGTGTGTTCATGGTCGCTTCCTCAGCGGACCCGCGCCGCGGCCTGCGGATCGGTGGCGACCCGGTCGCCCGCGGCGAGCCCCGCGAGGACCTCGACCTCGTCGCCCGAGGCCGGGCCGAGCCGCACCTGGCGCAGCAGCGGGCGACCCGCCGCGTCGACCACGTAGACGCCGGTGAGCTCGGCGCGACGCACGATCGAGGCGGCCGGCACGTGCAGGCGGGGCGCCGCGGCCTGCGCCGCGTCGGACGGCGCCGCCAGCCAGGCGCGTGCGAACGCGCCCGGGCTCGCGTCGCGGGCCGCGTCGGCAGGCAGGTCCAGGCGCACCTGCACGGTGTGGGTGGCCGGGTCGACGGTCGGCAGCACGGTCGTGCGGGTCGGCACCACCCACCGGCGTTCGCCGGCGCGCGAGGGCAGCTCGACCTTCGTCGCCGCCGCGTCGAGGCCGCGGGTCGCGATGCCCTGGGGCACCGCGACGGTCACGCGCATCGCCGACGGGTCGTAGAGCGTGAGCAGCGGCCGGCCTGGCATCGCCATGTCGCCGAGCGCGACCGGCACCTCCGCGACGACGCCCGCGTACGGGGCCCGCACCAGGTGAAGCCCCGACTGCGTGCGCGCGGCGCCCGCCTGCGCGGCGAGCGCGTCGACCTGGGCCTTCGTCGCCGCGTACTGGGCTTCGGCGCGCTCCAGCGCGGCCTTCGAGATGTACTCCTTCTGGAACAGCTGGCGCTGGCGGTCGAGCTCTCGGCGGGCGACCTCGAGGTTGGCCCGGGTGGCGGCGACCTGGGCGTCGCTGGCGGCCGCCGTCTGCTCGGCCGCCCGCGCGTCGATCCGCGCGAGCAGCTGGCCCGCGCGCACCGCGTCGCCGACCTTGACCTCGATCGCGACGACCGCGCCGGGCACCTGGGCCGCGACCACCGTCTGGCGCACGGCCTCGACCGTGCCGTCCCACGAGACCGTGCGTGCGCCGCCGGAGACGCGCACCGGAACGCTGGCCAGCGCGGCCTGCGGCGCGTCCGCCCGCGCCGGCGCCGAGGCGAGCGTGCCCGCCAGCGCCGCCGCGAGCAGCGCCGCCACCGCCCGACTCCCCGTGTTCCGCTCGATCATCGTCCGACTCCCTGAAGGCTGCGCGACGCCGTGAACGCTGGACACCCGTCGCCGATGGATCTATTATTTGCGCAATCACACAAATACGCAAGAGCCCAATCGGGAGGTTGTGCACATGTCGACGGACGGAAGCGGTATCGTGGTCGCCCCCCGACCCTCGACGTGCACGCCGGCGATGCAGGACCTCCCCCCCGAAGCGATGGAGCAGGTGGCCGCGTACTTCCAGGCCCTGGCCGAGCCCACGCGGCTGCTGATCCTGAACCTGCTGCGCGACGGCGAGCGCAACGTCGGCGAGATCGCGCAGCTGACCGGGTTCACGCCGGCCAACGTGTCGCGCCACCTGTCGCTGCTCGCCGAGCGCGGCATGGTCGCGCGCGAGAGCCGCGGCACCAGCGTCTGGTACCGGATCGCCGATGCGTCGATCTTCGAGCTGTGCGACCTCGTCTGCGGCAGCATCGCGCGCAGCTACGAGCAGACGGCGCGCGAGCGAGCCGCGTTCGTCCGGACGGCGGGGCGGGCGGGGCGGCGCTGACTCCGGGCCGGCGCTGACCCCGGGCGGGCGCGCGAGCGCGTCCGATTTCCCGGCCGGCCCGTCCTGGGGCATCATCCGGCTCGATGACCCCCGGCCTGAAGGGTCGGACATATGATTGTCATCAGCGCTGCCCAGACTGCGCGACTTTCCGAGATCCCCGGAGGCATGATGAAGTTCAGAGCACTGTTCGTCGCCGCGGCGCTCGCCGCGGCTTCCCCCGCGCACGCGCAGGTCGAGATCCAGTGGTGGCACGCGATGCCCGGCGCGCTGGGCGAGTGGGTCAACGGCCTCGCCAAGGACTTCAACGACAGCCAGAAGGCCTACAAGGTGGTGCCGACGTTCAAGGGCACCTACGACGAGACGCTGAACGCCGCGGTCGCCGCGTTCCGTGCGGGCAACGCGCCGCACGTGCTGCAGGTGTTCGAGGTCGGCACCGCGACGATGATGGCGAGCAAGGGCGTCGTCGTGCCGGTCGGCAAGGTGATGGCCGACGCGGGCTACAAGTTCGACCCGGCCGTCTACGTGCCCGCGGTCGCCGGCTACTACACCGCCCCGAACGGCCAGATGCTGAGCTTCCCGCTCAACAGCTCGACCACCGTCTTCCACTACAACAAGGACGCGTTCAAGGCCGCCGGCCTCGACCCGGAGAACCCGCCGAAGACGTGGCCCGAGGTCGCCCGCGCGGCCGCGCTGCTGAAGGCGAGCGGCCACAAGTGCCCGCTCACCACCAGCTGGGTCAGCTGGACGCAGCTCGAGAGCTTCTCGGCCTGGCACAACGTCGAGTTCGCGACCAAGCGCAACGGCTTCAACGGCATGGACGCGCGGCTCGCGTTCAACACGCCGCTGCACGTGCGCCACATCGAGAACCTCGCCAACCTCGCCAAGCAGGGCCTGTTCCACTACAAGGGGCGCTCCGGCTCGGCGGATCCGACCTTCGTGTCCGGCGAGTGCGCGATGTACACCGGCTCGTCGGCCGCCTACGGCAACATCAAGCGCAACGCGAAGTTCGCCGCCGGCATCTCGGCGCTGCCCTACTACCCGGACGTGCCCGGCTCGCCGCAGAACACCGTGATCGGCGGCGCGAGCCTGTGGGTGATGTCCGGCAAGAAGGGCGACGAGTACAAGGGCGTAGCGGCCTTCTTCGATCACCTGAGCAAGGCCGACGTCCAGGCGAAGAGCCACCAGCAGACCGGCTACCTGCCGATCACCACGGCCGCCTTCGAGATGACCGAGCGCAGCGGGTTCTACAAGCAGAACCCGGGCACGGACGTGTCGGTCACGCAGATGATCCGCAAGACCACCGACAAGTCGCGCGGCATCCGCCTCGGCAACCACGTGCAGATCCGCACCATCATCGACGAGGAGCTCGAGCAGGTCTGGGCCGGCAAGAAGTCGGCGAAGGACGCCCTGGATGCCGCGGTCAAGCGCGGCAACGAGCAGCTCGAGCGCTTCGAGAAGGCGAACAAGACCTGACGAGGCCGCGGCCGGGGCCCGCGCCCCGGCCCGTCGCCCCCCGTCGAGGCGCCGCGCCGCGCCGTCGCGACGCCGGGGCGCACGACCGCCCGCACCCGTGTCAGTCGAGAAACGCGTCCGATTCCGCAGCCGCTGGCTGCCCTACCTGCTGATCGCGCCGCAGATGGCGATCGTGCTGGTGTTCTTCTTCTGGCCGGCCACGCAGGCGCTCTGGCAGAGCGTGCTGTCCCAGGACGCCTTCGGCACCTCGACGCAGTTCGTCGGCCTGGAGAACTTCCAGCGGCTGTTCGCCGACGACACCTACCTCGCGTCGTTCCGCACGACGGCGGTCTTCTCCGCGCTGGTGGCCGGCGTGGGCCTGTCGGTCTCGTTGCTGCTCGCCGTGATGGCCGACCGCGTGCTGCAGGGCACGCGCATCTACCAGACGCTGCTGGTGTGGCCGTACGCGGTCGCGCCCGCGATCGCGGGCGTGTTCTGGCTCTTCATGTTCGCGCCGTCGATCGGCGTGGTCAGCTGGGCGCTGAACGAGATCGGCTTCGACTGGAACCACCTGCTCGACGGGCACGACGCGATGGCGCTGATCGTGATGGCCGCGGTCTGGAAGCAGATCTCGTACAACTTCCTGTTCTTCCTCGCCGGCCTGCAGTCGATCCCGAAGAGCCTGATCGAGGCGGCGGCGATCGACGGCGCGCGGCCGTGGCGACGCTTCTGGACCATCGTGTTCCCGCTGCTGTCGCCGACCACCTTCTTCCTGCTCGTCATCAACATCGTCTACGTGTTCATCGACACGTTCGCGATCGTCGACGCCTCGACCCAGGGCGGACCGGGCAAGGACACGGCGATCCTCGTCTACAAGATCTACTACGACGGGTTCAAGGCGCTCGACCTCGGCGGCTCGGCCGCGCAGTCGGTGGTGCTGATGGTGATCCTCGTCGCGCTGACGGCGATCCAGTTCCGGTACGTCGAGCGCAAGGTCCAGTACTGAGATGGTCGAGCGCCGCCCCGGACTGAACCTGCTCGCGCACCTCGTGCTGGTGCTGGGCGTGGCGATCGTCGCGTTCCCGCTGTGGCTGACCTTCGTCGCCTCGACGCAGACCGCCGAGCAGATCGTCCAGAACCGGCCGATGTCGCTGCTGCCGGGCGACCACATGCTCGAGACCTATCGCGCGGCGCTCTTCGGCGGCAAGACCAGCTACGGCAGCACGCTCCCCCCGGTGTGGCCGATGCTGTGGACGAGCTTCGTCTCGGCGATGACGATCGCGATCGGCAAGATCGTGATCTCGCTGCTGTCGGCGTTCGCGTTCGTGTACTTCCGCTTCCCCGGTCGCGCGCTGTGCTTCTGGATGGTGTTCGTCACGCTGATGCTGCCGGTCGAGGTGCGGATCGGGCCGACCTACGAGGTGGTGTCCAACCTCGGGATGCTGAACACCTACGCGGGCCTGACGGTGCCGCTGATCGCGTCGGCGACCGCGACCTTCCTGTTCCGGCAGTTCTTCCTCACCGTGCCGGACGAGCTGGTGGAGGCCGCGCGCATCGACGGCGCCGGTCCGATGCGGTTCTTCCGCGACACGCTGCTGCCGCTGTCGGTCACCAGCATCGCGGCGCTGTTCGTGATCCAGTTCATCTACGGCTGGAACCAGTACCTGTGGCCGCTGCTGGTCGCCACCGACGAATCGATGTATCCGGTGGTGATGGGCATCAAGCGGATGATCGTCGGCGGCGACGCCGCGACCGAGTGGAACGTCGTGATGGCCACCGCGCTGCTCGCGATGATCCCGCCGGCGCTGGTGGTGCTGCTGATGCAGCGCTGGTTCGTCAAGGGTCTTGTCGATTCGGAGAAGTGACGTGGGGGCGCTGTCGATCCGCGACGTGGTCAAGGAGTACGGGCGCGGCGCCCAGGCGAACCGCGTGATCCACGGGGTCTCCGCCGAGATCGCCGACGGCGAGTTCATCGTGATCGTCGGACCTTCGGGCTGCGGCAAGAGCACGCTGCTGCGGATGGTGGCCGGGCTCGAGGAGATCAGCGGCGGCGAGATCGCGATCGGCGGACGGGTGGTCAACGACGTCGAGCCC
>Ga0315899_10009276_pt1 | contig 10560 bp, 9 predicted proteins | sample LakEriMetagenome_2_FD_203518 | JGI IMG/M metagenome (GOLD analysis project Ga0315899, IMG submission 203518) | Freshwater fungal communities from buoy surface, Lake Erie, Ohio, United States - Buoy 4 MA112 | ecosystem: Environmental > Aquatic > Freshwater > Lake | place: USA: Lake Erie, Ohio...
ACATCGCATCATTTGCGGCGGAACACACACACACACCATTTGAGGAGGGGGGAGGGCTGGAAAGAGTCAAGCACCCACTGAGATTCAGCAGACAGACGCCACTCGAGAGCTGAAGAACAACGCAGATCATTAGTGGTACAGATTAAAAAAATTAGGAATATTTTACTTAGGATACCTCAAGACTATTTGTACACCTTCGGTATGGCTACCAGAACAAATGTTGTGTCAGTCTACTGGTACAAATTCTTGTACCTGCAGATCCACGCCACGCGGATATTTCGGAGCTTCGGTATCCCCACATGTCTCCGTCAAGGTTGCTGGAGAGAGGAGGTAAGGGTAAGAGAAGGAGAGGGGAAGCCAGTGTGAGGGAAGGGTTTTTTATTTTATAGCTCAGAGAGAGAAAAAAGGACACAACCCGTAATTACCCTAAACCCTAAACAGTCTTGTTACCTGGACGCTAGACATAATATACTTGTATATTTACTGAAGCATTGAAGAGATTTTTTTTTCCCTCGGTACGTTCGTTACGCTTGTGACATGCGAGGCGAACTGTTTGTATTCGCGACTGTTCATATGCAGCATGGATGATAGCACATAGCATTATTATCATATATTATTATTATTACACTATCATGAAGTTTGTTATTATCCTATCTAATCATTATCTATGCGCGACTGTTCGTATGCTGCATGGACGATGGCACATATCATGATTATTACATGTATGATTATTTATAATCAGCACATGTAATATAATCATCATTTCATTACATTATGCATGCCGAGGTTATGGCACATAGCTCTGCACGTCCAAGTTCGCGTTGCACATGTACTGACTTATGCACGAACTTGCAAAAACTGTTCTGTTGGAACAGAGGACACAAAGAAGTAAAACAGGCCTGGCTTCTTGGGTGGCAGAAGGGTTCAGGGGTTAGCGTTAAGTTAAGACAAGGTTCACTGAACCCTAGAACCTTCGAAGGCTAGGTTATGGTAAAGTGAGCGCACAGGTGGCAGAGGCCTATTGGGGTTTAGGGGATATGGATAAGACAAGGTCTGGGTTAAGGAACAAGGTAGGTGTTAGGCGTTCTGGTTAAGACAAAGGCAGGAGAAGTGGCAACCTGGCATCAGATGTGGCGGAGGCCTCCATGAAAGTCAAGTCCAGGCGCTTGGAGTCCGCTGACAGACGCCATTCCTCTGAAATTGAGTGCGCGCGCGCATGAGAGGGCGTGCATGTGAGTCGACTATGTCTGCCCAATTGTGTATGTATATATGTAACGCTCCCATCTGCATACACACACCGTTGGTCCAGTTGGGCCGGTAAGCAAGGGAGCAAAGAGATTCAGCGAGGAGAGATTCAGAAGAATCCACCAGTTGCTCAGACCATCGGCATGCGCTTGCCTACGGCATCAGGTCGCACGCCCGAGCATGGTATGCAGGTACGTGTGCGTTCGCTCACGCGCATGCATGCATGCAGGCGCACGTTCGTGTTGTCCACACCGGCGGCATTAGCGCGCCATTCGGTGACAGACGTGTAGCCACAGCGCTTCAAGGAGTAAGAAGACGACGGGGCGGCGGAATACATGTGCATGCCTGCACTCATCATCGAGCCCAGTGCAACCAATGCAGCTCCGGCATATATGAGAGCCATTGTGTGGCTCTTCTTGTCTGCGGAGGTGGCATCAGCGTGCAGCTGGAAGCAGACGGGGGGCGGTCCTATGGCAACATCGCTGCCCGCAGACGGAAACGACGAAGCGATGCGCGAAGTCGCAGTCTTGGGCGCCTTGGAGGGCGAAAAGGGCGAGGCTGGAGCTTGCACTCTCACGTTGGGCTCCTGGGAAAGATAGAGATAGCAGGGTGAATCCTGGCGCTCCGTTGATGCATGCGGCCACACACGCACGGCGCATCGGGGCGTGCACGCGGACAGACAAAAACATACGCCAGGGCCCACGTGCAAGCAGCGACCTGGATAGCGGAAAGGGCGCGGCGATTGCGTGTACGCAGGGCCGGAGGGCTGTTGATGGGGGCGTCGGAGGCGACCGTAAACGCCATTGGCAATCGTTTCTGTGCGCTCGCTGCGAACGGCACTCGAGGCACTTTTCTCTTCGACTTTCAACTTTGTGAACGGCACTTTCTCTCACTAACTGGATGGTTTTTTAGTCATCTCTTCTTCCCTGTGTCCTTTATTTTACGTTTACACATGTGCGGGACCGTGACCTCGCCGCTGGGCAGTCAACGCCTGTAGACAAATATGCCAGCGCAAGGAGCCAACAGCAACAAAGGAGGGGTGCAGGGTCTTCTCGACCTGCTGAAGGAGGCAGGTGCGACCGGAACCGCTACTGCCATTGCTGCTTGCGTGAAAATCGCCGGCCGAACTGGGGCACCCTTTTCACGGTGGTGGTGCCTCTGCGCTCTGCCACCTCCAGGCACGGACAGAGAAGACTGCAGACGCTTTGGCTCGGTCAAGCGGTTTTGCCACAACTTGAAATGCGCCAACTACGGGATTGTCCAGCTCGTGCGGCCCAACGGTATGCCCGTCGCGTGTGCGCACGGGAACAGGCGCCCATTGCACGTCCCGCTAGCGCACCGCGTTGGTGCTGTCTCGTGTGACCCTGCACGTTCCTCGTGCATTGTTGCCGCTCGCGCTTTGGCAGCCCGGCACATGTGCAAGTACCTGGGGAAGGGCTGTTCAAAGCCACTGCTACGACAGGCTCCATCCTCGCAGTGGCAGCGGCTGGTAGAGAATGAATCATGCGAGCAGCTCCACGAGGATGGCCTCATGTCTGCCGGTGATGCCCTTATGAAATGTAGCACGGCGCATCGCGATCGCGAGGTCTTTGTGCGTGCGCTGAAACTGATGTCGCGCATTACGCACAGCTCCAGCATGGCGCAAACAAGAGCCGCTGCCAGCTCCCGGTCCATACAGCACCTACGGGAGCGGCACCAAGTCGATTGTAGGTACGTCGTTCGGGCCCACGTCTCTACGGCATGGCCCGTTCCCACTCGACACTGGTTGTGTTGCGTTTTCTTGGTTGTCGCTCTCCCCTACGAGGGTGACGTGACGCGCCCGGGTGCCAACGAAAGGTAGGTTGAAAGTGCACCCTCTGCCCGGGCGCCCCCCTGCCCGGGGGCGCCCGGGCAGAGGGTGCACGCATGCCAGGTCCAGGCGGTCCGTGTGAGCCGGGCAGGGGGCGCCCGGGCAGAGGGTGCATGCATGCCAGGTCCAGGCGGTTCCGTGTGAGCCAGTCACCTTGACAGATTTGATGGCCTTCAACTGATGCCCGCTCGCCCCGCAGATGCAGGCGAACAGGCCCTCCTCCGAAGTTCGCGTTCTTCGTCGGTTGCTGACTATTTGGACAAGCCGCACCGTGAGTACTACAATGAAGAAGCGCAGGAAGGCACGAAGACAAACCGGTCGCAGAGCAGTCTGGGCAGTGAAAGGTCTGGTAGCGTAGGAAATGTGAGACGTGGATCGACGACGTCGCCTGATCCAGGTATTGATGCTCCCCTGTCCCGGCCTGTTTTCATGTTGAAGCGCACAGATGCTGGAGTGAGTGACGCGAAGGGGTGAACAGGCAGCATTTCGCAGAGATCACCAAGTGATCGAAGAAGCAGCGCTTCGGCGTCCATGCAACACGGCGGTAACAGTCGACCAAACAGCGCGGAACCTAGCCAACTAGTGCGCAGTCAACCGCTGAGACCACACTCGGCTTTATCTTCTTTTGGCTCTCAACCCTCCCTAGTTCGGCCCCAATCTGCAATGGCTCGGCCCCAATCTGCCATGGCAGTTCGGCCCCAATCTGCCATGGCAGAGCTGCATGGCGGTAAGCCGGCCCGAGCGCGCATGCAGGATTGGAAGGGCGGTGAGCATGACTTCACTTCGGACCTGAACAAGCATGGACGTCCCGAAAGTTCCGTAACTGGGTGTAGCCCAGTCTCAGCTCTCAGCACACGGCAGGTTGTCACACAGGAAGCAGCAGGTTGGATCCAAGCTGGCGCACCGAAAATCGATGTGAGCGCTGGCTGCATTGTGCCGAAAAAAATCGGCCTGGCTCCAGAAACGGCCACCCATGATTTCTCAGCTTCCAGCCCCAATTATGCCCTCAAGCTCAAGCTCCGCGAAATCATCGAGGAAAAGTCGATCGTCGAAGAGGATGAAGCGAGGGCAAAAGGAAAGCGTTGGCAAGACGACGTCATCACGCCCTCTCGTCCTGTGAAATGCAGGGAAATCAGCACGGGCGAGCTGAAGGTGGCTGCCACTGAAAGTGAGACGGTGGCGTTCATGAAATGGTCAGAAAAACAACGTTGGGGCCGCCCAGCGAGCGCGGTGCGGCGAATGGACGTAATCAATACAGTATCCAGGTTCGAGCGCGATCCCGGCATGCTGCCGCGCCCGAGCTCAGCGAGCACAAAATTACGACCCAGCAGTGCAATGAGGCCAAGTCTGACAGTTCGCCCAAAGAGTGCAGACGTTGCAGCAACCACAGATTCCGAACGGGAGCAGCAGATGGTGCCAGCAAACGCGGCAGCAAACAAAGTGAACACAAATGAAGTAAAGCGCCCAGCCACTGCTAGGAGGGGAAGCAACAAAAGTGATTACCAAATGAGCATGTGCACTCTCTCAAAACCTGCGGGGCTAGCAAGACCACTTTCAGCCCCACCACGCCAAGTTTCCATCGCTGGTCTTGCAAGCGGCGGGGTCATAGCTCTTAAAACATCACTAATACCGCCGAAGAGTCGAGGACAAATGCGTCAGGCAGCATTGCAATTTGATAGACCACAAGACTTGGCAGTTGGATCATTACGAAAAGAGGTTTCTGTTCAAGCAGGAGCGGGCCCGAACTTGATGTCGGCCTGGGTGGGTTTGACGCGCTTTGACGCCAGCGCCGTCGGGGCGCACCGCAGCGACAGGGCAGGGGGTGCGGGACAGCATCCGGAAGGGGGCGGCGTCTCGTGGCCACTCTCAGCACCTCAACGAGAGGAGCAGTTCCCCGGCACAAAGCCAGGCATTGAAAACGCCCAATTGCTTGTTAGTCCCGGTCGACGCGGCCTATCGAGCAGGCACCGTGAGAAGCTCAGGCTGGCCGAGAGTTTGAACATGAAGTTTTCGCAGCATCAGATTAAGTACGAACTGATGGATCCAAACATTTCGCCAGTGTCTTCAGTTGCAGAAGCAGGTGGAGAGCAGAGCTTACAGAACTCACCCACAGGTTATCAAACACACCAGGAGAATCTTGTCAAGTCTGCAATGCATGTGTGCGATCAGCTGCAGGGCAGGGTAGAGTGGCGACCTGATGAAAACTCTGTTCCAGCAACCAGTCGACGGTCCTCACTCAAGAGCGTCAAGAGCGAGGGACCATGGGATATTTTGCAGCTTGATGCAAATACTCCTCTTGCTCTTAGCCCGGGCAGCCCAAAAAAAGATCCTTCGCTCGTGGTTTTAAAGGACGTTGAAGAGGATGAAGGAGCGGAAGTGTCTTTTAGTTCGGCAGAGGATGGGCAACTTGAAACGCAGGACACAAAAGAACGTGAAGATCTAGATCAAAGCAACGCGCAAATGATAGGCACAGAAGACAAACACGCCGAAGAGGGAGGACGGCTGTCGGTAATCGACACCGGCAGTGATCATAGGGAGGATGTGTCTGCAATTGCCAGCAGCGATGGCGCAAGGGCGTCAGAAAAGGTGGCTGCTCCGGCAATCGAGGTCGAGGTTGACATGCCAAAGGGGCCTTCTCCCCAGACACAGGCGGGGACAAAGACGAGAGCACTCGAGAAGCCGAATTCCGTCGACGGTCATGATGGTGCCAAAGAAAGGCTGCAGGATTCGGGTGAATATGCGCTCTTAGCAGCGCTTGAGAAGGACAGATTTAGGAGAGGTGGAGAGGTGGAGACTTTGGCAAGACACGGCGAGGACGATGAGAGGCAAACAACTCCCTCCAGTTCAATCCTTTCCGAAGGACACGTATGTCCAGTGCTTCAGGATCGTTCGCAGCAAACGCCAGAACCGACGTCATTTGACAAACTTCATAGCGAGCTAGTTGGGGACATCGACGTGATAGAACGACGAATCATGCTTCAGACGGATATTGAACACCTTGCTCTTCTGACCGAGCAGGAGAAAATGAACAAGAATCAGACGGTCTCCCACGACTTTGACTACAGATTCCTGAGCCGGGGAGTGAACATGAGCAACACTTGCAACCTGAAATCCATGATTCAAGGTCCCGTGATGGAAGGTGTGATTTGTGAAAGGAGTTTCGGTGAGGAGTCATTATCGCAGGCGTCCTGGGAACAGGAGGACGCCTCACAGTCTGTGAGGGAGCAACTTGAAAACCTTGATCAATTGCAATTGTCAGGTACGATGGCATCTGCTTGCACCTCTGCAGGAAAGTCTACACTTCAGCGCTGAGCATACGGAACTAACTTCCTGGAATGTTGACAGCCACGAACTTCAGGTTTTTGGGTCCAGATGGTTCGCACCCTAGTCATCTTGTGACCGGGCTGAATGCGCAGGCAAAGATTGGATGGGAGACAACATTCGCCTCCGAAGTCTTGAGTAAGCAAAATATCAACCATTCCCACACCCTAATCCTTACACCCTGAATTCTGCCCCTAAACCATAAATGAGCTATGCGGTGATGATATTAAGGCAGAGGTGAGGATCATCGGCAAGCTTTTTAAGTTGTAGCGTAGGAGCAGAGGATTCGCTGAATTTTTTCGAATGAGCCAACATCTGTAAGCTACTTTCCCAGAAGATGACCTCAAATTTAGCGAATCATATGCTTAGCTCTACCATTCGCGCAGCTACTGACAGTAATCATCTCTGGACTTGATGAATTGACTGCTCGAGAACAGGGTCTTTTCATTTCTACTTCCTCCGTCTTTTCCTGTCCCTCGTCATGTCGTCTACCCGTTTCTCTCCTTCTCCCTCTCATACCTCTTTCTTTCTAAATCTGCAGGACTCAACCGAGAGAAATTGACCGGAGAACTGATGCCGCTGGAATACTATAAAAAAGTGTTGTCTGGCAACATCCACGTGGCGCATCGCATGGTGGAGGAGTGCGCACAGGGCGTCCTAAAGGCCAAACTCAGTAATACAGTACACGCATGCACACAGACACACACACACACAGACACACACACACACACACACACACACACACACACACACACACACACACACACACACACACACACACACACACACACACACACACATGTACACACACACGTGCGCACACACACAGAACACGCGTGTGAGAACTCACACTCACTCTCACGCTCACACTCACGCGCCCCTTCACAGACGCTTACTCACACGCATACACATGGTGCTATTATTATTATTTCCTGGCGCGCGCGTGTAACTGCCCAATAGAGCTCGGCTCAAGTGAGGGTTTAGGGTTTAGGATTTGTGGGCTGGCGCGCGCGTGTGCCTGTCCGCTAGTGCTCAACTCAAGAGAGGGTTTAGGGTTGAGGGTTGCGGGTTAATCCGCTTTGTTTCAAGTTGTGGATGCCTCCCACATGTTCATGCCGCATGTTTGATGGTCTGATTTTCTAATTCTCTTCAGTCGTAAGCAACAAAATCACCAATCGGTATCTTCGGACCAAGGACCCGTACACGGGAAATCCCACCCTAGACAGGTTTCCCTTTTTGGCCACATTCTGCATAAAAAGGCCGGTCTGCACTGAGATGAACTGCCGATATTCGTGTGACTGTCAGTAAGCATTTGCAGCAACAGTGCATGCCGTCACATGTAGAGAGTGATTGCAAGCGTGAGCATTCATTCTCTTCATATTGCATGTTTGTTCAATAAACCTGCAGCGCCAGGAGTCATCGATCTGCAGGCTGAGTCTGTGGTCTCCTCGACAGGTTCTACGACGGCGTGTATGCAAGAACGCTGCTTGCTCGAAAGTATCGATTTTGGCAGGACTTTGTCGTGGACCGCAATAATCTCAACGCTATGCAAAGGCGCGTCTGCGCCAATCGATACTATGGTGACAACACATAGCGGCAATTATAAATAGCGGCATTGTGCATGCAGCAGTTGCGGTGTTGGTAGTAATCATCGGTATGTGATCGAGATTCTTTTTGCCTTGGTACAGACATGCCGGGGCAGGGATGGTATGAAGTTACAAGAGCTCAGCTGAGTGGTGGCACTGACTCTCCGAACGAAAAAAACGACAGGCGTTGCAGACACATTCCCGCGCAATCAGCCAATTACACCTCTGCGTGTGTCACTTGCAGCGGAGCTTGCTAAGAGGGAGAGGATCAGGGAAAGAGAGAGACAGGCGCAGAATGAAGTCGTGAGGATATCACAGCAAGGTCGCCCGAAGAATGTGTCTTGACATCGTAGAAGCTAAACCCTCAACCCTAAACCATAGACAATGTGTCTTGACGTCGTAGAAGCTTGAGGGCCTAAACGGGGAATTACTCTAGTTGTTGATACTGGATTGCCATAGAATATCCAGCGTACAGCTTTGATATTTGATTCGCCGTCAACCTAGTGACAATACCGCTACAATGCATGTGTGAAATAGGAGTGGAAGAAGATGGGGGCGGAGTCTACACGCACGGAGGAAAGACGGAAAGGGAGTGTGCGTAAATATATTTTTTTCCTTGGGAGCACCACACGGACGGGACGCGGGCCAGTCATACCGTGTTCCTTGGAAAATGTGATTAATAGGCACGTGGTCGTAGGTGTATGCTTAACATAATATGTATTAGGCCGTGCGCGAAGAGGCTCCAGCAATTGTGTGATCAATGTATTTTATTCATTCAAGGGCCAGTCGAGAAACACCTTACGCCACAGTCTACACAGTCTGCCAGATTATCACTGCCGCACCCCACGTTATCATGGGCCGTAATTGTCTGTCAAAGAGCCATATCAACTCGGCCGTCTCTCTCGCAATCACAAAGATGTACTGACGTTCTCGTTCCGTCCCTTGTCGCAGCTAGCTGAGGCCGCACAAAATTATAAGTTCTCTCCACCGATGTTAAGAGTTGAGTGGCGTGTCGCGAGATTGCGACTCGAACAGCAGCAAAGAACTCGGCAAGAAACACAGCCCTATTGCGATGGTGAAAACGACCGCGAGATACCGAGATCCGGATCTCAAAGCGACGGGATCGGCATGCACATGAAAAAAGAGCGTTTCTTTTTCTTGGTCTGAGCAACTCCCACTACCCTGCTGAGGGCAGCATCCGTTTCCTCCTCGTCGCTGCTGTACACACCCGCATCATTCTCAGTATGCGCCGCCTCACGCGAAGTGGAGACACCCGCAGGATTTCCCGTGAGCTCCGCCTTAATCTTTTCAAATCGCTGATTGGCCTCCTTCTTCTGGAGGGCAGCAGAAGCCTTGTCAAACACCTTGTCTTTCTCCAGGCGGATGATGTTGGCGAGATCTTGGTCTAGTGTGTTCCTCGCTTCAACCAGAAGTTTGAGTGCCGTGGAGGCATCGACGGTTTTGGCATGGTTCTGGGATTGGAGGCGATCCACCTTTGCCTGCACATTGTGGAAGCCAGTCGACGACCAGATAGGCGCAAAATCTCGTTGTTGAAGCTTCTCCTGCACCATTGCTCGGGTTTTCCTGGCCTTCTCTGCGACCTGCTGGTTGAGTTGAGGTTGCTGTAGAAGCATAGTCAAAAGGTCGTGTGCCTGCAGTAGCCCCTCCTCAAGGCGTTTCTCAGAAAATTCCGGAGATCTCTCATCGTCTACCCCGGCATACAGCAGCTCCGAGTAGCTCAGGATGATGACGTCGGATGCAGGATCAACAGCAAGAGCCGCCTCAAACTGCTGCTGGGCCGCCTTGCGCTGCCCGACGTTACTAAGGAAGCATCCGTATATCCGCAGCACTTCGGGATTGTCGGGATCCTCTTGCACTGCTGCCTGGCATTCTGCAAGGGCGCCCCTGAGATCGGGAGGATCTCGCCTGAGCGCCTCGCTCGTGCGCTTCAAGAGGAGGATGCCCCGCTTCGCTGCTGCATCGCAATGCTTGACTGGCATTTATTGTTCCAGTGTCACACGTTACGAATTAACCGTACAAATTGATCGGACAGTATGTCCTTGCAGTGCGCCCGCTGCGGCGAATTGCAAAGCAAGGTCGACGACCTGCAGCGCATCATCAATCGTGGCGCCCATCAGCACGCAGACGGCATGGACCTCATGCGAGAGATGCAGGTACATGGTGCTGCATCAGTGACCAACTGTTAGTTGCGCCGCTGCAGCTTCTGATGCCATCACTCTGATGCCATCGCGATGGCAGCAAGGGCACAACGACGCAGTGCGAGTCCTGCAGTTCCGGATCGCCTCTCTCGAGACAGAAGTCAAGCAGTGGGAGGAAGACTCAGCTGGTGTTCCCATCATGAAAGAGCGGCTTCGGCAGTGCGAGCAAGAATGTGCCGATTTGGTTAAGAATTGCTAATTGGAGAGGCAGAGGGAGAGGGAGAGGAGAGGAAGAGAGTGAGGGAGAGAGAGAGAGGGAGATTGAGGGAGGAAGTGTGAGCGATGGGATCGCACGCGCGCGCTCGCTCGCTCGCTCGCTCGCTCGCTCGCTCGCTCTCTC
>Ga0315899_10009277_pt1 | contig 10560 bp, 15 predicted proteins | sample LakEriMetagenome_2_FD_203518 | JGI IMG/M metagenome (GOLD analysis project Ga0315899, IMG submission 203518) | Freshwater fungal communities from buoy surface, Lake Erie, Ohio, United States - Buoy 4 MA112 | ecosystem: Environmental > Aquatic > Freshwater > Lake | place: USA: Lake Erie, Ohio...
CGGGTGAGCGTGTTGGCCCCTCGGAGGCGGCACTCATGACCAAGATGAGCATGAAGCCCTTCCTCTACGGTCTGAAGGTGACGCACGTCTTCGACGGCGAGGGCATGGTTGACCCCGCTGTGCTCGACATTGACAACGAGGACATCAGGGCGTGCTTCAAGCAGGCCATGGGCAACGTGGCTGCCGTGGGTCTCAAGATCGGATACCCCGTCGCCCCTGCGGTCCCGCACATGTTCGTCAACGCCTTCCGCAACCTCGTCGCCCTTACGCTCGAGACCTCGATCGACTTCAAGCAGGTGACTTTCCTTGCTATAATTAAATCGGCACGCGCCCACTTCCTTCCCTGAGAGAACACATTCAAATATTATCTCGGTGTATGTGCCCACATCCTTTCCCCTCCTGGCGTGTGTATGCCTCTGCTTAGAAGTTGGTGCGCAATTTTTTTTATTATTATTATTGCCTCTGTGGGTAGAAGTTGGTGCGCAGATTGCGCCTCATTATGTGCCTGTTTCTACAATGGAAAGAACATGTTCTGCGTTCCGTTGGTCGGCCTGCACGTGTGGGCTATATACACATATGTATATGTATCCAACGACGTCATCACACACACACACACGCGACACTAGCTCTGCTACACACACACACTATAGATATAGATATAGATATAGATATATATATGTATACGCACACACACACAAACACACACACACACATTCCCTAAACCCTAAAGTCTATTGCGCCTACCTTGGCGCCACGCGTGCGCGTGTGTGTAGGTGAACGCGCTCTTGTGGCTGTTGCTAATGTGTTACAAACTTGTTGCTAACGCACTCTGGTGCTCTTGTGTGTTGCTAATGTGTTACAAACGTGTTGCTAACGCTGTTGCTAATGTGTTACAAACGTGTTGCTAACGCACTCTGGTGCTCTGTTGGCTCGCGCTCCCTCACTCCCTCTCTCGCAGGCCGAGGAGCTCAAGGACCGCGTCAAGAACCCCGGAAAGTATGGCGGCGGCGGCGGTGGCGGCGGTGCTGCTGCCCCCGCTGCTGCGGCCAAGGCTGCCCCCGCGGCTGCGGCAAAGGCCCCGGAGCCCGAGCCGGAGGAGGACATGGGCTTCTCTCTGTTCGACTAAATGGTCTATTCTTGACTGGGCTATGTCATATCATTATAGAATGTGTTCGCTGCAGAATGTGTTCTCTATTGACTGTGTCATATCACTCGCGACTAAATGGTTAATATTTGGCTGGATGAAAAGGCGTATTCTTGACCTAATAAACGAGAATCTCAATGGGAGACTTGGGTCTTGACGGACCGAAAAGGTCACACCCAGCGACACCCGAAATTCCCCACGAGAAGAGATCCACACGGGGAAAATGCGCGCTCCAGGAGTTGGTGTTTGTGGCTAGAACGGCAGTTGGTGTTGTTGCGTGGACCATATATGACTCAATCATGATGTGCGGAGATGACGAGGGGATATTTAGTCCTGAGGAGGAGGACTTGTCCTTGACCTCCTAGACACATACACTCTGATCCGTTGACTCTCCCCAAGACGCCACGTTGGATGTGTCCGATGGGCACGCGTCGTAGTTTGTATGGGACGTGAGTTAGGAACACGGGCGTAACGAGGAAGTTCTTTAAGAGAGAAAGTGTGTTGTTTATTGGTGCTCGATTCAGTAACACCAGCGGATGGATACGCCAGCCGAGGCCGCGTGGTTGTGTACATGATGTGTGCGTGTGTGTATGTGAATGTGTGCTCTGACGTTCTCGGGGCTCTCAGCATCTCTCTCAGCCTAATCGGAAACGAAACTTAGTTTCCTCTCCTCTCTCGTGGTCCTGACGCACCCTCACGGCGGCGGCGACGCTCTGTGCTGGGGTGCGACGCGAAGACGAAGGCATTGAGAGAAGACAAACTAATGTATTACCAACAACAACCTTCTGTTTATCTCCCTTTTTTTCGTGCACGAGGCGCCCGAGGTCCCGTGACCTCCACAGTCCATGTCACCTAGATACAATATATCACAGTTACACTGGCACGCCAACCCAACAAAGAGAGAGAGACCTGGACGGAGATGCGGCGCATGAGGATCATGTTCCAGTTTCTCTGGCCGCTCCAGTTGTCGTCGTACTCGGAGATGGATCCGCAGATGGCAAAGCCAGCATTGTTGCGCGCATTCATGAGCACCGCGTCGGTCACATGCCCGCCGACGTTGTCGAAGTAGCCCGTGATGCCTTGCGGCGCGAAGCTGGCGATTTCCTGCTGCACGTCCTGCGTCTTGTAGTTTATGACCTTATCGAAGCCGAGCTTGTCTTTCATCCATGCGCACTTGGCAGCGGACCCCGCGATGCCCACCACCTTTGCGCCCTTGAGCTTGGACAGCTGGCCCACGAGCGACCCCACGGCTCCTGCCGCACCAGAGACTGAAGAGGCCACTACAATGTCCTCTGGTCCCGGTTGAATCATCTGTGTGTGTTGTTATCCCAAAATCATCATTTTGTCAACATGTTCACTCCACTATTAGTAGCGCGTGGAGCAGGTGAGAGCAGCCAGGTGATTGGAAGTTCATTACACCTTGTTCACTCCGTGCCACGCGGTGAGGCCGATGACGACCGAGCAGATGGAAAGGTCTGCAGTGAGCGGTAGGCAGATTTGTAAATGACGTTAACGCCAGGAATCCCCACGCAGTAGTCACAGCACCCACCAAAGCTAAACACGTGGCATCCCACGGGAAAGTCGGCATTCTTGCTCTCTTCAACGACGCCCACGGTCGCCATAACCTCGCCAATCTTCACGCAGTCCATACACTGAGCCTTGTCCGACATCCATATTCTGTGGGTGAGGTCGATGCTGCGCAAACAGACACGCCATGAGCGCAAGCTTGGCCCCCGGAATCTTCAAAACAAGCAAACCCTCATAAAACACGCGCGAGCGCCGTTCCGGTGCTAAGTCCGCAGCAGAGCGCCGGTTTGGTACCTGATAAACGTGTTTTTGACGAGGTCGTGTCGCTCGCCACGCAATGGGCCTCTCTCTCGCGCGCGCGCGCTCTCTCTCTCTCTATCTATCTCACACACAAACACTCACCCTCGCTCTCGCGCGCGCGCGCGCGTGCTCTCTCTCTCTCTCTCTCATTGTCCAGCGCAATAGCACGGTCAGTTTCTCCAGCCTGTCGATGAAGGTCTTTTTCCCACACTCATCGATGTTCATCGCGCTGACGGGCTTCCTTCTCCGGCTCTCAAAGAGCATCTTCGAGAGACAACCGAGCATCTTCGTTCAACCGAATTGATTACCCTCAGCCATGAGCGAAGCCGAGAGTGCGACTGGTATACCCCGGGCGTGTTCCGTCCTGTGGACACAAGGTGTAGAGTTCAATTTGATTTGAGCATTTCAGTACAATAATTCTGTGGTAAATTACGGTGCGGTGTTATAACGGTTCTCACTCGCCCAGGAATGTTTAACTGTTGCGACTGCAGGGCGGAGGCAAAGACGACGAGATCTTCACCCTTCCCGGGGACTTCAAGCCGATGCGGCTGCGGTGTGTGTGCGAGTGCCGGTGGGCAGCGTGTCCGTGTGAGAGAGAGTGTGTGCACGTGAGCTCACGTGCACTAACTGAGCTCACGTGCACACTCTCTAGCAGGCATCATATTTGCAGCAGACCACAAGGGCGCGCTGATTGTGGACGGACTTGGTACAATCGCACGAGTTTCCTGTTGCTGGGCGCAGGAACAATCATGCGCACGTCCTGACGCGCAAGCACGTCAGATAGCGCTCGGAGAGAGCGAGAGATTTTATTTTGAACTACTCCATGACGCCTGTGTGCAATCTCAAGCTCTGGCTCACGTCCATGTGCAATCTCCACGCAGTGCCCGGAGGGTCCGCAGAGGCTGCGCAGCTTTTGTATGTCGGGGACGTGCTCATTGAGGTAGATGGGCGAGACGTGTACTGCAAGCCAGGTCTCTTATGAGGTGCCCGGCTTGTAGTCAAAGAGGCTACGACTCTTTCAGCGACATCTGCGGAGCTTGGTTTGGGTTTGGGTCTGGGTTTGGGATTGGATTCACTCTCACACTTCTCCTCCCCTTCTTCTCACCACCCTCCTTTCACACACTATCCCTTTCCCCGCGTTCACTAGTGTGTGGTGGTCAGCCTAGTCCACGCAAGCCTCGGCTCGTCGTATCTCATAGCACATGTCCTCCACTATCCTCCTCCCCCCACGCTCACAGCTTTGTAGTAGGTACTGCAGAAATAAACAACAACACAGAGCGGTCAGGTCTACCTAACAATAAAATGCGATATACACATGTTTCCGTGGTTGATTGTGTGTGTCCTTGTTTAATTGGCAGTCGGTCAAGTTGGACCGTTGCTGCTCGGGGTACCAAACAGCCAAGTGGAGGTGAGAGCAAGGAATAGTCAGGCGATGAATCTGCCCGCTCGTTTGAGATATCACAGTTGTCACAACACTAGTGTATGTATGTGCACTTCTGTCGATGAATATGATCCATCGTTTGGGATATCAAAGTGTGCTTGTGGCATGTGCATTCTTACTTTCTTGTGCGCTTGCAGACAGCACGCAACACGTGTAACACCATGTTACAATGTGTGATCAGGTGACAATCATGAGGGGAGAAGACAAAATCAAGATAGCCCTCATGCGCCGTCCCACTCAGGCAACACACCTTCTAGTTGCAATGACAAAACAATAAACCCTAACCCCGGCCCTAAACTAAACCCACACACCCTGTATCCAGCCATGCCATCACCACTCCTGTACATCGAGAGAGTGCTTGTTTGTTAGGTTTATTAGTATTAACCTCGTACATCCTAATAACCTACCATGCTGGTCACGGTTTAATTTGAGGCACTCACTAATGGTGTGAGTCTGTCACTGTCTGTGTGTCTGTCACTGTCTGTGTGTCTGTCACTGTCTGTGTGTCTGTCACTGTCTGTGTGTCTGTCACTGTCTGTGTGTCTGTCACTGTCTGTGTGTCTGCTGGCGTCTGTCTTTGTCTGTGACTGCGTCTGCGTCTATCTCTGTGTGTGTCTGTGTCTGTGTGTGACTGCCAGTTGTCCTCCACGATAGACATGACCAATGGTCGGTCGCTGACGTCGCCAGCGAACCGCTGGCAGACACACTCCTAGAGAGCTCGCACAAAAGAGTAGGATGTGACACAGGATCACATAGGAGATGCCACTCGGGGGATTGAGAAAGAGCCTTTATGCAAATTCGCGCGATTTCGTCGTTTCAGAGACGAGAGCGAGTTGCTGTACCATGCAGTAACAAACGACCTTAAATCCTCACCTGCTCGGGTCCAGAAACTTAAATCCTGACCTGGTCGGGTCAAAAAAACCCTCCTCCTCCTTTTTGCTCTTCCTATTCCTGCTCTTGCTCCTCCCACTAGGTACCCAATGGGTATGTAGGCTGTAGGCTAATTTTTCTTGCTGCAAAGAACAAATAAAAGTATAAAAGGCACCATCATCAAAATAAGGTAACCGTTGTATGTCTTTAGAAAAGAGCGACAGAATCGTCTCATCATCATCACTGCGCTAGCACCCAGTGCGTATATAGCGTTGAGCTAATTTTTGTTTCTGCAAGAACAAATAAAAGACATCATCATAGTTCAACACCTGTGAACACTAGTCTTTGCAGACGCTCGAGTCTGGTGTTGAAGAGATTCTGGAGCGATCTGGCCTGGATTCTTTGTATGGCTTCTTTCATCAGCTTCGCCTGCTTGCGGTATGACGGCGATGATCGCGCATCCACGGCGATGAAGTCTGCTTTCAAGGCCCTGGACGTCTCGGCGTACGCCATGCCTCCAGGCGACACGAGTGGAGGGTCGTGGGCAGGGAGGTGGGCCCGGGGGATCAGGAGGAGAGAGAGAGAGAGAGAGAGAGAGAGAGAGAGAGAGAGAGAGAGAGAGAGAAGTTTTATTGACAATCAAGAAGTGACTGAAGGTCGGTAAGTACAACGCCCTGTCAGGAGGAGGACAAACTTTGTTTATTGACAAACAACGAATCAATGTGAGGAGGTTAATTTAGGGGGGAGAAGGTGCAGCAGAGCAAAAGAAGAAATCGAGTGGAGGAGCCAAGCCATGAGCTTATTAAAACACATTCCCCCTCCCCGACAAGATGATTGTGGAGCATTTTGCGCCGTCACAAAGTGTTTTGCTCGGCAGGACGCAGAGGGCGAGAGAGAGAGAGAGAGAGAGAGAGAGAGAGAGAGAGAGAGAAGTCTGTTGACAATCAAATAGATGACTGAAGGTCGGTAAGTACAACGCCTCTTGTGGGTGACACCGCCGCTGGGCACTCGTGGCCCAGCATTGGCGGCGAGTACTATACCTCCACTCTCCGTTTGGCCTTGCGGCACGCGTTTCAGCAACACACAAGAGGGACCAGACCGTTGCCGGTCCGCCCCAATCACCGACCCACTCTTTCAAGGGTTCGGGATCGAGAGAGAGAGAAGTTTATTGACAATCAATAGATGACTGAAGGTCGGTTCGTACAACGCCTCTTCCGGGGGGGAGGACCCCAGTCTCGACGTCGACTTGGACGTGCGGATTTCTTCGCAGCCTGAGTCTCGTGAGTGAGGGATGTGCTGTATTGTCTATATGGTAGTATAGTAGAGCCTAGTTGGCTTCCGCGGGCTTGGTTCTGTAGGTGCCCTCGTCGAGTTCTTTCAAAACGACCCCCCCTAACGAAGTCTTCGGGTTGAGCCAAGGACCGTAAGGTCCACTAGTAGGTCGAGTTACTTGAGTTTATTGACCGTGTCACACTTGCGTGGTAATTGAGAATGGTCGAGAGACCTTTCTCTTTTTCTAATAAACTTTCCGTTACTAGAGACTGTTCATTGTTCCATGTTCCTTATGACTGTTCTTGTCCCATGTTGTTAAGAACAACTTCTCTTAGAACAGATTCTGTTCAGTCGTGAGTCTCACGCGCTATCGAGTTCGTGCAGTATTGACCACTTTGTGGAGCAATATCTGTGGAGCTTCGTCACTCCTCCTCGCGTGTGACTTGACGACTGATACGGGTCTGTCGTGTCGAAAGTGTGAACTAGTGTGATCTATGTGATCTATGATGAAGGTTGAGGTGACTCCTCCTCGCGAGAGACCTGTGTCAGGAGAGAGAGGAGCAATAATGCGGTAGTGAGTGCAGTAGAGAGCTACTCATCTGATGAGGCGTCATCGTCTGGAGTAGAGGCGTCCCTCAGAGCCAGAGGAGTAATGCGAGAGGTGCGGCCCAGCAATGAATCCCGAAAAGGAATGAAGGAGGCGGCAGGCCTAGGAGAGGCAAATATGTCAGCGAGCATTATTTTGCGGCTGACAGAGATGACTTGAATGTCGCCAACGGAGGGGTGCTGTCGTTCAGAGACGAAGGACCAGCGGAGGGCGATATGTTTGGACCGGTTGCGGGAACGATTCTCTTTAGAGAGGGCAACGGCAGCGGTGCAATCCTCATAGAGGGTAGTGGGTGATGTTTGAGTGAAACCCAATTCGTTTGCAAGCTTGCGCAGATAGGCTGCTTCTTGAGTAGCGGCGGAGAGGGCTATAACTTCGCTCTCGGCGGCACTGAGTGTGACAAGGGGGGTGCGAGTGGATCTCCAGCTCACAGCGCCGTTGTTGATGATGAAAAAGTTGCCCATGCTCGAAAGTCGATCAGGTTTGATATCGGCAAAGCTGGCGTCGGCGTAGCCATAGATTGACTTTATTGACCGTGTCACACTTGCGTGGTAATTGAGAATGGTCGAGAGACCTTTCTCTTTGCTAATAAACTTTCCGTTACTAGCGACTGTTCAGTGTTCCATGTTCCTTATGACTGTTCCTGTTCCATGTTGTTAAGAACAACTTCTCTTAGAACAGATTCTGTTCAGTCGTGAGTCTCACGCGCTATCGAGTTCGTGCAGTATTGACCACTTTGTGGAGCAATTTCTGTAGAGCTTCGTCACCCCCTTTACACAAACTTTCCCCGGGACCTAATGGCAGCACACTCACATGCACGTGGCGGCAGCGATCCAGGGCATCTGGGACGGCTTCCCCATCTGCGTCGCAGGCGGCGACGCCGCCTCCAGCTACGGCGATTTCGACGACATCTGCTGGGACTCCTCTTCCTCAGAAAGCAACGAGGAAGGACCGCAGCTCACAATTCGCGTAGTCCGATCGCAAACTTTGCTCGAACTCTGCATCTCCTGTGCGTGTGGATGTGGGTGTGGGTGCGGGTGTGAGAGAAGAGGGTATGCGCGCGAAAGAGAGGGAGCGTGCGAGAGAGAGAGAGAGAGCGAGAGAGCGAGAGAGCGAGAGCGAGAGAACGAGCGCGAGAGAGGGAGAGAGCGAAAGCGAGAGAGCAAGAACAAGAGAGAGAGAGAGGAGTCTATGCTCAAGAGAGAGAGAGGAGTCTATGCTCAAGTCTGTGCTTATAATGTCCAGACCGCAGTATCGAACGACAGGCACATCGCTACAACCCTGGCCCCGTTGATCCAGCGCTTGCTTCGGTGCGTTTGGCACCCCTCCTACAAGCGAGAACAAGAGAGAGATATGAGGGGTGCAGGGGGGGGGGGGTGCAGGGGCGGGGGAGAGGAGGTTGGGCGCGAAGGACAGCCCTCCTGCTTGACAAGGCATGGTACAGAGCCCTCGCATGGCTCAACACAGACACAGACACAGACTGAGACACACACACATGGTGCAGACACAGCAACCGCATGGCACAGGCACGAACGCACGCACGCATGCACGCACGCGTGCGCGCGCGCGCACACACACACACATGGCACAGAGCCCTTACAAATTCTGCGCGCCGGCCAGTGTTTTCCCCAAAAGAGAGATGGGAGAGCGGGGGGCGTGGGGAGGCAGGGAGACGGGAAGAGAGGAAGAGACAGACCAGGAAGACCCCAAACTAAGAAAGTGTGCAAAACAAATCTTCAAAAAAAGACTCTTTGAAAACACAAGACTCTCTAAACACACAAAACAAATCATTGAAGATTTTTTCAGAGAGTTTTTGTTTTCAAACAAAGACTCTCGGAAAACACAAGACTCTCTAAACACACAAAAACAAAACAGACCAGCAACACCCTGTGACAGCAGCGCCAGAAGGCGCTGAGAAAAAAAGGAAAAACAAGAAAAAAGCAGACCAGGAAGACCCCAGCTGTGAAAGCAGCGCAAAAAGGCACTGTGAGTGCTGACCACTATGCATCTCTCCTCCCGCGTCTGTGTGCGTGTGTGTGTGTGTGCGTCGCATACATGTATGTATCTATGTATGAATTTATATGTAGGGAAGGAGGGGCAGAGAGAGAGAGAGAGAGAGAGAGAGAGAGAGAGAGAGACCTGCAGCCACTCGAGGAACGAACGCCCTCTCTGCAAAGCACACACACACATACACACAACCACACACACACACACTCACTCTCTCTCACACACACACACATACACACACACACACAACCTGTTAAAACACCCCAAAATGCAAGACAAGGCTACGCGCACAATTAGTGACGCACCCACACCCACACCCACACCCACACCGCCGCATCCCCCTTCCCGCATCCTCCTTCCCGCATCCTGCCTCTCCCGAACCCACTTCCAACCTAAACCCTGAACCCTGAACCCTGCATACCTCAGGTCTGCCAGTGTTAGTAGGTCTCTTTTGCCCAAATACTAGGTCTCTTTTGCCTATATACTAGGTCTCTCTTGACACTGATGCACCTCAGCCACAGCGCACAGCTCGGCACTTTCCCGCGCTGTGCTGTGGACGTCTGATCCCCCTACTCGCGCCTTGCAAGAGAGAGAGAGGGGGGGGGGAGAGAGAGAGAGAGAGAGGAGAGAGAGAGAGAGGAGAGAGAGAGATTGAGAGAGTGTGTATGATGGAGCTGTGTTGTATATACGTCAGGAAAAGAAAGCTGTGTTGTACACGTCAGGAAAGAGAGAGCTGTGTTGTATACGTGAGGGTTACTGGAGGGGGGCGGAGGGAGGGAGGGGGAGAGATGGAATGAGAGAGGGAGCGAGCGACAGAGAGAGTGTGTGTGAGTGAGAGCGTGAGAGAGAGTGTGTGAGAGAGAGAGGCTGTGTTGTGGACGTCTGGTGAAAACCTGGCAGTGAGACATCTTGCTCCTTCTTATATCACTTTTTTTTATCTTTTTTTTTTCATTATTTTCACCACGACAAAAACTGGTAGTGTGCCCAGATGGCATCTTGCTCCTTCTTATATCACTATTAATATTACTATTATTATTATTAGTTGCTCCTACGCACCACAAAAATACCTGGTAGTGTGCCCAGATGTCATCCTGCTCATGAGATATTAAGGTAAAGTCGATGCGCGGATACTCTTGTTTGATTTCACTGCATGAGATATTAAGGTAAAGTCGATCATGAGATATTAAGGTAAAGTCGATGCGCGGATACTCTTGTTTGATGTCAACAGAACACATTCTAATGAGATATTAAGGTAAAGTCGATGCGCGGATACTCTTGTTTGATTTCACTGCTCCACATACACAACGCACAGAGAGAGAGAGAGAGAGAGAGAGAGAGAGAGAGAGAGAGAGAGAGAGAGAGAGAGAGAGAGAGAGAGACACGCAAAGTCAA
>Ga0315899_10009279_pt1 | contig 10559 bp, 11 predicted proteins | sample LakEriMetagenome_2_FD_203518 | JGI IMG/M metagenome (GOLD analysis project Ga0315899, IMG submission 203518) | Freshwater fungal communities from buoy surface, Lake Erie, Ohio, United States - Buoy 4 MA112 | ecosystem: Environmental > Aquatic > Freshwater > Lake | place: USA: Lake Erie, Ohio...
CCCCACCGGGCTTTTGCCCGGCGGTGGGCGACGGGGGGGGTGGGGGCAACGCGTACGGGGGCCTCGGGAACGCGCACCATTCCCAGGCAATCGCGTACCACACGCAGCACCTGGCGATTGCGAGGGAGGTGGGCGACCGGGCGGGGGAGGGCAAGGCTTACGGGAACCTCGGGAACGCGCACTATTCGATGGGGGACTTTTCCCAGGCGATCGCGTACCACACGCAGCACCTGGCGATTGCGAGGGAGGTGGGCGACCAGGCGGGGGAGGGCAATGCAGGCAATAACCTTGGTGCTGCCCTGGAAAAGAATGGCAATCTGCCGGCCGCCGCGCGCGCACTCGTGCAGGGCCTCGCCGCGTTTCAGCGCGTGGAGCGCGGCGATACGCTGCCTCGACTGTCTTCTCTAGCGTTGGTTCGAATCTCTCCGACCCCGCGGACCTCCTGTATAGCATTAGCGTTACTGTGGAGTGATACTATAGTGGCAGTGCGCGCGCGTGCCTCTGTGCGCGAATGCACCCAATCTGGCGGCATCTGCCACCCTGACGACTTGGGCGCGCACGACCGCCGCGTGTCGCTGCTTGAGCAGCAGCAAAAAACCTACATGTTGCTGCAGCGCGCGCTGCTGGGGCTCGAGCAGCCGGGGTGGGCGCTTGGCGTGGCGGCGCAGGCCAAGGGACGCGCGCTGCTGTACCACCTCACGGCGGGCAGCCCTGGGCACAGCAACGAGGACCACGCCTCCATGGTCGCCACTGATGGCGCTTATGAGGCCGTGTGCGAGGCGTGGTGGCGGGAGGTGCAGCAGGACGCGCAGGCCGAGGGCAACGCCGGCGCGGAGCGCATCGTGGAGTATTCGTTTCTGTTCGAGGATAGACTGGCAACCTCGGTGTTGAAAGGCACGGGCGAGCTGCTGGGGAGCACGACGGTGTCGACGACACCTGCAAGGGTGAGCAAGGCAAAGAGCAACGACAGAATGTTCGGCTGCTGCAGAATGTTCCAGTGCCCGCGAAAATTCAACCAGAAGCCCAAGTACATTTCCCCTGGGCCCAAGTTCGGCGCTGGCAGCGAATGTGAGACTGCTCCGAGGGAGGTAAGCGTCCGCACAGTGGGCGAGACCATTACCGCGGCGCTCAAAACCATGGGGGTGCGAGGGCGCGACGCCATGGTGCGGCAGGCTAAGCGTCAGAGCGCGGAGGACGCGGTGCAGGAGGATGCCTCGCTCAGGCAAGGAACGGAAGTGGAGGCTGACACGGCACAGGGGCGGCTGGATGCGATCAAGTGCGATCAAGAGGTGCTCGGGGCATTCTACCAGCACCTGCTAGCGCCCGTGGAGGCCCACCTCGAGGGCGCCGCGGAGGTGCTGATTATACCGCACAAGGAGCTGTTTGACAACAGCTCGGCCGCACTCTTCGACTGCAAAACAGGGCAGTACCTGATCCAACGGTGCGTGCTGCGCGTGACACCTTTCGAACCTTGTGTCTTCGCTGAGCGTGGCACCAACGGCGGCGGACGCGTTGCGGGACATGAACGGAGCGGAGGAAGGGGCATGCGCTGGTGGTGGGCAACCCGCTGCCCACTCGTGGAGTGCCTTTGCCCAAGGCAGAAGTAGAAGCCGAATTCGTAAGTGCTGCTGAGCGGAGTAGGCTTTGAGGTACACGTTCTCATGGGGCAAGCAGCTACCAAGGCCGACGTACAAAGCAAGATCGAGGGTGCCAAGTGGGCGCACCTTGCATGTCACGGCGCCTTTGACAAAAACGCGCTCATGCTTGCAGAGAAGAAGAAGAAGACCTCATCGTCGGGCAAGAAGCATACACTCAAGCCCAAGAAAGGCAGAAAGAGACCTTGAAGCTTGGAGCAGGTAAGAGGCGTGCGGGAGAGGAGGAGGAGGAGGAGGAGGAGGAGGAGGAGGAGGAGGAGGAGATGTGTATAGAGAAAGGGCGCAGGGGACGAGGACCGCCGTTCACAAGCGACTGGACGTAGAGTAGGAGGAGGCGGAGGCAGAGGAGGCGGAGTTAGAGGAAGGTCTTGGAGGAGGGGTCGCGGTCTCGTGATGCAATAGTACCACGTGACCAGACAGAAATTTCAAGAAACAACGCAAAAAAAATAAGAAACAAGAAAAAGAAAAGGGTCTCGTCGGAGGAGTCTCGTGATGCAATAGTGCGAGATGTCTAGACCGACTCGCTGTGAGTGATGGCATGTAGGAGGGCGATTGCATGCAAGGCACATACAGACTTACAGGCATACAGACATACAGACATACAGGCCTCCGGTGACAAACCTGGCGGGTTTCTCGAGGTAAATTACAGTGTTCGGCCGGCTTACCACGAGAGAGTGTGTTGTTTATTGGTACTCGATTCAGTAACCTCTACACCACAGTGGATACGCCAGCCGAAGCCGCGTGGTTGTGTGCATGATGTGTGCGTGTTTGTATGTGAATGTGTGCTCGGACGTTCTCGGGTCTCTCATTCTCTGACCTCCGGTAATGCCTTCTCCAGCACTTGGGCTTTCTCACATGGCCTCGTGCCATCAAGACTCGCAGCAGGTTCCTCCGCTGCTCTACTCCCACCTCTCACCCCATCCAACGGGCCTGCAGTGACGCAGGACACTTCCCCGCGCCAGGACACTTCCTGGGCCAGACCGGGACACACACACCGTGACGTGGCAGGCGCGAGGGGATGACGAGGAATATGGACGGGAAGCTCCCACCCCATCTGCCCGGGTATCGCAACCACGATACCAGGTCTCTTTTGAAACTATACTAGGTCTCTTTTGACAATATACTAACCCAAGCCCCGTGCTCTTTCCGAGTGGGCGAGACCTCTCGTCACGACTCTCGTGGAACACGTTCATTCCTGCTTGCTCCCTGCTGTGAGTTTGCGCCGTGACCAATGACCAGGGTCACGCACCCGTCACGTCACACTCACGTCACACCTACATGCCAGTTACGAATGCCCACGTCGATCCACTGGCACCTTGGAGTGTCGGAGGTGCTTCCCAGTAAAAAACAAAGAGAGAGAGAGAGAGAGAGAGAGAGAGAGAGAGAGAGAGAGAGAGAGATTTTTTACAATCACGAAGAAACTACCCCAAAGATGCAAAATACTTCTATGGCCTTTGCACATCCACATCAAAGGACCCCAGAGCAAAGAACAAGATAGCGCAGTTTCAATAACTAAACCATAAACCCTAAACCCTAAACCCGAAACCCCAGAGCAAAGAACAAGATAGCGCAGTTTCAATAACTAAACCATAAACCCTAAACCCTAAAGCCCAGAGCAAAGAACAAGATAGCGCAGTTTCAATAACTAAACCATAAACCCTAAACCCTAAAACCCAGAGCAAAGAACAAGATAGCGCAGTTTCAATGACACGGTAACCTCACTCTTTGCTCACTCTATCCCCGACATTGAAACTTATATTTGAAATTTCTTTTGATACAAATCCATTTCCCGGTACCAATAGGTCTCCTCCATTGCCCCCCTCCTTCTATTCCTCCTCCTCAGAGGCGGTGTTCCCCGACAGGGCGTTGTACTTACCGACCTTGAGTCATCTTTTGATTGTCAATAAACTTCTCTCTCTCTCCCCCCCAGAAACTACTGTACATACAAAAGATGACTCAACTACTGTACATACATAAAGAGCGGCAAGGCTCAGGCGCGGCGGAGGACACACACACACACACACACACACACACACACACACACACACACACACACACACACACACACACACAGCCATACTCCCCCCCCCCCGCCCCCTGTCCCACCACGAAACACATCCTTAGGACGCGAGGGACTTCTGCAGCACCGCGAGTTCGTGCATCCGATGCTCAAATTTGACGCACAGCGCATCAAGGGCGGGGGAAATGACCGCTGCAGTGAGAGGAGGGTGATATGGGTATGGGTGGGGGGATGGGGCACGTCAGGGCCGTGATAGTGGCCATAGGGCTATATGGACGACGGCGTGATTTGGACGTGATATGGCCCTGATTACCTGCGGTCACGCGGACCTCAGCTTCGCCTGGCCCGCACTCGCCGCAGCGGTATTTGTCAGAGGACTTTGAACGTGCGCAAGTGCTGCACAGACTGTGGCCGCAGGGGACTAGTGTCACGGGGTTCTTCATGAGTGTGAGACAGACCATACAGGTGAGGGAGGACTCGAGGGCTTCCTCGGCGCTGAGGAGTTTGGAGACGGTGCTTTTGAAGAGACGCTCCTTGGCGTCACATTGTCGCTGCCGCTTGCTCACCTGACGCTCGACTTTATCCTGCATATCAAGCTCCGCCTGCTCCGCGCTTCGCGCCAGCTCCTGCTGCAGAAGCCGCTCTTTACGCGCGAACTCGCTCTGCGCAGAAGCGACGGCGGCCTCGAGAGCGCCACATTCCTGGCGTGACTCTGACAGTTTCTTTTCAAGCTGCCCCTTGACTTCCCTCACCTGTTTAGTTAGTAGTAGTTAGTTGAACTAATCTGAATCATGACACGTACGTTGGCTGCCCCCTTGACTTCCCTCACCTGCAGCGAGTGAGCAGCATGCGCATCGCGCGCCTCCCTCAGCTCTGTTGACAGTGCGGCCTTCTCGAGCTCCCACGCCCCCGCACGCGTCTGCCCGGCCTCCTCCAGCTCTTCCACGCGCTGCTGGGCTTTTAACGCGCGAGCACGCTCCGTCTCTAGGGTCTCTCTCTGTTTTGCCATAGCCTCCATCACTTGACTAACGCGGACCTCAGCTTCGGCATTTTCCTTTTCCAACGCCTCCAAGCGCGCAAGCGCTACTTTGGCTCGCGCATCCGCCTTTGTTGCCTCTTGCTGTGCCGCGCTCGCCTTGCCTCGCTCCCGCGTCACCGTGGTCTCAGCCGCCGCCACCGCCACCGCACGCGCCTGCTCTTCATTAGCGCGTTTTGTTTGCTCATTTCGCAGGCGCGTCTGCATGTTGTTCGCCTCCCCCTGCGCGGCCTTCCAGTAGTCCTGCGTGTTCTTGAGCTCCTGCTTTGTTGCGCACAGCTCCGCCGTGATGATGATCACCTGCTTTTCCTTCTCCTTGATGGTCGTCTGGAGAGACTTCACCGACTCCTTCTCCTTGGAATTGATGGTCACCATTACCCCCACGCCCTGAGCCACCTCCCCCCCCTCCGGCAGCGCCGATGCAGTCCGCGAAGTGCTTTTTGTCTTGCTCACGCACGAACTCGACGAGTTCGTGGTCGAGCTCTCTGTGGTGCTCGCCTTAGAGACGGAGGTGGAGGCGGATTGGTACAAGAGAAGGCTTTCTGTTGCCTGTGCCAGCGCTGCTTCAATCTCTTTGTTGGTGTTTGCCATCTCCTCCAATTCCTTCTCAAGCCGGGCGCTGCGCTCCCTCTCCACCACGCATTCTCTATCCGATGCCAACGCCCGCTCTAGAGCCTGCTGACGCTCCTGGCGCACCAACTCACACTCCTCCTCTGCGCGCGCCACCTGCTCTGCCGCAAGTGCAAGTGCGGCGTCGCGGAATGCCAACTCCTGCTGTACTGTCAACACCAGAATACGCTCCTGCTCCAGTGCCTCTTGAGCACGCACCCTCGCAGCAACCTCCTCTTCCCGCAACTGCGTCGCCTCCGCCTCTCTCCGCGCAACGGTCGCGAGTTCGCGCGCTGTCACGTCCCTCTCAGCCTCCAACTCCTGTAGTACCAGAACGGCCTCAGCGTGCGCCGCCGCCGCCGCCGCCTCTATGGCCTGTGCCTTGAGCGCGAACTCGAGCCGGGCTTCCCTTGCCTCGTGTGCCTGTCCCAAATTCGTAAAAGTGAGTGCCCTAGTATACCTTCTGTATCAAGGTATCCTGCGAATGAATCCTCCTCTCCGTCCATGCCTCCTCTCCGTCCATGCGAATGAATCCTCCTCTCCGTCCATGCAAGGTATCCTGCGAATGAATCCTCCTCTCCGTCCATGCCTCCTCTCCGTCCATGCAGGGCTTTTTGGGAATTTAAGGTATTCTATGGAGGGCTTTTGGGAATGTTATGCCTAAACCCTAGACCCTCTTTTGCCAGCTGCAGCCGCAGCACTCGTTCGTTAGGGTTTAGGGTTTAGGGTTTAGGGTTTAGGGTTTAGGGTTTAGGGTTTAGGGTTTAGGGTTTAGGGTTTAGGGTCTAAACTCTTGCCAGGTTTAGGGTTTAGGGTTTAGGGTTTAGGGTTTAGCTGCAGCCGCAGCACTCGTTCCTCCTCTGCCTGAGCACACATAAACACACACGCACACACACACACACACACGCACGCACACACACACACAAACTTGCCAGCTGCAGCCGCAGCACTCGTTCCTCCTCTGCCTGAGCCTGAGCCTGAAAGAAATTCTCAAAAGTGAGTTTTCTATGCAAAAGTTGTATTGAGTAAAAAAAAATATTCAATTACACTATATAGATAATATATTGAGTAAAAAGAGGAGATCGTGGTTGAAATTTTTGGATGCACACATACACACATACATACACAAACTTACAGCTTTCCCCGCTACCCGCATACACACACACACACACAACACACACGCCACACACGCCACACACGCCACACACACACACACACAGTCACACACACACACACACACACACACACACACACACACACACACACACACACACACACAGGCGAACTCAAAACCTATACTCCCCCCTCATACCCATCCCTCCGACCACCCATAGGCAAGTAGTAAAACGATTTAAAGAAAAAACGCTTTATTATTATATACAAGAATATCTAAGTGTTCAAGATGTCAAAATGATTTTGTACCCTTGTTAAAAAGTGATGGATTACCATATAAACTTTGTTTTTTTTCCGAGATTTTTTTTAAAAAGTGATGGGTTACCATATAAACTTTGCGATAGATGTAGATGTACTGACAAGAAGTATAGAGATAAACTTTTTTTTTAAAAAAACAAATAAAAGAATACAACATTGAGAACAAATAAAAGAATACAGAGAAGCCAAACAAAGAACAAAGAAAAGAATACGATATTTATCATAGAGAACTTGATAAATATATCTATTATAGAGAACTTAATAAATATATCTATTATAGAGAACTTAATAAAGATATTTATTACAGAGAACTTAATAAAGTTATCCTTGAAGAAAAAGCCAAAAAAAAATGGGGGAAAAAAAGGATAAAATATATAGAGAACTTAATAAAGATATCCTATAGAGAACTTAATAAAGATAAAATAAAGAAAAAGCCAAAGAATATTTTGAAAAAAAAAAGGATAAAATATATGCTAAAAATAAATTGGATAGAACCACATGTGAATGTGGTTGTACTTCAAGAAGAGATAAAAGTTCCCAACATAAAAAATCATCATGCCATCAAAAACCTATGGAAGAGAAAAAAAAATTAAAACGTGATCTAACAGATGAAGAGTTAGATGTATTTTTTCGTACAAATTATACATTTCAAAATTATCCTCAAGGCATTCTCATAACACCTTATTCACAAACAATATAACTTAATTTTGCATTTTTTTCCTATTATTATATTATGTATAACTATAATATAATAATGAGTATATCATCTACGGGATTGTACGGTTCCCCTACTATTGTGAATAGCGACCTCTTTAACGATGTTGAGGCTCTTTAACGAACGATGTTGAGGCTCTTAACGAACGATGTTGAGGCTCTTAACGAACGATGTTGAGGCTCTTAACGAACAAGCTATTCACAATAGTAGCGCATTCGCAATAGTAGCGGATCTATTCTCAAATCCTGAGGTAATAGTCGGATAATACCCTAATAACACAAACACATCATATTGTGAATAACGACCTGTTCAACGATGCTGAGGCTCTTCAAGAACAAAGTGTCAAAAGAGACCTACTAATGTGAAAAGAGACCTAATGTCAAAAGAGACTGAGGCTCTTCAAGAACAAGTAACTTACTTTATTAACTTCTTATTTAACTCAATTGAGTTCAGTTTGTAGTTACACCGTGTTTTGTAATGAAATTGTTTGCTCAAATCTTGTCGTGAGTGGGTGGTCGGAGGGATGGGTATGAGGGGAGAGTATAGGTTTTGAGTTCGCGCGCGGGGGGATGGGTGGGAAGAGAGAGAAGGTAAGGGGGGGGGTGCTGGTTTAGCTCTCTTATGAAAGAAAAAAAAGGGGGGGAAATTACGCTGTCTTTTACTTCGCCGGAAAAAAAATTATTATTTTTATATTTATGACGTGATTACATGGGAAAAAAGAAAAAAAGGCTCCAAGCTCTACTACTGCCATACACACACACACACACACACACACTCATACCGCCACAGCAGCAACCACGGCAGCGCTAGCCCTCACATCCTCCACCACTCCCTGCGCATACAACCCCAGAAATTTACAACACATATGTATACATATATACATATTACACACACACACATATATATATATGCATCCTCCACCACTCCCTGCGCATACAACCCCAGAAATTTACAACACATATGTATACATATATACATATTACACACATATACTTATACATATATATATGCATCCTCCACCACTCCCTGCGCATACAACCCCAGAAATTTACAACACATATGTATACATATATACATATTACACACATATACTTATACATATATATATGCATCCTCCACCACTCCCTGCGCATACAACCCCAGAAATTTTCACAAATCCGCAGCCTAACACATGCACTATCCAAAGCATGCATGTGTTAGGCATGTGTTAGCCAAGGTATACCGAATTTTCTTGCATGAAAACTATTTAAAATAGTTACAAAAATCTACATATAATTTTTGGTGTTGCCTGGGCCAGTTCCTTTATATAGAAAAATTATATGTAGATTTTTGTAACTATTTTAAATAGTTTTCATAATTTTTGTTTTTGCCTGGGCGAGTTCCTTGCGCAACGACTCCGACTCACGGTTTGCCGTATCCAGTGCCGCTTCCAGTGCCTGCACCCGCCCTTTCTCCACCCTCTGCGTCCTCTCCCTAGCGCGCAACCCGCCTAGCTCCTCCTCCAGCAGCAGCCGCGCGCACTCCAGCCGCCGCAACTCATCCGCGTACGCCGCAGCCGCCTCCTCTGCCGCGGCACGCGCTTCGTCTCGCGCTGCGATTGGTTTTTTTTTCGAGATTTTTTTTAAATTATTCATTTTCAACCCTAAACTCTGTGCCCTTGGAACTTTTACTGGATGACGTCAGTGTTTGCTGACTTTTTTGTTTTGAGAAGGCGTGCCTTCGTCGCGCGCGGCTTCTGCATCGTCGAGCTGCAACTGTAACGCTGCCTGTTGCGCTCGAAGCCGCACCTGTATCATATATATCCGTATGCGTACACACACACACACACACACACACACACACACACACACATACACACACACACTCACTCACAAACACACGTACACACATGCATACATAACATATGATATACACACCAGCTCGTCTAAGGCCTCGCGGTACTTGGAGTAAACATCCTTGATACACACACACACACACACACACACACACACACACACACACCAGCTCGTCTAAGGCCTCGCGGTACTTGGAGTAAACATCCTTGAAGTCGGCGTCGTCCTGCTGCACTCTCACCTGCAGTTGCTGTACCTCGTGCTCCAGGGTCTCGTGTATGCATTCGCGGTGAGCTTTCAAGTCTTCACGTTGCTGCATATATAGGTCTCTTTTGCTCATTAGTAGGTCTCTTTTGCTCATTAGTAGGACTCTTTTGCTCATTAGTAGGTCTCTTTTGCTCATTAGTAGGACTCTTTTGCTCATTAGTAGGTCTCTTTTGCTCATTAGTAGGTTTGCTTTCAAGTCTTCACGTTGCTGCATATATATGTATGTATGTATGTATGTATATATACACACACATATATATACATACATACATATATAAACACATACATACATATACAAACACACACACAAACACATACATGTACACAAATTAAGTACGAGAAATCACCACACACACCACCACAAATTCTCACAAGTCCGTGCCCTAGGATAACCCCACCTAAAGTGACGGTCTGCAGGCTTTTCAGAATTTCACTACTAAATCCACGATACAAAGTCACTATATGCCAAATTTTCAGACTCTTGTTTTGCCTGCGCAATCCGCCGCTCAAGTACCGCAAAGAGATCCGCGCTGTCCTCCCCCCCCTCCCCACCTCTGCCCCCCCACCTCAAGCCCCCTGACTGTTGACGCCCATGACTAGCCCTGCCATCCCCCACCTCCGCGCTGGTAGTGCCGTGACAGTTGAGCAAGGTGGGCTGACCGTGTGGGGTGGAAAAGCTGAGAGAGGGTAGGGGAGAGGGAGTGAGAGACCAGGAATGTGCATGGAGAGCGACAGAGAGAGGGAGAGAGGGAGAGAGAGAGGGAGCGAGAGAGAGAGAGAGAGAGAGATAATGTGTGAGTATGTTTAGATACAATACATACATTCTTATCAAGATTGTACCACACACACAATCTTGTTGAGAGACCATACACACAAACTTATCAAGAGCTCAGCATCTCGCTCGCACTTCAGAGACTGCCTAAACCCTAAACCCTAAATCTTGCCGCTGAAGCTGAGCAGTCATCTAAATACATTGCACAGAGAGAGAGAGAGA
>Ga0315899_10009280_pt1 | contig 10559 bp, 10 predicted proteins | sample LakEriMetagenome_2_FD_203518 | JGI IMG/M metagenome (GOLD analysis project Ga0315899, IMG submission 203518) | Freshwater fungal communities from buoy surface, Lake Erie, Ohio, United States - Buoy 4 MA112 | ecosystem: Environmental > Aquatic > Freshwater > Lake | place: USA: Lake Erie, Ohio...
GCTCCATTGAAGGACGGCGATGATAGCAGCAGTACTATGTACGACGTGTTGCAAACCAACGATACTCCTTCACCGGATACCGATTTGTTGCATGAGTCGTTGCGTAAGGAAATCGAACGCTCACTGCGCACTCTCACTAGCCGCGAGGCCGATGTGGTGCGTTTGTACTTCGGATTGAACGGAGAGCATCCGCTAACCCTCGAAGAAATTGGAGAACGTTTCGACCTCACCCGTGAGCGCGTGCGTCAGATTAAAGAAAAGGCTATACGCCGTCTCAAGCATACCAGCCGCAGTAAGATTTTGAAGTCTTACTTGGGGTAGTGGCGAATGGCGAGTGGCGAATTGAAAGGCCGGATTTGAATCTCAAATCCGGCCTTTTTGTTTGTCTTTAAAGCAATCGCTATTTATTCTCCATTCTCCTCGCTTCACTCGCCACTCGCCATTTGTCATTCGCCCTTCGCCCTTTTATTTTGATAATCAACCATTCCTGCGTATATTCGCGCCCCGTTTGCCGCAAGGCAGGGTGCATGGCAGTAGCATTCCGGCTGTGTAAAATAACAAGTAAAACCCCTTCTGTTTTGTTGAATGCCCCGCTTTTATTGGGAAACAGAATACAATTAAAACAAAGCCACCATGGCTGAATCGAAACGAGTTAAGGCTGAAGAAGCCGAAGAAAAAGACCTCAATGTTGTCAATGAGGCAGCTGCTGAAAACGCAGGAACATCAACAGAATCAACCCCAGAAGAAGAAGGTGGAGCGGAAGAGCCGCTTGAAATCTTCAGCACTGCGGATGAGCAAATGTACCTGAATGAAAAGGGCGAGTTTAACTGGGATGCTTATGAAGCAGCCGGCGGTTACAACAACGATGAGCGCAAGAAGCTCGACAAGATGTACGAATCTACCTTGTCAGTTATCCGCGAGCGTGAAGTTGTAAACGGAACAGTTGTAAGCGTTAACAAAAAAGAAGTTGTAGTAAACATCGGTTATAAGTCTGAGGGCGTTGTGCCTGCAGGTGAATTCCGCTACAACCCCGACCTGAAGGCGGGTGATGTAGTGCCTGTTTTCATCGAACAGACAGAAGATAAAAATGGCCAGCTCCACGTATCGCACAAAACCGCACGCGTATTTAGCGCATGGGGCAATGTGAACGCTGCGTTGGAAAGCGGTGAAATCATCAAGGGTGAGGTGAAGAGCCGCACAAAGGGTGGTTTGATCGTAGACGTATTTGGAATCGAGGCGTTCTTGCCAGGTTCACAAATCGACGTGAAGCCAATCCGCGATTACGATCAGTATGTAGGTAAGATCATGGAATTGAAAGTTGTGAAAATCAACAACGAATTCAAGAACGTGGTAGTATCTCACAAAGCGTTGATCGAAGCCGAACTCGAAGAGCAGAAGAAGCTCATCATGAGCGGCCTCGAGAAGGGTCAGGTACTCGAGGGTATCGTGAAGAACATCACTTCTTACGGTGTGTTCGTAGACCTTGGTGGCGTAGACGGATTGATCCATATCACAGACCTTTCTTGGGGTCGTGTTACACATCCGGAAGAGCTCGTGCAGTTGGATTCGAAGATCAACGTGGTTATCCTCGACTTCGATGATGATAAGAAGCGCATTGCGTTGGGTATGAAGCAGCTTACTGCTCACCCATGGGATGCTATCGAAGGCTCTATGGAAGTAGGTCAGAAAGTAAAAGGAAAAGTAGTTGTTTTGGCCGATTACGGTGCATTTGTCGAAGTAGCGGCAGGTGTAGAAGGCTTGATTCACGTGAGCGAAATGTCATGGAGCACGCACTTGCGTTCAGCTCAGGACTTCCTCAAGGTTGGTCAAGAGGTAGAGTGTGTGATTTTGAGCGTAGACAAGGAAGAGCGCAAGCTGTCTTTGGGTATGAAGCAACTCACACAAGATCCATGGGAAAACATCGAATCACGCTTCCCGGTTACCAGCAAGCACAAAGCGAAAGTTCGCGCATTCACCAACTTCGGTGTATTCTGCGAATTGGCTGAAGGCATTGACGGTCTCATCCACATCAGCGATCTTTCATGGAGCAAGAAAATCAAGCACCCAAGCGAATTCTGTCACATTGGTGATGAACTCGAAGTGGTAGTTCTTGAGCTCGATAAAGACAACCGTCGCATCAGCCTCGGTCACAAGCAAATTGAGGAGAACCCATGGGATGTATTCGAAACTGTATTCGTAGAAGGTTCGAAGCACCAGGGAACGATCGTTCGTAAGGAAGGTTCACACGCTATCGTGGCATTGCCCTATGGTTTGGAAGGCTTCTGCATGAACAAGAACCTCAAGAAGGAAGATGGTTCGAATGCGAAGATGGACGATGTGCTCGATTTCGTAATCGTTGAGTTCAACAAGAACCAGCGTAAGATTTCAGTGAGCCACACCGGTACTTGGAAGGAAGATGAGCCAGGCAGCCCTGAGGCAGCTAAGAAGGCCGCTCCACGTCCGAAGAAGCAGGAAGGAACAGATTCAAATGCTGTGAAGGCTGTGAATGCACAGGTAGAGAAGTCTACATTGGGCGACTTGAGTGTGCTTGCCAACCTGAAAGAAAAGATGGAAGGCGACAACACAGAAGAAAGCAAGTAATCTTGTATTCTTAGATAATTGAAAAGCCCCGGTCACTGACCGGGGCTTTTTGTTTTTGGAGATGCACAGACAGTTTCGTTGTCCCACCGCTGAAGCGGTGGGCTTTTCTTCTGATTATGTTCAATTCGCCAGGTTTACTGTTATGAAGCCCTTGCGGGTCTAGTTCACATACACCGGTTCTTGCCGTTGAATCTCTCTCCATCGCTAAATTGCCGCCCAAATTGCTTAACGATGAAAGTGAAATTTATGGCAGCGTTGCTGCTGATAGTGCAAACGGTGTTTGCGAAAGAGGGCATGTGGATTCCGTCGCTGCTCAATGTGGTGTATAGCGACATGCAATCACAGGGCTTGCAGCTCACAGCCGAGGATCTTTACGATGCCAATGGCTCCAGCCTCAAGGATGCCATCGTGCTTTTTGGCGGAGGTTGCACAGGCGAAATCGTGAGCAACGATGGACTGCTGTTTACCAACCACCACTGCGGATTCGATTATATTCAATATCACTCATCATTGAAAAACGACTACTTGCGCGATGGCTTCTGGGCCAAGAGCAGAGCAGAGGAGCTCCGTTGCGATGGTCTGAGTGTTGTGTTCGTGGTGCGCATGGACGATGTAACCGAAGCCATGCGTAAGGGCATCACCGGCACTATGACTCCGGCCGAGGTGGATGCACTGCTGCTGAAAAACAAAAAGGCACTTGAAGAGAAATATAAGAAAGAGAATCCGCTATTGGGCCTGCAACTGAAGGCGTTCAACTATGGCAATCAATACTTGGCCATACTCACCAAGTCCTACAACGACGTTCGTTTGGTGGGCGCACCTCCGAGCGAAATCGGGAAGTTTGGAGGTGACACCGATAACTGGGTGTGGCCTCGCCATACCGGCGATTTCAGCGTGTTTCGCATCTATGCCGATGCCAACAACGAACCCGCGAAGTACAGCGATAAAAACGTGCCTTTTCATCCGGCGCATCACTTACCCATCAACATCGCAGGAGTGAAGGAAGGCGATTTCAGTATGGTCTATGGTTTCCCGGGTCGCACCGAGCATTTGCTTACGAGTTACGCGGTCGATTTCATTACCAACCAACTCAATCCTATGCGCATCGACATGCGCGATCAAACCATTGCAGTATTGGAAGGACGCATGCGCGCTAGTGATGAGATTCGCATTAAGTATGCTGCCAAGCAAAGCGATGTTGCCAATGCATGGAAAAAATGGAAGGGCCAGCAAATAGGACTTACCAACTTCCGCGCTCTTGAGCAAAAGCGTGCCTTTGAAGAACAGTACACGGCTCAATGCCAAAAGCCGGAATTTAGTCAGTACGCCGAGGTATTACCCAAACTCAAGTCCATTTACAACGAAGTGAACCACCTCAACTTCGAAGCTCAATTGTTTGTGGAGTATATGTACTACGGTCCTGAGTTGTTCAACTTCAGTTACCGTTTTCACGACCTCATTGAGAACTTCGATACGTTGCAGGCGCAAGGAAAATTGGCTTCAACCATCGAAGAACTAAAACAAGGTGCGCGCTCTTTTTACAAGGACTTTGATTTGGAGACGGAGATGGCGATTTACAAGCGATTGCAGCCACTTCATGATGTGAAATATAATACAGTAGGTGTTCTGGATAACAAAGAAACTGCAAGCGTGTCGCTGGATTACATGAAGTCTGTGTTCAGCGATTCCACGGCTCTTTTTAAGCTGCTTTCCAAGCCGGGGAAGGGGATGATTAAGAAATTGAAAGCGGACCCGTTTTATGCTGCAGCGAATGCAATGACGACCGATTACAATGTGCGTTTGCGTCCGCAGGTAGGTGATTATAACAAGCAAATCGATTTCTGGATGCAGAAATACACTGAAGGCATGATGAAGATGTTTCCGGGTAATTACTGGGCCGATGCGAATAGTACGCTCCGCATTTCATATGGTAAAGTGGATGGTAGCTATCCGCGCGATGGCGAACATTATACACCACACACCACAGCCGACGGCATCTTGCAGAAATACTATACCGGCAATCCGGACTTTGCTATTAGTCCGAAGCTGAAGTCGCTGCTTGAAACTCGCAACTACGGCAATTACGGATCGAACGGTGAGCTGAACGTATGCTACACAGGAAGCAACCATACTACGGGTGGCAATAGTGGTTCGCCGGCTTTGAATGCGAAGGGCGAACTCACAGGAATCAACTTCGACCGTTCGTGGGAGAGCACCATGAGCGACATCATGTACAACCCGGAAATCTGCCGCAACGTCATGGTCGATATTCGCTATGTGTTGTGGGTAATCGATGTGTATGCTGATGCCGACTACCTGTTGAACGAAATGACGATTGTGAAGTAAACCGAATGGATCCCAGAATTCCGAAACAACTTACACGCATGCGCTACGATTTGGAGCGACGCTACGGAGTTACCCGCATGGGTTGTTTCGATTGTTATATTGACCATCATCACAACCGGCTTTGCGACATCAATGTGTATGTGGAGCTAGAGAAGCCATTAGGCTGGAAACTGTTTGAGTTGAAAGAATACCTGGAGCAGAAACTGGAGCTTCATATAGACATCATCACACCGCGTGGTATAAAACCCGCATTGAAAGAGGAAATCATGTCGGCCATTCAATTTGTATGAACGGAACTTCTGTGCGATACGATTTTTTTCTGGATGCCATGCTGATGGCCATGAAGAAGATTCGCGCCTACACGGCCGACTTTAGTTCCTACGAGCAGTTCACACAGGATCAACTCGTGAAGGACGCTGTCATACGCAACTTTGAAATTATGGGTGAAAGCGTGAAGCACATTCCCTTCAGCTTTCAACGCAAGAACAAGCAGCTACCCTGGAACCACATGTTGGCCCTGCGTAATTTCATCGTGCACGAGTTTTTTGATGTAGACGATGAGGTGCTGTGGGAGATTATTCAAACGGATCTAGCTCGAAACATAACCGATTTGGAGGAGGTTGTTACTAGAAAATAAAGAGGGGGTTGTCATAGCTGCTATTCTCATTCTCTTCCCTTTTTGATTTTCATTCTTATGAATGAACATCGCAACTTGTAAGAAGATTCGGTAATTCGCACTTGCTAATTTTAGCTTGTGTAGTAACTTTCCACTGCAATTCATACCAACCTCATGTCCAACCCATCCCGCCATTCCTCATTACGATTTGCAATCGGGTTGTTGTATGCACTGCGATGGGTGCTCATGGTGTTTGTATTCGGGTTGTTGTGCTATGGGCTATTTGCTACCATCAGCGCACTGATACCGGTAGGGGGTGAGGAATTCATTTCGCAAGAAGAAAATTATCCGGTGTATCTCCTCAAGTCTGGGCCTCATACTGATTTTCTGGTGCAGGTGCATACCGATGTTCACGATTGGAGTGATGACTTTCCGTATTCCAATAATGCCAACCCCGACACGTCGCTTTCCTGGCTTGCTATCGGTTGGGGCGACAAAGACTTTTATCTGAATACTCCAACTTGGGGAGATCTCACAGTGAGAACAGCTGTCGCTGCGGCCACCGGAATGGGAACTGCGGGCATTCATGCGTCCTACTATTATGAAGTCCCCACCGATCGTCCGATAGTGAAACTCTTGCTATCGCGCAATCAATACATGCGTCTATGCGCCTATATAAGCAATACACTTATTGCCGATGAAACGGGCAAGCGCGTTCTTTTACATCCGCAAAAACAGGGCGTCAATTTCTCTCACGATCGCTACTACGATGCACATGGAACGTACAGTATGATTCACACATGCAATACTTGGGTAAATAATGGGTTAAAGGTTTCAGGTCAGCGAGCCTGCCTCTGGACAGGCTTTGCTGAAGGAATTTTTTATCACTATGAAGACTAACCATTTTTTCATTGCATTTTTCTGTTTGCTGAGTCTTTCATTCTCTGCACAAAACCGTTATTTGGTTTTCTCCAATGGTTATCGGGGTATGCACCTCGATACCATGACTACTTCCAACGAGGTTTACACAATTTCGCCTGCCGGCGGAATGTCGCCTGCGGGGTATTGGTTTGATATGGACGACACGCTCATAGCGCGTTTCAATCCGGCCGGTGCCTTCTACATCGACGGGCATCATCCCGTTGCCACCTCTGCGCATCGCACCCTTGGCAGGAGTTACCGGTCGTGGTTGGTTACCCGTTTCGGATGGATAGGTCGCAGTAATTGGGGTTTCAACGACGAACCAAATCCGGAAGGTTTTCAGCAACGTGTCGACAACGGCGCGTTGTGTGGGCAACGATTTTTACAGCGAATAGCCTCGGGCGATACGGTGGATATTGTATGCCATAGTATGGGGTATGCCTATGCCTTGGGCTTTATAAAGGCAATTGAGTCATCGGTGGTGTTGGGTAAAATACTCATTTTGGCGCCCGAGGGACCGGGCTTGATGGGGTATGATTGGAACCGTTTCGAAGAAGTGTGGCAATACGGTAGCGACCGTTTTGAGAAAGGCGCCGACGTTACTTGCCGGCAAGACGGAATTGCTCCGCAATGCGCTGTTGTGGGAATTGACCAATTGGCACCCGGCAAAGGAGGTCGGTTGTTTATCCCCAAGGGCGCGCGCAAAGGATTTATTCGAAGTCATCACTTGAGTTATTGGGACTGGTTTTACTGGATCAAGCGAGGAGATAGGGGGTGGTTTGGCCGCTGATATGATTCTGCGCAATTGCAAATTGCATTCATTTATTTTTGTCCTACATAGCTACCATGAACGATTTTGCCCACTATTTCAAAGGAAATTCAACAGCGGTTTCAAGCGAGTTGGACAAACTGCTTGGGCAGGTGAAGGTTCAGACCATTCGAAAGGGGCAAATGCTTCAGCAAAAGGGCGACGAGCAGAAGCACGCTTTCTTCGTTCGAAAAGGACTTTTACGCAGTTACTCCATTGATGAGAAGGGGAAGGAACATGTGTACATGTTTGGTCCCGAGGGATGGATTATCAGTGATATCCAATCAACAGCTGCTCAAATGCCCGCTGTTTTATTTGTGGATGCGCTGGAAGATTCGGAAATTGAAATTATTCCTTCGGTTCTTTTTGAGGAGCTTATCAATACGCACATGGGAAGTCATCCTGATTTTGCTCGAATAGAACTTACCCGCTTATTGCGTCGCATCGGGGTGCTTCAGAAGCGCGTGTTGATGCTGATGAGTTCCTCAGCCAAAGAGCGATATATCGAATTCGTAGCGACCTATCCAAGCCTTCAGCAACGTGTATCTCAGCGATTGATAGCTTCTTATCTTGGCATTACCCCGGAAGCCTTGAGCAGAATACGAGTCGAAATGCTGAAGGAAGAGCGCAAATAGCTTCGATTAATCGGCTTGGAAAATGCCACAAAAGGCTATATTTGCCAACAGATAATAACCACTGCCCTATGTGGAAGGAAACCGATAACAAACTGGTGCGTGAATTCCGCTTCAAAGACTTTCAGGAAGCGTTTACTTTCATGACACGTGTAGCCTTTATCAGCGAAAAGATGGGACACCATCCCGCTTGGTTCAACGTATACAATTATGTACGTGTAGAATTGAGTACGCACGATGCCGGCGATATCATCACCGATCGTGACCGCCGTTTGGCATTGGCTATTGACGAGATTTTGCAATAAACAAGGAAACAGAAACCCATTGAAAGCCTCGCAAAAACGTTTTGCGACCGGCAATCATTCGAAAACCACCTATTGATGGAAACCATGGAAAAGGCTGCAGTAAACGTCACTGAAGCCTCAGTCACCGGTCGTATGTCGACCTTCAATCACGAACAAGTTGTATTCTGCCAGGACAATGAAACAGGACTCCGTTCAATCATTGCCATTCACAACACAACCCTCGGCCCTGCTGTAGGGGGCACACGCATGTGGGCCTATGGCACGGAAGAAGAAGCGCTCACAGACGCTCTTCGTCTGTCGCGCGGCATGACATACAAGAACGCCCTCGCCGGATTGAACATTGGCGGCGGAAAAGCAGTCATTATTGGTGATGCGCGCAAGCAGAAGAGCGAAGCCTTGATGCGTCGCTTTGGTAAGTTCGTGAATAGTTGTGGCGGTAAGTATATCACAGCTGAGGACGTTGGGATTTCGACCCGCGATATGGAGTATGTGCGTCTCGAAACCAAACACGTGGTAGGCTTGCCCGAATACCTGGGTGGCAGCGGCGACCCAAGTCCGGTAACCGCATATGGTGTTTACATGGGCATGAAGGCCAGCCAAAAGGAGCTTTCAGGCAATGACTCATTAAGTGGCAAGAAAGTGGTGGTACAAGGTGTTGGTCACGTGGGTGAATACCTCGTTGAGCACCTGGTGAAAGAAGGGGCCGATGTTACCATTTGCGACATCTACGAAGACCGAGTAAACGCCGTGGTTAAAAAGCACGGAGTGAAAGCAGTCGATCCAAAAGATATTTATGACCTGCCCATGGATATATACAGTCCTTGTGCATTGGGAGCCACTATCAACGACGATACCCTCGAGCGATTGAAGTGTAGCATTGTATGTGGTGCCGCCAACAATCAATTGAAAGACGAGAAAGTGCATGGCGTGGAAGTGTTGAATCGCGGCATTTTGTATGCACCCGATTACCTAGTAAACGCCGGTGGTATCATCAACTGCTATTGGGAAATTGTAGGCTACAACCGCAATGCTGCTCTAGCGCAAGCAGAGGGAATCTATCAAACAGCCCTCAATATTTTCAATATTTCAAAAACGAATTCAATCCCAACTTACCTCGCTGCAAATCAGCTGGCTGAAGCGCGCATAGCGTCTATTGCCAAGTTGAAAGCAACGATGTAATTCAATACTAAACTGACAAACTACCCATGCTCAACCGCCGTCAAATTCGAATCAAGACCATGCAAATAATCTTCGCTTATTACAGCGAAGACAAGCCCGATGTGGTCAAATATGAGAAAATCCTGTTCGAGAGTTTTAATCGATTCAGGGATCTTTACATAGCTCTGTTGCTTTTGCCCGGTGAAATGCAGGCCAAGGCTATCGAGAAAATTGAAGCAGGATTAAATAAGAAACTACCGGCACAAGAAGATTTGCATCCGAATACCAAGTTCGTGACCAATAACTTGGTGCGTATTCTGGCCAATAGCAAGGTACTCGATAAAGTATCAAAGGAAATTCATATTCGCTGGCGCGACAATGACGATTTGTTGCGTGCAATGTTCAAGTCGCTCATTGAGTCGGAAGACTACAAAGAATATATGGCCAGCAAGGAACGCGGTTTTGAGCATGACAGAGATTTCCTGCTTCGCTTTTTGCGCCGCGAGCTCATCAACTTCGAGCACATGCACGATTGGCTGGAGGAGATTGGTATTTTCTGGAACGATGATCTTGATTTGGCATCGAGCATGGCACTCAAGACACTGAAGACAGTAAAGGAAAACGACAACGATGTGGAGTTGATGCCTCTTTGGAAGGCTGATGATGATGAAGAGGAATATACCAAGCAATTGTTCCGTCGCACATTGGCACTCGGTGCGGACAGCGAAAAGATGATTGCCGAGAATGCCCCCAATTGGGAGGCCGATCGTATTGCCACAATGGACATGGTGATTTTGAAGATGGCTTTGGCCGAAGCGCAAACATTCGAGTCGATACCGTTGAAAGTGACCATGAACGAATACATCGAATTGGCCAACTACTATAGCACACCCAAGAGCAATGTGTTCATCAACGGATTGCTTGAGACGTTGTTTGCCAAGTTGCAGGCTGATGGGAAGATCAAGAAGATTGGTAGAGGATTGGTGGATGCGTGATGCTGAAGTGGCGAAGGGCGAAGGGCGAAGGGCGAAGGGCGAAGGGCGAAGGGCGAAGGGCGAAGGGAGTTAAGTTAATCCTTGGAAAGGGACTTATGACACCTAATATCTAATTATACCCTGCCGATTCTGTGGATAGCGCTAGGCTATAGACTATCGCCCCTGAGTACACAATGT
>Ga0315899_10009281_pt1 | contig 10558 bp, 10 predicted proteins | sample LakEriMetagenome_2_FD_203518 | JGI IMG/M metagenome (GOLD analysis project Ga0315899, IMG submission 203518) | Freshwater fungal communities from buoy surface, Lake Erie, Ohio, United States - Buoy 4 MA112 | ecosystem: Environmental > Aquatic > Freshwater > Lake | place: USA: Lake Erie, Ohio...
CGACTTCCGGCTGATTTGGTGCCTTATTCATTTGCTCCAAAGCCTGCGCCTTGACTTGGTCAAACATGGCAAAGGTGATAACAACTCCTAACACCTGCTCAACCACCTTGTACACGATCAAACCCACAGTCGTCCACCGTACAAGATTCAGTCCCGAGAGACGGTGCTTTAGCCCCATGATGCCTGATATGATCATCAGAGTGGACAAAAGGATCGCAACGATTTGCAAGGCGATCTGAATTGCCAACGCGCCAGGAAACACGTTGAGATTTACGTTCGGCGCCTGGGCACCATCGCCGTCGGCGGGCGCAGCCATGTTGGTAGAGACTGCAGAGCCGATCACCAGTTGCACCACAGCTATCAAACTCCCAAAAATTCCGAGAACGCCCAATACCAAGAAAATAATGAGAAGCGCTTTTGTGAAGCCACTCATCTGTCCACTCGATCCGTCCTCGGTGGGTGAAAATGCAGTAGATGGTGAAAATGGATTAACAGGTGAAGTGTTACTCATAGACGGCCCGAAAGTAGTGAAAGCAATAACGACGAAAAACGCTCGACGTCTTGGGCACTATTGTAGGCATGAACTGCCGCCCGCAAACGACCATGCCTAACGCTGAGCATAACTTTATTCCGAATAAGTTCCGTGCGGATCTGATTTGGATCACGGTTTGGTAGAGAGAACGAGACAATTCCGCTGAGATAACTTGAATTCAGCTTGGCAGAAGCTTCATCTCGATAGACCGTCGCACCTATCTTCCGAAGCGAGTCTTGCAAAAGTTCTGCCGTTTCCAACACAGCAGTCGAAATCGGATTCTCCTGATGATGGCACCCCAACTCCAGCAATAGACTCAAACTTCGTTCCAATCCGATTTGCCCGATATGATTGGCGGAGCCCCCCTCGTATCTCGAAGCATCTTCCTTGAGTTGCATGTTCGAGGTTTGGAAGTGATGCGACGCCTTGATCGAGCCCCAACCTACCATCCCGGGGGATAACCCCTCTAACCTCGATCTGCGGACGAATAAAATTCCGGCTCCTTCCGGTCCCAGCAACCACTTGTGTCCGTCTGCAGCGAGATAATCGATAGGAGTCGAACTTAGATCACAAGGAAAAACTCCGAGACCTTGGATAGCATCTACAAATAGTTGTGAGCCATATTCATGCACCATGTCGCACAATTTAGCCAGATCCAATCGATAGCCCGATGCATAACCAACCCAGCTTGCACTGACCAAGCGGGTCGTTGAGTCCATTTTGGCTCGAATCGCATCGAGTTGAACGATTCCAGATTCATCGACGGGAACAACGCGAACATCGATCCCCTGTTTTCGCAACTCCATCCAAGGCAAAAGATTGCTCGAGAATTCATTTTCCAATACCACCACACTAGACTCCTTTCCGAACTGTTGCCATGGAAAGCAACTGGCGACGATGTTGATTCCAAACGTGGTGTTCGGGACAAGAGCTATTTCTTCACACTCACAATGCAACAATTTAGCGGCCTGAGATCGCAACTTGGCTGCCCGTGCTGCCCACTCCGGCCAGAAAAAATCGCCCGCCAACTGCGCCTGTTCCAGGAATTCACGCATCGCATCCGAGGAAATTCTCGGGATTGGGCTAACGGCTGCGTGATCCAAGTAACTCCACTCCTGAGCCACGGTCATTTCCGCCCTAAGTTTCTCGCGAACCATCGCTGTTTGTTGAGAGAAAGGGGTTACCGGCGTGAATGGTGGGTCGTTCATGGGGGAAAATCTAAGGATTCTGGCAATCGGAGAAGGATTTTTAAGAAAAAAAGTGCGGCATAGCCTTGGGCGATGACACTGGGAAAACTTCAACTATACTAGCCAGCGGTGTACCCCAGGGATCACCCTCGTCATTGTTTCTCATTTCCGTCACCTCGAGTCGTTTTCCCTTCGCTTTCTCATGCGTAGCCATCGATTGAGTAACCCGGCCTCGGCTGGCAACTTTTCAGAAGAGTACCGAGGTTGTTGATGCCAAGAATTATGTGTTTAGGTGGTTTAGTAGTTTCGGGACTAGTATTTTTACTATTCCTCGTGAACTTTATTATGACCATCGCTGGAATGGGTGCTCTGTTTCGGTACCAGAGCATGCTAATGGATATCGTCTTCTTGATTTGTTCTGGTACTCTAGGCTACCTGAGTTGGTCAGCTTTCCGCGAACTTAAATAGCCTAGAAAATGAAATTCGATCCAGAGGCCTGGGTATTCTCCCGACCTAGCTTGGGTGAACTCGAGACGGTACTGATTTCACCAGCAAAACAGTCTCCAAAATCATTGGTCGTTCTGTGTCATGGTTTTGGCGCCCCAGGCACCGATCTCGTCAATCTCTTTGACGATCTCCTCTACTACCTCCCGGATGAATCGCCGCAATTCGCGGTTTTGTTCCCCGCCGGCCCTATCGACCTGGAAGACCAAGGGCTCCCTGGCGGAAGAGCCTGGTGGCGTCTGAATATGGCAAAGCTCATGCAGATGGCCGCCACCAATTCATTTCATGAAATGCGAAATATTGAACCACCTGAAATTCATGGGGTGCGAGGTCAATTGGTTCATTGCATTCAAGCGGCACTTGACAAGCTTTGCGCCGATCACGCCCTGACGACCGGGCTTCCGATCGTCCTGGGTGGTTTCTCCCAAGGGGCGATGTTGTCGGTCGATACCTTGCTGCGAGGAGATCTAGCCAACGTTTCCGGTTTGTTCGCATACTCTGGCGCGTTGATTTGCGAATCCGCGTGGCGCGAATGCTCCTCCAAAGTTAGCGGTCTCTCTTTTGTTCAAAGTCATGGAACTCAAGATACCGTGCTGCCTTTCGAAACAGGCCAATGGCTCCATGATCTGCTCAAAGAGATGGGCATGCTCGGAGGAATGCTCCGTTTCGATGGCCCGCACACAATCCCCACCGAAGCTCTCATGCAGAGCGCCAAGCTTCTCCACACAATCAATACATCCAGCATCTAACATAAGCCGCCAGGTGCGCCCGATCTATCTCGTTCGAGCCGTGTCTTTGCTCGCCAGTGAATCTCTGAGACTCATAAAGTCGGAGAGCAAGAAAATGACTGTCACGAAAGCGATCACAATCTCCGTCAGATTGACGAAACGTGCTGCGATGGTTTGTGGCATGATGTCGCTGTAGCCAAAAAAAGAAAAGTTCAGCGTGCTAAGATAAAAACAATCGAACAGCGCTTCGTTCGGATCGAGTTCCCGAGACATACCTGCAAAGCTGTTGGGATTCAATCGATGCAGGCAATAGAAATCTAACGCGAACGACATCACCATCTGCCCCATGTTGATCGCCATCCAAACCAAAAAATGGTGATGCGATACATTCTGCTTCGCCGCGTACTGCAATTGTTGTACGTTTTCTGTTCCAAAGAATGCCGTCTTGACAAGGCAACCTACCACGATGATCAAACTCATATATCCTTCGGATAACCGGCCGATCGCAATCAATTGTAGCAAGATGAGCCACCAAGCAACGATCAAAGCAACCTCGACTATGTTCCGAACCACCGGGATCAAAGGTGGCTTTCCCTGAGTTTTCGCATCAGCCATTTGCAAGGCCCCGTCGATAATACTCCAACGCGATCTGATTCGATTTGAAGGCCATACTTCTAAGGACTTCGTCGGTAAGGTCCGTCCACATCCATTCCGCCACCTCGGTGTGCTCGGGTGCAATTTTTTGTTCGTCGACGACTTGGGCTACAAAGAAAAGGTCGACGACAGGGATCTGGACGCCTTGATAGAGATAGCGGTTCGGTGCTGTCATCAAGTAACGCGTGTTGGTGATCTTCACCCCAACCTCTTCAAAAACTTCGCGGTGCAATGCTTCTTCGCCTGATTCCTCTGGATCGACAAACCCTCCTGGCATGCCCAAAAGCCCCTTGCCGGGATCTCTCGCGCGAACCAGCAATAGAACCTTTCCCGCCTCGTTAACGATAATGCCACCCACCGCAGCGACCGGCCCAAAAAAAACGGTGTATCCACATGCGTGGCATCGGAACGGTCGCGGAGGATCGGTGGAGTGTCTCGCTGCACCGCAACGGGGGCAATATGCATAGGCCTCGAATAGTTCAATCGACATGTTACTTGGATCGACTCACTGCTTCCAAAGCCGCATTTCGCGCCGCTTCAAATTCGTCCCCCTTGGACCACGTTTGCATCTCGTCTTGATTGGCCGCTTCCCATCCGACTTCTAGCAGCAATCGAATGTCTTGAACGGCTCCGGACAAGTCCCAGTTTGGGTTATACTCGTCGGAACGCTGGTGATAATCCTTGGATGTCCATTCGTCGAGTTGCGTTTTTCCCCAGCCTTCGGGCTTGCCGATGACTTCGTAACCCGCGTGCAGATAGACGCCAGGCACACCGACTTTGGCGAGCGAGAATTGATCGGAGCGATAGTAGTATCCTTTGCTAGGCTCGCGGTCAGGCACAACGACTCTCGATTGCTTCTTCGCTGCGGAGGCGACAAGCTTATCGAGCGAACTCTTGCCGTAGCCAATCACATGGACATCCCGCGTTGGTCCCAAAAATCCGATACCGTCAATATTGACGACAGCGCTTTGTTTCCCATTCGGTACCGGCGGATGTTCTGCAAAGTACTTGGAACCCAAAAGCCCTTGCTCCTCCGCACCAACGGCTACAAACAAAAGAGAACGCCGGCTCGGAATTCCGCTATTCGAGATCGCTTCTGCCATTGCCAGCAACGCTGCTGTCCCTGAAGCGTTGTCGATCGCTCCGTTGTAGATCGTATCTCCCTTTTCATCCCGACTTGCGGAGATACCGATATGATCATGGTGTGCCATAAAGACGACATATTCATCCGCGATCTTCGGGTCACTCCCCGGAACCATCCCAAGAATGTTTGCGGATTGGCTTTGTCGAACGTCGCATTCGATATCGGTAGATAACGCAACTCCGAACGGAACAGGGCGAAAGTCTTTCTTTTGTGCTGCGGCGACCAAAGCATCGAGTTCAAATCCAGCGGCCTTGGCAAGCGATTTTGTTGCGGGCTCGGTCATCCAAGCTCGCATATCCATGCGTGTCGTTTGGCTGTCACTCAACTCAAACTCCTCGCCTGTCCAGGATGTTTGGATCACGGTGAAAGGGTAACCCGCCGAGTGATCGGTATGGATTATGATCGCCCCAGCCGCGCCCTGCTTGGCTGCGATTTCATATTTGTAGTCCCAACGACCATAGTACAATCGCCGAGCACCGCCAAAGAATTCTGGGTCGGACTCCGGATCGTTGTTGAGCATCAGGAGAATCTTGCCCCGAAGATCAACACCTTTGTAGTCGTCCCATTGATACTCAGGAGCTTGAATCCCATAGCCGACGAATACCACCTCGGCATCACGAACGCGTATCTCTTTCTCAGGCCGGCCAGCAACTGCGATAAAGTCTTTGAAATAGCTGAAGTCTGCAACAGTTCGGGGCCCCTTGCGGAACTGCCATTGAGTTGCGGATTTGGATTGCAATCCAAGCATCGGAAACGATTGCCGATACCCACCGAGCGACGCAATGGGTTTGAGCCCCATGGTTCGGAATTGCGTCTCTAGGTAAAGTTGCGCAATTTTGTCGCCGTTCGAGGATGGACCTCTTCCCTCCAGAAGATCGTCCGCAAGAAACCGGATGTGTCCATGCAGTTGATCGTCCGTCAACTTCGATGCGATGCGTTCGATCTGCCCATAGCATGTGAGCGGCACTCCATAGAAACAAGCAAAGATCAGCAGATACAGTAGTCTGTGCGTTGACAAGTACTCTCGGTAGATCATGAATGAATGGATTCCTCAATGAAAATTGATAAAGCCGCTGGGAATAGGGAGGATTGAAAAAGTATAACCGATCGGTCATTTTTTCTCAGGCCCCATGCGATTCGAAAGCCTAAAGCAGTCGAGATCTGCCAATGCGAGCGGTTGGTAGAGTCTTTACGTCCCAACCCGAAACGTAAGTGAGGGCATAGTCCCTTGGGTACGCTCGCACCCTTCGGGTTGGGGTGTTTTCAACTGCCATTCGGCCCATGGGATAGATAGGGGTAGTAGAGCTGAACTATTTTGCAGTTACACTGGTTCCTGACAAAGCTCGAACGATGCGTACGAGGCTGCCTCTCCTTCCTTTCTCCCTGCTCTGAACTCACCATGCTAATCGCAGCTACTTCGCTATTCGCAGCACCTTCGCTATTGGCAGCTACAGCGTTGGAAACCTATTGGCCCTTTGTGGCTCTCATCGCGAGCGTTTCGTTTATCATCGTCGCCATCGCCGTCCTACGCATGCACGCCTTCGTTGCGCTTATAGGGGCTGCACTGCTTGCAGGGGCGATCGCCAGCCGAGATTCCTGGTCCGTCGTTCAAAAGGATGGGAAGATGAAGGAAATACCGGGAATGGTCGGCGTCGTGGAACTCACCGCCAAAGGGTTGGGGGATACTGCCCGCGATATTGCGATCTCTGTCGCGTTCGCTTCCATTATCGGTATGTGCCTGATGCAAAGCGGTGCAGCGGACAGAGTCGTTCGCCGATTCCTGGCTTTTTTCGGTGAGAAAAACGCTGGCTGGGCTCTGCTCTGGTCCACCTATATTTTGAGTATTCCCATCTTCTTCGATACCATGTTTATGCTGATGGCTCCGCTTGCCAAAGCGTTAGCCAGGCGGACTGGCAAAGACTATTTGCTGTTTGCCATGTGTGCATGTTGCGGCGGTGTGATTACTCACTCGCTTACGATACCTCACCCGGGTCCTATCGCGATGGTCGATGAACTGGGAATCGATACCGGCTTTAGCCTTGTGGCTGGATTGCTAGGTGGATTGATTCCCGCAGTTGTTGGCTATTACTTTTGTGTTTGGATCAATTCCAGAAGCGACATCAAACCGGAAACATTATCGGGTGACAGCAATGCCCAAGTGCCTGAGTCGGAACTGCCGAGTTTCTTCTGGTCCATTATGCCCGTGATTCTTCCTATCATCTTGATTGGGGCTTCATCCTTCATGCAGGTCATTCACGACGGCGCGAACAAAGAGTCAGCGAAGATGGCGTGGTGCGTAGCCATCTACAACGGATTAGGACCTGAGTTGTTCAACTATGTACGCGGGATTATCGATTTCATCGGACACAAGAATATCGCATTGCTCCTCGGCGCTGGCATCGCGCTCGTCGTGATGGCCGTCCAAAAGGGGCTAACGCTCGAAAACATCGAACAGCAAATCGGTCCACCACTTGAAACGGCTGGCATGATCATCCTGATCACCAGTGCCGGTGGTGCGTTCGGGTTTATGCTCCGCAACGTTGGCGTGGGGGACGCGGTCAAGTCGTTAGCGCAAGGCCGTGAAGTCAACTTGATCGTACTGTCTTGGCTTGTGGCTTGCGTGATACGAGTAGCTCAAGGTAGTGCGACTGTGTCTATTTTGACCACCGCTTCCATGATCAAGGCGATGATCACACCCGAAATGGGATTTCATCCGGTCTATCTCTATCTTGCGATCGGATGGGGTGCCATGTTCGGTTCGTGGATGAACGATAGCGGTTTTTGGGTCGTAAGCCGTCTCGGAGGGTTCACACAGCGAGAAACTCTAAAGTCGTGGAGCCTCATGTTGTGCTGCCTTTCATTGACTGGTCTGATCACCACGCTGCTTTGCTCTCTCGTGCTCCCAATGCCCCTCAAGTAAGTGGCTAAAGATGAGAGCTGGTTGCTCGCAGAGTGTATTGCTTACTTTTTAGGAGTTTTGCGGTATCGAAACGCGAAATAGTTAGCGAACAGTTGGTACGTTGTGCGACATTGCGGTGTAAGCCTTGGGCGCATCGTTCGTGACGCTCCATCCGTAAAACTGCCATCCTTTTTCGCCGTTATACAAGGTGACTTGTAACTGCGACGCATTCTTCAGCCGCGGTATGATGTAGTGATATCGCACCGCATTCGGACCGACCGTTTCCGCTTGCACGATTTCGTACTCGTTGCGAGTCGGGTTTCCGTTTAAGGTATCGAGCTTCATGGTCAAGTCGATCTTTTTGACGACCGTCTCGTCAATCTTCAACTCGCTGTTCGACTGGAACGTCTCAATCGCTTCGGAAATTGCATCCTTTGCGAATAACTCCGCGAACTTGTCGGCTAGCTTCATCGGCTCGCTATCTTTTGCTGAGATCGCATCGGGTTCGTTTGTGAATCCTGCTTCCACGGGATCAAATTGCACTTTTGTTAAACGCCACTGGTCTTCCGCGCGATAAAGCAAGAAGTACCAATAGCAAGCACCTTTGGCGAATCTCTGCAGGTAACCAATCTTGCGCCAATAGGCACCGCTCGCTTCTTCACGAACATACGAGACATCACCTAACGAAACGCCGTATCTTTCGACGATGGTTGCCTTTTGGTTTTGGAGTATTCCCTGAAACTTTGTCCTGAACTCACTATCCGCTTCTACGGAATGAGTCCCCGCGGGTAACGACTCCACGAACTTCTCGATCTCCCCCTTGGCTAACCAACCGCATGCGATCGAGAGTTGTTTCTTGACCTTCTCATAAGAGACTTCTGACGGAGTGCTCGCAAAGCAAAATGCAGAGAGGAAGTGAAAGCATAGCAAAAGACGAAAGATCGATTTCATGGAAAGGTTCCTTTCAGCCAAGGCAATACCAGAAATCAACAGCGGACCGCAATAGAACAAAGCTAAATTTGCAGTCCGGCGGTCGTTCTTTGGTAGGTCGGATCTCCAGGTCCGACCGCCAGTCTCATGCTAAACACCAAGATCCGATGGCCTCAACTGCAGTCGCCCAATCTGCAATGCTCTCCCTGTTGCTGGATCCACATCGAACCAAGTTCCCGATAGGCGAACATCGTCCGATGCTACATGGAAGGAATTGGGGTCAAAAGAAAAGGTCGTGTTCAATACCGGCTCAATCTGACGACCTAGAATACTTTCGTACGGGCCCGTCATTCCGACATCGCATTGAAACGCCGTGCCTTTCGGCAAAATGCACTCGTCGGCTGTCGGCACATGCGTATGTGTCCCCAAAACCGCAGACACACGCCCGTCCAAGTATCGCCCCATGGATTGTTTATCGCTCGTCGCTTCCGCATGAAAATCGCAAAGTCGAATCTTGCAATCCGCCGGCAATTGGGCCAGAACCCGATCCGCTGCATGGAATGGACAATCGACCGGCCGCATGAACACCCTGCCCAATAGACTGATCACCGCTATCGAATATCCACAAGCTAACGGAACAATGCAAAAGTCTTTCCCGGGCGCTTCGGGCGGAAAGTTGGCTGGCTTAACTATGTTGTTGGCACTCTGCAGGATTCCTGCGATCTCTTTCTTCTTATAGATGTGATCGCCGAGCGTGATCGCATCCACTCCGGCTTCCTTGAGTTTGTTGTATTGCTGAATCGAGATCCCCGCTCCGTCGGCTGCGTTCTCGCCATTGACAATCACGGCATCGATCTGTCCCTTTTGACGGAGCCACTTCATGCTTTGGCAAACCATGTTCAAGCCAGGCTTTCCAACGACATCACCCACCAAAATGACGCGAACCGTTTGAACCGCCTTCGGGGGTGGCAACATGAATTACAACTTTCTTGCATAGAACTCGATCAAAGGTCCTCGTTTCCATCGATACTCGGCCCAATATGCCATCGATTTTACCAAAGTTCCTAACGGCAATTGGCTATCGTTCGATCGATTTCGTCGTGGAGTCGCAGAGTATATCACTTCAAAGCCGGTCTGCTGCAACAACTTTCCGAGCGTAGCAAGCGTAAAGAAATGAAGGTGCGTCGATGGCACTGAGTTTGATTGTCGCGGACGACGAAGAAACCACTTGCGAGCCCTTTCAAACAAATCTCCAAACTCATAGGGAACTTCGATCACCAATAGTCCGTTTCGTTTCAACGTTTTATGCAGCTTTTCAATACAGCCACGAGGATCCAAAACGTGTTCCAGCACATGGCTCATGTGAACGCAATCGTACTGCTCGTTTGGCAATTCCGCCGACTCGATAACGCCATGTGCAATCTCGAGGTCGAACTGGCGTTTCGCAAATTCGATCGCCTCTTTCCCTGCCTCCAATCCGTTGACTTGCCAACCTCGTTGCCTGGCTGCATGCATAAAGTACCCTCGCGACGCTCCAACATCGAGCATGGTGCCTCGACCGGGCAATTGCACTTCTATTCGTTCGAATCGCTCCCGAAGTTGTTCAACAAACTTGTCTCCCGAAATCGCAAAATCTTCGCCAGCGACGTCGTAGGAATCGACATAGTCGTGGGACTCGTAAATGCGTCGTACTTCTGCCTGCGAAGGCATCGGCCATAACTGCCCTTGCCCACAATTTCTACATCGCACAACATTCGCCGAAGAAAAACGAGACCGAATCACGTGGGTTGTTTCGGAGTCCGAATACCAATTCTGCCCACCACAAAGGATACATTTCGGTTGTGTGCTAGAATGGTACATAAAGAAAGAAATCGTTCTCGTAGATCGGATGAGTGTCAAAGCATTGGACAACAAATCGGCATCGACTCCATTCCCAACTCGGATCCTCCTCGTCATTCATGCGATGACGGGTGGTGGGTC
>Ga0315899_10009284_pt1 | contig 10554 bp, 5 predicted proteins | sample LakEriMetagenome_2_FD_203518 | JGI IMG/M metagenome (GOLD analysis project Ga0315899, IMG submission 203518) | Freshwater fungal communities from buoy surface, Lake Erie, Ohio, United States - Buoy 4 MA112 | ecosystem: Environmental > Aquatic > Freshwater > Lake | place: USA: Lake Erie, Ohio...
GCGGGTGACGGTCGCGGGGCGCCGGCGCGCGCGGCCGACGCCGGGCCGCCGCCGGTGCCCGCGGAGCCGACGCCGGTGCCCGAGGGCCCGCCCGCGGCCGCGGCGGCGACCTCGGTGAGCGAGGCCTCGAAGTCGGGCAGCGACACCGGCCGCCCGAAGTACCAGCCCTGGTAGCCGCTGCAGCCGTGACGGTCGAGGAACGCGAGCTGCTCGGCGGTCTCGACGCCCTCGGCGATCACGGTCAGCCCGAGGTTCTTCGCCATGCCGATGATCGTCTGCACGATCACCGCGTCGCTCGGATCGGTGGCCAGGTCGTGGATGAACGAGCGGTCGATCTTCAGCTCGTCGAGCGGCAGCCGCTTCAGGTAGGACAGCGAGGAGCAGCCGGTGCCGAAGTCGTCGAGCGCGAAGCCCACGCCGATCGACTTCAGCGCCTGCATCTTCGCGATGCAGCCGTCGATGTTGTCGAGCAGCAGGCTCTCGGTCAGCTCGAGCCGCAGCCGCGACGGATCCGCGCCGCTGTCGTCGAGCGCCCGCTCGACGCGGTTGACGAAGTCCGGCTGGCGGAACTGGCGCGCGCTCACGTTGACCGACAGCCGCAACTCGCGGGTCGTCGGTCGCTTCGACCAGCCGGCGAGCTGCATGCAGGCAGTCTCGAGCACCCACTGTCCGATCGGCACGATCAGGCCGGTCTCCTCGGCGAGCGGGATGAAGTCCATCGGCGGCACCGCGCCGCGCTCGGGGTGCTGCCAGCGCAGCAGCACCTCGGCGCCGACGGTCCGCGCGCCCGACTTCTGCACCTGGTAGGCGAGCCGCAGCTGGCCCTCGGACAGCGCCCGGCGCAGGTCGGCCTCGAGCGCGGCGCGTGCCTGGAGCGCGACCTGCATCGCGGGGTCGTAGAAGCGCACCGTGCCGCGTCCGGCGGCCTTGGCGCGGTACATCGCGGCGTCGGCGTGCATCAGCACGTCCTCGACCCGCGCGTCCGCGCCGAACATCGCGACGCCGATCGACGCCGAGCTGTGGAAGCGCAGCCCGGGCACGTCGAACGGACGCGACAGCGCCGTCATCAGCCGCTGTGCAGCCTCGTCGGCGCCCGCGGCCGCCTGCCGCGGCTCGCCGTCGAGCCGCTCGAGCACGACGACGAACTCGTCGCCGCCGACGCGCGCGACCGTGTCCTCGGCGCGCACGCAGGCCTTCAGGCGCTCGGCGGCCTCGACGAGCACCTCGTCGCCGACCGGATGGCCGCGGGTGTCGTTGACGCGCTTGAAGTCGTCGAGGTCGATGCAGAGCACCGCGCCGCGCCGCCCGGTGCGCGCGCTCGCGGCGAGCGACTGGCGCAGCCGGTCGGTCAGCAGCCGGCGGTTCGGCAGCCGGGTGAGAGTGTCGTAGTAGGCGAGCCGCTGGACCTCGGCCTCGGCCTGGCGCCGCGCGGTCACGTCGTGCGCGACGACCATCCTCGCCGGCCGGCCCTCCCAGGTGGTGGGCTGCGAGGTGAGCTCGACCTCGATGCACGTGCCGTCGCGCAGCCGGTGGTGCGCCGCGGCCGGTCGGACGAGCCCGTTGGAGGCGGCGTCCGTGGCCTCGCCGCTCGCCGCGGTCGCGGGCGCGGGGTCGCGCAGGTCGACCAGCGTCATCGCGAGGAATTCCTCGCGCGACCAGCCGTAGAGTGCGACCGCGGCATCGTTGACCGCGAGGAATCGCAGCGTCAGGCGATCGTGGATCCACATCGGGATCGGGTTCGACTCGAACAGCCGCCGGTGGCGCTGCTCGCCGTCGGCGAGCGCGAGCTGCGCGGTCCGCCGGCCGGTCACGTCGTGCGCCCAGCCGGCCCAGGCCCGGGCGGCGCCGTCGCGCGGCGTCGGGCTCGCGACGACCTCGATCCACCGGATCGCGCCGCCCTCGCCGGTCACTCGGAACTCGTCGCGCCACTCGGTGCCGGCCCGAGCGGCGCGCGAGGCCGAGCCCAGCACGCGCCCGAGGTCCTCCCGGTGCACGTGCTCGATCACGCGGCTCGGGTCGGCGAGCAGGTCGGCCGGCTCGAGCGGCACGAGTGCGTGCAGGCCGTCGCCGACGTGGGTGAAGCGCACCGACGCGCCGGGCGCCTCGGTCAGCTCGAACAGACAGGCCGGCATCCGGCGGGCGACCGCGCGCAGCGCGTCGTCGCCGAGCGGGGCGGTCGACGTCGGCTCGGGCAGGCCGGGCGGCGGAAGCGGGCGGTTCATCGTCGGCCCCGTCCGCGGACGCGTGCAGGGAAGGCTGAGGATGCACCCAGCTTAAGCGTTGCCGCCACGGGTCGGCGCGTGGAGAAGCGGCGGCCTTCCCGACAGTTGCCCGTACGGGCGGCCCTGCCCCGCGGCGGGGCGCCGTGGCCCGCCGGTACGGGCCTTGCTAGAGTGGAAGAGAGCCGGCACCGGACCGGCGGCCGCAGCGAGCCTCCATGTCCCCCACACCACGCCCGATCCGATTCGTCCTCGACGGCCGCCCGGTCGAGATCGCCGGCGCCCCGCCGTCCGCGATGCTGCTCGACTGGCTGCGGACCGAGGCCCGGGCGACCGGCACGAAGGAGGGCTGCGCCGAGGGCGACTGCGGCGCGTGCACCGTGGCGCTCGCCCGCCGCGAGGCGGACGGTCGCCTGCGCGTCGAGCCGTGCAACGCCTGCATCCGGCCGCTCGCCAGCGTCGACGGCTGCGGCGTGCTGACCGTCGAGGGGCTGGGCGGCGAGCACCCGGTGCAGCGCGCGATGGTCGGGCACCACGGCTCGCAGTGCGGCTTCTGCACGCCGGGCTTCGTCGTCGCGATGGCGACCCGGATCGCCGCGGGGCCGGTCGCCTCGCACGCCGAGGCCTGCGAGGCGCTCGCCGGCAACCTGTGCCGCTGCACCGGCTACCGGCCGATCGTCGATGCGCTGCGCGCGGCGTCGGAGTCGCTCCATGGGAGCGCGGCGTCGGACCCGCGCGCGACGGTCCCGATCTGCGGGCTGCCGGCCTGGCTCGACGCGCTGGCCCCGCCGCCCGCCGAGCCGCTCGCGTTCGCGGCCGGCGGCGCCGAGTGGCACGCGCCGCACGCCCCCGAGGCGGTCGACGCGCTGCTCGCCGAGACGCCCGACGCCTGGCTGCTCGCGGGCGGCACCGACATGGGGCTCTGGGTCACCAAGCAGCTGCGCGAGCCGCGTCGCTGGATCCGGGTCGGCGAGATCGAGGCGCTGCGTGTCGCCGCCGCCGGCGACGCGGCGTTCGAGATCGGCGCCGCGGTGTCGCTCGCCGACGCGTTCGCGCTGCTGCGCGCCGACTGGCCCGAGCTCGATCGCTACTGGGCGCGCTTCGCGTCGCCCGCGATCCGCGCGTCGGGCACGCTGGTCGGCAACCTCGCCAACGGCTCGCCGATCGGCGACGCCGCGCCGGTGCTGATCGCGCTCGACGCCTCGGTCGTGCTGCGCCGCGCGGGCGAGGGCGGCCCGCGGGTGCGCGAGCTGCCGCTCGAGGACCTGTACGTCGACTACCGCGTGCAGCGGCGCGAGCCGGGCGAGTGGCTGGAACGCGTGCGCGTGCCGCGCCGCGCCGCGGGGCGCGTCGTGCACGCGGCGAAGCTCTCGAAGCGCTTCGAGCAGGACATCTCGGCGGTCAGCCTCGGGCTCGCCTTCGGGCGCGGCGAGCGGCTGTCGGGGGTGCGGATCGCGCTCGGCGGCATGGCGGGCACCGTGCGGCGCGCCTCCGCCGCCGAGGCCGCGCTCGAGGGCGCCGCGCCGTCGCTCGACGCGTTCGAGCGCGCAGGCAGCGCGCTCGCCGCCGACTTCTCGCCGCTCGACGACCTGCGCGCGAGCCGCGAGTACCGGCTCGCCGCAGCGTCCGGGATGCTGGTCCGCGCGTGGCACGCGCTGTACGGCGACGGGCCGGCGGGTGTCGACGACCCGATGCTCGACGCGCTGGCGGACGGTGGCGCGCGATGAACGAGCCGATGCCCGGGTTCGCCCCGTCCGTCGCGCACGAGAGCGCCGCGCTGCACGTCACCGGCGCCGCGCGCTACACCGACGACCTGCCCGAGCCGGCCGGCACGCTGCACGGCGCCTTCGGCGTCGCCGGCCTCGCGCACGCCCGGATCGACGCGATCGACCTCGACGCGGTGCGCGCGAGCCCGGGCGTCGTCGACGTGCTGCTCGCGGCCGACCTGCCGGGCGCGAACAACTACGGCGGCATCGTCCACGACGACCCGCTGCTCGCCGATGGCGAGACGCACTACGAGGCCCAGCCGGTCTTCCTCGTGCTCGCGACCTCGCACCGCGCGGCCCGCGTCGCGGCGCGCCGCGCGAAGGTGTCGACGACGCCGCTGCCGGCGATCCTCACTGTCGCCGAGGCGATCGCCGCATCCTCGTGGGTCCTGCCGCCGGTCGAGGTCTCGCGTGGCGATCCGGCCGGCGCGCTCGTCGCCGCGCCCCGCGTGCTGGAGGGTCGGTCGGTGGTCGGCGGCCAGGACCACTTCTACCTCGAGGGCCAGGTCTCGCTCGCGCTGCCGCAGGACGACGGCGGCGTCGTCGTGCACGCGTCGACCCAGCATCCGACCGAGGTCCAGCACGTCGTCGCGGATGCGCTCGGCGTGCCGGGCGCGTGGGTGCGGGTCGAGTGCCGCCGGATGGGCGGCGGCTTCGGCGGCAAGGAGAGCCAGCCCGCGCTGCTCGCGGCGCTCGCGGCGGTCGCCGCGCGGCGCACCGGCCGGGCGGTCAAGATCCGGCTCGACCGCGACGACGACATGACGATCACCGGCAAGCGCCATCCGTTCGAGGCGGACTGGCGCGTCGGCTTCGACGACGACGGCCGGATCCTGGCGCTCGACGTGACGCTCGCCTCGGACTGCGGCTACTCGGCCGACCTGTCGGGCCCGGTCAACGACCGCGCGGTCTGCCACGTCGACAACGCCTACTGGCTGCCGAACCTGCGGATCCGCAGCCTGCGCTGCCGCACGAACAAGGTCTCGAACACCGCGTTCCGCGGCTTCGGCGGGCCGCAGGGCATGTTCGTCATCGAGGAGGTGGTCGACGCGATCGCGCGCGCGACCGGGCTCGATGCGCTCGCGGTGCGCCGGGCGAACCTGTACGGCGTCGACGCGCACAACGAGACCCACTACGGGCAGGTGATCCACGACAACGTGCTGCCGGTGCTCCTCGACCGGCTCGAGGCGTCGTCGCGCTACGCGGCGCGGCGCGCCGAGGTCGACGCGTTCAACGCGCGCGGCGGCTTCGTGCGTCGCGGCCTCGCGCTGACGCCGGTCAAGTTCGGCATCTCCTTCAACGCGGTCCACCTGAACCAGGCGGGCGCGCTGCTGCACCTCTATGCCGACGGCTCGCTGCTGCTGAACCACGGCGGCACCGAGATGGGCCAGGGGCTGTTCACCAAGGTCGCGCAGGTGGTCGCGCGCGAGTTCGACGTCGACGTCGCGCGAGTGAGGGTCTCGGCGACCGACACCGCGCGGGTGCCGAACACCTCGGCGACCGCCGCGTCCTCGGGCTCCGACCTGAACGGCATGGCGGCGCGCGAGGCCTGCCTCGTGCTGAAGTCGCGGCTCGAGGCCTTCCTGGCCGGTGCGTGGGGCGTGCCTGCGGACGCGGTGCGCTGGCACGACGGCGCGGCGCACGCGTCGGTCGACGGCGTCGCGCGCTCGATCGCGCTCGCGGACCTCGCGCGCCGCGCGTACATGGCGCGCGTGTCGCTGTCGGCCCAGGGCTACTACCGCACGCCCGACATCCACTGGGACGCGGCCGCGTTCCGGGGCCGGCCGTTCTACTACTTCGCCTACGGCGCCGCGGTCGTCGAGGTCGCGGTCGACACGCTGACCGGCGAGCACCGGATGCTCGCGGTCGACATCCTGCACGACGTCGGCACCTCGCTGAACCCGGCGATCGACGTCGGGCAGATCGAGGGCGGCTTCGTGCAGGGGGTCGGCTGGCTGACCGGCGAGGAGCTGGTCTGGGACGCTCGCGGCCGGCTCGCGACGCACGCGCCGTCGACCTACAAGATCCCGACCGCCGGCGACGTGCCGACGCGCTGGCGGGTCGCGCTGCTCGCCGACTCGCCGAACCGCTCGCCGACGATCCACCGCAGCAAGGCCGTCGGCGAGCCGCCGCTGATGCTCGGGCTCGCGGCCTACCACGCGCTGCGCGACGCGGTCGCGAGCCTGGCGCCGGCGGGCGCGCGCGCCGCGCTCGAGGCGCCGGCCACGCCCGAGGCGGTGCTTCGCGCCGCGCGCGCTGCGCGTGTGCGATGATCCGGCGCCTTCCTCGCGACCGCCCATGTCCGTCCCCGGTGCCCGCCTGATCGAGACCGCCCGCGCCGGGACGCCGGCGGTCTGGGTCCGCGTCGAGCGCACGCGCGGCTCCGCGCCGCGCGAGTCCGGCGCGTCGATGCTCGTCGGCGCGCACGGCGAGGCGGGCACGATCGGCGGCGGGCACCTCGAGTTCGAGGCGATCGCGCAGGCGCGCCGGATGCTCGCCTCGGGCGCACGCGTCGCGGTGCGCGACGTGGTGCTGGGCGCCTCCGCCGGACAGTGCTGCGGTGGTGCGGTCGTGCTGTCGATGCGACGGATCGATGCGCGCGAGGCGCCGTGGCTCGACGCGCTCGCGCGGCTCGACGAGACCGGCGGCACCGCGTGGCTCGCGACCCGCGCCGAACCCGGCGACGACGCGCCGCACACCGTCGCCACCGACGCGCCGCCCGGCCGGCCGGCCGACGGCACGCTGGTCTCGCGCGTCGACGTCTCGCCGTGGCGGGTCTGGTTGTTCGGCGCCGGCCACGTCGGCGAGGCGGTCGCGCGCGTGCTCGCGACGCTGCCGCTGCAGCTGACGTGGGTCGACGCGCGCGCCGACCGGTTCCCCGCGGCGCTGCCGGCGAACGTCGAGGTCCTCGAGTCCGACTCGCCGGCACACGAGGTCCGCGCGATCCACGCCGGCGCCGATGTGCTGGTGATGACGCACAGCCACGCGCTCGACTTCGACCTGTGCGTGGCGCTGCTGGCGCGCGAGGACCTCGGCGAGGTCGGCGTGATCGGCTCGGCGACCAAGGCCGCGAGCTTCCGCGCGCGGCTCGCGCGGCGCGGCGTCGCGCCCGGACGCATCGCCCGGCTGCGCTGCCCGATCGGCGAGCCGCCGCGCGGTGGCGACGGCACGGCCGTAGCGGCGCGCCACGCGCTCGACCGCCACCCGGGCGCGATCGCGACCTCGGTCGCCTTCGAGCTCTGGAGCCTGCGTCGCGCGCGCCAGTCGGCGGGCGCACCGGCCACCGGGGCCGCGCGATGACCGACCGGCTCGCGCTCGCCGGCATCGTCAAGCGCTATCCGGGCGTCGTCGCCAACGACGACGTGTCGCTTCGCGTCGCGCCGGGCGAGATCCACGCGGTGCTCGGCGAGAACGGCGCCGGCAAGTCGACGCTGATGAAGATCGTCTACGGCTCGGTGCGGCCCGACGCGGGCGAGATCCGCATCGACGGCAAGCCTGTGGCGGTGCGCAACCCGCAGGAGGCGCGGCGGCTCGGCGTCTCGATGGTGTTCCAGCACTTCAGCCTGTTCGAGACGGTCACGGTCGCCGAGAACGTGTGGCTCGGCCTCGATGCGTCGCTGTCGCTCGCCGAGGTCACCGCGCGGATCCGCGCGAAGGCCGGCGAATACGGCCTCGAGCTCGACCCCGCGCGCCCGGTGCACACGCTGTCGGTCGGCGAGCGACAGCGCGTCGAGATCGTTCGCGCGCTGCTGACCGATCCGCGGCTGCTGATCCTCGACGAGCCGACCTCGGTGCTGACGCCGCAGGCGGTCGAGCGTCTGTTCGTCACGCTGCGCCGGCTCGCATCCACCGGCTGCAGCATCCTCTACATCAGCCACAAGCTCGACGAGATCCGCGCGCTGTGCAGCGCCTGCACGGTGATGCGCGGCGGGCGCGTGACCGGCGTCGTCGACCCGCGCGGCGAGACCAACGCGTCGCTGTCGCGGCTGATGATCGGCGACGAGCCGCCGCTGCTCGAGCACCGGCCGTCGCGGGCGGGCGAGGCGGCGCTCGCGGTGCGCGGGCTGTCGCTGCCGAAGACCTCGCCGTTCGGCGTCGACCTCGCCGACGTCGGCTTCGAGCTGCGGGCCGGCGAGGTGCTCGGCATCGCCGGCGTGTCCGGCAACGGGCAGCAGGAGCTGCTCTCTGCGCTGTCGGGCGAGGATCCGCGCGCGCCGCGCGATGCGATCGTGCTGCGCGGCGAGCCGGCGGGCGATGCCTCGCCGCGGCGCCGGCGAGACCTGGGCCTGCACTTCGTGCCCGAGGAACGGCTCGGCCGCGGCGCGGTGCCGGCGCTGTCGCTCGCGCAGAACCTGCTGCTGACCCGGCGCGAGGCGGTGCGGCGCGGCTGGATCGCACGCGGTGCGCTCGCCGTGCAGGCCGCCTCGATCGTCGAGCGCTTCCGCGTCAAGGCGCACGGCCCGGGCGCGGCCGCGCGCAGCCTCTCGGGCGGCAACCTGCAGAAGTTCATCGTCGGGCGCGAGATCGACGCGGCGCCGAAGGTGCTGATCGTCGCGCAGCCGACCTGGGGCGTGGACGTCGGCGCGGCCGCGCAGATCCGCGCGGCCCTGCTCGGGTTGCGCGACGCGGGCTGCGCGGTGCTGGTCGTCTCCGAGGAGCTCGACGAGCTGTTCGAGCTGTCCGACCGGCTGGTGGTGATCGCGAAGGGGCGGCTGTCGCCGCCGGTCGCACGCGCCGACGCCACCGTCGAGCGCATCGGCGTCTGGATGAGCGGCCTGTGGCCGGGCGGCCCGGCCGAGCGCGCCGGCGCCGGCGCCGCGGAGGCCGCCACGTGATCGCGCTCGAGCCGCGCCCCGAGCCGTCGCGCGCGATGGCCTGGCTCTCGCCGGTGATCGCGCTCGCGATCACCGTGGTCGTCGCCGCGGCGCTGTTCGTCGCGCTCGGTCGCGACCCGGTCGCCGGGCTGCGGGTGTTCCTCTGGGAGCCGCTCAACGGTGCGCGGGCGCTCAGCGAGGTCGCGCTGAAGTCGACGCCGCTCGTGCTGTGCGCGCTCGGCCTCGCGCTGTGCTTCCGCGCGAACGTCTGGAACATCGGCGCCGAGGGTCAGTTCCTGCTCGGCGCGATCGCCGGCGGCGGGCTGGCGCTGTGGTTCACCGCGAACCAGATCCCGATCGGCCGCTGGGGCTTCTTCCCGCTCGCGATCCTCGCGGGGGCGGCGGGCGGCATGCTGTGGGCGGCGATCGTCGCGCTGCTGCGCGACCGGTTCAACGCGAGCGAGATCCTGGTGAGCCTGATGCTCGTCTACGTCGCGAACCTGCTGCTGTCCTGGCTGGTGTTCGGTCCGTGGAAGGATCCGAAGGGCTTCAACTTCCCGCAGACGATGAGCTTCGCCTCGGGCACGAACCTGCCGCGGATCGCCACCGGGCTGCGCATGCACTGGGGGCTCGTCGTCGCGCTGGTCGCGGCGGTCGTGATGTGGCTGTTCGTCTTCCGCACCTTCGCCGGCTACCAGCTGCAGGTCGGCGGCCTCGCGCCCGCCGCCGCGCGCTACGCGGGCTTCTCGTCGCGCCGCGCGCTGTGGGCCGCGCTGCTCGTCTCCGGCGGGCTCGCCGGCGTGGCCGGCGCGTTCGAGGCGGTCGGCCCGATGGGGCAGCTCACGCCGCACGTGTCGACCGGCTACGGCTTCACCGCGATCATCGTCGCCTTCGTCGGTCGGCTGCACCCGCTCGGCTGCGTGCTCGGTGCGGTGCTGCTGTCGATGTTCCTGATCGGCGGCGAACTCGCGCAGTCGCGCCTCGGGCTGCCGTCGGCGCTCACCGGCGTGTTCCAGGGCGTCCTGCTGTTCTCGCTGCTCGCCTGCGACACCCTGATCGGCCACCGCCTGCGCTTCGGCACGCGCGCGTCGGTGGCGGCGGCGAGGGCGGCGGCATGAACGAACTCGCGCTGCTGCTGGCCGCGACGCTGTCGGCGGGCACGCCGCTCGCGATCGCGGGGCTCGGCCTCCTCGTCAACGAGCGGGCCGGCGTGCTGAACCTCGGCGCCGAGGGGATGATGCTGATCGCCGCGGTCGCCGGCTTCGCGGTCGCGTTCCACACCGGCAGCGACTGGCTCGCGTTCGCGGCCGGCGCCGGCGCCGGCGCGCTCGCCGCGGCGCTGTTCGGCGTGCTGACGATCTGGCTCGGCACCAACCAGTACGCGACCGGCCTCGCGCTCTCGCTGTTCGGCGGGGGCTTCTCGGCCTTCGTCGGCATCGGCTACGTGGGCAAGAAGCTCGCTGAGCGCCCGAACCACGCGATCCTCGTCCTGTCCGACATGCCGTTCCTCGGCACCGCGCTGTTCCGCCAGCACCCGATGGTCTACATCGTGATCGCGGCGGTCGCGCTCGCCGCCTGGGTGCTGTACCGCACGCGTGCCGGGCTGGTGCTGCGCGCGGTCGGCGAGTCGCCGGAGTCGGCGCATGCGCTCGGCTACCCGGTGCGCCGCATCCGGCTGCTGGCAGTCATGGCCGGCGGCGCGCTGTGCGGCGTGTCGGGGGCGTATCTCTCGGTCGTGTATGCGCCGCTGTGGGTCGA
>Ga0315899_10009285_pt1 | contig 10554 bp, 8 predicted proteins | sample LakEriMetagenome_2_FD_203518 | JGI IMG/M metagenome (GOLD analysis project Ga0315899, IMG submission 203518) | Freshwater fungal communities from buoy surface, Lake Erie, Ohio, United States - Buoy 4 MA112 | ecosystem: Environmental > Aquatic > Freshwater > Lake | place: USA: Lake Erie, Ohio...
ACAACTGGTAACGGGGGAGCAGTAGTGCTCGTGTCCCGACACGTGTTCCCGGCGCATCGCACCGAATTTGTTGTTGACCTGCCTTTTGCAGAGCCATCAATCGCCCCGTCTGGTTTGCGACTCGTCGAATAACTGATTTACGACTCGTCCGATAAACCGAGTGTCACCATGTGTCCCAGTGGGAGACTGCTTCTTTCGGTAGACGTTTTGCTGGTTTGAAATCGGTACCAACCGTGTAAGCAATGGGGAACAAACCTGCTTGGCTCACTTTGTCGAACGGAATGTTGAGCAATTCTGCAGCTTCTTTCTCACCGTTGTTCAACAAGTGAATGGTGGTCCATGCTGATCCAAGACCGCGCTCGCGTAACGCGAGCATGAAACTCCACACTGCGGGAAGAAGCGATCCCCATGCACTTGCTGTTGCAAACGATGGCAGGTTGTCAAGACGACCCTCGATTGCAGGAATCATCAAAACGGGTGAGCGGTGGAAGTTTTCTGCGAGATACCACGCAGAGTCACGAATCTTGTCGCGCTGATGGGTGCGAGGGTCATCTTCGCCGAACTCTTTTCCGGGTGTGTTGATGTACATCTCAAAGTTGCGCTTGTAAATGTCAGCAAGTGCCTTCTTCTTTTGTGGGTCCTCCACAAAAATCCAGTGCCAGCCCTGAGAGTTGGATCCCGTTGGTGCCTGTAACGCAAGGTCAAGACATTCATTGACAACACTGCGATCAACAGGCTTATCGAAATCGAGACGCTTACGGACGCTTCGTGTGGTGGCAAGTACTTCGTCGGCTGACAGATTGAGTTTCATGCCCCCATCTTGGCACCATTAGTCAGCTTTCCTCTCCAGATGCCACACTGTGGTCATGAGCAATCGAGTACAAGTCACAGTCTCCAACGGAATCGCTGATGTGCGCCTCACGCGTGCTGATAAGAGAAACGCTCTTGATGGCGAGATGTTTGCCGCAATTGCCGCCGCTGGAGAGGGGCTAAAAGGTCGCGACGATGTTCGCGTTGTCGTGTTGTCTGGCGAAGGCGCATCATTTTGCGCGGGTCTCGACTTTGGCAGTTTCCAACAGATGGCTGGAAGCAGCGGAGATGGTAAGCGTCAACCTCAAGCAAGTGACATTGACGAAGGTGCGATTACTCATCTCGGCCAACAAGCGTGTTGGGTGTGGCAAGAACTGCCTGTTCCCGTCATTGCCGCAGTGCATGGTCACGCACTCGGTGGAGGAATTCAAATTGCACTCGGTGCTGACATTCGCATTGCACATCCTGACACTCAGTTCAGTGTTCGCGAAACCTATTGGGGCCTCATTCCCGACATGACTGGTTCGCTGATGCTGACGCAGTTAGTTCGTGCAGATGTTGCGAAGGAACTCATCTTTACTGCACGCATTTTTGACGGACGTGAGGCAAAAGAATTGGGTGTTGTCACCTCGTTGTCAGACAATCCGTATGACGATGCGATGGCTCTTGCACAAGAATTGACCTTGCGTAGCCCCAGTGCATTGCGCAACGCCAAGATGTTGGTGAACGGGTTGATCCACGAACGAGCAGCAAGCCAATTTGCCGCCGAACGTCGACTCATTGGAGAACTCATCGGGTCGGCGCATCAGGTGGAGGCCGTTATGTCCCACTTTGAAAAGCGTGCTCCCAATTTCGTCTGACACAAAAGCGGTGTGCCCCGCTTCGGTCACCGACCTGAAGCGCGCCTGATTAGATCCATTGCATTCGACACACCCTTCGGGTTGTTTGAAGTTATGTCCGCAGACGCGCCGCATCAGATTGAACTGACAGCTGTGCTCTGGGCTGCCCCTGAAGGTGGCTTTTCTGCGTTGAACCCTGAAATCGGAACCGTGTCACAGGGGGAGACTGAAGCAGAAGCTCTCGCGAATTTGACCGAGGCAACTGAGCTTTATCTCGAAGAGTTCCCCTTGCCATCGCGTCAGAAGCCAGTCATTACGACTATTCGCGTCGCTGACGTTGCCTGAACTCCCCGTCGTCTCCGGTGCTGAGGTGTTCCGTGCTCTCGAACGTCTTGGTTTTCGTGTGGTTCGTCAAGCGGAAGTGGATGCGGATGAGTCCATGAACACGCTGACATAAATGAGGAGAATCGGTGAAGGGCTATATGAAAAGTGATTGCCCTGACGAGTGATTAGTCGGTAGCGTAGAGACCGCTTGGGCCAGCGTTGTCCCGGGAAACCGAAAGAAGATGGTGGCGTCACACGCATAGTGAGACCCCCACCTCTTCATTTGTTTTCTCACTTCTTGGTTTCACCCGAAGGACAACAGATGAACCCCGATCTTCCAGCACCAGTTGGTTTGTACGACCCACGATTTGAACATGACGCCTGTGGCGTGTCGTTTGTCGCCCATATCAAAGGGAAGGCGAGTCGGTCGATCGTTGATCTTGGTCTGACTGCTCTGTGCAACATGGAACACCGAGGCGCAACAGGTGCCGAAGCAGAAACGGGTGATGGCGCGGGCATTCTCATTCAGATGCCCGACGACTTCTTCCGCGGTCTTGTTCCTTTTGCATTGCCCCCGGTCGGTTCATATGCGGCTGGAATGGCATTTTTGCCTTCCGAAGAATCCCACACTCAGCGTGCGATCAGCACCGTGGAAAAGATCGTCAAAGAAGAACATCTGGAAGTACTTGGTTGGCACGATGTCAAAATCAATCCGGATTGCTTGGGTACGTCAGCACGCGCTGTAATGCCCGCGTTTCGTTATCTGTTCATCGTTGATCCGGCTGGCGCAAGCGGAATTGATCTAGACCGCAAGTTGTTCATCGTGCGCAAACGCATTGAACATGAACTTGTCAACGACATGCGCACGTATTTCCCATCGTTGTCGTCGCGAACATTCGTATTCAAGGGAATGCTCACTACGCCAGAGTTGCAAGAGTTCTATCCGGAATTGTCTGATTCGCGCATGACGTCGGCATTGGCGTTAGTTCACAGTCGATTCAGCACCAACACATTCCCGTCATGGCCACTTGCGCACCCGTACCGTTACATCGCACACAATGGTGAGATCAACACCGTGCAGGGAAACCGTAACTGGATGCGTGCGCGTGAAGCTCTTCTCGAAAGCGATCTCATTCCAGGTCTCGACCGAGCGTTTCCTATTTGCAGTGATGGCATGAGCGACAGTGCAAGTTTTGATGAAGTTCTTGAGCTGTTGCATTTGAGTGGCTATTCACTCCCTCACGCTCTTCTCATTATGATTCCTGAAGCATGGGAAAACAATGAGCACATGGAGCCACGCAAGCGTGCGTTCTATGAATTTCATTCCACGATGATGGAACCATGGGACGGACCAGCAGACGTTGCGTTCACCGATGGAACTTTGATCGGTGCGGTTCTTGACCGCAATGGTTTGCGTCCTGGCCGTTATTGGGTCACGTCTGATGATTTGATCGTTCTCGCAAGCGAAGCAGGTGTTCTCGACATAGAAACGTCACGCATTGTGAAGAAAGGTCGTATGCAGCCGGGACGCATGTTGCTCGTTGATACGGCACGTGGCGAAATCGTGGACGATGCCGACGTCAAGACACAGTTGGCTTCTGCACATTCATACCGCGAATGGCTTGATGCGGGCATGACAGCACTCGATGAGCTGCCCGAAGTTGAACATGTTGTGCATAGTCACGACAGCGTTTTGCGCCGCCAGCAAATGTTTGGATATACCCACGAAGAACTGAAGTTGATTCTTGCTCCAATGGCGCGTTCTGCTGTTGAACCACTCGGATCCATGGGAACAGATACTCCGATTGCCGTGTTGTCTGAGCGTTCACGTTTGCTGTTTGATTACTTCCAGCAACTGTTTGCACAAGTCACCAATCCACCGCTTGATGCAATACGTGAAGAAGTGGTGACTTCTGTTGGGCGAACGATTGGCCCGGAGTCCAACTTGCTCGCTCCATCGCCAGACAGTTGTCGTCAACTCAGCATGTCATTTCCGATTATCGATAATGACGAGTTGGCAAAAATCATTCACATCAATGACAACGGTGAACATCCGCATCTCCAGTCAGTTGTGGTGTCGGGTCTCTATCGCGTGTCCGAAGGCGGCAAGGGACTGCACGCTGCACTTGACCGTGTTCGCAGTGAAGTATCGGAAGCGATTAGCAAAGGTGCGCGAATCATCGTGTTGTCGGATCGGCACAGTGATTCATTGAATGCGCCGATTCCGTCGCTACTTCTCACAAGTGCTGTTCATCATCACCTCATTCGAGAAAAGACACGTACGCAAGTCGGACTTGTTGTGGAATGCGGTGATGCGCGCGAAGTGCACCACATGGCGGTGTTGATGGGATATGGCGCAGCAGCGATCAACCCGTATCTCGCTTTTGAATCCATTGAAGACATGATCAACGCCGAAGATGGTCTTGGTCTTCACTCGCTCGGCGGAATGGATCCAAAGAAAGCAATCAAGAATTACATCAAGGCCGCAGGTAAGGGCGTGCTGAAGGTGATGTCAAAGATGGGTGTTTCGACAGTTGCGTCGTACACCGGAGCACAAATCTTTGAAGCAATTGGTCTGTCATCTGAATTGGTTGATGAATTCTTCACTGGCACGGTGTCGCGTCTTGGAGGCATTGGTCTTGACGAGATTGCACACGAGGTGGAAATGCGTCACCGCATTGCACATCCAAAGCGTCCCGAATTGCGCGTGCACCGCAAATTGGAATTGGGTGGCGAATATCAATGGCGTCGTGAGGGAGAACACCACTTGTTTAACCCCGAGACTGTGTATCGCTTGCAGCACAGTACGCGTGCTGGTCGCTATGACATCTTCAAGCAGTACACACAACAAGTAGATGACCAAGCCAAATCGCTGTACACATTGCGCGGTTTATTTGATCTGAAAACAGGAGAGCGAAAGCCAATTTCCATCGATGAAGTGGAACCAGTGTCAGAGATCGTCAAGCGTTTCTCGACTGGCGCTATGAGTTATGGCTCCATCTCTGCTGAAGCACATGAGACGCTCGCAATCGCAATGAACCGTATTGGCGGCAAGAGCAACACGGGCGAAGGTGGGGAAGACCCTGAGCGATACATCCCGTTGGCAAACGGTGACTCCAAGCGCAGTGCGATCAAGCAAGTTGCTTCTGGTCGTTTTGGTGTAACGAGTGAATACCTCGTCAACGCCGATGACATTCAAATCAAGATGGCGCAAGGCGCAAAACCGGGCGAAGGTGGTCAGCTGCCCGGACACAAGGTGTATCCGTGGGTGGCAAAGACTCGTCACTCTACGCCGGGTGTTGGTCTGATCAGTCCGCCACCGCACCACGACATCTATTCAATTGAAGACTTGAAACAACTCATTCATGACTTGAAGAACTCAAACCCCGCTGCGCGAGTTCATGTCAAGTTGGTATCAGAAGTTGGCGTCGGAACCGTTGCTGCTGGCGTGAGCAAGGCAAAAGCAGATGTTGTTTTGATCTCTGGCCATGATGGTGGAACGGGTGCATCTCCATTGACGTCGCTCAAGCACGCTGGTGCGCCGTGGGAAATCGGTCTCGCTGAGACTCAACAGACATTGATGTTGAATGGCTTGCGCGATCGAATCGTGGTTCAAGTTGATGGTCAAATGAAAACTGGCCGCGACGTTGTGATTGCTGCATTGCTCGGTGCAGAGGAATTTGGTTTTGCAACGGCACCCCTGGTGGTGAGTGGTTGCATCATGATGCGCGTATGCCACCTAGATACGTGCCCGGTTGGCATCGCCACACAAAATCCAGTGTTGCGCGAACGCTTTAGCGGTAAGCCAGAGTTTGTTGTCAATTTCTTTGAGTACATCGCAGAAGAAGTACGCGAGCATCTTGCTGCACTCGGTTTCCGTTCATTGAAAGAAGCGATTGGGCATGTCGAATTGATTGATTCGCGCGCCGCCGTTGAACACTGGAAGGCAAAAGGTCTTGACATCTCGCCGATCTTGCACAAGCCAGAAAATCCGTATCAGCAAACCCCGTATCAGTCGGTGTCGCAGGACCATGGTCTTGACGAGGCACTCGACAATGATCTCATTCGATTGTCTGCACCCGCAATTAACGATGGTCATGCAGTGAGTATTGAGTTGCCGATTCGCAACGTTCATCGCACCGTTGGCACAATGCTTGGTAGCGAAGTTACAAAGAAGTGGGGAGGCGAAGGTTTGCCAGATGGCACCATTCGCATCGTGTTCTCTGGTTCAGCTGGGCAAAGTTTTGGTGCATTTGTACCACGCGGTATCGAGATGCGTCTTGAAGGAGATGCAAATGACTATCTCGGCAAGGGATTGTCTGGTGGTCGTTTAATTGTTCATCCGCATCGCGATGCAACCCTGGTACCGCATGAAAATGTCATCGCTGGAAACGTCATCGCGTATGGCGCAACATCGGGCGAGATTTTCGTGAGTGGCCTTGTGGGCGAACGCTTCTGCGTACGTAACTCTGGTGCGACTGCGGTTGTTGAGGGGGTCGGAGACCACGGCTGTGAATACATGACAGGTGGGCGCGTCGTGGTGCTTGGTCCAACCGGTCGCAACTTTGCAGCTGGCATGTCTGGCGGTATCGCGTATGTGTATGACCCAAATGACCAATTGGTGCGCAATATCAACTACGAGATGGTTGATCTTGAACCATTGTCAGCAATTGACGAGCAATGGCTCAAGTTGACTATTGAACAGCATCGTGACTTCACAAGCTCGGTTGTTGCGGGCGAAATTCTTGCCTCGTGGACGACAGAAGTGTCGCATTTCCGCAAGGTGATGCCACGTGACTACAAGCGAGTGTTGCAGGTGCTGGAAGAAGCAAGCGAAAAAGGATTGTCCGAAGACGAGACTTCGGAATTAGTGATGGAGGTTGCTCGTGGGTGAAGCAACAGGTTTTCTCCGATGGGGTCGTTCGACTCCTACTCGTCGACCAGTACCGGTTCGTCTTCGAGACTGGCGTGAGGTGTATGAACCTTTCGACAAAAATGCATTGAAGGAACAAGCAGGACGTTGTATGGATTGCGGTATTCCGTTTTGCAACAACGGTTGTCCACTTGGCAACCTCATTCCCGATTGGAATGATCTTGTGTATCGCGAACACTGGCGTGATGCAATTGATCGCCTACATGCAACCAATAACTTTCCGGAATTCACCGGACGGTTGTGCCCGGCACCGTGTGAAACGGCGTGTGTTCTTGGCATCAATCAAGACCCCGTCACCATTAAACAAGTCGAACAAACGATCATTGACACGGCTTGGGAGAACGGCTGGGTGACACCGCAGATCCCTGATTCAAAAACTGGTAAACGAATTGCTGTGATCGGTAGTGGACCTGCTGGTCTCGCCGTAGCACAACAACTGACTCGCGCCGGTCACGAGGTTGTGGTGTTGGAACGCGCGGATCGCATCGGTGGTTTATTGCGTTATGGCATTCCTGAATTCAAGATGGAAAAGAAGTATCTCGATCGTCGTCTTGATCAGATGAAGAAAGAAGGAACCGAGTTTCGAACCAACGCAATTGTGGGTGACAACATCGACATTGATGTGTTGCGCGCGTCGTATGACGCGATTGTGTTGGCTTGCGGCGCGACTGCGTGGCGCGACATTCCCGTTCCTGGCCGTGAGTTAAAGGGGATCTACCAAGCAATGGAGTATTTGCCACTTGCCAACAAGGTGCAAGAGGGAGACTTTACTGAGCCCGCGATTTCTGCTGCCGGCAAAGATGTTGTGATTATTGGTGGTGGAGACACCGGAGCCGATTGTCTTGGCACTGCACTACGTCAAGGTGCAAAGAGCGTGACCCAATTGGAAATCATGGCTCGTCCACCAGAGGATCGTGCAACAAACAATCCGTGGCCTCAGTGGAGTCTTGTGTATCGCGTGTCGTCGGCGCATGAAGAAGGCGGCGATCGAATTTTCAGTGTGAACACTGAGCGTTTCGTTGATGATGGCAACGGCAATGTGAAGGCAATGCTCATTCACGAAGTGCAGATGGTGAACGGTCGCTTCGAAAAAGTGGAGGGAACCGACACTGAACTTCCTGCAGATCATGTGTTCTTGGCAATGGGTTTTGTGGGTCCAGAGAAAGACTCGTGGCTCGATCAGATGGGTGTTGCTTTGGACGAGCGTGGCAATGTGTCACGCGATGACAGTTACATGACATCTGTTCCTGGCGTATTTGTTGCTGGAGACATGGGTAGGGGCCAAAGCCTTATTGTCTGGGCAATTGCAGAAGGACGAGCATGTGCATCGGGCGTTGATGAGTACTTGATGGGATCAACGATGTTGCCGTATCCGATCGAGCCAACTGCACGGCCGTTGTCATAGACGACACGTAGAGGTGGTTGTAAATGGCGTATAAAAGTTGTCAAAGCGCCACCTCTCGGTGGACATAACGATCTACTCTGTTTTCTCGTGCGCAAGCGTTCGCCAACGTCACACACAGCGGTGTCGCAGACATCGATGTCTAAGAAATGGTGGCCCAAAGTTGGGTCAATTTTTGCGAGCGCGATAACTATCGCGGTGTTTAGTACCACCGTCGGTGCTTGTGGCCAAGACACGTTGGGAGTAGCCACAACTGTTGTGGCGGTAACGCCCACAAACTTTGCAACGATTCCTCCGGTTGCCAGCACACTGCCGGGCACCACAACTTCTTTGCCAACAAACGCCATTGGCTCTGAACAGCTCTATACGGTGCAATCAGGCGACTCGCCGCTTGGTGTTGCCAATAAATACGGAATCGCAATTGAAACTCTGTTGGCCTACAACGGGTGGGTGAGTCCATCACAGTTCCCATACCCAGGCACCCAGATTCGAATTCCGCCGTCGGCCATTGAGCCCACTGACACCGGCGACGCAAGCGGAGGAGCAACAGGTGGTACGGGCGGATCAACGGGTGGTGACACGAGCACGCCGTCAGCACCTGGATGTGGCACGCGCCCTGCTGGGACCTACACCGTTCAGTCAGGCGATTCGGTGTTCACTATTCGGCGCAAGTTCTGTGTGTCGTTGGCGTCGCTTTTGTCCGCAAATAACTGGGCGAGTTCATCTGTTGTGATCATGCCAGGCGATGTCATCAACATTCCTGCTTCAGGTTCATAACATCGGTGAGACGTGGTGCCTATTCTCGCGTTTAGCGAGATGTAGTTCGTGGGCGTCGTGTGTACCGTTCACGCGCCAATGCCACTAATTCATTAATCAGTTCGGCATAGCCGAGACCACTTGCGTTCCATAATTTCGGATACATCGAAATTGGTGTGAAGCCTGGAATCGTGTTGATTTCGTTACAAAGAAAGCCACGCCCATTTTCTTCTAGGAAGAAGTCAACGCGTGCCATTCCTTCGCAACGCAAGGCGCGGTACGCCTGAATTGCTAACTGTTGAACGTTATTCAATTGCTCTTTCGTCAACGGTGCAGGAACAAGAAGTTGTGCGCCATCAGTGACGTATTTGTCTTCATAGTCGTAAAACTCATTGCCGGGAATGATCTCTCCAGCAATCGATGCACGTGGTGTCAGATTGCCAAGGACTGACACTTCAATTTCTCGTCCCACTACGGCTTCTTCAAACACAATCCATTCGTCATATAGCGCAGCAGTTTTCGCAGCAGTCACTAGATCGTCAGAAGTCTTTGCTTTTGAGATGCCAACTGACGAACCCATGTTGGCAGGTTTCACAAAAATGGGAAGAGACAATTCTGTGACGATGTCGTTGAGGACAGCATCGGAAACATCGGAGACGTGACGAGAAGTCCATCGGCATTGGGGCACATTGTGCGCACCAAGAAGTTGCTTCGACACAACTTTGTCCATAGCCACAGCACATGACAACACACCACTTCCGACGTATGCAACGTCCAGCATCTCGAGCATTCCTTGAATGGTTCCGTCCTCACCAAGTGGGCCATGCAACAGCGGTACCACAACGGTTGGCTCGCGTGACGCAATGTCGGTGATGAGAGATGGAGAGACCGGTACGCCGGATGCAGTCAGTGATGAAGGAATGTCTCGCGAGTTCGTGTCAAGAATTGCCTGCACATCGGTAGGGCTCACCCAATGTCCCTCTCGTGTGATTCCGAGTACCACTATGCGATACGTCTTCGGGTCTGTGGCGCGAATAACGTGCGCCGCAGTGACACAACTCACGTCGTGTTCAGCGGAGCGACCTCCGAACAGCACGACAAGTGTGAGGGTGGATGATGGTGTGTTCATCGGATACGACGGTACTCGCCACTAGGGTCGTGACATGTTCATCATGGCAAGTGACGTTGCGCGTATCACGGGTGGTTCGTTGTTTGGCGATGATATGGAGATTGATGGAGTCTCTTTTGACTCGCGGTTGCTATCGCCAGGGCAGTGTTTCGTTGCACTTGAAGCTGACCGTGATGGGCATGAATTTGTTGCTGATGCATACGAGGCCGGAGCGGCAGCGTGCATTGTTCACCGTGGCACGGTGGCGGATGAACAGGTACCCGCTGACAGCGGACGAATCGAAGTGGATAACACGATGGAGGCACTCACCGCGCTCGGGAAGTGGGCCAGAGATCAGTTGGACGCCACCGCTCCAGGGAGA
>Ga0315899_10009286_pt1 | contig 10553 bp, 9 predicted proteins | sample LakEriMetagenome_2_FD_203518 | JGI IMG/M metagenome (GOLD analysis project Ga0315899, IMG submission 203518) | Freshwater fungal communities from buoy surface, Lake Erie, Ohio, United States - Buoy 4 MA112 | ecosystem: Environmental > Aquatic > Freshwater > Lake | place: USA: Lake Erie, Ohio...
GGCACTCCTCGCCGCCGACGAGGCTTACAGCGAACTGCAGCGGATGGTCGAGCGCACGATCGGGCTTCCCTCGGGCGACCGGGACGCCGGAACGTGGGCCTCGCTCCTGTGGGCCACCGCCCATGGCCTGGCCACCCTCATCGTCGACGGACCCCTCGAGAACAAGTTGCCCGAGGGTGTCGACCTCCACCGGCACATCGACGACGTCATCACGCTCATGACCGAGATGGTCGAATCCCAGGCCGCGCGCATGGGTCTGTCCCCGACGCACTAGACACATCTCCATGACGGTGCTCCATCCTCGTCTCGGCTTCTACACCCTCGCCGGAGCACCCGCCTCGCCCCGGGAGATGTTCGATGAGCTCGCTGCGGCCGAGCGGATGGGTCTCGGAGCCGCCTTCATCTCCGAGCGCTTCACCATCAAGGAGGCCGGTGCCCTCACCGGTGCGGCCGTCGCCTCCACCAGTTCGTTGCAGATCGTCACCGGCGCGACGAACCACACGACGCGCCATCCTGCCGTCACCGCCTCCTGGGCGAGCACGTTGCATCTCCTGTCGAATGGTCGGTTCACGCTCGGTCTCGGACGCGGCATCGATGTGATGTTCCGCGCCTACGGAATGAAGCTCGCAACCACGGAATCACTCGAGCAGTTCGCCGGGCTCATGCGCCGGCTCTGGCAGGGAGAGACCGTTCTCGGACACTCGGATCTCACCGGCACCCATCCTGTGCTACGGCTCGACCCCGACTTCCGCCTCGACATTCCGCTCGCCGTCACCGCGTTCGGACCCCGCACCCTCGAGATGGCCGGGCGCGCGTTCGACCTCGTCATTCTGCACACGTTCTTCACCGACGAGACCACGGCCCGCGCCGTGCGCACCGTGAAGGAATCCGCCGAGCGTGCGGGGCGCGACCCTGACACGGTGCAGGTGTGGTCATGCCTGGCGACGGTGGGCGACCACATCGATCCCGCGCTGCGTCTCAAGAAGACGGTCGGTCGTCTGGCCACCTATCTGCAGGCCTACGGCGACCTCATGGTGCGCACGAACGGGTGGGACCCTGCCGTGCTCGAGAGGTTCCGCGCCGACGAATTCGTGCGCTCCTTTCCCGGTGCCCTCGACGCCAAGGGGACGACCGCGGACCTCGAGCGCGTCGCACCCCTCATTCCCGACGAGTGGTTGGCGCCCGCCGCCACCGGATCGCCCGAACAGTGCGCAGCGGCCGTGCGGGCCCAGTTCGACCTCGGATGCGACGGCGTCATCATGCACGGAGCGACGCCGACGGAGCTGGCCCCGATCGTCGCGGCGATGCCCGCCTGAGGGTCCCCGGTCAGCGGGCTCCGGCGCGTCGGTAGAGGCGCGTGGCAATGGGGGCGAACACGACGATGAGCGCGAGAGCCCAGACGAGCGAATACAGAACGCTGTTCTGCAGGGGCCATGAGGTCGGCTCCGGGGTGCCCGCGGGGATGTTGCCGAACCTCTCGCGCACGGCGTGGGTGAGCGTGGAGATCGGGTTCCACTCGGCAATGGTGCGCAGGGCGCCGGGGAGGTTGTCGGAGGGCACGAAGGTGTTGGCGATGAACGTCATGGGGAAGAGCACCATGAACGAGGCGTTGTTGACCACCTCGGGTGTCGGGACGATGAGGCCGATGCAGGCCATCACCCACGAGAACGCGTAGGCGAAGAACAAGAGGAGTGCGTAACCGGCCACCGCGTCGAGGACGGAGCCGCGGATGCGCCACCCGACGGCCAGGCCGGCGATCGACATCACGACGACCGACAGGGCGTTGTAGACGACGTCGCTGATGGTCCGTCCCGCGACGACCGCGGAACGCGACATGGGCAGCGACCGGAAACGGTTGATGAGACCTTTCTGCAGGTCTTCGGCGAGGCCCGACCCGGTGAACGTGGCGCCGAACACCACGGTCTGGGAGAAGATGCCGGCGATGAGGAACTCGCGGTAGTTCCCCCCGGCGATGTCGATGGAACCGCCGAAGACGTAGGCGAATAGCAGCACGAACATGAGCGGCTGGAGGAGGACGAAGACCATGATGTCCGGCACGCGCTTGATGCGGATCATGTTGCGCTTGGCCACGATGAGGGAGTCACGCACGAGGCTCATGTCGTCGGTTCTCTCTCTGTCTCCGTCGCGTCGTGTCCCGTCAGCTCCATGAACACGTCGTCGAGGGTGGGTCGGCGCAGACCGATGTCGACGAGTTCGATCCCGGCCTGTTCCAACTGGCGCAACACCGAGCTCAACGCCTCGACGCCCCGGGCGACGGGCGCCGACACCTCGCCTTCGTCGGCCCGGATGCGCAGCGGTCCGGCGGCGATGGCGGCCAGGATGCGCTCCGTCTCGGCGAGTCTCGCTGGGGACACGATGCGCACGTCGAGGTGTTCGCCCCCGACTCTGCGCTTCAGTTCGTCGGCGGTGCCGCGGGCGATGGCGCGACCGTGGTCGATGACGACGATCTCGTCGGCCAGTTGGTCGGCCTCCTCGAGGTACTGGGTGGTGAGCAGCACGGTCGTTCCCCCGCGCACTCTCTCGCGGATGGTCTCCCACAGTTCGCCCCTGCTGCGCGGGTCGAGGCCGGTGGTCGGCTCGTCGAGGAAGAGCACGGGCGGGTCGGCCACGAGAGCGCCGGCGAGGTCGATGCGGCGACGCATGCCTCCGGAGAACGTCTTGAGAGGGCGGTCGGCGGCCTCTCCCAGGCGGAACTGCTCGATGAGGGCGATGCCGCGGGCGCGGGCCTCGCGGCGCGGCATGCCGTAGAGCCGGCCGATCATCTCGAGGTTCTCCGTGGCGGTGAGATTCTCGTCCACGGCGGCGTATTGACCCGAGAGCCCGATGCGCGAACGCACGCCGCGGGGATCGGACGTCACGTCGATGCCGGCCACCGTCGCCGATCCGGCGTCGGGGGTGACGAGCGTGGTGAGGATGGACACGGCGGTGGTCTTGCCGGCGCCGTTCGGGCCGAGCAGGCCGAGCACCGTGCCGGCCGCGACGTCGAGGTCGAGGCCGTCGAGGGCGGTGACGTCGCCGTAGCGCTTGACCAGTCCGCGGGCCCGCACCGAGGTGTCGTGGAGATCCGTTGCCATGGGAACGACGAGCATAACCGTCCGAGCATTCGTCGTCGGACGCCCCGACGGTCAGGCGTGACGTCGCCAGTGCTCGACGAGTGCGTCGGCCGCCGTCGAGGGGTTCTCCGTCATCCACCAGTGACCGACACCCGCGAGCTCGACGACATCGGCACCCACCGCCTGGGCGACGCTGCGATGCGTCCCGTGGGGACCGGCATAGGTGTCGTTCTCGGCGATGACGACCAGCCCGTGCGGGGGAGCCGCCCGCATGAAACTCAGCCCGACTTCGCTCATGGCGGGCTGGATGGCGTCGCGGTACAGCGAGAGGATGCAGCGACCGGTCTCGGCATCCAACCGGGAGTGAACCCGTCGGGCCACGGGGTCCGTCATACCGAGCATGCCGAACACCGCGGCGAAGGTGTCGGCATCGAGAGAGAGGAGACCCTCGACGGCCGCCTCACCTTCTCCCGGTGTCTGCCACTGTCGGGCGGCGTCGTGCCAGAGGTAGTCGGGGTGCAGGAGGCCCGCACAGTCCGCCGCCCACGACCGGACGAGTTCCGGCTCGTCGGCGAGCACGCCGAACACGTGACCCGCCCCCCAGTCATGGCCGACGAGATGGATGGGTCCACCGGAATCCGCGGCCAGGCGCCGGACCTCAGCCGTCAACCATCCGACGTACTCCCGGCGCGTGGCCCGCCACCCGGATGGCACCGCGGCTCCGAACCCGGGTGGCGAAAGACACATCGTGTCGTTGACGCCGCGATGGGACAGTTCGTCCCGCAACGGACCCCAGATGTCGTCGGTCTCGGGATTCCCATGCACGAAGACCTTCACCGGCCACCTCCGTCCTTCCGCATCGCACTGTATGTCCGCCGGAGAGGTCGTCCCGGCGCTCCCGATACTCCGTCGTCGCGGGGTCGCAGACCCTTCACCGCGCGGAAACACGCCCGCAACAGTGCCTCCCTATGTTCCCTGTCACCGGTCATCGGGACCGGTCTCGACAACCTCACGGAGAAAACCTATGGAGAGCGCGAACGTCGCGTGGGTGCTGGTCTCGGCCGCACTCGTCCTGTTCATGACTCCCGGTCTTGCCTTCTTCTACGGAGGCATGGACAGGGATAGGAACGTCCTCAACATGCTCATGATGAACATGTATTGCCTGCTCGTCGTCCCCATCCTGTGGGTGGCTGTGGGCTATTCCCTGTCCCAGAACCCGTTCGACGCCGATTTCATCGGTGGCTTCGACTCATTCTTCCTCAAGGACATCTCGCTCGCCGGTGACGGCATGGGCCTGGCCACCGTGGCGTTCCTCGGCATGTTCGCGGCGATCACGCCGGCCCTCATCTCGGGAGCCGTCGCGGATCGCATGAAGTTCTCCGCCTGGGCGATCTTCGTCCCGGTGTGGGTGCTCCTCGTGTACGTGCCGGTGTTCAAGTGGGTGTACGGCGGCTGGCTCGGTCAGCGCGGCTCCATCGACTTCGCCGGCGGAACGGCCATCCACGTCAACGCGGGCATCGCTGCCCTCGCCGCGGTCCTCGTGCTGGGTCGTCGCCGGGCGGCCGCCGCACCGCCGCACTCGATGCCCCTCGTCATGATCGGCACGGGCATCCTGTGGTTCGGCTGGTTCGGCTTCAACGCCGGCTCCGCCCTCGCCGCCAACGGCCAGGCCGCCCAGGCCTTCATGAACACGTTCCTCGCCGCGGCTGCCGCTGGACTGGCGTGGGTGCTCGTGGAGTGGCTGCGCGACGGACATCCGACGAACCTCGGAGCGGCATCGGGCATCGTGGCGGGACTCGTCGCGATCACGCCCGCGGCCGGGTACGTCTCGGGTGCCGCGCCGATCGCCATCGGCCTCGTGGCCGGTGTCGCGTGCTGCTACGCCGTGCGTCTCAAGCACCGGTTCGGTTACGACGATGCGCTCGACGTGGTGGGCGTCCACTTCGTGGGCGGCCTCGTCGGGTCGCTGCTCATCGGCTTCTTCGCTAACCCCGAGTTCTTCGAGGGAGCATTCGAGGAGGGCATCTTCTACGGAGGCGACGCCGGTCTGCTCATCGAGCAGGCACTTGCCAACGGTGCGGCCATCGTCTGGTCGTTCGTGCTCACCTTCGTCATCATGGTGGCGCTGAAGAAGACCATCGGAGTGCGCGTGTCCGAGGAGGCCGAGGCCGGTGGCCTCGACATCTCGGAGCACGGCGAGACCGCTTACCACGGAGGCCGGTGATCGGCCCCGGCCGGTTGCCGACCATCAACACACGGAGAGAATCACCATGAAACTCATCACAGCAATCATCAAGCCCTTCAAGGTGGACGACGTGAAGGACGCCCTCAAGGCGGCCGGAGTCCAGGGCATCACCGTCACCGAAGTGCGCGGCTTCGGTCGCCAGGGAGGACACTCCGAGACCTACCGAGGGAGCGAGTACAAGATCGACTTCGTTCCCAAGGTGCGCCTCGAGGTCGTCGTGGCCGATGCGGTGGCCGATGGTGTCATCGACGCCATCCGCACGGCGGCCGAGACGGGCAAGATCGGCGACGGCAAGATCTGGGTCACCTCGGTCGAGCGCATCGTCCGCATCCGCACGGGGGAGGAGGGCGACGCCGCCATCTGAGCAGCGTCCGCTCGACGACACGGGCACCGGGAGAGCATCTGCTGTCCCGGTGCCCTGTCGTTTGTCGGGGGTGGCGCTCCACCGGACGGGACGAGGTGCGGGGGTGGGGACATAGGGTGTGGCCATGAGCACCGACTTGACTCTGCCCGTCCGCACCGTGCGCGGCATTCGCTACGCCGTCGCCGAGCGTTTCGCCCCGCCCGTCGCGGTGCCGTACTCACCCGGCGACGAGCTGGGCACGTCGGGTCCGATGTGTCCGCAGCTTGCGGGGATGCTCGAGAAGATGCTCGGCGCCGACGTCTCGAACTCGAGCGAAGACTGCCTTTTCCTCGACGTCTTCGCTCCCGAGGGTGCCGCGCCGGGCAGCCTGCCGGTTCTCGTGTGGGTGCATGGCGGTGCATACCTCAACGGTTCGGGATCGGCGGCGTGGTACGACGGCTCGCGACTCGCCTCGCGGGGAACCGTGGTGGTGTCCATCAACTACCGCCTAGGTGCGTTCGGGTACCTCGGCACCCGCAACCTGGGATTGCTCGACCAGATCACCGCGCTCGAATGGGTGCAGCGCCACGTCACGGCCTTCGGTGGTGATCCCGGCAACGTGACGATTTTCGGTGAGTCCGCGGGAGGTTCGGCCGTGGTGTCGTTGCTCGCCGCCCCGGCGACGAAGGGTCTCGTGCATCGCGCCTGGTCGATGAGCCCATCCATTCGCCAACTGCGCGGCACCGAGTCCGCACGCCGGTGGGAGGCCGAGTTCCTCGCCGCCGCCGGGGTGGGAAGTGTTGACGAGGCGCGTGCCCTGTCGGTCGAGGATGTGTTGGCGGCCCAGGCCAAGGTGCTCGCCCTCGGAGGTGTTGAGTACGACATGTTCGCCCCGACGGGCGGCGGGGACGGCCTCCCCGACGACATCCTCGCCGCTGCCGCGGCGAATCCCGTCCCGTGGTGCGTGGGCACCAACCGCGACGAGAACCTGCTGTTCCTCGCCTTCGACCCGAACTTCGCCCGTGCCACCGTCGAGCAGTGGGAGAAGCATCTCGCCCGTGCCTTCGGTGACCGTGCCGCAGAGGCGCGTGCCGCCTACGAGGCCGCACGCCCGGGGGAGAGCCCACTCAACCTCATCTCGGCGGTGCAGACCGACCACGGCTTCCGTCGACCCGCCCAGAAACTGGCCGAGGCACGCGTCGCTACGGGCAACCCCTCGTGGATGTATTGGTTCACGTGGGCGTCGCCGGCCTTCGACGGACTGCTCGGCTCGGCACACGCCCTCGACATCCCCTTTGCCTTTGACAATCTCGACGCGCCGGGTTCGGCCCTCATGCTCGGGGACGCGGGGCTCGACGGTGCCCGGAACCTCGCCACCAGGTTCGCCGACGAGATCGTCGGATTCGCCCGCACGGGTGCCGCGTCGTGGCCGCGTTTCGACGTCGACAGACGACCGACCCTGCGACTCGACGCCGAGACCGAGTTGCTCCACGATCCCGAACCGGCGCTTCGCGCCCTGCACGACTGATCATCGGTCGTGGCGCCATCTGATCGCCTACCGGGGGGCTGACGTGCCGGGGGGTACAGACGCCAGGCCCGACCTGAGGGCGCGGTACCGCGAGGAGCGTGACAAGCGTCTGCGCACCGACGGCAACGACCAGTACCTGGAACCGACGGGTCGGTTCGCCCATCTCCTCGAGGACACCTACACCCGGCCCGAGCCACGGCAGCCCGTTCGCGAGGACGTGGAGGTGCTCGTCATCGGCGCCGGTTTCGCCGGCCTCGTCACCGCGGCGCGCATGCGTCAGGCAGGGGTCGCGGACGTGCGCCTCGTCGACAAGGCGGGCGACGTCGGCGGCGTCTGGTACTGGAACAGGTACCCGGGGGCGATGTGCGACACCGCCGCCATGATCTACCTGCCACTCCTGGAGGAGACCGGGACCGTTCCCTCGGCCAAGTACGTGGCCGCCCCCGAGATTCACGCCCACGCCCGACGCATCGCTGAGACCTTCGGTCTCTACGACCGGGCGCTCCTCTCCACCGGCATCGTCTCGGTGGACTGGGACGAGGCGTCCGCCCGCTGGATCGTGCGCACGGATCGCGGAGACGAGCTGCGCGTGAGGTGGCTGTGCATGGGCACGGGACCGTTGCACCGGCCGAAGTTGCCGGCCGTCCCCGGTCTCGAGACCTTCGGCGGCCCCGCCTTCCACACGAGCCGGTGGGACTGGTCGGTGACCGGGGGAGACCCCGGAGGTGCGCCGATGACGGGACTCGCCGGCAAGCGAGTGGGCATCATCGGCACGGGTGCCACGGCCGTGCAATGCATTCCCCACCTCGCGCGTTCGGCCGGGGAACTCGTCGTGTTCCAGCGCACGCCGTCGGCGGTGGATGCGCGCAACAACGCCCCCATCGACCCCGACTGGTTCGCCGGCCTCGAACCGGGTTGGCAGAGGAAGTGGATGGCGAACTTCACCACGCTCCAGACGCTCGGCTTCGCCGACGACGACCTTGTGATGGACGGCTGGACCGACATCTCGCGTCGCATCCGCGACAGGGTGGTGGCCCTCGTCGCGGCAGGCGCACAGCCGGATGCCGACACCTTGCTGCGTGCCTACGAGGAATCCGACGACGAGAAGATGGACGAGATTCGCACGCGGGTGGATGCGATCGTGGCCGATACCGACACGGCCGCCGCCCTCAAGCCCTGGTACCGCCAACTGTGCAAACGTCCGTGCTTCCACGACGAATACCTCGACGCGTTCAACCTGCCGGGGACGCGTGTCGTCGACACGGACGGTCGCGGTGTGGAGCGGATCGATGCCGAGGGAGCTTGGGTGGGCGGGGTGCATCATCCCCTCGACGTCCTGGTCATCGCGTCGGGATTCGAGGTGGGCACCAGCCATGCGCGACGCAGCGGCTACGACGTGCAGGGGAGGGACGGCGTCCCGCTGTCCGAGAAGTGGTCCGAGGGGATGCGCAGCCTGCACGGCATCCACGTGCACGGCTTCCCCAACCTGTTCATCATCGGATTCGCCCAGGGCTCGAACCAGATCGCCAACGTCCCCCAGAATTACGTGGAGAACAGCCTCGCCATCGCCGATGTGGTGGCCCATGCGAAGGCGACCGGAGCGGAGACGGTGGAACCGTCGCTTTCGGCGGAGGACGAGTGGGTGGAGTTCATCGCATCCGGGCCCCAACGCGGTCTGCGCGGCAATGCGGACTGCACGCCCGGGTACTACAACAACGAGGGCCGTCCGATGGGGCGCCGCGAGATGCTCAACGGGTCCGGGCACCCGGGCGGACCGGGCGCGTTCTTCGCCCATCTTGACGAGTGGCGGACGAACGGCAGGTTCGAGGGTCTCGAGTTCTCCTGACCTTCACGCGGGATTGGCCGCGATGAACCCGGCGATGATGGTGGCGAGTTCCCCGCCCTTGTCCTCCTGAAGGAAGTGACCGGCATCGGTCACCGTGACATGGGGCTGACCACGGGTGCCGGGGACCGCGGCGATGAAGGCCCTGTCGCCTCCCCGGGTGACCGGATCGCCGTCGGAGAACGTGCAGAGCCACGGCTTGTCGAATCTGCCCAGTGCCTCCCATGCGGCCGTGTTCGGGCTGGCCTCCGGGGAGTCGGCGTTGCCAGGGACCAGCGACGGCATGATGCGCGGCCCGGCGAGGTACCGGTCGTCGGGGAACGGTGCCTCGTACGCGGCGATGGTCTCCGGCGTCAACGGTCGGACGCATCCGCTCGAGACGATCCTGCCGGTGTGGAAGACCGGTGTCTCCACCGAATGGCGTTGCCAAGCGAGGAACGCCTCGCCGAGTCTGCCGTCGCCACGGGGGAGCCCGGTGTTGCCCGTGACCACCCGCAGGAAGTGGTCGGAACGCGAGGCAACGAGACGCAATCCGATCAGGCCACCCCAGTCCTGGCAGAAGAGAGTGATGCGATCGAGCCCCATCACGTCGAAGACGAGTTGGCTCATCCACGTCACGTGGCGGGCATAGGTGTGGTCGGAGACGTGCGCCGGCTTGTCCGAACGGCCGAATCCCACCAGGTCGGGGACGACGACCCGGTGACCGGCGTCGACGAGCACCGGGATCATCGTCCGGTACAGGTACCCCCAGGTGGGCTCGCCGTGCATGAGCAGCACGGGATCGGCCCCGCGCGGGCCCTCGTCGATCCAGTGCATGCGGAGACGTCCGCCCTCGAGGTCGTCCACCTCCCCGTACCTGGGTTGCCATGGCCAGTCCGGAAGGTCGGCGAACCGTTCGTCGGGTGTGCGCAGGGTCTCCATCGCCGCGACCCTAGTGAGGCGGCTCCGCACCCCGTCAAGCCGTGCGGAGAGGAGATTTCACCGTCACGGAGTTGTTACCGTTCCCCGAGGGGGTCGCACATGGCGCGTCAACAACGGCTCATCGACGGCATGCGAGGAGTGAGATACGGCGAGGTGCTCCCCGTGTTCCTGCGGGACGAGGGTCTGGTCGCCGAGGTCTACGGAACGCAGATGCTGAACGACTGTCCCCAGCATCTCTGGGAGGCACTCGATCCGACGGCCATCGCGGCGGAGACCGGCGCCGTGTTCGTCAAGTTGAACGGTCCGCGGGAGTGGCTCCTCGACGGCCTCGGGACGAAGGTCGCACCCGTCGAGCCTGTGCTCCGCGAGTTCGGTGGCATCACGTTCCGGCGCATCGCCACGGTCGAATTGGGCGCGAATGCCGCGACAGGTCCCTACACCCCGCGCCATGTGGACAGGGGAGCCGTGTTCTTCTTCGACGCGGGAAAGCCCGTGCACGAGATCGTCGACGTCGACGGCAGAGCCTGGGTGATGCAGGCCCTGTGCAAGGCCGTCGACCCGGAGCTGGGCATGGAGCATCTCGCGTCGCTCGGCCTTCG
>Ga0315899_10009287_pt1 | contig 10552 bp, 9 predicted proteins | sample LakEriMetagenome_2_FD_203518 | JGI IMG/M metagenome (GOLD analysis project Ga0315899, IMG submission 203518) | Freshwater fungal communities from buoy surface, Lake Erie, Ohio, United States - Buoy 4 MA112 | ecosystem: Environmental > Aquatic > Freshwater > Lake | place: USA: Lake Erie, Ohio...
TAGACCTGAGTGGAAGTACCTTTATTCAATTTCCACTTAACGAACAGTTTACAAATTTCCTGAACCCGCGCTGGTTCATCGATTTGAAATTATATTGCGCCATCACCAAGCATATTGCGGTAGTTATTAATTACGATCATAATTTCGATGCCTATCGGCCTCTGCCCATAGACACCTATTATTACAATGCCAATGTGGGGTTCCAATTGAAATGGTAAGTTCAATACTGCCCTTCGATTATGAACCTCAAGCTGAAATCAACGGATGAATAGTACGTCACCGCACCTTAGCCCTGCGCGTTTAATATCGAGGTATCGAGCGGGTTATTTTCCTATGGCCGATGAAACCGGCAGAATTACATGGCACAATCCACGACATCGAGCCGTATTTGATATTAATACCTATAAACCCAAGAAATCACTACGGACCGTGCTGAATTCGGGAGCTTATACCGTAAAAATAAACGAGAATTTTGAAGCGGTAATCAAGGCATGCAGCAAACCAAGAGATGCCTTTGACGGACAGTGGCTAAACCAATCCATGATATCCGCTTATATCGGATTGCACCAGGAAGGCTTTGCTCATTCCGTGGAAATCTATAAAAAAAACACCCTTATTGGCGGCTTATATGGCGTTCATCTCGGCGGTATATTTTTTGGTGAATCCATGTTTTCCACAGAATCTAACGCTTCCAAAATCGCCTTTCATCACCTAATGCTCATTTTACGTGCAAATGACTTTATACTGCTGGATTCACAATATTTAAATGACCATACGGAAATGCTTGGCGCTATAGAAATTTCAAAAGATGCATTTTTAGAAACCCTTAAAAACGGCATTCAGCTTACACGACACTTTAAATTGTCCTAAGGGCTTTTATTGCTCCTTGATCACTAATTCTACCCTTCGATCCGTGGATGATGCCTTTTTATTAGATTCCAAGGGTTGTGTATTGCCTTTTCCTTCATAGGTCAATCGATCTTCTGCAATTCCCTTCTTTATCAAATAATCACATATTGCCTTCGCACGCAGTTCACTTAATTGTTGGTTATGCTGTTTAGAGCCTTCACTGCTTGCATGCCCAACAAAATGAGCATTCAAGGTAGGATTAGTCTTTAAATAATTAAGCAACGCTAACAAGGCAGGGTTCGATTTGGGAAGAATCGTAGTCTTATCAAATTCAAAATAAATGCGATCTAAAGCAGCCTTTAATTCGCATGGATCATCTAAGTTTTCATTGCCATAATAAGGAAACAAGTGATCCTTTTCTGGAAACAAGATCAATTTGGCCGTATCGTTGACAATTCGCCCAACATATTGTTCCGCACCGGTGGTATTTTGTTTAGTGGAGCGGTAATTCAAAAGAAACGTACTATCTTCCATCCACTGCAAGTTGTTCATTTTTATGTCATAGCCCCATTTCGATTTACGCAGAATGTACTCGATTTGCTTGCGCGTGTAACAAGGAGGAATGATCACAAATTGAAGCATTTTCTGGTAGTCCCCTACGAGATAGTAGCCTCTAATGATCCGACCAACATCAGCACCCCAAGGAGACATCACGGGGTTTCTCCAGGAGGCAGTGGTTGGGTTTTTAACGGTAGAATCCTCGGGTATAGTAACCTTGTTGGTTGAAGCATTAGTTGACGGCCTTTTTGGGTCATTACTACAAGAAAACAACACCATCCCTATTAGTATATAAAAAAAGAATTTGATCATTGTTAAAAGTTGTTTGAAATTAGTGATTTCCTATGAATCAAGGCACGTGTAACGTGAAATAAATATAGGAAAATCAGTACATTCGTACAAAAACAATCATGACAATATCTGCAGAAGACAAGCTGAAGTTGCAGGAGAAATTACTCAACCGGATTTCTGGAATCATCATTTTATTGAACGTAATCCTTATTGGGGTTGAAAGCAGCATCCGTGGAAACCTGACCGCAGATTTGGTCTTTATAATTTTAGACATCGTATTTGTTGGGTACTTTACGTTTGAAATTAGTTTTCGCATTTTTAAACTGCGTCCGGCCGTTTCCGAGTTGAAATCATCCGTGTATAAATTAATAGAACACAATCGCGTCAGTAATATTGGGGATGAGGAAGAACGCCTAAAAAACTTTAGCTATATACTTGATCAGACGGAGAGAGATGATAAAATTGAAGTCATCGAAAAGTGGGTTTGGTTACTTTTTGATACGCTGCTGGTTCTTGGCAGTTGGATTGCCTTTGCCAAGCACTTTGTAACCCATCCAGAATTGATCATGTTGCTTCGAATTCTGCGTATCCTTCGGATTTTTCGGATTTTCAGCATCAGCGATTATATCAAAAACATCGAAAAGAAAATTGCGGCCGTCATTCCAACCATCTCCATTTTTTTAATCCTGATCTTTCTTCTCGTTTATACCTATGCTATTCTAGGCATGAACTTGTACAGTTTTCACCGTTTTGAAAACCTGGATTTTTCTAATTTGTACGAAGCCATGCTGAATCTCTTTATGCTCATGACCAATGGGTGGTCAGGCATTTTGAATGAGTTGAGAAGTTACGACGCCATCAACCCTTTGATTACGGACATTTATGTGATTTCATTTTTTATTTTTTCGGTAATGATCACCTTGAACGTTTTTTTAGCGGTAATGACCTCTGGAATTCAAGACCGATTGGTAAAAGAAAAAAATCAAAAACCTCAGGGACAAAAGACGGAAAATTCGGATCTTCAAAAAGAGATCTCTGCCTTAAAGAAGAGCATTGAGTCTTTGCGTGAAGCTTTGGATGAAAAAAACAAGTTAAAAAACGAGTCGTGACGTATTTGAATAGGTGCGATATTTAAAAATGCAACAAACTTTTAGGTAAAAAAAAACAAAAAACTATTTGATCTATCATCAAAATATATAGTTTTAAAAAAAATAAGCCAATGAAACTTGTTTCCTTTATTGTACTTCTATTACCCCTTACTTGGATGAGTACACCGCCTTCGCATTCTGGGCTTTGCGGTGTAGATGTGGTCAAAGCCTATTCACAAAATATTTTAGGACAAAACGTAGGTTACTACATTAACTTAAAAAACAATTCTTCTAAAACCGTCGATGCGGTGAGCTGGACCGCGAACTTCTACAACAACTTCGAAGATTTTAAAGGAAAGAAAACCGGTAAATGGGAATCCGGAAATTTCACAAGTGTTGCTGAACCCGGCGAAACCATGACGGACATAGAAAAGGCTTGGGTTGACGGTGCCACCAAAGTTTTTATTAAAGTAACACGGGTGCATTTTACCGACGGGACTTCCTGCGGAAAATGAGTTAGGGCTTTTTGATCAAGCGATTTTTCTCCTTTCCTAATCCACTAAGGTACTTGCATTCCAGCAATTCCTGCATGGAGCCGAAAGGTATTTCAGGTTTTTCATACCCGTAAGCAGCTTCGAGGGTAATTACCTTATTGTTATCCCCGCAACTCACGTCTACGTCGACCATCTTCATCTGGCTTGGGTGTTCGTAACCACAGGCATGCACCATTTGAAGGGATTCTTTTCGAAGTGAATTAATGTAGTTTCCAAATCGGATTGCTTGTATGGTAGGGTCCAATCCGCGTTGAAGTCGCTTGCTTTGCGTAGCAATTCCTGTTGGACAGTGACCGGTATGGCATTCTTGCGCTTGGATACAACCAATGGAAATCATGGCCTCACGAGCAATGTTGATAACATCAACCCCCATGGCAAATGCCTTTAAAACTTCGGATGGAAAACCGAGTTTTCCTGAGCCAATAAAAACGACATCGTTGGTAAGTCCTCGTTCCATGAAGACATTATATACTTCGCTGAACCCGAAAACCCATGGTAAAGCAACGTGATCAGCAAAGGATGGAGGTGCAGCACCTGTTCCGCCCTCTCCCCCATCAATGGTAATAAAATCAGGGCCTCTATTCTCGTTCTTCATAATGTCTGCCAACTCTTTCCATTGAGCGAGGTCGCCTACCGCAGATTTAACTCCTACAGGCAAGCCGGTATTTTCAGCAAGGTATTCAATAAAATCAACCAACTCACGAACATTGGAAAAAGCGGTGTGGTAGGTGGGCGATAATACGTCCGTATGGGGTTTAACCCCTCTGATTTCCGCAATTTCAAGGGTGTTTTTTGAGGCCGGAAGCACGCCACCTTTACCTGGTTTCGCTCCTTGAGATAACTTAACCTCTAAGGCCTTAACCTTGCCCGGATATTTTTCAATTACAAGATTTTTCAACGTATCCAAATCAAAGTACCGAAGTCCGTCTTCTTTGGTAATTCCACACCCAAAATATCCTGTACCAATATGAAACACAACATCACCTCCCTTCATGTGGTAAGGAGAAAGTCCACCTTCACCCGTATTGTGGTAACAACCCACCATGCTCGCTCCTAAATTGAGGGCCGTTTGCGCGTTAGCGGATAGACTGCCATAGCTCATGGCCGAGATATTGACCACGGAATAAGGACGAAATGGAAATCTTCTGTTTCGGCTTGCGCCGATTACCTTGGCGCAGGGCATAAAATAAGGGTCGTTGGTTTCATTGTTAATATGGTTTCCATCGACTTTAAATGGAAACATCTTTGGATTGACAAAAACATGGCCTGGACGGTACAAATCTTTATCGGTACCAAAGCCTTCGTAGTTATTCGTTTTTAATGCCGAGTTTTCAATCCAATTTCGTTGGCTGCGGTTGAAAGGAAGTTCCTCACGATTACTTGCAATAAAATACTGACGAATTGGAGGTCCAAGCTTAATCAGTAAATTCCTCATCCTTCCAATCACCGGGAAATTTCGAGTAATAGCGTTCTTTTTTTGAGAAAAATCAAACAAAAAAACCACTGCAAAAACAGTGATAATTACAGCAAGGAAAATGTAGAGGAACAACATAGTATTAGGTTTATTTTTAACAAAAATAAAAAAAATATTTTATTTAATAAGTCTGTTAAATTGATCCACAAAGTACCAATAATCCAAGATGAGTTGTCAGTATGGAATATTCGGTTTTGGAGAAATATTCATGGCCTTCAAACGCATTAACGTGAGCCAAACCCATACCGACATATCCACCTTCATGAGCTGTTACATATGTTGAGTTCGAAGTTATTTTGCCGGTTTATGGAATAAAATGAAAAACAGCGTCCCTGCATTAAGACATGCTTTATCAACGCGCTGCACCAATGCCACGTGGTCCATCGAACCTAAGGAAACCGATTAAAAAATAAAAACAAGTCGGATGAGAGCTCCAACGATACCGGCATCGCCTCCTTTTCATGCCCTAAGAAATACGCGCTTAATTATGCCCTAAAATAAGCAAGTATTATTGCGATACTTCGTTTCTAAAGCAAATCAGCAGTTATGCTAACCTACTCAACAACTTATGAAGTAGATTAAAGACTTTACGACACCATTCATCTACATATAAACTTATTAACTCGATTTTCTCTTGTAAAAAGAAAAGTTTATTTTTGCACCCTTATCAAACAAAAGGTTTGAACTAAGTCATTGTAACGTAATGTTGGTCCTATAGCTCATTCGGTTAGAGCAACTGACTCATAATCAGTAGGTGCTTGGTTCGATTCCAAGTGGGACCACAACAAAAAAAGCCTGTTCAAAAGACAGGCTTTTTGTTTATTTGGTAAACGCAATTTTCAGGGAAATTCTACCGTTGTTCTCATCAAGTTATACCACAATATAATCAAACGCAATTGGTATTTATTTTCTTTCAAGGGTACTTAGTAACCCTTGTCCTTCCGAAAACACACTGTGAGTAATATCCAAAATCTATTAAATTCCATGCCTTTGTGCGGTACATTTTGGTGTCCACAATACGCGATTCATTACGCTCAAATTCAAAGCCCATCAATGGAAGATTAACTTTCTCTCCGGTTAATTTTCCAGTAAATCCGAAGCGTAAATCATAGGCGCGCAACCGTTGTCCGTGTTCCTGAATTAAGCAAAAATCGGAAGTAAACCGATGTAATTCCCGGTTGTACTTAGTTTCTTCCCACGATAAATCCTGTATACGCCAAGGTCCTCGCTCAATGACCTCGGGTTTATCTGTGACTTGATCTTTAAAAATGGATCGGTGCATGACCACATATTGATCATTATTCTCCCCTAACACATACCAATAAAAACAAGTAAACGGCATTGGGGTAACCATCATGCGATTCACCTTCAAGTGATGTGCTTTAACATAGGCCTGAGCTTCCGTCCATACAAACCACTTAATCAGTAGGCCCAAGAACAAATAGGCGGTAGAATAAATCAAGCCGATTCGATTGAGCCTTCTGCGTTTTTCGTTATTTCTATCCAAGCGCATCGCCCAAATGAGCAACACCATAAACGGAACCGTGTACAAGGGGTCAATTACAAATACCGAATTGAAGGTGATTCTTGTTTCAAACGGCCACAGGAATTGGGTTCCGTAATTGGTAAACATATCGAGTATTGGGTGGGTTACAATTCCCCAAAAAAACAACTTCGTCCACAACCAAAATCCGTAGGTGCGATTCGTAGCGATATACAACAAGTACGCGAGAATTGGTGATGCTATCAAGGAAAAAAGCAAGGAGTGGGAAAATCCACGGTGAACCAATGCCGCCTCAATCGGATGATAGAACACCCGGAAGAATACATCAAGGTCTGGAATAGTTCCAGCGATCGCTCCCCAAAGCACTGCGCGATTCCCCATTTTTCTTCCGGCAACTAATTCTCCAATTGCCCCTCCTAATACAATCTGTGTTAACGAATCCATGAAATAAAGGTAGTTGTTCGTTTACTTTGGGAGAAATTAAATGACTGAATTTTTAATTAATTACTTATATAATCATCAGTTATTCTTGATTGAATTACCTTTGTAAGGAAAAAATAACTCATAACATCCAGAGACATAGGTATGATTTTTACTATAATCCGAGATTTCTTTTCACTTCCTTTTACAGAATTATCAGAAAAAACAAATTCTACGTCGAAACAATCCTTATTTAGCCGCATTGTCCTTGATATTCTCGATGATGAAATCTGGGGATCTAAGGTTAGTTTTATTGGTAATGCATTGATTATTTGCGCAATTTTAATAAGCACTTTGGATTATATTTTAAGCAGTGGCGGTAATTCATATATTGATAACCATGTGCTCTTGAAGTGGGGACTTGCCTTTTTCTTTTTAATGGAATTTTCCTTACGCATTTTCTATGCAAAATCTTTAGGATATGTTAAAAACGCTCAAATATCTTATTTACTCTCGTTTGTAGGAATTATTGATCTTCTTAGCCTAACCCCAATTCTCTTAGATATTTTTGAAATCCCTTTTATTAGTAGCTTAAGCGCATTGAGAATTCTTCGTTTATGGCGTATCGCGCGTTACATTCCCTCATTTAACGTAATTTCAAATGCATTCAATTCACGCAAAGAGGATATAATTACTTCTCTATTAGGGGTTCTACTCCTGTCTTTGACCCTTTCTGCACTTATGTATCATTTTGAAAGTGGATACAATAAAAGCGAATTTAAAAACATCCTAGAAGTATTCATTTGGTCTATTGGAAAATACACGGGGGATTACGGAGCCATTGCTGTGAAAAACCCAATCAGTGAAATGGGTAAAGTTATAGCCACGGTTAATGGACTGCTTGGAATTGCTCTCTTCGCACTCCCAGCAGGTCTTCTTGCCTCAGCATTTATTGAGCAATTGGAAGAAAAACGAAAAATGAAAATCATTAATGACCGGATTACTGCTATTAACAAACATTTTGCTAAACGTCAAGGCGGTGGCAAACATTTTAAATACAAAGCTCATCCGCGCTATGCTTCTACCGATTATATTCAAAGCAAGTTTTTACTCAGTGAAAGTGAATTGTTTGAGTGTATTCGAGAAGCGAAGTCTCTAAGATTTCGAGCACTAAAATCTAATCCTGAAAAAAGTTTGTCAGATATCCGAATTATTGAATCATTCAAGACAAATTGCGAGTTTGGATTTAGGCAATTTAAAGAACAAAGTAAAATTGTTATAATTAATGCCATTGGGCACAACGAACGCGGAATCTCTCATTTCTCCTATACGTTGGCAAATGGACTAAATTCAAATTACCTATCACGTGAATTCGAGCTATTAAATCTAACCGGAGCGAGCATCGGAGGGAATACATCCAAGGAATATGAACGCTACCTAAATGGCAATCTCGAATCGTTTCATCCGGTTCTCACAGAATTCCTCAAAGACATTGAATCTTTCGATGAGTCTGTTTTCTTTATTATCTTGTCCTCAGCCGCCTCCGGGAGAAAAGATTTTATCCTTGAATACGGAAATGACATAAACACCGAGGGATATATTGAAAATAAAACGACCATCGAATCTGAAGAAAAGGTTAATCAAATTACGCATCTTGTTCGCGACGGGCTTTCCAATATAAATTTTACAGGCTCAAATCAAATCACCCTCACGCATGATTTTACGCTCGACATTAATGCAATTGGTCATAACAAGTCCAATTCATTGCATCGATTAATTCATGAGCGAACAAAATCAAACGTCATCTCACTTTATGTGAACATTCGCATTTTAATCGGTGATGACAATTTATATTATGGTGCAGCAACTGCAGTTGGAGGGATACTTGAAACCATTGAATCTATTCAAAGAAAAACAAGCTAAGGTTAAGGTATGATTTGCATACGCTCATTGATAATCTGTTGAATAATTTCATCTTGCGATTTCCCACTAAAATCACTTTTTAGTGTTTTGCGTTTTTCGGAGCCGATCTGCTTCATATACAACCCCTCTGCAAATCGCCTGATGTCGTCTTGGCTTTGAAGAATTAATCCAGGTACTCGATCATTTTCATTTACTGATTTCATATTCATGGTAAAAAACGCGGTATTCGAATGGGTTATTTCTCCGGTTTTTATGTGCGTAGACTCTGCTCGTATACCAACAATCATGGATGTCTTACCCACATAATTTACACGAGATTTTAAGGTCAATAAATTACCTATTTCTACTGGCTTGTGAAATTCCACCGCATCAACACCAATCGTAACCACATATCCCTCGCAATGCTTTACTGCCGTTGCATAAGCAACTTTATCCATGATTGAGAGAATGATTCCACCATGCACCTTATCGCCGAAATTGGCGTAACCCGGTACCATTAATTCTGTGAAAATTGTTTCGGATTCAATGACAGTTTTAAAACGCTCCATACATTCTTTTTTTTGTGAAAATTAATACAAATAAACCGAAGTAACGATGATTAAACTTTTTTACCACAGCCTTGACAAGATAAATCAGCAGTAAATTTAGCTATCCATAGCCTAGAATTTAAATGCCACACCCGCATTGAATTGCAAGTCCCAGTTCTGTCCTTTTAGGATATTTTCTGTAGCCTTTAGGAACTTTGTATCAAGCCGTATCGCAATTTGATCATTTAACTGATAGGTAGGACAAAGGGTGAATCCACCAATAACAGTTTCTTTTGCGGCATCAATTCGAGCACAACGGTTCTCTGGGTCGTAAAAAACTTCTAAGCGTTGCGCCAAGCTCCAATGTGCGTTGAAGGTGTAGCGATTCATCACTTGTGCAGCACCCCAAATTTCTCCAGATTCTATCCCTAGATCAAGCGTTCCCCATGTTTCCCATTTACCGTGTTTCCAAGCTACATTGACATGCTGATAAAACCGATTTATTGATAAACTATCTGGATAAATTGACCCATAAAAAGCGCCATACATGAGCGAAAGATGTTCGTTGATGTTATATTTATAATGCGCTCCTAAACTCGGTTTAACGATAGATGGATCCCATCCAATACGCTGCCAACCATTTAGTACGTGCATTCCAGCCTCATGTTTTTTATTATCACTAACAAACACAATACGTGTCCCACTCAAATAATAGGGTGAGTTTTCAGCAACCATACTGCGCGTTAAGGTTGGACAATCCGATGAAATAGCAGACTCAATTCCGATGTATGAACTGTAAACTCCTGCATCCCACCAAAGATTTTTTGATTTTGAAAGTTTGAACCCTACATAAGCCTCGTTCAAGGGTTTAGCCCATTTCGGCTCTGTCGCTAAATTGTATTGACTGTAATCCCCCGTCATTAATGCCAACGTAGCTCGAAATCTACGCGCGCTGAATTCACCTTTAAGCAGTAAAAGATTGGTGCGCAAGGCATTATTTACCTTGTGATTATAAAAAAAGGATTCTTTTTTATTGTATCCACCCCAATGCCTACCGAGATATAAATCACCATATCCGGAAAGCGTGAAACTGGATTTCTTATTTTTAGAGTCTAGTGTTAATCCTTGTGAAAAAACATTAAACGCTGTAAACAGTACGATATAAATACAGGTATTTCTAATCATCATTCATAATTTTCTCAAAAGTGCAAAAAAAACCCTGACGTTGCGGTCAGGGTTTAATATAAAGGGGTTAAATCTATCTTTTGTGAAGTGGCTCGTCAGAAACGGTTAATTTCTTTCTGCCTTTTTTGCGACGTGCAGCTAATACACGACGACCATTTTTGGTAGCCATTCTACTTCGG
>Ga0315899_10009290_pt1 | contig 10550 bp, 13 predicted proteins | sample LakEriMetagenome_2_FD_203518 | JGI IMG/M metagenome (GOLD analysis project Ga0315899, IMG submission 203518) | Freshwater fungal communities from buoy surface, Lake Erie, Ohio, United States - Buoy 4 MA112 | ecosystem: Environmental > Aquatic > Freshwater > Lake | place: USA: Lake Erie, Ohio...
GCCAAGCCTTAAGCAGCGGCGGCATTTTGCTCAATAAAAGAAATGGCGTCCTGAACGGTCTGAATTTTTTCAGCAGCATCATCAGGAATTTCAACGCCGAATTCTTCTTCGAATGCCATGACCAGTTCTACTGTGTCGAGGCTGTCTGCCCCAAGATCATCCATGAAGCTGGCACCAGCGACCACTTTGCTTTCGTCGACCCCTAAGTGATCAACAACAATTTTCTTGACGCGTCCAAAAATATCCATGATTCATCGTCCATTCGTTTATGATTGAGAGATGGGACATGATTTAGCCGTCTTTAAAACAGAAATCAAGGCCAGAAATTACCTTTATGACAGAAGACTACCAATCGTTGATTATCCTTAGAGAAAAGCGGGATTACGGAGCGTTGGATGGGATTTTAGAGAAAAAATTTTTCCGTTTGTACCATGTTCCCGTTTTTCATTATGAATTTTTGTCTCCTCTAAAGCGCCCTCCCGCCTCTAGCGCGTTGCTTTTTTCCAGTCGCGCAGGGGTTCGCGCGGTATCGTCCCTTTTGCGTCAGATGGAAAACGCACATTGTTTTGTGATCGGCGAAGACACGCAGAATGCCCTTAGGGCCTCTGGTTTTCAGGGAGACATCGAGCGCTTTTTGACCATTCAGGCTTTTTTGACACATCTGGCGCAGACGAAACGAAAAGACGTTAAGGCTGTTCATTATTATAGAGGCGAGGTTGTTAAAAACCCAAACCTAGATCAGCATATTTCCGCTTTGGGTTTGGGGTATAGCGAGCAAATCGTTTATAAAACCGATTTGATTAAAAAAATTCCCGAATCCATCCTGGCCCTGATGAAAGAATCCAAGCGTTCCTTAGGTTACGTTGCGGTTTCAGAGCGGGCAATGCGTCATTGGGATAATTTGATTTTCTATCATTGTCTCGTCCCCTCTTATCGCAAAGGTCATCTGTTTTGTTTGAGCAAGGATGTTGCATGCGGGTCACGAGTTATGCCACAATCATCAACGACTGTGCCGTTAGAGCCCACAACCACATCTCTGATTGCGTGCATTCAATCCTATTATAAGTATTCCCCGCCGCCAAGTTAGTGCGTCGGTGGGGTGAGTGAGTTGGTGCACACGCTATGAATCTTTCTAACGAAGCCACCATGTCCAAAAAATTTACAAGGCGTCCCGTTTTCCGGTGGTTATGGATTGCCCTTATCGGAATTGGGTTGGCCTTTGCGGCAGGGTTGGCTGTTGGTCATTATGGGGATTTTTTCCCTGTTCAAAAAACGCATCCTGCTGCGCCTCAGCCGTCTGTGAATTTGGCGCCCCTTCATTTACAGCTGGATCGCATCGAAGGGTTGATGACAGAGCTTTCCCGCCGCATTCCCCTGTCTCCTCAGGTTTCTTCCCCTGCCCCCTTATCCTTATCTTTTTTGGGATCTTTGGCTCTTTCTGAAAAGCCGTCTTCTGAAGATAAACAATCCCCCGGGACAGATTTGATTTTGGCCAAAGACCTTGTGGATGATCTGTTGTTTTTTTTCGCATCCCAGCCCCTGACGTCACGGGATGTGGATGCGTTGGTGCGTTTGATGGAAAATCTTTTCCCTGAAAAAAAGACCGAGGATCTTTTGATTTTGCGATCTTCGTATGCCCATTTTGTGGACCAAGCCGAAGGGTTGGTGTTGCTGCCTGAACCCATTGTTGGGGCGAGTGAGCCACCATCCCCTGCCCCTGCATCGTTTTGGTCGGGTTTTTTGGGTCATTTTGTGACGGTTCGGGGCCCGGGTGAGCTGAACGCCGACGATGCTTCGGCCGTGCCTGAGGTGGTGGGTGTCTATAACGAGGCCTATGATGCCTGGCAAAACACAATTTTACCGGCTTTGCGCAAAGGGCGCCCAGACGAAGCTGCGGAGTTTGTTCAAAAGTTGGATGCTCAGGCTTTGTTTGCTGATGATGCCCGCTGGCAAATCTGGAAACAGGATTTCGCGGCATGGCTTCGCTGTTATCTGTGGCTGCGTTCTGCACGGATGGATATGACGCGCCAAATGATTCAACAGGTGACGGATCATGCTTCACCCACCGCTATAACGCCGCCTAATGATTCCTTTGTGCCAGAAAATCCCGTGATAAACCAGCAAGAGGGGGCGCCATGAAAACGGCCATCACTTTGGTTTTGCTGGTTGTTTTGGTGGCGGGGATTCAATTTCTTTCCGCCGATACAGTGACGATTTTGCTGGCCGGATATGAAATCAGTATGTCGCTGTCTGTGGCGTTAACCTGTATACTGATTTTGTTTTTTTTGGCCCATGGGGTGCTCAGCAGTATTGCATCCCTGATGGCATGGTCACAGCATCGCAGTTTGCGCCGCCAGCTGCAACGTTCCCAAGAATCCTTGGATACCTTGGGGCTTTGTTGGCAGGCGGTGGTGCTGCAGGACAAAAAAGGCGCCGATCGTCATTTGGGGGTTTTGAAAAAAACGCTTAAGGAAAACCCGTTGCTCCCCTACCTGCAGGGGCGTGTTTGTGAAATGAAGGGGGATATGGAGGGGGCCCGTCAGGCGTACCAAGCCCTGATGTTTGATCCCAAGCTGAGCGCCCTGGGGATTCGCGAGTTGACCCATTTGCCCGACAATCAGACAAAGGATCCCTTTCAGTGGCTGAGTACCCTGAGCGTCGAGCAGAGGCAAGAACCTTGGGCCGTTCGGGCCCTGATGGCGCGGGCCTTGGTGACGGCAGATATCGACGGGGCAAACCAACTGTTTCGCGCCCACCGTCGGATTTTTGATGCCAAGGAAAGTCTGCGCATGGAAAAAGCCATCGCGGCGGCAGAGGCCAAACAATCGTGGCAGGTGTATAGCGACAGTCAAAAACAGGATCAGGACGCCCTCGCCCAGGCCCAAGAGGCTTTCAAAAAAGCCTATCAACGGGATCGTAGCGATTGTTCCATGCGCTCTCTTTATGCAGGGTCCCTGTGTGAAACCGATGGACGAGAGGCCCTTTCCCTGATGAAAAAAATCCTGCCCCAAGGCGCAGGATTTTTGTTTGTGCAAACTCTCCTGATCCAAATCATCCGATCTTTGCCGGAAAAAGAGCGCACAAAAACCATCAAATCCCTCGACATCAAAGAAAACTCCCCCCTGTATCATCGGTTGATGGCCTCGGCTTTCGAAAGTTTGGGGTTTGTTGAAAAGTTGGCCTATCACGAGGCCGAGGTTATCCGTTTGCAGCCCTCAGACAACGATGGTCTTCGTCATGCCTGGATCTGTGATCACTGTCAGGATCAAAGCGTGACGTGGCAGCCCGTTTGTGGGAATTGTAAGACCATAGGGTCCTATACCATGGCGACCGCCAGTTAAAATGCTGTATTAACAATGAATCGCGCGTTATTTTTGGATCGTGATGGGGTGATTAATGAGGAGGTGAATTATGCCCATCGTCCCGACCAGATTGTGTTTGTTGAGGGTATTTTTGATCTTTGTCGGGCGGCCCAGAATTTAGGATACTTTTTGATTGTGGTCACCAATCAGGCGGGTATCGGGCGGGGATATTATACCGAGGCCCAATTCCATCACCTCACCCAGTGGATTGACCATCATTTTAAGGATAGGGGCATCCTTTTGCACGAAACTTATTTTTGTCCCGATCATCCGGACCATGGGTTAGGGCCGTATAAAAAAGAATCCTTTGATCGCAAGCCCCACCCTGGCATGCTGATGAAGGGTATAGAAAAATATGGTCTTTCCCCCGCGGTTTCTTTGATGATCGGGGACCGCGAAACAGATATGCAGGCCGCCCGCGCCGCATGTATCGGAACAAAGCTGTTGATTTGCCCCGAAAAACCCGAACACACAGCGGCGGATTTTTGGATTACGGGGTTGCATCAGGTGATGGATTATCTGTAGGGGGGATTAAAGACAAAACCCCCTGCGGGCCACAATCTTTTTTTCTGGCAGACGAATGTCCACCACGGCATCTTTGATTAACGGCAGGGTAACCTCCCCTCCCGATGGGGTTTGGATGTCAAAAAAATCACCGGCTCCATAATTTTGCACAGCGATCACCTGCCCCAGAACGTCCCCGCTCTCTTCATCCACAACCACGGATCCGATCAGATCCGTGTGATACCACGCATCGTCCTCTAAAACCGGTAAAGCGCTGCGGGCAACGCCCAGCTCTGTACCGCGCAGGGTTTCGGCGTGCGTGCGGGTTGAGATGCCCTCTAAATGCAAAACCCATCCTTTTCCCTGTGGGCGCGTTTTTTTGACCACAAACGCATCCCCTGTAACGGTTTTCAGGGGGCCATAGGTCATCAGGGTTTTGGGATCATGATAGGCATGAATGATCACATCACCCCCAAGGCTATGAGGCCGCAGAATGCGGCACAGGGGCACAAAATCATCAGCCGGCGTCATCATGATTCGGGAACGCTGGTTTTCAGGGCTAGGGCGTGAAGCTCGGTCCCCATTTTTCCCTGCAGGGCCTGATACACCATTTGATGCTGCTGAATGCGGGTTTTGCCAACAAAATCCCCCGATATGACATGGGCAGCATAATGATCGCCGTCTCCTGCCAAATCCTCGATATGGACTTGGGCATCTGGAAATGCGGAGGCAATCATTGTTTTTAGGGTTTCTGCATCCATGGCCATAGCATTAAACCCTATCTGGTTGTTTCTTTTTCATTGGGCAAGGAGGAAAAGCGGCCGTAGTTCCCCAGCAGCTGTTCAATGGCAGAGAGCTTGTGCCCAGCCGTGGGTGTGGCTTGGCTTTCATAGCTGATTTCGCGGTAAGCATCCGTGCCCCGCATAACAAACGCATCCAAAACACCCTGATCGTCAAAGGACACAATCACGATTTTTTGTTCCAGAAGCTTGGGGCCACCAAAGGGTTGTTGTTCAACCTTTTGGCCCATATAGTGCCAGATGTTCGGATCAAAAGTGGAGATGGTGGTGGGGGTTCCCAGCAACGATCGCACGTCTTCTTTTTTCAGAACACCCACACGCAGGGATTGAAGTTTATCGTCGGGAAGAATCTCGCCGTTGGTTTTCACAATGGGCGCACACGATGCAACAAACAAAATGACACCATAGGCCAAAAGCCAAAAAAGCATCCCAAAACGTTTCATAGAATCCCAGAACATGAACAGACTGATGACCATGACAAAGCCAGAAAAGGCAAGCCTGTGTCAATAACTAAAACAGTGGGGGTGGTTCATCCATTTCTTCCTTGCCAAAAGCCCTGCCCTACCCTTTTATGGGTGTGGTTTTTTTATGCCACAGACACCGCGCCAAAATTGCCAAAATTATGACCTCTTTCCCCCTACTTTTAAAAACGTTTGCCGAAGATCTGGATGCCTTTATGGGCAAAACATTGTCAGGGAATCATATTTTGGATCAGGCCATGCGCTATAGCGCCGTTCCCTCTGGTAAAGCCATACGGGGATTTTTGGTGCGGGAAAGTTTGTGTTTGGCGGGATTTCCCGAAGATGCTTTTTGGGACATTGCGGCGGCTTTTGAGTTGTTTCACACCTATTCCCTGATTCACGATGATCTGCCCTGCATGGACAATGGTGCATTGCGGCGGGGGCGGCCCACGTGTCATCTGGCCTTTGATGAGGCCACCGCCGTTTTGGCAGGGGACGCTTTGCAAGCCGAGGCCTTTGTTCTGCTGTCCACCCCAAACGCTTTGTTTCAGGCCCAAGGTCAAATCCGCCTGATTCATCATTTGGCTGTATCCGCGGGGCGCTGCGGCATGGCTTTGGGTCAGGCCATCGATATTGCCGGCACCGTGAATACGCTGCAGGATTTAAAGGCCATGCACCTGTTAAAAACCGGCGTTCTGATTCAAACGGCGGCGATGGCGGGGGGCTTGCTTGGCGGCGATGAGGGGTTTACCCACACCATGGAAACCTTTGGGGGCCTGTTGGGTCTGGCCTTTCAAGTGCGCGATGATCTGCTGGATATCGAGGGATGCCCACAGGAAACGGGAAAAACCGCAGGACAAGATCAACACAATCAGCGCGTAACGTTTATCAATCTTTTGGGCCCCACAGGCAGTCAAGATTTGCTGCGTGATTTGGAAAAACAAGCGGGGGATTGCCTTGCGACTCTGCCCAACGCGGGCCATTTGCCGGATCTTTTGTCTTTTGTAATTCACCGGCGATGGTAGGGCGAGGGGGACTGGCGTTTGGGGGCGTGTCTTTCTCTTTACAGAGGCACCAAGAGCTTGATACAAAGAAATGAGGCCCCTGAACATTCATAAAGGACAAAGGACCCTATGCAGCCGCAAATGAATCAAATTTTACAACAAGCCCAAAAAATGCAGCAAAAGCTTCAGCAAGCCCAGCAAGAGGTTGAGAAGATTGAGCGCGAAGGGACATCCGGCGGGGGCATGGTGAAAATCACCCTGAACGGTAAATTTCAGGCCCGAGGTTTAAAAGTTGACCCCAGCCTGCTGAAAGAAGAAGAGCGCGATGTTTTAGAAGACTTGATCGTGGCGGCCATCAATGACGCCCACCAAAAGATCGAACAGGCGTCACAGGAAACCATGAGCAAAGTCACAGCGGGCATGCCCTTGCCCCCTGGCATGAAATTGCCTTTCTAAAGGTATGATCCAGGGCGAAGAAATGCAGCAGGCCATTAAGGTCTTGGCCCAGCTGCCAGGGTTTGGTCAGCGTTCTGCGCGTCGCGCCCTGTTGCACCTGCTGATTCACAAAGATAGGAAAATGGCGCCTTTAATTCAGGCCCTAAAGACCTGCCATGACACCATCATCGCCTGCCGGATGTGTGGTCATTTGGATACGGTTAATCCCTGTCACATCTGCCAGTCCCCCCGTCGTCATCGTCACCAGTTGTGTGTTGTTGAGTCCGTTTCAGACCTGTGGGCCATGGAAAGAACAGGCAGTTACCATGGCCTTTATCATGTTCTTGGGGGGGTTCTCTCCGCCATGGATGATGTTCGCCCTGAACATTTGGGCTTGCCTCGATTGATCGAAAGGGTTCAGGATTTGGAGGTGGAAGAGGTTATTTTTGCTCTGAACGCGTCTTTAGAGGCCCAGACCACAGTTTTCGTCATCACAGAATCCCTACCCAAAAGTCTAAAAATTACCCAGCTGGCCCAGGGCATTCCCATAGGGGGGGAGCTGGACTACATGGATGATGCCACGTTGCAAACCGCTTTGCAGCGGCGCGGGGTTTTATAATCGCAGTGTCTGGCAAAGATTTTGGGGATTATCAGGTCCTCGTGGTGGGGGCAGGTTTGGCGGGGGCTATGGTGGCCCATGCCCTTTCCCTGAGGGGTGTTTCTGTAGCAATCTGGGAAAAGTCTCCTCATCCTTTCACAGGGGGTGCGTCCCATCATCATGCCTGCGCCCTCTATCCTTTGATTCACGCGGCCCCTTGCGCTGAGGATGCTTTCTTTTTGCGGGCCTATGAATACGCCCTAAAAACTTTTGGGGGCCAACCCTTTTTTCATCCCGCCCCACTGCGCCTGCCCACGGGAAAACGACACAGTGCCCTTTGGCAGAATCATCTGGAAATTACGGACAGCGGCACGTATCTCCTTAGCGGTGGGTGGGTGGATCCCATAGCGGCCTCTGCCCATTATTTGCATGATATTCCTGTTTTTTATGGGGTGTCTTTTGAAGGGTTTCATGATGTCCCCGCGTCTGTTGTTGTTTTTTGTGCGGGTTCCGGCATGCGGGATTGTTTTCCCCAGTGGCCTTGGCGTGTCACAGCGGGGCAGACCGATTATGGTCATCGCGTGGGCGGGGCAGAATCCGACAAAACCATTCTTTGCGAAGATGGTTTTATGATTCCCATGACAAAACATGTTGTGGCATGCGGGGGAACCTATCGCCCCCATCAGGCAGAGGCCCCTGTTTTTGCTGAAGATACCAAAAAAAACCTATCAAAGCTGGAAAATATCGTGCCCCATCCAGATCTGAAACCCACCACGGGGGTTAGAATTCGGGGGAAGACAGTCCTGCCCTGCGTTGGGTATGTGGATTTTGGGGGAGCGTTTGTATCCCTGTTGAAACAGGAAAACGTCCCGCCAAAAGATCATCCCAAACAATGGATTCTTTCCGGATTTGGATCGCGTGGCATGGTCACCATTCCTTGGTCGGTGCATTGTCTGGTGTCAGCGATGGGGGGGGCAAAAAAAGACTTGCAATCGCCGGTGTAGGCGTTACATAAGAACGACTTTCGTTTATGGATTTTAGTGTTCTGGTATGTCTCGTCAAACCCCTTTGGATCATTATCGTAACATCGGCATCATGGCCCACATTGATGCTGGGAAAACCACCACGACTGAGCGCGTTTTGTTTTACACGGGCCGCCAGCACAACATTGGTGAGGTCCATGAGGGCAATGCCACCATGGATTGGATGGAGCAAGAGCAAGAGCGTGGAATCACCATCACCTCAGCCGCCACCACCTGTTACTGGGCGGGTCACAGAATCAACATCATTGATACGCCTGGCCACGTTGATTTCACCATTGAAGTTGAGCGGTCTCTGCGGGTTTTGGATGGTGCTGTGGCTGTTTTTGACAGTGTGGCGGGTGTTGAGCCCCAGTCCGAAACCGTCTGGCGCCAGGCCGACAAATATAATGTTCCCCGTATGTGTTTTGTTAACAAGATGGACCGCATCGGGGCGGATTTTTTCCGCTGCGTCGACATGATGGTGGACCGTTTGGGGGCTGTGCCCTTGGTTCTGCAGTTGCCCATCGGTGTGGAATCTGACTTTGTTGGTGTTGTGGATCTGATTAGAAATGTTGAGATTCACTGGCTTGAGGAAAGCCTAGGCGCCAAGTTTGAAGAGCGCCCCATTTCGGCCGCCTATAAAGACAAGGCCGCTGAATATCGGGAAAAACTGATCGAGCTGGCCGTGGAACAAGACGATGATGCCATGGAAAAATACTTGGCTGGGGAAGAGCCCAGCGCTGAAGTCCTAAGGGCCTGCATTCGTCGCGGCACCATTAAAAGTGTTTTTGTGCCTGTTTTGTGTGGGTCTGCCTTTAAAAATAAGGGTGTTCAGCCGCTTCTGGATGCTGTGACGTATTATTTGCCTTCGCCTTTGGATATTGGGGACACTCAGGGTCTTAAGCCCGATTCCGATGATGCGGATGTGCGGAAGGCTTCTGACGAAGAGCCGTTTTCCGGTTTGGCGTTTAAAATTATGACGGACCCCTTTGTGGGATCCTTGACGTTTGTTCGGGTTTACTCGGGTAAAATTGAATCGGGCTCTTACGTTCAAAACACCACCAAAGATAAGCGTGAGCGCATCGGCCGGATGTTGCTGATGCATGCCAATTCCCGTGAGGAAATCAAAGAAGCCTACACCGGCGACATCGTGGCGTTGGTGGGCATGAAGGATACAACCACAGGGGATACGCTTTCGGATCAAAAATCCCCCATTATTCTGGAGCGTATGGAATTCCCAGATCCCGTGATTGAGGTTGCTGTTGAGCCCAAAACCAAAGCCGATCAGGAAAAAATGTCCGTGGCTCTGGGACGTTTGGCGACAGAGGACCCTTCGTTCCGTGTGTCTGTGGATCATGAATCCGGCCAGACGGTCATTAAGGGAATGGGCGAGCTGCACCTCGAAATCATCGTGGATCGTATGAAGCGGGAATTCAAGGTCGAGGCCAACGTGGGTGCCCCTCAGGTGGCCTACCGTGAAACCATTTCCAAAAAAGTCGAAATTGACTACACCCACAAGAAACAGTCCGGTGGTGCGGGTCAGTTTGCTCGGGTGATTATGACTTTCGAGCCCTTGGAGCGTAGTGGTGGCTATGAATTTGTCAATAAAGTCATCGGGGGGTCCATTCCCAAGGAATACATTCCTGGTGTGGAAAAGGGCCTGATGTCTGCTAAAGACACGGGGGCCCTTGCCGGTTTTCCTGTGGTGGATTTTAAGGTGACGTTGACCGAGGGCGCCTATCACGATGTGGATTCATCCACCTTGGCCTTTGAAATTGCCGGTCGCGCGGCGTTTCGTGAAGGCATGAGAAAGGCCGGAAGTCAGATTCTGGAGCCCATCATGAATGTTGAGGTCGTTACGCCTGAAGATTACATGGGTGATATTATTGGAGATCTGAACTCTCGTCGGGGTCAAGTTTCCGGTATGGACCAGCGGGGGAACGCCCGCGTGATTAATGCAATGGTCCCCTTGTCAAATATGTTTGGATATGTTAATACCCTTCGCTCAATGAGCCAAGGCCGTGCCCAATTCACCATGGTCTTTCATCATTACGAGCCCGTCCCCAACGCGATCGCTGAAGAGATCGCAGCAAAACATTCTTAATGAAAAACTAACGAAAAAGGTAGGAAACACCATGGCAAAGGCAAAATTTGAACGGAACAAACCCCACGTTAACATCGGTACCATCGGTCACGTTGACCATGGAAAAACAACCTTGACGGCGGCCATTACCAAATATTTTGGTGAATTCAGAGATTACTCTCAGATCGATGCTGCCCCCGAAGAAAAAGCCCGTGGGATTACCATTAACACCGCCCACGTGGAATACGAAACTGCCGAGCGTCACTATGCCCACGTTGACT
>Ga0315899_10009291_pt1 | contig 10550 bp, 5 predicted proteins | sample LakEriMetagenome_2_FD_203518 | JGI IMG/M metagenome (GOLD analysis project Ga0315899, IMG submission 203518) | Freshwater fungal communities from buoy surface, Lake Erie, Ohio, United States - Buoy 4 MA112 | ecosystem: Environmental > Aquatic > Freshwater > Lake | place: USA: Lake Erie, Ohio...
ACGCGGTGGGAGCGCTCTGTGGTTTTTCTTTCTAACTGGCGTTCGCAGATACACAACGACTGAATGTCTGTTAAAGAAAAGGGGCCGTCCCCGCAGCGTAACGCCGCGGGAAAAGCCCCCTTTGCTGAGATGACTGGTTAGAGCTTTACATTCAAGCTGACAGCCTTCACAATCCCACCAGAACTCGCTGTCACCTTCACAGAGACTGCCTTGATAACCTTGGATGTTGTAACCGTAAAGGTTGCAGACTTCTTACCCGCAGGTATCGTCACCGTTGCAGGAACCTGCACCGTCGCCGGAACCGCACTCGTAACCTCGATCACCGTGTCCGCGCTGCTTGCCGCTGCAATCGTGACCTGCCCAAGTACCGATTGACCCCCGGAAACCGCCGTTGGTGCAAGCGTAAATGTGACAAGCGGTGTTCCGAGAACCGTCAACGTCCCGGATGCCGAAAGCCCATTCACCGTTGCCGTGATTGTCCCGATAGTCGTTTTGGTCACACCGGATGTCTGTGCGGTAAACGTTCCTGCCGTCTTCCCGGCTGGTATGACAACCGATGTCGGAACCGTAACCGAGCCCGTGTTCGAGCTCAGCTGAACCGTAAGTCCACCAACCGGCGCCGGCTCTGTAAGTGTCACCGTTCCCACCGCAGCCTTACCACCGGCAACCGCCACAGGAGCAATCTTTACCAGTGCCGGGCCCGTGGAACGTACCGTAAGAGAACCGCTAACTTCGGAGTCGAACAGCTTTGCCGTGACCTTACCCGTGACCGCCTGCGAAACCGCTGATGTCGTTACCGTAAAGGTGCCGACCTTTGACCCCGCCTTGATCGCGACGCTCATTGGAACACTTGCCGCAGAAATGTCATCGGAGAGGGTAACGACTAAACCAGTCTTCGGTGCAACACCCGTCAGCGTAATCGTGCCAACCGCCGGCTTGCCACCAAGCACAACCGCAGGGGCAATGGAAACCTCTGCTACACGCGCCGCCTGAATCGTTACATCTTCATCAACAACAACGCCGTTGACACTCGCCGTGACCGTTACATCGGTATCCGCTCCGACCACAAGCGTCTTGGCCGCAATCACAACACTCGTCTTACCAGCGGGTATCGTCGCCGTTGGAGGCACGACAAATGCCGGGTCATCGGAGAGCAGGAAGACCTTCATCCCAGAACTTGGTGCCGCCGCGGACATCGAAATCGTCACCGATGCCGCAAGCCCTCCGGGGACTTTTCCAGGAGTAATACTGATGTCTGAAAGAACACCCGGAAGCACCGTCAGTGTCCCGGAAACAGAAATCGCATTTCCGGTGGCCGTGATAGTGGCTACCGTTGATGTCGCGACACCAAAGGTCGGTAAGCTAACCGTTATCCGGTCCTGGCCGGCTGGAATCATCACGGATGAAAGTGGCTTGACCGCTGCAGATGATGATTTCAACGCGATGGCTAATCCACCAGTAGGTGCTGGACCTGACAAACGGATGACACCCGATGCGATACCGCCACCGAGAAGACTCTCGGGCTCGATGCTAAAGCTGACAGGACTCACCGGGAGAATCAGCGTCCGCTTGTCCTCTGTATTGCCTGCAACATCCTCAGACCAGAACACAATCGTGTGCCGCTTGCCATCGAGAACCAATGGAGTGACATAGGTCTTCTCTGCACCGCCATCCATTGTGTAAACCGTCCGCGCAATCCCCGAGCGGTTGTCCGTCGCTGGAAGCGCAAGACTTGTCCCCTTGGCATTTGCGACCGGGGTCGTCACCGGATCGACCTGGTCGAGCTTAATGCTGCTGACCTTAGCCGTCTCCGTATTTCCTGCTTCATCAATCGCGTAGTAGGAGAGGGTGTGCGGTCCATCTTCATCGATGGCGATGCGGACATCTGCGCCCGCTGCGATGCGCTCGGTTCCACCATCGATGGTGTAGCGGATCTCCCGGATACCGCTGCCGCCTTCGTTATCCGTCGCCTGAATCCGCCACTCGGTGAGGGACTTATTCCACCCTAGAGCATTCGGGCTTGGAGAAATCGTGACCTTACTCGTAGGCTTTGTCGGGTCACCCACACTCACGATATTCGTGGTCTCGATATTGCCAGCCTTGTCCTCCGAGAAGAAGGTAATCGTGTGCCGGTTACCATCCAGGTTGACCTTACCGATATACGGCTGGGTTGCTGCGCCATCGATGGCATACTTTGTCGTCGCAATGCCACTGGTCGCATCGGATGCATCCAATGTAAACCAAGTCCCACGTGGCTCGCTGATCAGCGCGGTCACTGGTTTGGTCGTATCGATCTTAATGGTCTCAGACTTGGTGTTTTCTGTGTTGCCGATGACATCCGTTGCGTAGAACGACAGCGAATGGATTCCATCCCCGGACACAACTGGAGATGCCGTTGATCCTGCAACCGTGGATGGCGTGCCATCGAGGGAAATACGAATCTCCTTGACACCAGAGCCATTCACATTGTCGGTTGCTTTGAGCTTGACGGTGACATTGCTCTTGTACCAGCCGTTAAGGCCCGCCGTTCCCGTCCTCGTCTCGATGATGGTCGTTGGCGCAAGCGTATCGGGAGCCTGAATCACGCGAGTATTCGTAAACTCAACATTTCCCGCGTTGTCCGTGGCCCAGAATTTGACCTCATGACGCAGACCATCCACTTGAACCGTACCCGTGTAGACCTTTGTCGTCCCGCCATCCATGCGGTATGAAATCCGCTCGATGCCAGCGCGGTCATCGGTTGCCGTGAGGGTAAATGACATCCCATCCGCGGCGTAATTCAGCTGCGAAATCGGCTGGACCGTGTCCTTCTTGACCACAAACTGCTTTGTTGCTTCTGTATTTCCCGCGAGGTCGACAGAGTAGTAGGTGTAGGTGTGGATGCCATCCGTTTCAACCGGTAGCTCCAGATAATTCGTTTTGTGCGTTGTCGGTGCATCGGCGTTAATGGCTACGACCAGGTCGCGGATACCGATCCCGACAGTGTCATCCTTAGCGGTGAGCTGGACGCTTACCGGGACGCGGAACCATCCAAAGTCATTTGGCGCGACACTTGTGGTTGCTGTGGTCGTTGGTGCCTCTGTGTCATCCGTGATCCAGATCGCGACACGGCCGTTCCACATATCGCAGACATACACGCGACCATTTGCATCAAAGGCGACGCCATACGGATACCAGAGGTCGGTCTCTGTCGTCCCTTGTGTACCAAACTTTGAGAGGAAGACGCCTTCTGAAGTGAATTTTTGGATGCGGTGGTTGTCGTTATCGCCGATATAGACATTTCCGTTATGGTCGATGCCGATGCCTTTTGGGGATTTGAACTGGCCATCGAGGCTGCCATTACCGCCAAATGACTTGACCCATGTGCCATCGAGGAGGAACTTCTGCACCCGGTGGTTGCCTGTGTCAGCGACATAGAGGTGGCCGGTTTTCTTATCAACAATACAGCCATATGGACCGTTGAACTGTCCCGCCGAGCTCCCAGGACCGCCGATCTGCTGAATCCAGGTTCCGTTTTTGTCAAACTTCTGGATGCGGTTGCCCCAGTTGTCGCTGATGTAAATGTTGTCATCGGCATCGATAGCGATGCTCTCTGCAAACTTGATTTGCTGCTGACCGTAGCCATCCACGCCAAAGGTCAGGAGGACATCCCCATCAGTGGAGTACTTGACCACGCGGTGGTTCCACGTATCGGCGACGTAGAGGTTGCCCTGCGAATCGAGGACGATGCCTTCCGGGTACTTGAGCTGCCCCTCGGATGAGCCATTTACGCCCCACTCTTTGAGCGGGTTGCCGTTTTTGTCAAACTTTCGGATGCGTGAGTTTCCCGTGTCTGCCACGTAGATATTGCCCGCTGCATCAAATGTGAGTCCACTAGGGTTGAACAGCCACATCGAGCCACGGGACCCTATTTGGGTGTGGTAGCGGTAGGTCTGTGCATCTGCCCGTGTTGGGAAGAAAGCGGCCGCAGCCACCATCATCATCCAAATGGTCAGCAGCGTTACCCGGCGGAAGTGTGCAAACGTTGTCATGGCAGTCATCATCACCTGATTGGGAGTCAATCAAGTATATACGAGCATGAAACGTTGTACGAATTCCGTACGGAAATGATGATTAGGCGGTTGCAACTGGAGAGTTACGGGCTTTGCTACCTACCCAATCAGGAACAGCCGCGCACCACCATCCAGGAGGGGGAGCTGCACACCATCCATTGCCGGGCTGGCATCGTGGAGAGGAACTTCACGCCCCGTCTCAGGATCAATCTCGACCACACGCTGACCGGAGCGGACATCGAATTCCACCGTCGGCCAAGCGCTGTAGGCAAAGCGGTTGTTCATGAGCATCACCGCGCGGCGCCCACTTTTGTGCCGAAACGTTCCAACCAGATAGTCATGCGGCGGGTCGACTCTGTCGCGTTTGATGTCGCGGATACCGCTCTGGCGTAGCTTCTCCGATGGCGTATCGCCTGGCAAAATCTGAGCGACATCCGTGGATGTGCAGTCCATCAGCACCTTTCCGTACGACTGCAGCATTTTGTTTATTCGCTTGGCCTGTGCGTAGTGGTGGGTTTTCAGACCATCCTGGCCGATGATCGCGCCGCCCTTTGGAAACTCATCCCCGCCGGGGGTGAAGTAGCAAAAGTAGAGCAAGCCCTTTGCGCCGTAGACCAGACTTGCATTCACCTGCCAGCGGACCTGCGCTTCGGTCGGGTCGGTGTGCGGACCGTAGGGCATGATGTTGAAGAAGTTCCAGAAGGGGATGCCTGCGGCGAGCGACTGCTTTCGGAAGATTTCGAGGTTGTCGATGTAAGCCGCGCGCGTGTCCCGGTCAGGCTTAAAGATTGGGTAGTTGTCCATGCAGAGGACATCCGGTTTGTAGATGCGGATGAAATCTGCGACGTGCGTTGCGTAGTCGGGTGAGCCCAGCTGCGAAGGGGTTGCGTAGTTTGGGAAGAGGTTTACGAACGGGATGGTTCCCGGGCGCGCGGCGCGCACATTGTCCGCAAGGCTTTTGAGCTCTTTGAAGCGCGCCGCGGATGGCTCATCCACGAGGCCATAGCCAATAATCTTTTTATCTGCTGGCCAGGTCTCAGGGGAGCCTTCAGGGTGCATCAGGATTGCATCCAGCCCAAAGCGTTTCAGAATCGGAAGAAACTTCTCTTTTGGAGCCCCTCCAAATCCGGAAAGCACAAGGTTAATGCCGCAGTCGGCGACCTCCCGGTAGCGGCGAAACGCAGCTTTGTCGAATGGGGGTTCAACCCAATAGCCAATCGCGAATTTAGTCTGGCGGTAGCGTCTTGTTTGCATTTGGTGAAGTTCCCCTTGTGTTTATCGGATGGTTACTGTTCACCGATCAGATGTCCTGCGCTGCAGCGCCACTTCTCACCCCATAGAAGCTACTTTGCCGCCGCTAGTCGGAAGCCGATGTTGTCTTCCCGCTTCTCGGGAAGCATCCGGTAGCGGTACGCCGTGCGGAAAACATCCGGCCACTCGTTGTACCAAGAGCCTCCCCGGAGGGCTCGGCGCGTGCCAGTTGATGGGCCAAGCGGATCTACAAGGCTGTCTGCCGCGTAAGGCCCATTCCAGTCCTGGCACCATTCCCAGACATTTCCGATGAGGTCTCGAATTCCGTGCGCGTTGCTGTGAATCCGGTCTTTGCGAAGCGTGGAGGCCGTTTTTTGTGCATCTTTCCAGGCATCCATGGAGCACCAAAGCTTGCTGCTGTCAAAGGTCTGTCCCCAAGAATAGTCATCGGATGCCCGCTTGCTTTGCGCCGCGGCCTCCCACTGGGCTTCTGTCGGGAGCATCAACGGAACACCGGATGTCACGACCGCCCACGCGAGAAATCCCGGCTTCCCGGATGCATGCACAGGTGTTGTTATATCGATGTACGAAATGTTGACAACCGGATGGTCATCCAGCCAGCCCCAAGCCGGAGGCGCAGGCATGTCAAGTGAAACCTCCTTGCAATATTCCTTCCAGAGGGCAACGGAAACCGGAGTCGCTCCAAGCCGGAAAGGAGAAAGCGTTACCGCGTGTCGCGGACGCTCATTCTCTGCGTGGGTGTCATTGCCAAGCTGGTAACGTCCACCCGGGACCTTTCGGAGCTCCTTGCAGTAGCGGGCGAGGTTGGGATAACGAGTCATCCAGTCGTCTTCCGGCATGAAGGCAAGCGGAACCGCAGCGGTGAGCGATAGCGAGAGAAGCCCACGACGCGTAATCACTACCGGGTTGTCCATAATTAGTAACCTACCCTGTTTGTTCTCCTTTTTCAGGTCACATCAAGATTATGGTCATTCACTCCCCCCCGTATAATTACTGGAATCATCCGAATGGCCGTTGGTCCCAGACCGTTTTTAGGAGAGAATGAATCCGGACAATGATGTCCATACCAAGTCCGGGCAGGCGCTCCAAGGAGCAAAGCAGTGATCCAAATACGTATTCGTGCTGAACGCATCACGCATCTCATTTCGCCAGGTATCTACGGAGCAAGCTACGCTCAAGCAGGCGGCGCAGGCATTAAATGTACGGTTGACCGCTGGGGAGGCAATAATGCAAGTCGCTACAATCCGCAGCAAAATGCCGATAACAAGGGGTCTGACTGGTACTTTCAGAGTATCCCGATGGGCTCGGACACCCCCGGCGGCTATACCCGTGACTTTGCAGCCACTGCCGCTGCCGCGGGTGCGGATGCGATGCTTACGGTTCCGATGCTTGGCTGGGTTGCAAAGCTTGGTGCTGGCCGCTCGAAAACCTGGTCGTTTTCCATTTCGAAATATGGCACACAGCAGAGCAACGACTGGCAGTGGTGCCCGGATGCCGGTAACGGAACGCAAACGAATGGCCAGCCGATCACGGGAAATGACCCATACGATGCCAATGTCCCAGCAAATCCCGCCAGCTTTGCGACGTGGATTGCGTCCACCACAACGGATAGACCAAATGTCAAATATTGGCTTCTCGACAACGAGCCCGGGCTTTGGGCATTCACGCACCGGGATGTTGTTCCGACAGCGCCAACATCGGCTGAACTCTTTACAAAGTCCCTCCAAACCGCCAAGGTTATCCGAGTCAACGCGCCAAACGCGGCGGTATGCGGACCGGAGGAATGGGGATGGTCAAGCTACTTCTATAGCCCCCGCGATTTCCAAATCGGACAGACGCTTGGCTGGGGAAGCCCGATGCCGGACCGTACCCGCTACGGAGGTCGCGACCCGCTGACCGTTTATCTGCAGCAGTTCCGTAGCCATCACCTGACGACAGGCCAGCGGATGTTGGATTACTTCACGCTCCACTACTATCCACAGGGGGGTGAGTTTTCCGATGACACAAGCCCGGCGATGTGCCTGCGGAGAAACCGCTCAACCCGCGCGTTGTGGGACCTGACGTACCGGGATGAATCCTGGATCAATGACAACGTTCGGCTCATCCCCCGGATGAAAGATCTTGTTAAGCGCAATTACCCCGGGACGAAAACCGGGATAACCGAGTACTGCTGGGGAGCTGATGGTCACATCAATGGTGCGACGACACAGGCTGACATTCTGGGCATTTTCGGACGTGAGGCACTGGATCTTGCCTGTCGGTGGGTTGCTCCCTCTGAGGGTTCGATCACTTGGAAGGCGATGCAACTGTACCGCAATGCCGGTGGAAGTGGGCTTGGATTTGGGGATGCCAGCGTGGCGGCAAGTGTCCCGAATCCCGATGACCTGTCGGCATTCACGGCCATCGATCGTGCGACCGGGCACCTGACGGTCATGGTCATCAACAAAACCGCCGGGGACAAGCAAGTACGCTTTGTTGTGTCCGGTTTCCGACCAGGGACTGTTCGGCGTTGGACACTTCGGAGTGATAACTCTCTGCTGGAAGAATCCCTCGGCCAGATGCCTGGGCTAATGCTAAGCCCGGGGATGAGTGTGCAGCTTTATCGGATCAGCCCGCGGTTTTAATCATCCACATTCGATAATCACACGGAATACATGCGTGGGGATTAAGCGGTATAGTTCCATCTGCGGATGAGTATTGACGGCAATAGAATGCAAGCATTGCCACGGCTTTTGGATGTTTCCATCAGTTTTAGACTCATCGTAATTGCTTTCATCCTCCTGTTCCGGGGATGTATTGTCCCGCTTTCTCCGATCCAGCCGATACAAAGCTGGGCAGAATCCCAGATTCACCGGGTTTTTACGCAAGCACATGTGGACCTTCCAGCGCAACGGCGCCGGGGTGGCTCACGTAGAAACCTGAGGGCATTGATTCGCCGACGTGTACGCCGCGTCGTTCGTCACGGAAAAGCATTTGTCGGTTTCACCATTGGTTGCATCGATAGGACCACAGCCTATTGGGACCAGCTCTCCCGCTTTCATTCGAGGGATACTTTTTGCACCAGCGGCACCAGTCCCTGAACCCTGTCAAACATGAAATAGTGTCAACGGTCATCCTGATACCTCTTGTCAGGATGCACCTCTGGATGTTTTTGTGTACGGCTGCTGGATGGGAATGGGCTAAATCCGCCATCCCGCCGTGCTGTACAGGTTTAGATAATGAATAAGAAATTGAAGTCGTGGCTGTTAGATGGCTACGTCATTCCAGAAGGTTATTTTGAGTCCGAAAAGGATGTCAAGACCGAACATCAGCACACCCACTCGTGGTGGCAAGTCATGTGTCTGACGGGTGTCGACTACTTCTCGACACTTGGCTATCAGCCGAGTATTGCGTTTATCGCAGCGGGCGCGCTCTCGCCCGTCGCAACGCTTGTCCTCGTCCTCCTGACGCTCTTCGGCGCACTCCCGATCTACTCGCAAATTGCCAAGGAGAGCCCACACGGAGAAGGCTCCATCAGTATGCTGAAAGGCCTGCTGTCACGCTGGAATGCACGCCTCTTTGTCTTGGTCCTCCTCGGATTTGTGGCGACAGACTTTGTCATCACGATTACGCTGTCGGCAGCGGATGCCGCTACGCACGTTCGGGAAAACCCGATGTTCCATGCGGTTATGGAACACAACCCCGAAGCCTGGCAGATCAGCATCACGCTTATCCTGATTGCACTCCTTGGCGGTGTCTTTCTCAAGGGCTTTAAGGAAGCGATTGGGATTGCAGTCGTCCTCGTCCTTGCGTATCTCGGGATGAATGCTGCCGTCATCGGTAAAGGAATCTCGATTCTCGCCACACACCCAGACCTCTGGACGACTTGGGGAAATGCGCTTGAACTAAAGACCAATGGCAATCACCTCGCGCTGGTCGGTCTCTCGCTGCTGTACTTCCCTAAGCTCGCCCTTGGCCTCTCAGGGTTCGAGACGGGCGTTGCTGTGATGCCGCTCGTTACGGGTGACAAGGGCGACACCGAGGAAGTCCCGACGGGGCGTATTCGCAGCACGAAGAAGCTGCTCGTTGGTGCCGCTTTGGTGATGAGCGTTTACCTGATCGCCAGCAGCCTTGTGACAACAATGCTGATTCCAGCGGAGGCATTCAAGCCGCACGAACCCGCTAATGGCCGTGCGCTTGCGTATCTGGCGTATGAGTTTTATGGCAAGGGATTTGGCACGTTTTACGACATCTCGACGATTGCGATTCTGTGGTTTGCCGGCGCCAGCGCGATGGCAGGTTTGCTGAACATCGTCCCTCGCTATCTCCCCGGCTACGGGATGGCACCCGAGTGGACACGCGCAACACGCCCACTCGTAATGGTCTTTATGGCCATCGCGATTGTGGTGACCATTGTCTTCAAGGCAAACGTTGATGCACAAGGCGGCGCTTATGCAACCGGCGTTCTGGTGCTTATGACAAGTGCGGCGGTCGCCGTGACAATCTCGATGTTCAGTCGGCATGGCATCGGAAAAGCCATCCCGTATGGCGTCATTGCCTTGGTCTTCCTTTACACCACAGTGGTCAATGTTGTGGAACGCCCGGATGGTGTCAAAATCGCATCGTTCTTCATCTTTGCGATTCTCGCGATTGCATTTGTAAGCCGGATGTGGCGTGTCACGGAGCTGCGCGTCAAAGATGTCATCCTAGATGAAAAAGCACAATGGATGATTGAGCAGATGGCGAAGACGGGTGAGATGCGGTTTATCGCAAACCATCCGGATGCAGGGGATGCACACGAGTATTCTGCGGGTGAGCGCGAGGCTAGCTGGCTTCACCACTTTTCGCAGGAAGTTCAAACTGCCTTCATTGAGGTCTATGTCGCTGACAGCTCAGAGTTTAGTTCAACCTTGATGGTAACAGGTCACGAGGTTGGCGGATTCTGGGTATTGCGCTGCAAGGGTGTTGCGGTTCCAAATGGCATCGCGGCACTGTTAATCAAGATCGCCACTATCACAAACCGCCGTCCGCACGTGTACTTCCACTGGATTGAATCAAGTCCCTTGCTCTTCCTGGCGAAGTTCTTCCTGTCAGGCCAGGGGGATGTTGCGCCCCTCACACATGAAATTTTGCGTAGGGCAGTACAGAATGCTAACGAGAGGCCAGTGGTTCACGTGGCGGGCTAGCCACTCGTTGTTTTAGTATCAAAAAAGTCTCCACAGGTTTGTTTAGCTTGTGGGGACTTTT
>Ga0315899_10009293_pt1 | contig 10548 bp, 10 predicted proteins | sample LakEriMetagenome_2_FD_203518 | JGI IMG/M metagenome (GOLD analysis project Ga0315899, IMG submission 203518) | Freshwater fungal communities from buoy surface, Lake Erie, Ohio, United States - Buoy 4 MA112 | ecosystem: Environmental > Aquatic > Freshwater > Lake | place: USA: Lake Erie, Ohio...
TGTGTTATATATCAAGTACGATGAAACAACACTACTTCACTTTAAAACGCTTAGGTTATGAAGACTGCGGTTCGTGTATTCGTCGTGTTACTGTTTTTAGGTAACATCAACAAGGCTCAGGCCAACAATAAAGTAGCTGATGCCGGGGGTTTAAAACAAATCATTCAACAATCTGAACGTGATTCTATTTTGCAGATCGAAAGATTGGCTGCATTATATTTTCACGAAATGCTCAACGCATACCGCAAGGATAGCGGACAACCTGCATTAGGCTGGAGCGATACATTGTGGTTGGCTTCACGTAATCATACCATTTGGATGGTGGACAATAATGAATTGTCTCACAGCGAGAAGCCCGATACCAAATCATTTACCGGAAAAAATCCCGGCGATCGTGAGACTTATGTAACTAAACGTATGTCATTTTGGTCAGGAGAGAATTGTTTGTACAACTATAGCGGTAATGGCAAAACGATTCAGGAAAAAGCTAAACACATTGCGCTTTACAGCATTAATCAGTGGAAGAAATCTCCGGGACACAATCGTAATATGTTGCGCAATCATGCTATTCATGGTGTAGCATTCGTAATTAAGAACGGTGTTGTGTGGGCAACTGATTTGTTTGCACGACACGGAACAGGAAAGATTGTTGTTGCTGATGTACCTAAAGACGATGCGCCGGTTCGTGTTGAGCCACAGCAGGAAAAGCCTCAGAGCAAGAAGAAGGTAAATGTAAATACGCGTGCTGCGAAGCTTGATATTGCTCAGGCGTTATATACTGCAGATCGTGATGTAAAGCGTAAAAAAAGTTTAGAGAAAGCGGCAAGTGCGCACGCGGCTTACATGGCCAGCGTGAACAAGTTGACACACGAACAGCAAAAAGGCAAGCGTGCTTACTATGGTGAAACATTGAAACAACGCGTGAATAAAGCTTCAGCGGGAGGCGCCTTGCTGAAAGGCGAAGATCGATTTGGTGAAGCGGCTGCTATAGTTGAAGTGGATATTCAGGATTATAGTGTGGAGGCTGTTATACAAACAATTCAGACGCAGTTGGAAAAAGATCGTGCAAAGCGAGGATTGACTGAAAAAAGTGCCGAGCAAGTAGGTTATGGTGTAGAAGTGAAGCGTAAGAAAAATGTATTACTGATTTATGTGGTGAGCGTGGAGCGCTATTAGTACGGTGAGTGGGAGGCGTCACCATTACTAAGGGAGAAAGGTCGGATGAAAGTCCGGCCTTTCATTTTAATAAGCTTCATACCAATGAAAGGTGCTTCTGACAATTTCATTCTTGGTGTTGTGTAACTGCTTTTTGAAAGCATCTGCGACAGGTGAATGCCTTTTGCCTTTCAGCCAAATCAAACTCCATGTAGTTTTAATCGGGAGACCTTTAATCGGAATGATCTGTAGTTCTTTATTTCGCAATTCGTTTTTGATGCCGATTAATGGCATAATGGAATAGCCCAAACCTGCCAGCACCGCTTGTTTCACTGCTTCGTTAGAAGTGAGTTCCAGTTTGGCGCCGGGTTTAATTTTACTGCGATCAAGAAATCCTTCCATCGTTTGTCGCGTGCCCGAACCTTCTTCTCGAAAAATAAGCGGCAACTCGTTCAGCATTTCTTTGGAGTACGGTTGTTTCTTGTTCCACTTTTTATCGGCCTGACCCACCAGGAATAATTTGTTCTGCAACAAGTCCATTTTTTCAACTGCAATTTGTTTCGGTAAAATGGATACCAGCGCGAAGTCTACACTGTTAGCTTCTAACGACTCAATTACTTTCGATTTATTCGTCACATCCATTTGTAACTCTACACCTTTATGCTGCTGAATAAATTCACGCAAGAAATAGGGCATAACATATTTGCCTGTAGACACTACGGAAATTTTTAATCGACCGGCCAGTTCTCCTTTATAGGCCATTGTTTTAGCCTTGATGGTATTCACCTGTTGTAGAATCTGTTCTGCCGTCCGTGCAATTTCGTTTCCGAATGCAGTAACGAACAGCTGTCGACCTACTACTTCTGTCAATGGAATGTCGAATTGATCCTGAAAATTTTTAAGCTGAATAGAAACCGCGGGCTGTGTAAGGTGTAATTCTTCGGCTGCACGCGTAATACTTCCTGTTTGTGCAACGCGCACGAAAATCTGTAATTGATGAAGTGTATAATTCATAAATAATATTAATGGAAAATATAATAAAGATAAATAAAAATATATGAAATGCGTAACGCACTTTTGCACCGTTAAACCACATGTTCTAAACTATGACACGAATTACAGTTGCAAAAGGGGACGGAATCGGTCCTGAAATTATGGATGCCACGCTCGACATTATTAAAGCAGCAGGCGCACAAATTGAAATTGACGAAATAGAAGTAGGAGAAAAAGTTTATTTGGCCGGCAACACCTCGGGTATTGCGAATTCCTCCTGGGACACTATTCGCAGAAACAAAATCTTTCTTAAGGCTCCGATCACAACTCCGCAAGGAGGTGGATATAAAAGCTTGAACGTAACTACACGTAAATTTTTGGGCTTGTATGCCAACGTGCGTCCATGTATCAGCTTACATCCATTCGTGAGCACTAAACATCCAGTTATGGATGTCGTAATTGTTCGCGAAAACGAAGAAGATTTGTACGCGGGAATCGAGCACCAGCAAACCGACGAGGTGGTGCAGTGTTTGAAATTGATCAGCCGACCGGGTTGCGAGAAGATCATCCGTTATGCGTTTGAGTATGCTAAACAACAAAAGCGCAAGAAGGTAACATGCTTCACAAAAGATAACATCATGAAGCAGACTGACGGCTTGTTCCATCAGGTGTTTGATGAGATAGCAAAAGAATATCCGGAGATAGAAAACGAACACTGGATCATTGACATTGGTGCAGCTAAAATGGCGGACACGCCGGAAGCATTTGATGTTATTGTGATGCCGAATTTATATGGTGATGTATTGAGTGATGTTGCAGCACAAATTACCGGATCTGTAGGATTGGCGGGGTCTGCTAACATTGGCGAAGAATGTGCCATGTTCGAAGCGATTCATGGATCTGCGCCACGTCGCGCAGGTCAGAATGTGGCAAACCCTTCCGGATTGTTGCAAGGTGCGATTATGATGTTGAATCATATCGGACAAACTGCAGTTGCTGAGCGTGTGCAAAATGCATGGCTGACAACACTGGAAGAAGGTATTCACACCTATGATATTTACAAGGAAGGTGTAAGTAAACAAAAGGTAGGTACTAAGGAGTTCGCTCAGGCTGTGATTGCCAATTTGGGTAAAACACCTAAAACACTGAAAGCGGTTTCTTATGCGAACAGCGCAGCGTTAAACTTGCCGAAGTATAAGCGTAAGGCTTCTGCTAAGAAGGAACTTGTTGGTGTGGACGTGTTTGTTCACTGGAACGGTGAATCTGCGGATGAGTTGGCGTCTAAAGTGAAAGCGTTGGAGTTGAATCATGTGAAGCTTTCGATGATTACCAATCGCGGAATTAAGGTATGGCCGGAAGGATTCAGAGAGACCTTCTGCACGGATCACTGGCGTTGTCGCTTTAAGCCGCAAGAAGGAGCTTCCATCTCCAAGCAGGATATTATCGAATTGTTGAACAAATCACTCAACGAAGGAATTGACAGCATCAAAACAGAAAATCTCTATGCTTTTGATGGCAAGCCTGCGTACAGTTTAGGTCAAGGACAATAAAGCCGGCAACTATGAAGATCGATTTATTCAAAGGAGAATTTCGTCGTGATGAAGCGACTGCATTGATCGGTGAAATGATTCAAGCAAAGATTCGATTTCACGAAAGCAAAATATCTTCTTCCGGAACAGAGGAAGACATTAAGTTCCGTGAACAGAAGATTAAATCGCTTCAGGAGAGCTGGCATCGTATTCGGACTACATCGCAAGATGAGCATGGAAGCGTACGTGTTGATGCAGAACTGGTGCTTACTAATTTTTAATCATTGACTATGGAGACGACCACGAAGTTAGTGTTGATGGATGGAGGTTTCACTCCTGATGACGCGCAAGAGATTTTGCTCAAGTTTATCGTTGCAAAAATCAACTATAACAAGATTAAAAATCTTAGTCATCAGGTACACTATAATCGTGAAGATCCATTGGCTGCAAAACGGATTGAAGATTTGTATAAGAGTAAAGCGATTGTGGAAGATTTGATTCGTGAAGCACGAGAAAATAACATTCAGCTCAACATCAAATCGGACATTACAATAGGATTAAAGTAAAGTGACTAACCAATTCTATCATGGTAAACGGGCGCTGATTGCTACTATGCACGGCAAACAGCAAGCAATCGGCCCCGTTTTGCAGGATGAATTGGGAATTAAGGTATTTACGCTTGATGATTTTGACACCGATCGTTGGGGGACGTTCAGTAGCGAGGTAGAGCGTAAATCGGACCCGTTAGCCACAGCCCGTCAAAAATGTCTACATGGTTTAGAACAGGGGAGTGTAGATTTGGCTGTGGCTAGCGAAGGTTCGTTTGGTCCGCATCCGTTTATTCCATTTATCGCTGCAGACGAAGAGATTCTCGTATTTATCGATCGAAAAAATGACATTGAGATTGTTGCTAAAGAACTGTCTCCTAAGACTAACTACAGCGAAGCAACAGTTACAAGCATTGATGATTTGTTGGCCTTTGCGGAAACAGCTTTATTCCCAAGTCACGCCCTAATTCTACGCCCGTCACCGGATTCACCGGAGAACATGACCAAAGGAATCCACGATAAAGAGACTTTAATCAAAACAGCATCGCAACTCCTGAGCGAATACCAACAACTTCACGTGCAAACGGACATGCGAGCGCACATGAATCCAACGCGCATGCAAGTGATTACTCGTGCTGCTCAAAAGTTGGTGCAACGTATAAAAAGTGTTTGTCCGGCATGTGGTATTCCCGGTTTTGGACCAACTGAATTTCACAAAGGACTGCCCTGTGCACAGTGTCATTTTCCCACAAAAAGTGTACAGCGAATTATTAACTCTTGTTTAAAATGTAGTTACCACGATAGTGTAGAGTTTCCTAACGGAAAGCGTCATGAAGATCCTATGTATTGTGATAATTGTAATCCCTGATAACATCCGGACAAACCAATGACTTTAGAATTACTTCAAGAAAATCTTACCAACCCCGCATTATTATTTTTCGCTTTAGGAATTGTCGCTGTGTATTTGAAGAGTGACCTTGAAATTCCTGCGAATTCTTCCAAGTTTATTTCCTTGTATTTGTTGTTTGCCATTGGTTTCAAAGGCGGCCAAGAGTTATCGCACGAGGAAATTGACGGCGAAGTAATAGGTTCAATAGTGCTGGGAGTAGCGATTTCGGTATTAATTCCGTTGTACACCTTTTTTGTGTTAAAGCGAAAATTAAACGTGCATGATGCAGGTGCAATTGCTGCGGCGTATGGATCAGTAAGTGCTGTGACTTTCGTAACCGCGGTTACTTATTTGGAAAGTCAGCAATATATTTTTCACGGACACATGGTAGCTACCATGGCATTGATGGAGTCGCCGGCCATCATTATGGGCTTGTTGCTGATTTCTTTGTTTGACAAGCAGCGCTCTGCAGGAGTGAAGAAGCGCGACGTCATTAAACATTCATTCACGAATGGTAGTGTATTACTTATTCTGGGAAGTTTGCTGATCGGCTATTTCGCCAACGCAAAACAAGCAGAAGGTATTAAACCATTTACGAATGATTTATTCAAAGGTTTCCTTGCGATATTCTTGCTCGATATGGGAATTACCAGCGGCCGAAAACTCAAATCCTTTTTTGCATACGGCTCGTTTCCATTATTGTTCGCAATCTTCGTTCCTTTATTCAATGGATGTTTAGTTGCCTTAATCAGTGCGCCGTTTATACATGATATCAGCAATCGCTTTATTCTGGCGATACTTGCTGCAAGTGCTTCTTACATCGCTGTTCCTGCCGCCATGAAAATTTCTGCACCCAAAGCAGATCCCGGATTGTATTTGCCCATGGCACTTGCTGTTACGTTTCCAATTAATATTACCATTGGAATGCCGCTGTATCTTATGGTGGCGCAATGGACGGGTTAACGAAAAAATAAGCCAAAGAAGTTTTGTAGTCTCGACAGGAATCGAACCTGTATCAAAAGTTTAGGAAACTTCTATTCTATCCATTGAACTACGAGACCATATTAAAGAACTTCGTGCAAAATTAGCATACCGGAGCTAATTCATCGCGAATAATTGCTCGTTGATGACCGTGGCGCATATTTCAAGCGAAACGGCAGGATTTGTTTTTATTACGAGAACGATTTCTTTACATTTGAACATGACCCGCCAATTCCTGATTTGTATTGTCATTGTATTACAGATATCCACTGCTGCAATTGCGGGTGGCTTTCAGGTGAACGCACAAAGTCAGCGGCATTTGGGCATGGGCCATACAGGGACTGCGTTATTTTTCGATGCATCCAGCATGTTCTTTAATCCGGGTGCTTCTGTTTTTGTAGATGGTAAATGGGTAATTACGGGTAGCGCCACGTTCTTGATGCCTCGAACAGTATACGCAGAGCCGGCTCCGGGTGTTTATCAGGCTGCTATGGTGCAAAATATCGGGACGCCTTTCGGTGTATACGCGATGTACAACAAACAAAAATGGGCAGCAGGCATAGCGGTGTACACTCCTTTTGGAAGTCGTGCAGAATGGCCGTCTGACTGGAAGGGAAACTTCCTGATTCGCGAAATAAATCTGAAAACAATTTTTGTTCAGCCAACAGTGTCGTATCAGTTACATGAAAAGTTAGGAATTGGAGCCGGCTTCATTTATGCAACAGGTGGTTTCGCATTGCGTAAAGGTGTCCCGGTTCAAGATCAGAATGGAGATTACGGCGAAGGCAATCTTTCGGGCGATGCAAGCGGATTCGGTTTTCAGGCGGGAATACTATATAAGCATAATGATGCGTTATCATTCGGGGCTTCGTATCGTTCTGCTGTTAGTGTGGAAGTCAATGGCGGAAGTGCCGAATTTACCGTACCCGGAGTCTTGCAGGAATTTTTCCCAACTACTACTTTTTCTACTGCGTTGCGATTACCACAAGTAATTAATTTAGGTGCGGCGTATTCAACAGATAGATGGACATTCTCGAGCGATGTCAATATTGTTGGGTGGAGTTCTTACGATTCGTTACGCATTGATTTTGCGGATAACACGGATAAGTTGGAGGACATTAGTTCCGCGCGCATGTACAAGAATGCGTGGATTGCGCGTGTAGGAGTGGAATACAGAATTTTAGATAAGTTACAATTACGTGCAGGATGTTACTTCGACAAAACTCCTGTGCAAGACGGTTATTTAACACCCGAAACTCCCGATAGTGATCGCATTGGAATTACCGGCGGAGTAACTTATAAAATAGGAGAAAACATTCGCATGGATGCATCTTGTTTATACGTTGAAGGCATGCAGCGAACAGACACCAATATTGAAACAGGATTTACCGGTACTTATAAAAGCAGAACGATAGCTCCGGGAATTGGATTTACCCTCAAGTTTTAACTACACCATTATGATGAAACAATTACTTACAGGATTGGCCTTGTGTTTGACAAGTGCTGCAACTATTCAAGCTCAAAGTGCGTGCAACGGTTTGCGTTATCGGGACTTTGTGTTTCAGGACACCACGATTTCAAATATTGTGTACGGTTCTAATCAGAGCTTTAACAACAGCACAACATCACTTCGCCTCGATGTGCACATGCCGAAAAATGACACGGTAACAAATCGTCCTTTGATCATTCTTGCACACGGTGGAAACTTTTTATCGGGATCGAAAACCGGTGGTGACGTCATTCAATTTTGCAATGATTTATCGCAAATGGGTTACGTTGTCGCTTCTATCGATTATCGTGTGGGGATGACGAATTTCCCGTTTCCCGGACCTGATAGTACCGATGCAACTGAAGCCGTAATGCGTGCGGTACAAGATGCAAAGGCAGCGGTACGTTTTTTCAAAAAGGATTATGCTGCACTAGGAAACACATACGGTATCGATACTTCAAACATTTATTTTATGGGCGTAAGTGCAGGCGGATTTATGGCGTTGCATGTTGCGTATTTAGATGAACCTAGTGAATTTCCTTCATGGGCAGATACTACTAATCAGCCGGGACTGAGCGGCGGCATTGAAGGCAACAGCGGCAATCCGGGTTACTCTTCGAATGTGCGTGCGGTGATCAATATTGCCGGTGCATTAGGAGACACGGCTTGGATTAATGCAGGTGATGAGCCGGTGTTAAATTTTCATGGTACCGCGGATCAAACTGTTCCTTACGGTTCTGCGACTATCGTGTTGTTGGGGACATATCCTTTGTTAACCGTGCATGGTTCTGCTTCTATTGATACAAGAGTCGATCAATTAGGAATTACTAATTGTTTTGAAATCCACGAAGGACAGGGACACGTGCCGCATGTGAGTAGTGCTGCTTACTACGACACCACATTGGTGATTACAAGAAATTTCTTGGTTCACTTTGTCTGTGGCGATCAGTTGGATTGCGGATGGTCTAATCCAATCGGTATGCAAGAACTTCCTGCTTTGCGATCAGTGTTGGACGTTTATCCGAATCCGGCAACAACAGAATTTACTGTAAATACAGGTCGTTTGGCTGGTAACGATTACAGCATTGAAGTGTATGATTCCACCGGAAAGTTATTCCGTCGCCAGCGTGCAGAAAGTGATGGTACGACTACCTTAAATACGCAAGGCTGGGTGCCCGGCATGTACATGATTACGGTGCGCAATGCTGCACAGCAGTATACGCAGCGTGTGATAGTGAAGTAATTAATTTGTAATTAAAGATGAAAGCCCGTTGTAGTGACGGGCTTTTTTATTTACGGAAACCAAACTCCATTACAATCAAAGCAATTGAGTGTTGGAATTGTTGCGCCGTATTTAATATTAATCGCGGTTATGAATTCGTTTGTGATGAGGGCATACCCCTTTTCGTGCGGGTGAAAACCATCCAGCGAGAAAAATCCTCCGCTTACAAACGTGGTATTGTAATCTACTCCGTCCCAAACTAATCCTGTATTTACACGTAAAAAGTAATCGTGCATATCAGCCAACGCCAAATTGTATTGTGCTGCTTTCTGGCGAATAACGGCATTGTAAGCATCAATGTACTGATCGATCAATTGTACCTCAGTTGCGTCTAACACATATTGATCGGGAATAACCGAAAACAGAATTCCCATAAAATTGCATTTCATGGAATCGAGCGGTGCTTGCAAAGTCAGAAATTCTCCGGCAGTTAATTGACGCACGCCCATTGGTGCCGCAGGATCGTTAATAACAAACCCGTTGGCGCCTTCCTGAAATTGAATATGCGACAAGCCGCTGTTAGAATAAATGGTGTTTAAAGAGTCAGCTTTGCTTTGCGTCAAATTCGCGCCATTCCAAGGAATTAGAGTATAGAACGGAAAACTTCTTAATCCCGGTATTGTAGCCAGAACACCTTTTGCGCCGTTGGCGGTAAGTTCAATTAAGGCTGCATCTAAAGCTGCGGAAAATTGAGTTGAAGTAGGTGGTGTGTTGCGCTCTCCACCGTAACGGGCATAGTTATAAATTTCCTCCATGCCGAACCAGGCAGCAAAAAACGAGGCATTCATTGCAGACGCATCTTCAATTGCGTCCGAGGTGCCCGGGTTAGAAGCAATACGGTGATAGTACGGATTGGTATTATTCGCCGGAGCATTGCCCAATGCCGGATTGAATTGCTCCTGCAAAGAAGCGAATGGAATGCTCCAGTTTATATTTTCACTTGGATAATTGTTAGTAAAAATACTCCACGCAGCAGCAACACTCATGCTGTCTTTAACCGGCCCCATAGAAACTACACTCTGACAATCGGTTCTATCTCCTAAACGCGAAGCACCGACGTACCAACTTTCCCACGATTTATAATTCCAACCAATCCCTTCAGTAGTTCCTAATGTATATTGGTTGTATGTTTTTTCTGTGATCAGAGAAAACTGTCGACCCAGAAGCATAGGAATACTTTTGGTTTGATGATCATCACGCAATGCTCCATCCTGATAGCCGGCCATGTAACTGCCGCCAACAGCAACAAATCTCGAGAAGTCTGCTGAGCCTGAGGAAGGTTCAGGAGTTTCGATTTTCGGTGTACAAGAAATTAAACCGATGATCGCGAATAATGTATAGTAGGAGTAACGCATCATGTAACTAAGCTACACAATTCATTTCAGTACAACAACCTACTTAACAGTTGAGCCGTTGTTGACGTTGTCTTTTGTGGGCGCAACAAAGCTTAATTCGCCTTTATCGTTTTCCGCCATCAATATCATGCCGTTCGATTCAATACCCATCATTTTGCGCGGCGCGAGGTTCACTAAAATAGTGACTTGTTTTCCAACAACTTCTTCAGGAGTAAAATACTTCGCGATGCCCGACAATACGGTGCGTTGATCAATTCCGGTATCAACCGTAAGTTTCAACAGTTTATCACTCTTCGGCATTTTTTCGGCAGCAAGGATCGTTCCGAT
>Ga0315899_10009294_pt1 | contig 10548 bp, 12 predicted proteins | sample LakEriMetagenome_2_FD_203518 | JGI IMG/M metagenome (GOLD analysis project Ga0315899, IMG submission 203518) | Freshwater fungal communities from buoy surface, Lake Erie, Ohio, United States - Buoy 4 MA112 | ecosystem: Environmental > Aquatic > Freshwater > Lake | place: USA: Lake Erie, Ohio...
TATTTGGTGGAAAATTACAGAGCGACGTTAAAGGCGTTGCAGTTATAGAGAGTCAGCCGTGAAATCCTTAATTAAGAATGAGGATGGAAGCGCCAGCGTTGAGTTTGTTTTACTCGCCTTACCTCTCTTCATTCCACTTATTATTTTTTTGCAGCAATTTGCGAGCGTTAGCGCTGAAGGGGGAATTGCGCGCACCTTGGCCCGTGAAGGTGCTCGTGCTTATGTTTCGAGTTCGAGCACCGAGAGTGCAGAAGAGATGATGAATAAGGTAATTGTTGCCGCAGGGAGAGAATTAGGCCTTACCAAAGAACAGTTCGATCGCCTGGCTATTGGACTGGAGTGCAGTAATTCACCCTGTCATTCACCGAATGGAAAAGTGCAGGTAACCATTCACTTCGTTGCTACCGAGCGGTTTCGGGCAGTTACCGCCTCAGCTCAAGAGTATGTCTCTCCGTGGAGTTAAAAAATAAATTTGTTGAGGACGAGCGAGGTTCGATCTCAGTATTGGTGCTGGCGCTTTTCCTGATAACTGTCATTACATCTTTGATAATTACAAATGTCGCTGCGATTACGATCGCTAAGCGTTCACTAATTCAGGCAACCGAGGCCGCTGCACAGCGAGGAGTTAAAAATCTAAATAAGGAAGCTTATTATTCCGGTGAATTTGATTTAAGCACTATGGCAGGAAACATTTTTGGTCTGGGTCCAAAAGATCCAGGAGTGCCGATTGATTGCTCCAGAGCTTTAGAAGATTCTCAAGGCGCACTCGCTGACTGGGCTGGTGGGCCAAGATCCCTGCGGAGAATTGAGTTGAGCGAAGTGACAATTTCAGATATCCAATGCGATGGGTTCGGAATTCAGTTATCAACTACCGCAACCGCACGGTTACCAATTGTTATTCCTCTTTTTAAGATAGAAAAAATTCTTGTTAAGGCACAGGTTTCAACTACCAATATACGTAAAGCGGGGTTCTCGCCTTTCGGTATAAGGCTTTTCTAGTACTCGCTATCCTTATCTCATGGCCCGTGAATACGATCTCGAGATTGCTGCGATAAGTGCAACTCTTGTATCTATAGAAAAGGTCTTGGATCTGCCGAAACTTGAGGCTGAGGCAGTTGAACTTGAAGCGGCGGCGGGTGTTCCGAATCTATGGGATGACCCGGAAGCGGCACAGAAAATTACGAGCAAACTCTCTCGCGTGCAGAGCACGATTGCTCGGTTAAAGGGTTTGCGCAGACGCGTTGAAGATTTACCTATTCTCTTTGAGCTAGCTACCTCTGAACCCGATGGTTCTGCGCTGGCTGATGCTGAAGGTGAATTAGATTCTGTTGTAAAAGCAGTTAGTGAACTTGAAGTCACGACTCTTTTAAATGGTGAATACGACGACCGCGATGCACTGATCACTATTCGTTCTGAAGCGGGTGGCGTTGAAGCAGCAGACTGGGCGGAAATGTTGATGCGTATGTATCTGCGTTACTGCGAACGCCACGAATATAAAGTTGACGTGTTGGAAACTTCTTATGCTGAAGAAGCGGGAATCAAATCAACAACTTTTAGAGTTAGCGCACCTTATGCATACGGCACTATCTCGGTAGAACAAGGCACTCACCGCTTGGTTCGTATCTCGCCCTTTGATTCGCAATCGCGTCGCCACACATCTTTTGCCGGTGTTGAAGTTGTGCCGGTCGTGGAACAGAGCGATCACATTGAAATTGATGAAAAGGAAATCCGTGTTGATGTTTATCGCTCTTCAGGTCCTGGGGGGCAAGGCGTGAATACGACGGACTCTGCTGTTCGCCTTACACATATCCCGACTGGAATTGTCGTCTCTTGCCAGAACGAACGTTCGCAGATTCAAAATAAAGCAACCGCAATGGCAGTTTTGCAATCTAAGTTATTAGAACGTCGTCGCCAAGAAGAACAAGCGAAGATCAATGCTCTAAAGGGTGATAATTCTGGCTCTTGGGGTAACCAGATGCGCTCATACGTTTTAGCTCCGTATCAAATGGTTAAAGATCTGCGCAATAACCACGAGACAGGAAATACATCTGCAGTGTTAAATGGTGAAATCGATGATTTCATTGAAGCTGGAATTCGCTGGCGACGATCGAGCGCCTCTTAATATCTCTAGATTTCTCTCGTTCAGAGATTTATTTGACTGGGTAATACTTTTCACATTGAGCGTAATTCACGCGTAAGTATTTGGCGCAGAAACCTGAGAATTCGCGCAATTTGCACCGATATCAGGCGCTTTTCGCTCATCTATACCTAAACTAACCCTCAGTACGGTGGCCATAACTTCCCCCATATCCATGGCGCCCAAGAGGAACGAAGGAGTTCGTGTGATTCGCTTTGAGAATGTGACGAAGCTTTACTCAGGTCAAGAACGCCCAGCGTTGGATACCGTCAGCCTGGAAATTGTTAAGGGCGAATTTGTTTTCTTAGTTGGTCTATCTGGTTCCGGTAAGTCAACTTTCCTACGCTTGATCTTGCGTGAAGAGCGACCAACTTCAGGAATCATTCACGTTGCAGGAAAAAATCTTGGCAAGTTAGCAAATCATAAAGTTCCTGAACTTCGCCGCCAGGTCGGAACTGTTTTCCAGGATTTCCGTTTATTGCAGAATAAAACTATCGCCGAGAATGTTGCCTTTACATTGCACGTCCTTGGTTATTCAAAGCGCGAGATCGCGCGCGAAGTTCCTGAAGTTCTGGAGCTAGTTGGTTTGGAAGATAAAGGCGATCGCATGCCAAATGAGATTTCCGGTGGAGAACAACAGCGCGTAGCGATTGCTCGCGCCTATGTCAGTCGCCCAGCAATCATCATCGCCGATGAACCAACTGGAAACCTTGATCCGGCGACCTCTGTCGGAATTATGAAGTTGCTTGATCGGATTAACCGCGAGGGAACCACAGTCTTAATGGCTACCCACGATGCAGGAATCGTTGATCAGATGCGTAAGCGCGTTATTGAGTTAGATAGCGGACACGTCATTCGCGATCAGGTACGTGGCGTCTACGGATACACGGGCTAACGGATTTAAGGGGATAGGGTAAATACATGCGCGCAAGATTTTTGATTAGTGAAGTTGGAATTGGTCTTCGCCGTAATCTCACAATGACCTTTGCGGTCATCGTTACAACCGCAATTTCGCTATCTCTGCTGGGAATCGGTTTACTTTCTAATTCACAAGTTAATGCAATGAAAGATTATTGGTACGACAAGATTGAAGTTTCGGTTTACCTCTGTGGCTCCCTTTCTGAATCACCAAGTTGTGCTGGTGGAGTCGTAAATGCCGAACAACGCTTGGCTATTAAGAGCGATTTAGAAGCCCTGCCAGTTGTGCAGAGCGTTTTCTATGAATCACAATCAGAGGCATACACACGCTTCCAAGAGCGATTTAAGGATTCAGCAATTGCGCAGAATGTGACAGCAGATCAGCTGCCAGAGTCATTCCGCGTTAAGTTAAAGGATCCAACGCAGTATGCGGTTGTAGTTAGCGCTTTTTCAGGACGTCCTGGCGTTGATGTGGTGCAAGACCAGAGAAGTATTTTGGAGAAGTTCTTTAGGCTTCTAAACGTTCTGCGTAATGGCGCACTTTTAGTTGGACTCTTCTCAGTATTAACGGCCGGTCTTTTGATTTCAAATACCTTACGTATTGCCGCCTTTAATCGACGCCGCGAAACTGGTGTTATGAAGTTAGTCGGTGCTTCATCCTGGTCGATTCAACTTCCATTCTTACTTGAAGGAATCTTCTCAGCCATAATTGGGTGGGGCTTTGCAACAGGCTTGTTGGCAGCTCTCAAGAGCGTGGTTGATTCAAAAGTCGCACCACTTCTTACCTTTACCAACTTCTTCGGTTGGAACGAAGTTTGGATCGCATCGGCTTGGTTATTGTTGGCTGGCTTAAGCGTTTCAACGATTGCATCTGCAGTGACACTGCGCCGTTATCTCAAGGTATAAACGAGTAATACCGTGGTGAAAGAGGTAGGTCGCAAACTCATCGCGCAGAATAAGAAAGCGCGCCACGATTATTCAATTGAAGATGTATTCGAATGCGGTCTCGTCTTGACTGGAACCGAAGTTAAATCTCTGCGCGCTGGCCGTGCGTCGTTAATCGACGGATATGCAACTGTTGAAAATGGCGAACTTTGGTTAGCCGGAGTTCATATTCCTGAATACACCCAAGGAACCTGGACAAATCACGAAACGCGTCGCAAACGTAAATTACTAGTTCACTTGCAGGAGATTAAGAAGCTACATCTAAAAGTAAAAGAGGGTGGAGTCACTCTGATTCCGCTACAGTTATATTTCAATAACGGCAAAGCAAAAGTTGAAATTGCAGTTGCCCGTGGCAAGAAAGCGCACGATAAGCGCGACTCTTTAATGGAGCGCCAAGCAAACCGCGAAGTCGAACGCGAGATTTCACGTCGCCGTTCTGGCAAAGATCAGTAAATTCGAGACGCTTAAGTTAAAGCCTAAGTTTCAAAAGAATTAAACTGCTTCAGCCCTTTCAGAACTAAGCCCAAGCAAACGAAGAAAATCGTGCTTCACCTCCGATTTTCGAAGGTTGTTTGGGCGTAAATTTTTTACTGTCTGCGAGCGGCGATACACTTAGCCCACAACTAAATAGTGGAAATAGCTTTCCACACCCATGGGGGTGAACGGTCTCGACTTCGGTTGTTGAGTCAGGGGAAGCGGGCCGAGGAAGCCAGGATGATCTCGTTAACCAATAACCTGTGCAAAAAATAATCGTCAGTACAACTGCCGATGATTTCACTCTTGCTGCCTAAGCAAGCTCTGTAATCCGTTAGCCCAGACTCGCCTTCGATCTGGGATCTAGCGCCGATAGAAGGCTCTTCACGGTAGTGGCGTTGCGAACACCACCGGAGAACAGTTTCGCAAATGAGTTTGTCGAATACTTGTGTGTAAGAGATTCGGAACTGAGAAAACGTTATTCACACTACGCCCGTAGAAGCCCTGTTTTAATTCCGAAGGACCCGGGTTCGATTCCCGGCACCTCCACGATAAGCGAGGCGATAAATGTTTACATTTAAATCGCCGAGCGCAGAGTGGAAGGTTGAGCAATTTTTAATTGCAAAACCTCCACCATTTCACTTCTCTCTAAAATACTCGCGCTTCAAGGCAAATAAGTTGAGCGCGATTCCGCCTATGGCGATAATTTTTGTTCCTACAGGTATTTCAGTAAAAACAAATCCTCTTAATGAGATTGCAATGCCAATTGTTGAAAAAATAGATACAAGTAAACGCCGGAATATCCAAAGCGGTGTTCTTCTTCTGGAATAATCCCAAGCCGCTTTGGTTGTTAGCAGGTAACCAAAAGGACCCGTGAAAACGACGATACTCATCAAGATAAGTACGAGCAACGCTAGTGATTCCATTTATTTAGTCTAACCTCACCCAGCTTTGATTTAGCGCTGAGAACATAACCATATCTATTTGATCGCCACTTGGGCGGGTTACGCGCTGTCGCAAAACACCTTCGCGCTGGTATCCCGCTGAATCTAAAAGCTTTTGAGATACAACGTTTTCGATATCGACAGCTGCTTCAATTCGTTTAAAGCCCAGAACGTCGAAGCCATATCCGGTAATCATCTTGATCGCTATCTTTGCAATTCCTTTGCCGCGCATTGCCACGTCCATCCAGTAACCAATTTCGGCGCGATGGTTATCTATACTTATTGTGTGCAGAGAGATAACGCCGGCGAACGCCTTCTCATCGGCTACGCCAAATTCAATGACAAAAGGGATCTCGCGTTGCAGCTCGATCGATGCGGGCACCCGTTGCACATAATCGAGGGCGTGCGAGAGCGTGTAGGTCGCAGGAACTGTAGTAAATCTTGGAATCAGCGGATCTTGGCAGGCTAGATAAATCGCATTCACATCGCCATCCGTTGGAGGGCGCAAGGTATATCTGCCGTATTGCAGAGTAGGTATGTCACTTGGCCACCAGATCACTGCTTAAGTATGGACCAGATAAATAGAAATTTGCGCTTAGATTGCTTCACCGATCGGACGAGCAGGGGTCAGATAGATTTTTCCAAGCGGTGATTTCCAAGTGCAAGAACCATCCTCGTGACTTTCCACCGTCCAGCCATCGTGAGTTTTAAGTCGGTGGTGTCTTCTACATAGTGCACCTAAGTTATCTGGAGATGTGCGCCCGCCAGTTTCCCAACTCTGAGCGTGATCGATATCAGAAAGTGCAGCCGATCTTCGACAACCCGGGAAGCGACAAGTTCGATCGCGTGCAATTAGGAAATCAATCAGAGCTTGAGGTGGTTCATAACTCTGTCTTCCATAATCCAATAAATTCCCAGTCTGCGGATCGGTGATAAATCGTTTCCACTTTCCATCGGCCGCCAGTTCTCGTGCGACTGATGCAGGAATCGCTCCAAAACCAGCGAGTTGCCCTGGGTTTTCGGCCAGACCTAAAAGAGTTGGAAGATCAATCGTCACATTTACAGAGATCGGACGGCGATGTGGAGTAACGATTTCTGAGGATGTAGCGAGATACGCACTTGCAATAGCAGTTAGCGCATCAGCGCGCTTCATATCTGCACTTCTAACGTCTATTTCAGAGTTACCCTCGGCATTGGCAGCGCGAATAAAGCTCTCAATCGAATTCATAACTATTTGAGCATCGGCGGCAGGAAGAATTGCAACGATTGTCGAGAGGCCATCGGCTTCGGTGTAACAACTAACTTTACGAGTATCACGCGCACGAGCAACGCTCTCTTCGAAACTCTCTGGAGCGAGGCGAGCGATTGAGGTGCGCACTTGGTTTGCTACTTGTCCGGGTGTATGAAATTCAGCATGGGCAATTGCGCGCTCTTCAATCTCAAAAATTGCGGATTCAGGAAGCCCATCTCGAATTGCAGCTGCTGTCTCTTTGGCAATAACTGTTGCGTGAGCAGGTGAAATTTCACCAGTTGCTAGAGCAGAACAAGTATTTGGAAGATGGTTAACGAGTGTTCGTGCTACATCTATTCGAGATTGTGCAGTGGTTGGGGCAAGGCGCAGAGCAGTTGAAACATCTTCGCGCTCGGCATCATCGACTCCGAAGAATGGATCGATTCCATTTGGCTTACTTGAGTCGAATCCTGCAACGGCCACAATCGCCCGTTGCATCAATGCTTGCAACCATCCGGTTTGGCGCTCTAACGCTGTTAAGTAATCGATCCGATCTGATGGTGTTAGCTCTTGCGGATTAATTGCGACAAGGGCGGAGAGTGTGGCGATTCCTGGCATGGCCCTAAGGAGATCGACAATTGGAGTTGCAGCGGCGGTTGCACCTGGATCATTTATGCGGAGCGCCGTTGACATAGGCGAGATGTTGCAGCAGCCGGCTGACATAAAAGTGGTTGAAAGCGCCTTTATCCACACCATCCGTGAAATTACTTTAAGTTGCAGGTAGTTGAAAGTTCAACTAAAGTTAGGTTCACGAAAAAGGAGTACAAATGCCTGCAGTTACCGTCAGTGACATCACCGTTCTACCTCGCGTTAGCGATGCGCCGAATTCTCGCGCTCGTCGCGTAAAGAGCATCACGACCGCTCCACAAGGTTACGAAGGTGAAGGCTTTCCGGTTCGTCGCGCATTTGCTGGCGTTGATTTAGCAGAACTCGATCCATTTATTCACCTCGATCAAATGGGTGAAGTTGAATATGCACCAGGTGAACCAAAGGGAACTCCTTGGCATCCACACCGCGGTTTTGAAACTGTTACATACATTATTGATGGAATCTTTGATCATAAAGATAGCAATGGCGGCGGTGGAACTATTTCTAATGGTGATACGCAATGGATGACTGCTGGCGGCGGAATTTTGCATATCGAAACACCACCAGAGCATTTGGTAATGAGCGGTGGTTTATTCCACGGATTCCAACTTTGGGTAAATCTCCCAGCTGCTAAGAAATGGTCACCGCCTGCTTATCAAGATGTGCGCGCCAATGATGTTGCACTTCTATCTAGCGCAGACGGTGGATCTCTAATTCGTATTATTGCTGGCGAGCTAGATGGACACGTCGGTCCTGGAACAACACAAACTCCAATTACTTTAATTCACGCAACTGTTGCACCTGGCGCCGAACTTCGCCTGCCTTGGCGCAAAGATTACAACGCACTTGTTTACACAATGTCTGGCCACGGCTTTGCAGGAGAAGAAGCTCGCCCAATTCAAATGGGTCAGCTAACTGTTTTTGGTGACGGTGACAGCATCGTTATCCGTGCAGCAAATCAACAAGAAAGCCGTTCTCCAAATCTGGAGCTATTTATTCTTGGTGGCCAACCTATTAAAGAACCAGTTGCTTGGATGGGGCCATTTGTTATGAATACCAAAGCCGAAGTTCTGCAAGCATTTGAGGATTTCCAAAAAGGTTTGCTCGGTTCGATTCCGGCGATTTATAAGGAAGATGCCAAGCGGCCCCAGTCAGAATCAAAGTTGAACCGCACCGACAAATTAGGCGGCGATGTGAAGGCTGCGGATATTCTCGACGTTCACAATACGCCTGAAGGAATTCAAGAAAAGTAGCGGAAACTAACCGTCGGCGACCATTTACTTCATGCCGTTGCTCTTGCAGCGCATAGCGTCCGTAAAGCAACTCTGCGGCCTGAACTTGAGCGGAAAATGTCTAAGAGGCGACTGTGTAGTTATCTTTTCAGTCGCCGATAGATCTTTTCCGCATGTTTTCAGTTGATTTCTTGATGGATAGAATGCGCCTATGAATCCGCAAAAGGTACTCCTGTACTACGGCTTTACGCCGATCAGCGATCCTGTCGCGGTTCAGCTCTGGCAGAAAAATCTCTGCGAAACCTTAAATCTAAAGGGTCGTATTTTGATTTCCTCCACTGGTATCAATGGAACCGTTGGTGGAGACATCGATGACCTTCGCAAATATGTGAAGAACACCAAGAAGTACCCTGGCTTTAAGAAGATCGCATTTAAATGGTCACAGGGCACAGGCGATGAATTCCCAAGACTTTATGTTGCAGTTAAGAAAGAACTTGTTGCTTTCGATAATCCAGAAGAAATCAAAGTTAATGAATCAGGTGTCATTGGCGGTGGAATTCATCTTCGCCCTGAGCAAGTTCACGAATTAGTCGAAGCCCGCGGCGATGATGTCGTTTTCTTTGATGGCCGTAATCAATTCGAAGCCAAGATCGGTAAGTTTAAGAATGCAATTGTTCCTGACGTTGATACATCACGTGATTTCGTCCGCGAGATCGAAAGTGGCAAATACGATCACCTAAAAGAGAAGCCAGTTGTTACATATTGCACTGGTGGAATCCGCTGCGAAATCTTGTCAGTCGTAATGAAGAACCGTGGCTTTAAAGAGGTATACCAAATCGATGGTGGAATCGTTAAGTACGGTGAAAAGTTTGCAGATAAAGGTCTCTGGGAAGGCTCGCTCTATACCTTTGATTCTCGTATGGCGATTGATTTCTCAACCAATACTAAGGTCATCGGCGAATGCGAGATCTGCCAAGCACCAAGCAAGATCTTCCGCAATTGCCGCACCAAGACTTGTCACGAGTTAATTCTGCTCTGCGATTCTTGCAATGAACTTCCCGCCAACACTAAGTGCACGCACGATAAATCTAAAGTGCGCGATACCGAGATGGTTGGATGATCTCAACTTTAACTATTTGTGAAACTTGCTTCTTGAAGCATTGATGGCTGGTAGTTACTCCATTAGCATTAACGTATGGGGCAAGCCATAAGAACCAATATCTCGATCTCTAAGTTAAGAGATTTTGGAAAGAGAGTTACAGCTTCTGCAGTTGCCTTTGGAGTTTTATTTACTTGCATAGTCCTTACAAGCACCGCTTCTGCTACTGAGGAGAGGTTACCTTTTATATTTTCAGGCCGAGATAGCACACCTAGCGCAATACTTTTTTCACAACCGCCAGGAGAATCCCCTGGTGCATACCCGATGAATCACGTTTATCCAGTTTGTAAGGGGACAAATGATTTTGATTGCATCATGAAGGTGGAATACATAAATAAAGATGGGAAAAGTATTGCTGGTAAATTCCTTGAGTACATTCGTGCTGCTCCTCTGGGACACGGCAGTGTCAGTTATAAAGGCACAACTTGGAAGGAATCTGGGCCTCCCTACTTTTATCCAACAACCGAAGAAGTAATTGTAAAAGGGAACGCTAAGAAAAAGATTCCAGATGGTTCACGAAGTTCGATATGGAGTTTTCCAGGATTGTCGCATAGCGGTGGAAATACTTACTTGGTTAGTGCACAAACGAATTCTGTTGTAACAAATTGGGATTCACCAACTGCAGCAAATTCGATCGCCGATTGGCGGGACAGTAATACGCTACTCACGATTATTCCGATAAGAATAGATAATAATATTTCAGATATCACAACAACTTACCCAATATTTGAAAAAAGTACGGATGGGAAAATTTCTAATGTTTCATCCGTCAACTTGCTGACTAGAGATGGTGTAGTTCGTAGTGATGAGAAAATTTGCTTTTTAGGTTTTGACACTGATAAACCAAATTGCTATTCAAA
>Ga0315899_10009296_pt1 | contig 10546 bp, 14 predicted proteins | sample LakEriMetagenome_2_FD_203518 | JGI IMG/M metagenome (GOLD analysis project Ga0315899, IMG submission 203518) | Freshwater fungal communities from buoy surface, Lake Erie, Ohio, United States - Buoy 4 MA112 | ecosystem: Environmental > Aquatic > Freshwater > Lake | place: USA: Lake Erie, Ohio...
TAGCACCACTTCTGTTTGCCGGTGTTATCGTCGAAGGTGCTATCGTTGGTTACGATTCGAATACGTTAACTGGTGGAGCCGGTGCTAGATATCTAGGCATTGGGCCTAGCACAATGTACACAGAAGATGTGATCACGGTTTCTATGAGAGCTGTTTCAGTTAAATCCGGAGAAGTTTTAACAAGCACTGCCGTGACGAAGACAGTATTAAGTACTAGCACCAACTTAGGTGTATTTAAGTTTATAGAAGCCGGAACGGAAAATATAGAGCTTGAAGTTGGTAATACGCAAAACGAGCCCGTCAATCACGCGGTGAGACTAGCAATTCAAGCAGCAGTCGTTGATATGATTAAAGAAGGTGCCGTCAAAGGCTATTGGGCTTTCAAACAATAACAACGAGGAAAAACTAAAATGAAGAAATTTCTAATGTTAACAGCCTTCATGTCTGTTATAGCTTCACCATCTCTTGGTAGTGAAGTCTATATTGACCAGGCTGGTAACTCTACAAACGTAAACGTTCTACAGCAGAACGGAAACAACAGAATCAACACAGATGCCGCTCCTATGATCGTGAATGGAGACGACATTAATGTTGAACTAGTACAGGACGGTGACGGCAACGTTGCTGAGATCTATATTCAAGTAAGTGCTAACGATACGAACTACGAATACAGAGTAGAAGGTGATCTAAACGAGATACTCTCAAATATTAACGGCGGCGTAGATAACAACTTTGTTGCTGCTGTCATTGGTAACGATAACACGATTACTCTATGTAAAGATTACATCAACAGCACTTGCAACGGTATTCAAGTTAACCTTACAGACACGACTCTAAATCTAACTGGTAACAACAACGAGATCAACTTTGCTCTCGATGGAGCCGAAGCAACTAACATCTTCAACGTCGGACAGACAACTCCAAGCGACTTCAACGTGATCAACCTTACACAGACAACATCTGTGGGTCATATCGTTCACGTCGATATTGACGGAGATACAAACACTGTGGATATAGTTCAGCACTAATATGTTGAGACTCTTATTCGCGCTACTAGTTCTAGTACCCAACTTCGCTTTTGCCGAAGTTGGGTCTGTTACTGAGTTCACTGGAAATCCGGCAGAAGCTAGACGAGAGAGCGATAAATTTACAGTTGAGATGGGGTTTGGTATAGAAATGTTAGACGAGCTAATCACGGCGAATACTCGTCTTGGTTTAACATTTGCTGACGGTACTCGCGTTGAGATTACGGAACAGAGTGAACTGATAATAGACGACTTCGTATACGATCCGAATACCGGTGTCGGAAAGATGAGTATGAATGTTGCACTGGGCACTGTTCAGATGACTTCAGGACGCTTAGCAAAAACCAGTAGAGAGAATGTGAATATCGCAACACCAACCGCAAGCATTACAGTTAGAGGTACCGACTTCTCGATGACAGTTGATGAACTTGGCAGAAGTCTTATCATACTTCTTCCGAGCTGCCCAGACGAAACTCTAAATGAAGATGAATGCCCCGTTGGTTCTATCGCAGTAAGTACAGACGCTGGTTCTGTTATACTAAACGAGTCTTATCAGGGAACTATGGTGTCCCATAGTGGACTATCGCCATCGGATCCACGCAAACTTCTTTTAGATAAATCTAACATCAATAATAATCTTATCATCGTGCCACCTGCCGAATTCCCTCGCGGTTTTTCAAATGACGAAGAAGAGGAAGAGATCAGAACAGAACTTGACGTTGATCTGTTAGAAAACGAAGAACTTTCTGAGGATCTATTAGTTGAAGATCAATTGGAAACCAACACTTTAAACATTAATCGCCTTAACAATACTTATCTCGATAATCTTTTAGATATCACTGGCGTTTCATTGGACGATGCGCTAGAAGAAGAAGAGATAGCAGCATTACCTAATATTAAACAATTTCCTTGGATGCAGGCAGTTGTAAACGAAGAAAATATACTCATAGATTCCGATAGATCACCTCATATCGCTATGTTAAGAACCGGAGTAGATACTCATGGTATGTTTAACTTAAATCAGGATGGTGTCACTGCTGCGGTTCAAATAAACGATGGAGGAACCAATGTTTCTTTCAATATTACGCAAACTCAGTAAGTATCTATTAATCTCTATTATGTTGGTGATACCATCTGTTGGGCTTGCTTCAATTACAGATATTAAATTTGGTCAGTATCAAGTTGCTGATAGCCAATGGAATGTAAGTGCTTGTCTTTACACATCTTCTTGTCAAATTTATAGTAAGCAACCTGGAACTGCATATAAAATACCTTGGACTAGTGGTCAAGTTCAATGGGCCAACGGTGATTATTTAAAATTTGAATTAAGCGGAAATAGTTCATTTCCATATTTAGTAAAACAGTACGATAGCAACGGCAATGTAAAATCTACACTTGGTACTGGTAAGATTGTCAATATGGGCCCAGATTATTTCTTCTTTGTTGGTAATGATAACAACACTGGCCAATTGTTTAGCGGTAGTAGCGGCATGTCAAATACATCTGGTGTGACGTGGACGGGAACATTAAATCCTACTATAGAACAGGCAAATGCGTATGCCGCATCTAGCTATTCTACTACACCTCTAGCACCAGGGCAAACAGCCGGCCCTCCTCCGCCGGTTCCGACTGCGATATACAATAGCAGTTCTAATGTTTACATAACGAACCACTATCCAACGAGTAATAACAGCCTGCCGGGTGAAGGCGCTTCTAACGCGTTTGATAATAATCCAAACACAAAGTATCTAAACTTTGACAAGCAAAACGCTGGTGTTACCGTTAAACTAAACGTAGGTCGAAAAGTTAGTGGATTTACACTTACTACTGCAAACGACTTCTCTGGCCGAGATCCTACGAGTTACAAACTATACGGAAGCAACGATGGTGTAAACTGGTCTCTTATTCAAGAAGGTGCTCTATCCCTAAGCGAGTCTCGTTTCTGGACAAGTCCTATGATAACCGTGTCAAACACGAATGCGTATGTATACTACTACGTCTTCTTTCCAACAACTAAATCAGGAGAAGGTTGTGGATTGGATTGCGACAGTATGCAGATCGCAGAGATTACTTTCTATTACGATGCAAACGATACGACTACATCAACCGCAACAGGAACTGGTTCTGTAACGAACCCTGGAACTGCGCCAACTCCAGTCTACTCCTCTAGTATCAATCCTTCACAAGCTATGAGAAGAGCTGCTAACCTAGCTGAAACGAACGGACACAACGCGAATGTTAATATAGTTGGAAGCAATAACGTTGTATCTATTCAGCAGATTGGCGGAGGACACTATGTATCGGTTGGCATAATTGGTAATAGCAATGGTGCAGATATATTACAAACTACATCGACATCGTCTAGACATTATCTAGAAACTTCTATTATCGGTAACACGAATAGTTTAATCCTGCAACAGAGAGATACTGGAAAGAACGCATTCGTTAATGTGGATGGTGACGATAACACTCTCACTGTAAATCAAAAGGGACTCGGTAACCACTATCTTGATATATCGTTAATAGGAGACGATCATACTGCCGCCGTAATACAAGACGGGAGTGGAAACCATGCTGCTACAGTTCAGTTAGAGAACGGTGGCGGACCATGGAATTTTACACTGAACCAGACCGGATCCACATCTAAGATATATAGTTTACCACATAGTATGAGCGATGGGAGTACCGTATCTGGAATTTGTAACATAGTCTCTGGTTGTAACCTAACAGTTAACCAATAATAAGGAGAGTTGTGTAATGGATATCTTATTCGGTCTAGCGCTCAGCGCGCATCTAGGTTTTGGAGATGGTTATAATCAAATACATCCGCACGCAAGACTTGAAAATAATAGTTTTGTAGCTGGCACGTATTATAATAGTGAAGAAAAAGTTAGTGTGTATGCAGGGATTGAGATAGAAAAAGAAAGATGGGGATACGAATTTGGTTTAGTTTCTGGATATGGGGATGGTGAAATTATACCATTCATTCGTTCTACGTATAATATCTCTGATAAGATAAACCTTTTTATTACTCCTGGATATGAAACTAAAAACAACAAAAAAAGTTTAGGTATAGTCATTGGAGTAGAAGCTTGGAGTTTTTAAATGAGTGATATCCAAAGCAGAGTGCTGGATCTAAAAAGAAGAATTGCCGAAGAAAAGATTAAATGGGGATTTACCGAAGATACGTATTTACCTCCTGAGAAAACAAAACAAGAAGCCGTTAAACCTCTTAAAAAGGAAGTTAGCCAGGCTGATGATTTAAAAGCAATGTTATTGAATAGAAAGAAAACGAAATGATGAAAAAGATACTGCTTTCTCCAATTTGGAGCATATTAGTTCTTGGATTACTTACTCTATTAATTGCGAATAACCCTAGCTTTCTAGAGAGTGTAAAGCTAAGATACTTTGACCAATTGATAATAAATCAAGAACCGGTTCAGAATAACATCTATACTGTAAACATAGATGAAGCTGCGATTGAAGAAAAAGGTCAGTGGCCATGGCCTCGTGGAAATTATGCTGCACTAATTAAAGATTTATACACGAGAAACGCTGGGCTCGTTGTTTTTGGAGTCCTAATGAGCGAGAACGATCGTTTTAACGAGGATATTATTCTTGCAGAGACGATGGGTGTATATCCAACGATTTTGAATATAGTCGGTAGTGATAGAACTGTAAACGAACCTATTAACCCAGGCGCGGCAATCATTAATTCTGAATATCAAGATCTCATTCTTTCATATCCAGGCATCATTGCAAACATTCCTCAGCTAGAAAAGTTTGCAATAGGATCTGGTATAGTGAATACTCTACCAGAACCGGACGGCGTCACAAGACGAGTTCCTCTTGTCATTGGATCCGAAGGTGTACTGTATCCAAACTTAACGTTAGAAGTTCTTCGCGTTCTTGCTGGAGATCCAAGCTTTCAGATCCGTCTCTCTCCGCTTGGAGTTGATAAGTTAAGAGTACCACAGTTCGGTTCTATAACGACAGACGAACTCGCAAGAGTATGGATTGACTGGAGTCAAAAATCAATATCAGTAAGTGCAGCTAATCTTCCTGAAGACTTCGGCGGAGCTGTAGTCTTTGTTGCTCCTACTGCGGCAGGTATAAACAATCCGATAGCGACTGCAGCAGGAAACGTTTGGCCGCACGATCTTCAGGCTGCGCTATTAGGAACAGTGTTCAATAACGCAAACATAGAGAGACCTGCGTGGGCTGCCGGCGCTGAACTACTTGCGTTTGTTGTAGGAGGATCCTTACTGATACTTCTGTCAAGATGGACATATGTAGGTCTAGGCTTCTTCGTATTACTCGTCGGGGCAAGTATCGGAACTAGCATATATGCTTTCTCAGAATATAAGATGCTTATAGACGGCATATCCATCCCAGCAGGTTTAGTACTCCTTGGTTTGGTTCGATATGCAGTAAAGTTTATAGACGAGTTTCTACAGAAGCAAGCAATTAAGAAACAGTTCGGAGGATATGCTTCACCTGAAGTTGTTGAGATCCTACAAAAGAATCCTAAACTAGTTAAGGAAGGCGTTAAGAAAGAAGTTTCAATCTGCTTCTCTGACCTTCGTGGATTTACACCTCTCGGCGAGTCCTTTGGTGACGACGTTAAGGGTCTAACGGAAGTAATGAACGGATATATGGATGCCATCACTCAGCCCGTTCTAGATGCCCGTGGTATGATCATCAAGTATATCGGTGACGCATCAATGCATATACACAATGCACCTGTAGAAGATCTAGAACACCCGAAAACAGCAGTTAAGACTGCTCTCAACATGTTAAAGGCTGTAGAAAAGTTCAACGAAAAGCTCGTTGCATCGGGTCGTCCACCAGTAGGAATGGGTGCTGGTGTCAACACTGGTCTAGGATACATTGGAGAGATGGGATCCACCAAACGTCACTCATATGACGTACTAGGTGATGCTGTTTCCACGACAGCAAGACTTGAGTCTCAGTGCAAGTCCTACGGGGTGTTACTCATTATTGGCCCAGAAACCGTTCGCAGAACGAATGAAGACTTCTTCTATCTGAAGCTCGACGATCTTGCTGTAAAAGGAAAGACGATTGGTCTAGACATATACACGGTTCTTGACGACGTGAAACCGGAATATCACGAGAGCAAGATACTTCACGATAAGATGTACGATCTATATCGCTCTCAAGATTTTAACGGTGCGATTGAAATGTGTAAGCAGTTGACAAATTCTTTCGATGGTAAGATGCGAGAGTACTATAAAATATGGATCAACCGCTGTGTCTTTATGAAAACTCAAAAGCTGCCGAAGGATTGGAACGGAGTGTTTGTCGCAACTTCAAAATAGTTGATAAATAGTATACATCATAAAGGATAGATGCCATGCTAAACATAAACTATTCTATCGACTTCATTCAAGAAACAAAGAAACAGTTCGTAAGATCTACCGTTTCTGACGAGAGAATAAAGACCGGTCTCCTAAATTTTGTTGACAAACAAACAGAGCTATGTAAAATAATATCTAAGAACTTTGAGGAATTTAGCAAGATTGGATTTGAAACTGTTATGAGTAAAGGAAATATATGTAAACCATGAGTAACTTGAGAGAGCTCACCAAAGAAGAGCATAGGAGAGCAGAGAGAACTGCTTTCATGAATAGAATGTTAAAGAAGCAGATAACACCGTATCAGTACTATGTGTATCTTTCCAATCAGTTATATGTGTATATTGCGTTAGAGTACTGTGCAGCCGAAGTTGACATCTTTGGAGAAAACCTTGATAGAATTATGAGAGCTCCTGCATTACTAAACGATGTCATGGACATGGAAACCAAAAACGGATTTAAAGATGCTCCGATAATGCCAGGTTCTAATGATTATGTCAATCACATTAAAGCTATTGCGCAAGATAAAGAAAAACTTATAGCGCACATGTACGTAAGACATATGGGAGATCTATCGGGTGGGCAGATCATAAAGAAGTTAGTTCCTGGTCCAACCTTGTTTTATGAATTCGAAGGCGACGTGGACGAGCTAAAGACGATCATCAGAAGTAGCATTCACGACGGTCTAGAAAAAGAAGCAAAAGTATGCTTTAATATGGTACAAAAGATTTTAGAAGAATTGGAGGAGTACTTTGGAGCTATGGAACTCGCTGATTCAGCTGTCAAGCAAGATTGAAGAGATCTTAGAAACTAACTACGAACGCAAAGACTCTCTACAACTATTCGACGGCTGGAGAGATAATATTTGGAGTTCGAAATACGTTCGTAAGTGTCATTTAAAGACCATCGACAATAGAGAGACGCAGAAGCTATGGTTGATGCATCTCAATATATTTCCACACGAATTCTTGAACTTTCCGATACTTGGTTTTGATATAGTTGCCGGTCCTAATAAGATCACCGGGTCGTTCTTTGACTTCTCTCCAATTACAGACGAAAAACCGGAACATCCCTATCTCAACTATATGCGAGACTCAGTAAAGGATCTATCTTGGTCAAAGCCAAGGGAACTTCCTGTCTGGGCCAAAGAGATCTTTTCAGACTCAATGATCGCGGCTGGTAATCTAAAGACTGAGGAAGAGATAGAACAACTAACCAAAACTTGTCTGCATCTTGTTGAGTACTACGTAACGAATATGAGTAAGAACCTGTACGTTACAAATCCGTTAGAGCTAAAGAAACGACACAACTTATATTGTCGCAATCAGAAGTTAAATCCACACCTACATAGATCTATACTTTCGATGGGAATATCTGAAAAAGATAAAAATGAATACGTAGATAGGATCCTATTCGAGGAGATTTAGATTTGGATGACGATCGTGTATATCGTATGTTTCCGGATCAAAGAAAGTGGTTTAACAAGCTCTGGCTTGCTGAAGATCTTGGGTATGACTGTGGTCCGTCTGGTATAGCACCTAGTAAGAGTGGATACTATATCGTAAGGCCGGTTATGAATCTATCAGGAATGGGTGCCGGTGCAAAAAAGAAGTACATAGAAGCTGGAGATATGTCTGCAACACCCCCAGGCTACTTCTGGTGCGAATGGTTTGAAGGTCCGCAGTATTCAGTCACTTACGAGTGGGCAGGTTTTTGGAAGCAAGTATCGTGCTACCTAGGCGAGAGAGACGAGAATACTCTTTACAAGTTTCGTAGATGGACTCGTATAGATGATATGAAGTTCGAACCAGGACTTCTATTCGAAGAGATAGCAGACTCAAATGTATCCACGTTAAATATTGAATTTGTCGGCGGCCGTATCATTGAAGTACACCTGCGAGACACTCCGGATCCAAAGTATGAAGAACTCATTCCAATTTGGGAAGACAATAAGATATTGGTTGACAAATATGAAAAGTTGGGTTATACTTATATAGAAAGTCACGACGATGCTGATGGCTTTCTAGACGTACCTAGAATTGGTTTTATGATAAAATAAGGAGACTACATGAGCAACGCTTACAACGATCTGCATGTGCAGGTACAAGATCAACACGGTGCCGTCGCTTCTGTATATACATTCCTAGATGGCGATAGTAAGATCGTTTATCATGATGCGAATGGCCATAAATTTTTTGAAGAAGACTATGCTAAGTTTCCAATCGAGACTGTCGAGAGGCATGCCGTTGCTTGGGCAACAGGTAAGAGACAGTTAGCACCAATAAAATAAGGAGAAGACTATGAGCAGCACACTAGTCGACACTTTGATTCGAGAAAATCAAGGAATTGTGTATTCAGCAAAAATCTATAAAGATGATAGCGGACACCACGTCCATTACTTTAAGAACGAACAATTAATCGAGTCTCGTGGGTTTGAAGGCCAACCGGTTGAAAGAATTCACGCTGCCGTTAATGGTTGGCTCAATAATATCAAGGTGCTTAAGAGTTAAATGATTATTACAAGAACGGCAGAAAAGATACATATGGAAATCTCTAGTAAACTCGCAGGCGGCGCAACTTATATTGATGCGTTAGTCGAGTATGCTAAAGAACACGACCTTGAGATTGAGACTGTTGCTGAGATCGTAAAGAAATCTTCTATTCTCAAGGAGAAGATACGTGAAGAAGCAGTCGCAGTGAGAATGGTGAAGAAGGAAGAGAATGACCTTACTAAACTATGCTAATGAAGACTCCTTTCGAGTCTATGTTAACTACCTTGCCCTAAAGAAGCATTTTGAAAGTGATGGTTACGACTATCACAAATATAATGGTAAGGTGCGCGCGTCGTTCGACAAGTTTCAAACTCGAAACGACGCGTTCTTCTTCTACAAACTGTCCAAAAAGAACGACCCAACGAAAGTTCTTCTCGCCAACATTATAAACAATCCAAAGGTATGGATCCGTGATATAGTCGAGGACAGTGGAGAAGAAGTGTTCGTTCAGTGGGAAAAGAGAAACGAGTCTCTTACTTACATATTCAAGAACGAACTGAAGAAGCTCAGGCCAACCTATCAGGACAACTTTTTGGTAAGTAATGGTCAACATCCCTTTATCATAACACTATACATGCGCAAAGAGATCTCTCTCGAAACGTTTTCAATTTTGGCAAAGTTGTCAAATGTTTATGATATGTGGGAGAAAGAAATAGTTGACAAATTCGTCGCGCCTGGTATTATTAGACTATCAAGAAAGTATTATCCATTTATGGAAGTGGATACAAAAAAATTCTCGAAAATCGTCAAAGAACACTTTTTTGAAGATAAATAATGGCGTGGAACGTTCCACACCATTGCAAATACAAAGCTATACATCGCACATAAGGAGATACTAATATGGTGGATTTCGCCGCACTTAAAAACAACCGTTCAAAGTCACTCGACAAATTGAACTCTCAGCTCTCGCAGATTGCACAGAAGAGCTACTCAGATCCCAACGAAGGTAAATTTTGGAAACCGTCTCGCGATAAAGCGGGCAACGGCTTTGCCATCATCCGCTTCCTGCCTGCACCAGGTGGTGAAGACATGCCGTTCGTTCGTCTGTGGGATCACGGTTTCCAAGGACCAACTGGTCTGTGGTATATCGAAAACTCCCTAACCACTCTCGGCAAGGACGATCCTGTCTCCGAGCTTAACTCAAAGCTTTGGAACACTGGTGTCGACGCCGATAAAGAACAGGCACGTAAGCAAAAGCGTCGCCTTCATTATATCGCAAACGTCTATGTTATTAAAGACAGCGGTAACCCGGACAACGATGGAAAAGTATTCCTGTTTAAGTTCGGTAAGAAGATCTTTGATAAACTCAACGATCTGATGAACCCTCAGTTCGAAGATGAAAAGCCAGTCAATCCGTTCGATCTTTGGGAAGGCGCAAGCTTCCGTCTTAAGATCCGTCAGTTTGAAGGTTACGCAAACTATGATAAGTCGGAATTCGACGGTCCTGGTCCACTGTTCGAAGATGATGAAAAACTCGAACGCGTTTGGAAAGATGAACATTCCCTTCAGGAAATCATCCATGAAAAACATTTCAAACCGTATGCAGAACTTAAAGCAAAGCTGCATCGCGTTCTTAACCTCACTGGTGACTCGG
>Ga0315899_10009297_pt1 | contig 10546 bp, 10 predicted proteins | sample LakEriMetagenome_2_FD_203518 | JGI IMG/M metagenome (GOLD analysis project Ga0315899, IMG submission 203518) | Freshwater fungal communities from buoy surface, Lake Erie, Ohio, United States - Buoy 4 MA112 | ecosystem: Environmental > Aquatic > Freshwater > Lake | place: USA: Lake Erie, Ohio...
CCCGAAGGCGGTGACAGAAAGCGCGGCTCGACAGGACCAGCGTGGACGACTCTCACCGTCCGATCCGCCGACCGTCGTGTGCGTCCGTGTTCGTGAGGCATCCAAACAATCGGATCGTTCGTTTGCGCCCTCGTGCCCAGCGGAGCGGACACGGAGGTCCGCCCCCCCGCCACCCTGTAGGTGGGACCTGCGGATGGTGTGGGGCGGATGCGCGTCCAGCGGTGGCTCGGACGGAGCCTCGTCCTCCCGGATCGTTCGGGGGAGCAGGCAAAAACAAAACGGACGGCACCGGTGACCGGAACCGTCCGCAATTTCAATTCGCGAAGAACAACATTCCGCGAATTACTTCTTGGGATCGAGATTCGCCAGCAACTCGTCCTGCGTCACTTTCGAATCGACTCCGCCCGAGGGAACTTCGCCGTGCGCCACCCACACCAGGGCGTTCAACACCAGGCGGCGGAAGTTGTCGTCGGCCCAATTGCGATGAAAGTGGCCGCCGGTGAAACCGAAGCCCCGGCCCCCATTCTCGCGCTCGGCCGCCCAGGCCACATGCTGGGGCTGCCCCTTGGTCGCCCGGACGGCGGGGTTGCCGCTGTGGGGACCATCGGGCCGCTCGAGGGTGCTCGCGGGAGGCACGGCCGTCAGGATGGGGGTGACCCGCTCCAGCTTGTCGCGAAACCGCATGTGGTAGTACCACTCATCATTGATCTCGAACGGCTTGACTCCCCGCGTAATGGGATGATTCGGCAGGTTCTCGAATTTGGCGGTCCAGTGCGGATTGACCGACCAATTCGTCTCGAAATACCCCCCCACCCAGTCCAGAAACTCGGCGCCACCCCGCTCCTTGGGGACTTCCACGGCATAGTGCAGACAGGCGATTCCCACCCCCCGGCGAGCCAGTTCGTCGAGCTGCTTCAACCGCTCTCCCTGGATGGCGGGATGTCCGCCACCGCCATCGGCGTAGAACATCACCGCGTCGGCATTGTCGAACGCGCTGGGGTCCTTGGGCCAGCCCCCCTTGTACAGCGTCGCCTGGATGCCGGGAGTGTTGTTGAGACACTTCTGCAGCAGCATCACACCGGCGTTGAACTCATGGTCGCCAGGACCGTGGCTCTGCGTTCCGGCCAGCATCACCACTTTCTTCAGCCCCGCCACCAGCGGCGTACGCCGGATGCGGATGTTTTTGAACTGCACGGTCATGGCCGGGCCCGCATGGAGCTGCAGCGCCAGAATCCCCGACATCGCGCGATTCTTGGCGTCGTTGTCGGTGACCTGGGCCGTGACCCGACCATTGATGATGTGGGTCAGCTGGTTGCCTTCGGCCAGGATCACGTAGTCGTTCCAGTCTTCCTTCTTGATGACGGTCTGGATGTCCTTGGTGTTCCCCAGGGAGGCGACCACCTGCTTCTTGCCCCCCTCGTTGATGACGGTCTTCTCGCCCCGTTCGGCCAGAATGCCCCGTCCCCGTTCTTCATAGAGGATGCCCGAGTAGGTTTCTCCCGCCTCGAAGTCTCCCTGGTAACCCCCCACCACCCAGTTGCCGAGGTCCTTGCTGCGGTACTGAATGCCCGAATTGCCGCCGACAATCTTGAAGGAGAGCCGCAATTCGAAGTTGTCGACGTTGCCGTCACGCCAGATGAGGAAGGTGTTCCCGGCCGTCTTGTTCTGCTCGGTGGTCTGGCCGGTGATCGCCCCGTCGCGGACGGACCAGAACTTGGGGTCGCCATCCCACCCGGAGAGGTCTTTGCCGTTGAACAGGCTCTTGAACCCCGGTTCGACCTCCTGGGCCGAAGACGACCGGGAGCCGAGTCCCAGAAAGGCGACGGCCAGGGTGGCCGCGAGCCAGACAGAGTGCAGTCTGCGATGTGTCATAAATTCCCTCGCGCGGTGATGACTCGTGAGCGGGGCTCCAGCCGCATGGCCGGGCCGCGTGACACACCCCCGCCGCTGGTGGCCAGGGGGAAACCGGGGGCGGTGTCGCCGCGCGAGTGTAGCTCCCCCGGATTGAGAATTCACCCCCGGGGAGGTAGCCTCGCGGCAGGCGGGCTGGACGGAATCTGGCCCGTGGCGACCCACCGATTGCCCCGTGGCCGACGAGCCCCGGGGTGGGTGGCTGGAAATCGACACTCAATCCCTGGAGTGATGCCGATGCGCTGCTTGTCTCTCTGCCTGCTGGCCCTTCTGCTCCCGGCGAACGGCCGGGCGCAAGAGCTTCCCGCCCCTGTCGGAAACACGATCATCCCCCCGGGGGCGAAACTGGAGAAGCTCTTCACCCGTTCGGCCCCCATTCGGGGAGGGTTGACCGAGGGGCCAGCCGCCGGTCCCGATGGGAAGATTTACTTCTCCGACATTCCGGTGGGAGACGACAAGGGATTGATCATGCGGTTCGATCCCCAGACGAGCAAAACCGAGATCTTCATCGACAACAGCTTCAAGTCGAACGGGTTGAAATTTGGTGCCGACGGGATGCTCTATGCCTGCGAGGGGTCGGACCAGGGGGGGCGGGCGGTGGTCCGCTGGAATCCCCAGACCAAACAGCGCACGGTGCTGGCCGACAAGTACATGGGGAAGCGGTTCAACGCCCCCAACGACCTGGTTCTGGACCGGGCCGGGCGCATCTATTTTTCGGATCCCCGGTACCTCGGGACGGAACCGCGGGAGCTGGAGCATCGGGCCGTCTATCGGGTGGACCCTGACGGGCGGGTGACCGAAATCACTCATGAGGTCGAAAAACCGAATGGCATCGCCCTCAGTCCCGACCAGCGGACAATGTACCTGGCGGACCATAACAATGGAGTTGACCGCATCGATCCCGACAACAAGTCACCGGTGAAGAAGGGGGCGATGAAGATCTACGCGTTTCCCTTGGGGCCGGACGGTCTGGTGAATGGTCCCCGCCGGACCCTCGTCGATTTCGGCGACCAGGCCGGGTGCGACGGGATGACCGTTGATTCCAAGGGGAATATCTACCTGACAGCCCGCGGCGTGAAGCGCCCGGGGGTGCTGGTGATTGACCCGACGGGGAAGGAGGTGGCCTTCATTCCGACCGGGCAACCCGACCAGTCCGAGGAGTCTCCGACGGGGCTCCCCAGCAACGTGACGTTTGGGATCGGCGACCAGAAACAGGTGTTGTACATCACAGTCGACACGAGCCTGTACCGGATCGGACTGGCGGTCCCTGGATTTCATTCCTGGATCAAGTCGGGAGGGGGTTGACTTCCTTCCTGGACTGCGTATCGTTGGTGCTGGCAGGGCTCATGAAGGGCCCGGCAACTGAACGTTTCATTCAGGCCTCCCGGGAGAATGTTGCTCCCGAGGAGGCCTGTTTTTTTTCCACAGGGCGATACCCATGAACCCATCGGTTGATGTTGACGCAATTCGTGGATTGATGTGTCGGGAGTTTGCCCACATGGTGACCGCGGGGGCCAACCAGGTGCGGGTGCGCATTACCCATCCGCACGGGGCCCCGACCGCCGCCTGGTTTTACAGCCATCGCGACCATGCCTGGCAGCGTGAGCCCGCGACGGTCGAGGGGGAATTGCAGGTCCGGGCCATGCAGGAGGAATTGGAACTGGTTCTGAGCCGTGGCCGGGGGGACCTCTGGCAGGCCCGAGAGCATGGTGCGGCCGACCACACCGACTACGACATCAGCCTGAATGTGGGGAGCCTGGCCGAATTGAACGATCAGCGACTCCCCGGCTACCTGGCAGGGCTGTTGTTTCTGGACGCGAATGATGCCGATCACAACCGGCGTCAGGCGGTCCGACATGGACGAATTGGCTGAATCTGACCCATTTCCTTCAAGAGGGCCCAATACGCACAGACAACCTTCAGGCCTCCGAGTTTCCTACCACGATTCCGATTTCCGTTTTTTGGTTTTTCGTGTTTCCCAGTCGGTTCCGACCTGCGAAGTCGACTGTTGGTTTGTGGCGGACGGGATCTGTCGCGCTCCGGATCTCCCGCACCGTCTCCCCACCGAACTCCATGACGCCGCGGCCAAGGCGTCGTAGCCTGTCACCCAGGACAATTCAGTCATCATGATTTTCGATCCCGCCTCCGTTTCCGAGAACGCGACACCGGCAAAACCTGCTCCAGTCAAGATTCGTGTGACACACCCACGGGGGGTCGCCGAGGAAGCCGAGCTCATGATTCCTCATTTGGGGCATTGGCACGGACAACCGATGCAATTCGATCATGACCATTGTGTGAAATGCCTGATGCGGGCATTGGAGCGGCATCTTCAACAATCCGAAACCGGGTCTGTGCAGCGTTGGAAGGATGCGACCGAGTATCACTTCCACCCCATGGGAAACGATTGAGGATGGCATCGAAGTGACCAGGCCGCCTGCAGGGGCGACACCAGCGAGTTTCGAAACCAACCAGTTCCAATCGGACCGGGATGAGCCGGTCCGTGAGGGGAACGGGACCTCCCCAACTCAACGGAAGTTGGGGAGGAACGTTCTGCCGATCCAAACGCTGGAGAGGCCCGGCAGGGGCACCTTCCGCAACGGGAGCATTCTCATGGACCAACTGGTTGTCTTCGCCTGCACTCCGGACGACCGCGAAGCCCTGGCCCCCCTGCTCGCCGAACACCTCGGGATCACCCGGACTGACGCCGCGATTCAGGCGAGGCTGGCTCCCGGTGTGGTGCGGGGAGAGTACTCTCCCCAGCAGGCGGCGGCCGCGGCGGCGATGATTCAGCGGCTGGGGCTGCAGGCCCGGGTGATTCCCGGCCCCGATGTGCCCGTCCTGCATCCCCAGGAGCGAGTGCATCACCTGCGCTGGCCCGAGGGAGGCCTGCTGGTGCTCGATTCACTCGGAATCCATGCCGAGACGATCCCCTGGGATCACCTCGACCTGGTGTCGGTGGGGCTGGTTGTTCCCGTTGCGGCGAAATCGGCCGCCGCCCGATCGACCACAGTGCTGGCCACTGGACGTCAGCACCTGACAGAGGAGTCGACGGCGACCAACCCCCCCCAACTGGAACTGCTGCTGATCTGCCGGGCTCCGTTCCGGGTGCTGCGGCTGGAAGCTCCGCACCTGAATTATGAGTTCCTGGGGACGCGGGGCGCTTCGGGATCGGCCGGGAATTTCCGCCTGATGGTCGCAGACATCCTCGCCCAGGCTCCCCACGTCTACCGCACCCCCGCGACCCGGGCGTGGCTGCGGGGGGACCCGGCTGCGAGCTATCGATACGATTCCGCGGGCGAGCTCGAGCGGACCACGCAGCTGCACCTGCTGATCCACCGTCAGGCCCACGGAAGCGGGGACAAGGAGGGAAACCGATGCGTCCCGTGAGAGCGCGTTCGCGGTCCGGCAATCACCGTTCTACAGCACGCCTCCCATCGCCTCCTCAGCAGTCACGATGATCGTGGCGATCTCGATCAGTTTTTTATTCTTCTCACTGGCCAGCATCTGCAGTCGACGGAAGGCGTCGGGCTCGCTCATGCCGGTGCGGTTCATCAGCACCCCCTTGGCCCGTTCGATGACCTTGCGGTCGGCCAGCGCCTGCCGCAGGTCGCTCGCTTCCTTCCGCAGAGACTGGAAATGCGAGAAGCGATGGACGGCGAGGGCGATGGCCGGCTCGAGATCGGCCTGCTTGATCGGTTTGACGAGGTAGGACATCACATGATCGCTCTCCGCCCGCTCAATCAGGTCGGCATCGTGGTAGGCCGAGACCAGAATCACGGGCAGCGGATGGATCTTGTACAACTCGACCGCGGCGTCGATCCCATCGAGCTCGGGCATCTTGATGTCGGTAATGACAAGATCCGGCGGATTGCGGCGGCAGTTATCGACCAGTTCGCGTCCGGTCGCGGCGGCCGACACCACCTGGTGCCCCAACAGCGGCAGCATCTTCTGGAAATAGTCCCGCATGTCGACTTCATCATCGGCGACAGCGATCTTCAGCGCGGTGTTCATGCGGTTTCTCCCAACGGCCCGTCAACAGGAAGCGTGATGACAATTTCGGCCCCCGGTGCGGAGGACTCTCCCACCTCAATCCGTCCTCCATGGGCCTCCACGAGTCGGCGGGAAATGGCCATTCCCAATCCCGTCCCCTTGGTCTTCGTCGTGTAGAAAGGTTCAAACACCCGGGACCGCGTTTCCGCGGACATGCCCGGACCATCGTCGCTGAAGGTCACGCGGTAGGCGGGACGGTCATGCAAGGTGGCACTGCTCAGTTCGACTTCGATCCTCACGGGGACTGCGCCGCAGGTCAAAGAATTCTCGAGCACATTGCGGAAGACCCGTTCGAGAGCCAGCGGATCGACCCGACAACGGGGAATCCCTTCGCAGGCGCCAATTGTCAGGCTTGCGGGATGCCGCTGGCGCTCGAACGCGAGGTTCTCCCAGGTATCTTCCACCAGCCGCCGCAAATTGACCTGGGCGGTTTTGAGGCGGATGGGGGCGGCATAGTCGCGCACCTCTTCGTAGAGGGCATGCAGGGCATCCTGGGCGTTTTGAATCCGGGCGACCAGATCGAGCGCGGCGGGGCGATCCTGCACCTCCATCGCCAGCATTTCGAGGCACGCTTGGCTGCGCTGCAGGGCATTGCGGCTTTCGTGCGCCAGGCCGGTGATCATCTCGCCAATCGCCGCCAGCCGTTCGGTCTGCAGGGCCCGCTTTTGCGCCTCGCGCAGCGGGGTGATGTCCTGCCCCACTCCCAACAGCATCGTCTCTCCCGTTTCCTGCACGAGAGGGCAGGTATTCCAGACGAACAGCCGCTCGGTCCCGTCCCGCGTCCAAATGGGATTGGTATACCCGGCTGAAAACGGGGTCGACAGCGCCCGGACCAATTCCTGGCGGACCCGGCTGGCCAACTCCGGATCCGGGATGAAGACCTCAAACCAGTCCCGCCCCATCACTTCAGCAGCCGTGTAACCAGTCAGGGTCTCGGCAAACGGACTGAAATCGCGAATGATCCCCGCCGAATCGACAATCACGATCAGGCAGGGCGCCGCCTTCAACACCGCCTCCAACGCCTGGCGGGTCTTCAGTTCCTCGGCATTCCGGTGCTGCCTTTCCAGCTCCGCCTGCCTCCGGGACCATTCATGGCGGTAGGCCTCCTGGATGATCATGTGATCGAGGTCGATCGCGCGGTGCATCGCCCGGTGCAATTCCTGGGACTCGGTCGGCACAAACCTGCGGTCGATCGACTCGGCCAGCCGTTGCCGCAGCCGGGACAGCGCGGCGCTGGTGAAAGCCTGAGCCAGACCAATCTCAACATGCCGCCGCCCGACACGCCAACGAGTCAGTGCATAGTCTTCATCATGCGTCCCCGTGAACAACTCATCGAGCCAGTTCAGCAGCGTTTGACGCAGCAGATCGGGACGCAAAGGACTGTCGCCCAACACCAGCCTCGTTCCCTGGTGGCGCCCAATCTCCTGATAAAAATCATCGACGATCCCGGGGAAATCCTGCCGCAAGACAGGATGGGCCATCCGCAGCGTGACTTGATCCGCCGGCTGCCAACCCACATACCGCTGCAGTTCCAGGAACCGGGACGAGAACGAATCATCCCCCTCCTTTTCGACCGGCTCTCGTTGGTGGACCAGTCGGGGAACGGGAAGGGCCCAGACCGCCGAATAGGAATTCGGGCGGATTGGCGAAACCGCGGCGATGTTTGGGCGCGGTAAATCCGGGATTCCCCGCAGCCATGCCTCCCCGTCTTCTGCTGTCATTTGGGCTGTCGACCGCTCGGGCCGGTACCGGATGGCGGCCGGTCCCCCCAGCCGACGGATTCGATCCACAAGAACGCATGAGAGCAGAACTTCGCCCAGTCCGAAATCTCGGGCCCTGCGACCTCTCCCCCTCCCTGACAAAGATCCCAGCGAAAAAAAAGCTCCTCCGCGGGATTCCGCAGGGAGCCTGCCTTCGGCCGGATCTTTCGCACCAACATCATGAGTGCGGCTGAATTCTGACACTGGCCATGAGCGTCGTCAACCATCCTGTGTCGTCCCCGAGAGCCCTGGTCGTCAACCACAGCTGGGCGCTTCAGGACCGGTTCCGGAAAGTGGCCAGACATCTCTCTGATGGAGCCTGCGTTCGCACATCGTTCTCTGACGACCCCGCCGTTGACCGAGGGCGATGTCAGTTCGAAAGTTCATCCCTGGATCTCCCCCTGCAGCAACAGCCAAAGTGATAACCAGAACACATACACACTCACTTATGATCACGCCACTTCAAAAACCGGGGTAGACGGACCTGCCGATGTTCCCTGTAATCCGCCCCCCTCTCCCCCGGCCGAGTCGGTCCTTGCGGGGCAGGTTGCGTGTGATGACTTCTCAGGATGGGTGACGTGAACGGACCGGCGGGAATTCTGGGCCAGGCCACCCGGCTGCGTGAACTGGGTGAGCTCGAACAGGCCGAACGGCTGCTGCGACATCTGATCCGACTCTACCCGGGAGAAGCGGACGGCTGGCATTTGTTGGGACTGGTGCGGCATGATCGCCTCGACTATGCCGAAGCGCATCGCTGCCTGGTCCGGGCGCTCGAACTGGCTCCCGATCGGGCCCTCCTGTATCGCGACCTGGGGACCATCCACCTTGACGCAGGGCTGTTCAGTGAGGCTCTCGACAACCTGCAGCAGGCGGTCCATCTCGCTCCCCATGATGCGGGTTTGCACCATTCGCTGGGCCTGGTGCTGCTGCAATACGGCAACCTGTTGGGGGCCCGCCTGAGACTGCAACAGGCGATCCGGCTGGAACCCCGGTCCTGGGACGCGTGGTTTCATCTGGGATTGTGCTGTCAACAACAGGGGGATTTGGAGTCGGCCCTCGTTTGTTTCCGCCGCGTTGCGGAACTGCGCCCCGACCATCCCGAAGCGCCCAGCCAGGTACGAAGGCTGGAGGGACTGCTGGGACAACGGGGGGAAGCGGCCTGACGGGGTTCACCCGATTTGAGCTCTCAGTCCCCTCATGCCAGTCCGGGCCCGGTCCTGCCCCCTCACTCTCCACGAGTTTCCGGTGATTTTTTCGGAATTGGCGATTGGACGATCGGATCCGAAGCCAATCGTTCCCCGGTCGTCAACCCGCCGAAACACTCTTGGGCGGGAGTCCCGCGATCGCACGGACCGATTTTCAGGTCGCTGGCCCGTGGCAGAAGTCCCGTCCGCCGCCTCGGATGGCGCCGGTTGGAAGCGCGGCACCACGCTCATAGAATTCCTCCATGGGAACGATCTACTTCAAACGCCTGCGTTTGGAATTGGAACTGGGGAACTCACAGTTTCCCCAGCCCGTGCTACCCTTTGGTTTTGAGTGGCTTCCGTGGGAGAAGAGCCTGCTGCAGCGGCACGCGGTCACGAAGCACGAGAGTTTCCGGACTGAATTGGATGCGCGGATTTTTCCCTGTTTTCGGGATCCAGCAGGCTGTCTCGATCTCATGAGTGAGATCACCCAAAGGGCGACATTTGCACCTGCGGCAACCTGGCTCGTCAGTTGCCGGTTTCCCGACGGCACCGCCGACGACTGCGCCACCATCCAGGGGATCGTGCAGGCCGGGGGTTGGGGGGCGATCCAGAACGTCGGGGTCGTCCCCGAGTATCGGGGCCGGGGATTGGGCCGGGCCCTGTTGCTGCAATGTCTCGCCGGTTTCCAGAGGTTGGGGGTCCCCCGGGTTTACCTCGAGGTCACCGCCAGCAACCTGCCTGCAGTCCAGCTGTATCGTTCGCTGGGGTTCTGTCTGGCGCGAACCACATATCGGGCGGTGGAGGAAGATCCAAACGCCTCAGCCGAGACCACCCAGGTCGCCTCGGGAATTGTCTGACGGGGCCGCGACCGATTCTGCTTGCCGCGAAACGGGAACGTTTCCGCCCACCGGCCGACTCCGATGTCGGTTTTTGGTATTTCGGCAGAGGATAAGTCGCGGTGGGTGATGTCCGTCATTGGTCGGAATGTGAAACCCGCCGTTCACCCAGAATCTCCCGGCAGACATATTCGGCCAGCAGCCGGTGGGTCTCGGCGTTGGGATGACCATCGCGGGGAATAAAATATTTTTTTCCGTGTTTTTCCAGGTCGGGAATGATGGTCTCGACGTCGTGGAGCCGGATTCCCGCCGCGTGCAATTCCCGACGCAGGGGAACTGCCAGATGTTGATCGAAATGATTCCAGAACAACACATGGAATTCACAGCCGGGGAACTGTCGTGCCACTTCGTCGGCGGATTGCCGGATGAGGGCCACGGCCAGATCCAGATCGGCCTGCCCGACGAGTCGGGGCGCCAGCAGCTTGCTGAAGATTCTGGACCGCCAGAGAAACGGCCAGGCTTGCGGTGTCCACCATCGATCGTCCAGATTCCCGGCCCTTCGGACGGTCCCATCGTCGAGCACAAACCGGGGGGCATGCCGGTTGTAGGAAATCCAACCTTTGACTCGCCGCACCTGGTCGGGAATCACCTGGAAGACCACGACCTTTGGGGCTCGAGGGCAGATTTGCCGCACCCGCCCCGATTCGAGATTGGCCAACATCTGATGGGGACCGTAGCCGGAATAGGCGAAATTCACGATGTGCAGTTCGGGGGCACAGGCCGCCACCTGCGCTGGTAACGC